>Ga0187892_10011294_pt1 | contig 11001 bp, 8 predicted proteins | sample MA1701073metaG_FD_139345 | JGI IMG/M metagenome (GOLD analysis project Ga0187892, IMG submission 139345) | Bio-ooze microbial communities from a basaltic lava cave in the Kipuka Kanohina Cave System on the Island of Hawaii, USA - MA170107-3 metaG ... | reverse complement strand
CTCTTGCCGTACCCGGAGCTGCCGCGGTTGTTGATATCGAACACGACGTAGCCGTGGTTGACCAGCGCCTGTGTGAGCGCGAAGTAGCCGACGGTGGCCTGGCCGCCCGGCCCGCCGTGTACCATGACGAGCGCCGGCAGCTTGTTCTCTGGCGATGCCTGATGCGGCGTGTACAGCAGACCCGGCACGTCGACACCGTCGTACGAAGCGAAGCGGACATGGCGCGGCGCAACGAGATGCTCGCGCGGCATCGTCGCCGAGAGGCCGCTCGCAATGCGCGCCGGCTCGCCCTGCAGCGGCCCCGCCCACAGCTCGTCCGGCGTGCTGCCATCCGTTGCGTAGAACGCGTAGACCGAATCGTTGCGGGCGATTTCCATGCCCCGCACCAGCCCGGCAGGCAGGCCTCGCAGCGATACCTCCTGCAACGTGGCGGCGTCATAGACGCGCGTGAGAATGCGCGCCTCTTCGTTGATCGTGACCAGCAGGTACCGCCCGCTCCAGGTGTAGCCGGCGCCCAGCACGTCCCAGTCGGGAGCCAGGACCGTCGACTTCTGGCCGGAAGTCAGATCATGGCGTACGAGCGCGGCAAACTCGCGGCCCTCATCCGTCGTGTAGACCAGCGCCGTACCGTCCGGCGTGAAGGCGGCAGGCGAGTTCGACACTTCGCCCGTGTGCTCCGTGATGTTGGTGCGCCGGCCGGTCTCGCGGTCCAGCAGCACGATGTCCGCGTTGGACGTCGTCAAGATCCGGCTCAGCGCGAAATAGCGCTTGTCACGCGAGATGGAGCCGACGTTCAGGCCGTCATTGTTCTCGTAGACCAGCACGCGGTCGTACGTGTCCGTGTCATACTCGTAGACGTCGAAGAATCGCGGATCGCGCTCGTTCGTCGCAACGAAGAAGCTCTGCTGGTCATGAGCCCAGTCGACGAAGTTGGCCTGGCATTCGGCGCACGGAGTCAGATCCCGCACTGCGCCGTCCTGGCCCTGCACGTGCAGATGCGCCAGCTCGTTGCCGCCCTCGTCACTCGAGTAGAGGAAGCGACCATCACCCGGGAACCACGATACCGGAAAGACCGCATCCGTCGTCGACTGCGTCAGCGGCTGCGGCGCGCCGCCGCCAACCGGCAGGGCGTACGCGTTGTAGATCCCCGACAGATTCGAGCCCACCAGCAGCCGCGTGTTGTCCGCCGAGAAGGACGCGCCGAAGAACTCGCTGTTCTCGTAGAACTGCTCGATGCTGTAGAACGGCACGTCCAGCGGCCGGCTTTCGCCGCCGCAACCCGTGACCGCCGCGATGACGGCGCAGAGCACAGTGCGATTACGCATGATCGGGCTCCTCGTGAAGGCTCTTGCCGTACGGTCCGGCCGAATGAATCGTTTCCATGCAGGAGCCGTAGAGTAGAGGCACGGTGCGGGACCTGCCAGACCCATCGCAACCCCCGCTCCGCACGCGGTGTCCAGAATGCGTGGGTCGCAACACGTCCGCGTCTTCGGCGCGAGGATAACACGAATGACCAACAGCCAGAACGTGCGCACGGGCGGGGCCCTGACCGCATCGCTCGCCGTCGCGCTGGCCGCAGCGTGCGGCGAGGCCGGCGCAGCTTCGCGCTGGGTCGCCGAGATCGACACGGTGGGAGATACCATCGTCGTGCGGACAATCTCCGGCGGCATCTGGGCCGGCGAAGCGCACCTGGCCGCCGACCTCCGCATCGGTCAGCTCGAGGGCCAGGACGAGTACCTGCTCGGCAACGTCACCGGCCTCGCCGTCGGGCCCGGCGGCGAGATGTTCATCTACGACAATCAGGGTCCCTCGCTTCGCAAGTACGATGTGGATGGCCGCTATCTTGCCACCATCGGCCGCGAGGGCGGCGGCCCCGGCGAGTACAAGGACTCCGATGGCGCACTCGCCATCCTGAAGGATGGCCGTCTCGTGCTCCGCGATCCGGGCAATGCGCGATTCCAGTTGTGGGCTCCGGACGGCCAGCCCGCGGGCGAGTGGCGTTACGTGGGTGGGTTCTTCACGTCGACACCCATGTTCGTGGACACGGCGGGCAATACGTACACGTCAGCCGTCGACTTCAACTTCAGAGGGCCGCCGCGCGGACCGCGGCTCGCCATTTACAGGCCGGATGGGACCGCCGCCGATACGATCGACGCGCCGGACTGGGATTTCGAAGCGCCCACGATCATGGCCGAGAACATCAGCGGCCAGAGCCGCAGCCGAAGCGTCAACAATGTCCCGTTCAGCCCCACCGAACAGTGGTCGTTCAGCTCGCATGGCTACTTCGTGGCCGGTGTGTCGAACCGCTATGCGATCCTCCTCGTTCGGCCGGAAGGTCTGCTCCGCATCGAGCGCTTGGACGCACCCGTGGCCGTCGACGCGTCGGAGAAAGCGAACGCCGAGGAACTCGCCGTCTCCAACATGCGCCGCGTCGATTCCAGCTGGAAATGGAACGGGCCTGGCATTCCGGACACCAAGCCCGCGTTCCAGTCGATCCGCGTGGCGGAAGACGCGCGCATCTGGGTTCGCATTTCCATGCCCGGCGAGCGCATTCCGGAAGATGAGGTGGACGTCCCGGCGCGTCGCCCGGACGGCGTGCAGCCACCGGCCAGACGCTGGCGCGAGCCGGTTGCCTTCGATGTGTTCGAGCCGGACGGCCGCTATGTGGGCCGCGTGCGCGCGCCCACTGGCTTCTCGATGAACCCGGCGCCCGTCATTCGGGGCGATACCGTCTGGGCCATCGAGCGGGACGCGCTCGGCGTGCAGCGGCTGGTCCGCTACCACGTCCGGATCGGCCAGCCGTCTCAGTAGACCGGACGCGCGCGTGCGCACGCGCGCGGGGCTACACGCGGCGTCGCGCTGCGCGCGGCGCTGCGCTCAACCGAGCACGCCGCGGAAGCGGGCGCGGTCGATTGCGTAGGACGGGAACACGCGCTCGAGCTCGCCAGCGCCGAGGTGGCCGGTCGCGATTTCGGCGAAGATGTCGCGGAAATCGGTGGTCAAGGCGAGGTCGCGGCCCTCGTAGAGTTGTTCGCGCTCGAGGCCCGGCCACTCTCCCAACACACGGCCGCCAGCCACGGCACCGCCCATCACCAGCATGCAGTTCGCGTGGCCGTGGTCCGTGCCGCCGGATCCGTTCTCCGCGACGGTCCGTCCGAATTCGGACATCGTGAGGATCACGACGTCGTTCATCCGGTCGCCCAGATCGTCATAGAGCGCGCGCACGCCGCGCGCCAGCTCGTCCAGTCGCCGCGCCAGCTGTCCCTCCGCGCCGCCCTGTGCCTGGTGCGTGTCCCAGCCGCCAATATCCGCGAACGCGATCTCGACGCCGATGTCCGACTTGATCAATTGCGCGATCTGGCGCAGCGACCGCCCGAACGGGCCGGCCGGATACTGCACGCCCGCGGCCGGCGAATACTGCAGCGGGTTCGCCGCCTTGAGAATGCGGATCGCCTCGAACGCCTCGTCCGCGGCGCTGCTCACCAGGTCGCCGCCGCTCCGGTACTGCCGCTCGAACGCGCTCTCCAGCGAGGCATCGCGACCGCCCGCCACGCCGAACCGCGCCAGATCATCAATGGCCAGCGCAGGATGCCCACCGCGCAGCGCGATCGGCAGGGCCGAACCCATGGCGACCCCGCGCAGCGACGGACTCGTGCTCGCGAGTGCGACCTGGCCAGCCGCGTGATCCGCGGCGTGCGCCCGCGCATCCTCGAGCGTGCGGCCCGCGCACTCGCACGGCGTGTGCGCCAGCACTCGATTCAGCCAGCCGTCCCGCGTGCTCTTGTTGCCGGGCGTGGCCGTCTCCATGAAATCCTGTGCATCGAAATGCGAGCGCGTCGGATGCGGCGAGCCCACCGCGTGCACCACAGCCAGCTCCTTCCGCGCGTACAGATCGTGCAACGGCCCGAGCGATGGGTGGAAACCGAAGAAACCGTTGAGATCGACGGCGCCGTTCCGGCCGCCGCCAGGCGCGGGCACTGCGATCGAGCGACGCCGCGAATAGTATGCCTTCTCGCCAAAGGGCACCACCATGTTCAGCCCGTCGACTGCGCCGCGCTGGAAAATGCAGATCAGCGTCTTCTTCTTCGCAATCGCCGCGCGGAACTCCGCTTCCGCCGAGCGCGCCAGAAACGCCGGCGGCAGCCCCAGCGCCACCAGCGCCAGCGACCCTCGCCGGACGAATATGCGCCGTGATATATCCGTCATGCTCCGCTAACCTCTCTGTTAAGCAGCCCGCTCCGCAGCGCAAGCTCCTCGCGCCAGCGTCACTTGCGCTGGAACTCCGGCGAGCCCAGCGCCAGCCCCAGGGCCCGCGCCGCCCGCGCCCGCGGCGGCGAGTCCGCCTGGCTTGCCGTCAGGTCCGCCAGGATCGATTGCGAAAGCGCGGTCGTCTCCATTCCCGGCATCAGCCGGCCCAGCATCTCGGCCAATGCGTCCGCCGGCCGATCCTGCGCGCGTGACGCCGCAGGTGCCGGACGGATCCCCTGAATCCGGCCGCTCGCCAGGTTCAACCCGAAATTCATGCGTGCCAGCATCGCTCCGCTGTTCACCCACTCCTCCGATGCCGCGGGGAAACCCGTCGGCGCCGACTCCGTGTACGGCAGCTGTCCCAGACCGCGCAGCGTCTCGAGCAGCGGCCGTGAGGGCCCGATCTCCGATGACGTCGCGCGCATCGCGCTCGCCACCAGCTCGAACGGCGTCTTGATCTTCGTGCCCACATTCGCAGACGCGTAGAACCGCCGCGATGTGAAGAGCGCGCGCGTCACTTCCCGCAGGTCGCCCTCCGTCCGCGTGAACACCGCGGCCAGCTCCGCCACGAACTCAGGATCCGCTCCGTCCGTCACGAACCGCTCGATCAGCTTCGTCGCGATGTGACGCGCCGTCGATGGATGCGTCGCCAGCAGATGGATCACGTCCAACCCGTCCTCGATGCCACGGCCCGCCGCCAGACGCCGCCCCAGCACCACCTTCTCACCCCGGTCATGCATCACGGGATTGAACACGAACCGGACCTCCTCGCCTTCCGACGCACGACCCGCCTGCGCCGCCCGCCGCGCACCGCGCTGCCCCGGCCGCGTGAACGTCCAGCCCGTCAGCGCCCGCGCTACCTCGATCACATCCTGCTGCGTGTAACCTCCGTCGACACCCAGCGTGTGCAGCTCCATCAGCTCGCGCGCGTAGTTCTCGTTGATCCCACGCGCGCCGCGCGGCGCCGCTGCGCCCGGCTGTACCCGCCGCCGCGCCATCAGCGCCTCGTTCATCGAGTCCGGTACCGAGCTCGTCCAGTTGTCCAGGTAGAATAGCATCGCCGGATGCTGCGCCGTCGCGCGTACCATCGTCTCGAACTTCCCGAACACGTGCGGGCGGATCGCCCCCCGCTCATAGTCCGAAACGAAAAAACGATCCAGCCCCTTGTTGAACACAACGTTGAAGTGGTTGTACCAGAAATCCGTCATCACTTCTTCCAGCTGCCGCTCCGTCCATACCGAGCGAACCAGCTTCGCACCCACAAGATCCGCAAGGATCCGCTGTGGATTCTGCTGCTGCCGCTGCCGCCGCTGCTCCGCCGTCATCATCGTGTCGCCGGGCTGCGCCGGCGGTGGGTTGAAATCCCGGATCAGCTCCGAAGCACTCGCGCCCGCCAGCGGAAACGCGCTCAACCGCAGCACCATCGCCGAATCAGCGATCCGCTCCGGATTCAGCTGCCGCTCCAGCCACGCCACTCGACCCTGCGACAACACCGCCCCGACGTCCCCGGACCGGATCCCGAACGTCGCCCGGCGCAGCAGATGCACCGCCTCCAGACTGTCCCCGCCGCTCCGCCGCGCCTGCGCCGCCGCAACCGGCGATACCGTCCCCAGCACCAGCAGCCACACACCATATCCCGCAGCCCCACGCCAGCCACCACCCCGCTTCCGCTCCGTTGCGCCTGACCTCATCGCTCTTCGCCTCGCTCGCCGCATCTCAGACCAACCCCAACCGCCTCACTTCTCTGACGCCCGCCCGCGCCAGCCCGTTAATCTTGCGCCCCCAACCCGGCCAGGCCCGACTTTCGGCTCGCCTGCCCCTCCATCCGCACCCCGGCCCGCCGCCCAGCCCACCCGCCGTGTCTTATTGGAGACCTTGCGCGCGGTTGCACTACGATTCTAATAGTTACTAACATGACTGCTGGCGCTCTGGACTGGAGGTGAGCCGTGCGAGTCATTGCGGGGGTGCTGGCGGTAGTGGTGGTGGCGGGATGTGCGACGGGTCGGCCGCGGCCGGCGCAGCGGCAATCGGATCTGATCACGTTTGCGGAGATCGAGCCGTTGCGGGTTGCGACGGCGTACGAGGTGGTCGAGCAATTGCGTCCGGAGTTTTTCCGTACGCGTGGCAGCGCCTCGGTACGGGATCCGACGCCGGTGGAGGCGGTGGTCTATCTGGATGGGAATCGGATCGGGCCGCCATCGACGCTGCGCACGGTATCGAAGACGACGGTTCGGGAGATTCGCTATCTGGATGCGAATGGGGCGACGCTGCAGTTCGGCACGGGTCATCGGGGTGGCGCGATTGTGGTGACGACACGTTGAAGCGGGAGGCGAAAGCGGCAGGTATGGCGTTGCGGAAGAGGGTACGCGGGATGGTAAAGGCGGGGAGCGGCCGGGGCCCGCGGGGCGACCGAGTGGTTCGGACGTATGATCAGCTGAAGGAGCTGATCGTCTGGGGCAAGCTGGCGCCGGGTTCGCGGATCATCGAGACGGACATCTCGACGCGGCTTGGGGTGAGCCGGACGCCGGTTCGGAGTGCGCTTCAGCGGCTGCTTCAGGAGGGTTACATTCTCGGATCGGACAACGGCCAGCAGACGCGCCTGACGGTGGCGCCGTTGACAAACGACGATGCGCGGGAGTTGTTTGCGATCACGTCGGAGGTCGAGGCGCTGGCGGCGCGGTGGGCGGCGGCCCGGCCGGAGGGGGAGCGCAGGTCGGTCGCGCTGCGGCTGCGAGAAGTAAACGGTGAGTTATCGCGCCGGATCGAGCAGCCGGAGCCGGATCCGCACATCGTATTCGACATTGATCACGCGTTTCATCAGGCCTTTTTCGACGCGGGTGCGGGTCCGCGCTTGCGGGCGTTGCATCAGGCGGTGAAGCCGCAGGCCGAGCGTTACGTTCGTCTGTACATCAGTGCCTTGATCACGGAAGTTCATCGGTCGGTGGACGAGCACGAGGCGGTGGTTCTGGCGATCGAGGCGGGTGACGGCGAGGCGGCCAAGGAGGCGGTGATCCGGAACTGGCGGAACGCTGGCGAGCGGTTGAGCATGGTGATCGAGAAGTTGGGGGAGCGCGGGATCTGGTAGAGACGCAGCCGAAGAAACCCGGGAGGATGCAATGCGGAGCGGGACAGCGCTGATCGCGATGTTGGGGCTGGCGTGGCTGGCGGCGTGTGCGAGTGGTGGTTCGGGTCCGGCGGGTCGTCGGGATGTGATCACCTACGAGCAGATTCAGAATGTGAACGTATCGACGGCCATGGAAGTGATCGAGCGGCTGCGTCCGGAGTATGTGCGCGGCCGGGGTCGCACGTCGTTCGATGGGCCGGACACGCAGTTGCCGGTCGTGTATGTGGATGGGGTTCGCGCGGGGGGCGTGGACGCGCTGCGCAACATTTCGGCGCATGATGTGCGGGAGATCCGGTATGTGAACGCGACCGATGCGACGACGCGGTACGGCACAGGTCACACCGGGGGTGTGATCGAGGTCCGGATCAGGAGCTGATCGTGGCGTCGAAGGCGGAGCGAGCGAAAGCGGAGCGGCGCGGGCCGGGCACGGATCGGAGCACGCGCGTCTTCGAGCAGTTGCGCGAGTTCATCGTGTGGGGCCGGATCGCGCCGGGCACGCGCATCATCGAGGCGGACGTTGCGACGCGTCTGGGCGTGAGCCGGACGCCGGTCCGAGCGGCGCTCCAGCGTCTGCAGCAGGAAGGGTACGTGGTAGCGGCGGGCGCGGGTGCGCAGTCGCGGCTGGCGGTGGCGCCGCTGACGCAGGAGGATGCGCGCGAGCTGTTCGAAATCGTGGCGGAGGTCGAGGGCCTGGCGGCGTGGCGTGCGGCCCGGCTGTCGTCGACGCCGCGCAAGGAGCTGATCCGCTCGCTGGACCGGATCAACCGGATCCTGAACGAGGAATCGTCCTCGGGCAATCCGGACGCGCGCAAGATGTTCGATCTCGATCAGTCGTTCCACCGCGCCTACGTCGAAGCGGGCGCCGGCCAGCGGCTGCTGGCCATACATGATGCGATCAAGCCGCAATCCGAGCGTTACATCCGTCTCTACATCAGCGCACTGACGGACGAGATCGGCACATCCGTGCACGAGCACGATGTGACGATCCGCGCGATCGAGGCGGGCGAGCAGGACTCGGCGCAGCTCGCGGTGCGCACGAACTGGCGGAACGCCGCGGACCGGCTGGCCAGAGTCATCGGTCATCTGGGTGAGCGTGGCGCCTGGTAGGCGCCGCGTCCGGAGGACCGGCCTGTCCATCCGTTCGCTGCGCGTCGGGTTCTGCCTCGGGATTTGCGCCTGCGCGCCGGCCGAGCGCGCGGCGATCCCGCCGGCCGCGCCCTGGGCGGAAGCCGCAGCCGCGCTCGAGCCGCTGATTGCGCACGAGCTGCGCGAGAAGCGGATCCCGTCCATCACCATCGCTCTCGTTGATGACCAGCAGATCGTCTGGGCGCGCGGCTTCGGTGTGGCGCGCAGTGCGGACAGCACGCCGGCCACGGCGCTGACGATCCATCGCGTCGGTTCCGTCTCCAAGCTTTTCACGGACATCGGCATCATGCAGCTGGCGGAGCGCGGCGAGATCGATATCGATGCGCCGGTCACGACGTATCTGCCGGATTTCCGTCCAAAGGGCGATGGCGCCGCGTCGATGACGTTGCGTCATCTGATGTCGCATCGCGCGGGCCTCATGCGCGAGCCGCCGGTGGGCCACTACTTCGATCCGGCCGGCTCGACGCTTGCCGCAATGGTCGCGAGCCTGAACGATCGCGATCTGGTCTACGAGCCGGGCACGCGCGCCAAGTACTCGAATGCCGGCATTGGCCTCGTCGGCTACGTGCTCGAGGTCACGCAGAACGAGCCGTTCGCGCTGTACCTGAAGCGGGCGGTGCTCGAGCCGATGGGACTCCGGGCGAGCGCGTTCGAGCCGACGGCCGAGATCCGCGAGCGGCTGGCGAGCGCCATTATGTGGACGCGTGATGGCCGCGAGTTCGAAGCGCCCGCCTTCGAGCTGGGCATGACGCCGGCCGGCAGCATGTACTCGAGCGTGCTCGAGCTGGGCCGCTTCCTGAGTGTGCTTTTCGCCGGCGGCCGCGCCGGCAGCCGGCAGGTGATCCGCGCGGAAACGCTCGAGCAGATGCTGACGCCGCAGTTTGCAGAGGCCGGCCAGCGCGGCGGGTTCGGCCTCGGGTTTGCCCTGGGCGACCTCGATGGCCACCGACTGATCGGCCATGGCGGCGCGATCTACGGTTTTGCCACGTCGCTGGCCGCATTGCCGGACGAGAAGCTCGGCGCCGTAGTGATCGTCACGGCGGACGTCGCGAATGCCGTGTCCGATCACATTGCCGAGACTGCGTTGCGGCTGATGCTCGCGGCCAGGAACCGGCAGCCGCTCCCGCCCGTTCCGCTGTCCCGGCCGGTCGAGCCGGCACGCGCCCGCCAGCTCGCCGGCCGTTACGCCCGCCTGGTCGGCCCGGACTCCGCGCGCCTCGCTCGAAACGGCGTGCGCGGCGATGACGGCGTTCGCTTCATCGATCTCGTGGACCGCGGCGGCCGGCTGTTCCTCGAGACCGAAACGACGAATGCGCTGCGTGCGCTCGGCGACACGCTCCTGGTCGATGACCGCCTCGCGATCGGGCTTCGACTGCTGCCCCTCGATGCCTACCGCGTCGTGTTCCGCAGCGACACGCTGATCCGCGTGCCCGTGCCGCGGCCCGCGAGTCCGCCCGCCCGTTGGGACGGCCTGATCGGCGAGTACGGCTGGGACCACAACACGCTCTACATCCTCGAGAAGAACGGGCGGCTGCACGCTCTCATCGAATGGTTCTTCGAGTATCCGCTGGACGAGGTGGGCGGCGACGTCTTCCGGTTCCCGCAGTCCGGGCTCTACGACAACGAGTTCCTCGTGTTCTCGCGCGGACCGGATGGCACGGCGGCGCAGGTCGAAGCCGCCGGCGTCCGGTTCACCCGCCGTCAGGTGGGCACGCCTGCGGGTGAAACGTTCCGCATCACGCCTGTCCGCCCGGTCGACGAGCTGCGCCGCGAAGCCCTCGCGGCCACGCCGCCCGTCGAGACCGGCGATTTCCTCGAGTCCGATCTCATCGAGCTGGCTCCGCTCGATGCTCGAGTCCGCTACGACATCCGTTATGCCACGACGAACAACTTCATGGGCGCGGTCTTCTACCCGGCGGCGCATGCGTTCCTGCAGCGGCCTGCCGCGCAGGCGCTCGTGCGCGCACAGCAGCGCGTGGCCGCGTACGGGTACGGTCTCCTGATCCACGACGCGTACCGGCCCTGGTACGTAACGCGCATGTTCTGGGATGCGACGCCTGCCGACATGAAGCAGTTCGTCGCCAATCCCGCGCAGGGTTCTCGTCACAATCGTGGCGCCGCCGTCGACCTGTCCCTCTACGAGCTCGCGACCGGCCGCCCGGTCCGGATGCCCAGCGGCTACGACGAGTTCTCGCCGCGTGCGTTCCCCGACTATCCGGGTGGCACCTCACTCGAGCGCTGGCAGCGTGACCTGCTCCGAACCGCATTCGAAGCGGAGGGCTTCACGGTCTACGAGTGGGAATGGTGGCACTTCGACTTCTCGGACTGGCGACGCTATCGCATTGGCACGCTGCCGTTCGACTCGCTGCGCTGACTGCGCGGCCGGCAGGATTGCGGGGCAGCCTGCCGCCTGATACAGATTCCGCAGAGCGATCCTCAACCGGAGGCACGATCATGTCGAGGTTCCGCCTGGCTGCTGCGCT
>Ga0187892_10011293_pt1 | contig 11002 bp, 9 predicted proteins | sample MA1701073metaG_FD_139345 | JGI IMG/M metagenome (GOLD analysis project Ga0187892, IMG submission 139345) | Bio-ooze microbial communities from a basaltic lava cave in the Kipuka Kanohina Cave System on the Island of Hawaii, USA - MA170107-3 metaG ... | reverse complement strand
AGCTGGCTGTACCGGTCGCCCAGATCCACACCGATGGTCAACCCCGATCCCTCTCTGGTATGCTCTTCCATCGTCGGCCTCCGTGTTTGGGCCTTTGAGCCCGTGAGTTGCCTTGGGGATCCTACTCGGATACCCCACAGCGGAGGCCGACCTTCTCATCCCATCTCGTAATACACGGTCGCGCCCCGTAACCCTCGGAAACGGGAAAGGGCAACGAGTTAGCAGGCTGTTGACAAACTCCGCCCCGCGCGACGCCTGGGATTGATCACGCGGAGGCTCCGGACGGTATCTACAGATGAAGGAGGTGCCGCCCGATGATGGGAGAGAAGGACCCGCAGCTGACCCTGTACTACAACCTCTCGTTGGAGAGCTTCGTTCCGGAGGATCATCCGTTGCGCAGCATCCGGTCGCTGGTTGACGACGAAGCGATCCGGCGCCACTGTCGGCCGCTGTACTCGGACACGGGGCGGCCGTCGATTCCTCCCGAGCAGTTGTTCCTGGCCCTGCTGGGCGGATACCTCATGGGCATCACCAGCGAGCGGCGCCTGGTGATGGAGCTTCAGTGCAATATGGCGCTGCGATGGTTCGTGGGTTTGAACCTGAGCCAGAACGCGTGGAATCACTCCACGTTCAGTCAGAACCGTCGCCGGCGCTTCGACAAGGACGGCACGTTGCAGTGGTTGTTTGACCAGACGGTGAAGAAGGCCCTTGATGAGGGCCTCGTCAGCCGGCACGTCTCGGCCGACGGGACGCTGGTGAGGGCCAACGCCAGCTTCAAGAGCTTCGTGCCCATCGAGCTGACGATGGACCCGGAGGAGTTCCGCAAGAAGCTGGCTTCGGAGGATACCAACGACTCGGGGGACGAGCCGGAGGACCCGGGCAACCGCGCGGTGAACTTCCGTGGCGAGAAGCGCTCCAACAAGACTCATCAGTCCACCACAGACCCGGACAGCCGGTTCGTCTCGAAGGGTTCCAGCGGGACCGGAGCGTTTCCCGGCTACACGGTCAACGCGGTGATGGAGAACCGCAACCGGATCCTGCTGGGTATAGGCGAGCAGATCTATCGCTCGAGTCTGGGCGAAGAGGAAGGGTGTCTGGGGATCCTCCAGCGGCTCAAGAGGAAGTTCGGCTTCGTGCCGCACAGCCTGGGAGCTGACAAGGGGTACTTCCACGAAGCGTTCCTTGAGGAGCTGCTGGCTCGGGACATCGAGCCCCATGTAGCGGTGCGCGACATCGGCAGCAGCCAGGCGCACGCTCGGATCAGGATGCGTCAGAGAGGCGAAGGATACCGGCTGTCGCAGCGGTGTCGAAAAAAGATCGAGGAGCTGTGGGGTGAAGGCAAGGACTGGCACGGACTGAGACGGCTGAGGCGCCGCCGGTGCCAACGCGTCCGTGAGGAGCTGGGCCTGATCGGGTGGGTGCTGAACCTGAAACGACTGGCCAAGCTGCTGGCACCCCAGGTACGCGCGGCGTGAGGAAGGGACAGCCACGGCCGGTTCTCCCCGCATGGCAATGACCGGGGAGGGCCGGGGCAGCAAGGAGGTCGGATCCGAGGTCCGAGATCGCGAACTGATCGCGAGACGACGACGCCCAGGGCAAGAGGTCGCCGGACGCCATCGCTGAACGAGTTTAGGCGGCCGGAAAGGGAGCAACAATTCGATCAGCCTTGGTCAACAACCTGTTAGTACCTTACTGATTTCATTGCGCCTCCCGTTTCGTCTTAGAATTCATGCGAGGAAAGCCGCCTGGAAAATACGCATGGTCACTCAAGATAGTGCGGCGTCACGGCTGACTGCTGGCAGGATGTCCTCCGGCACGAACTCGCGCTGCGCGCGGAACAGCACGCGGTCGGCGTAGTTGCCGCCGGTGAAGGCAATCAGCAGGTCGAGGTCGGGAATCCCGATGTACACATGGCCGCCGTTCCCGCCCGGGAAATAGGCGTGGAGCTTCCGTCCGCGGTACGGATAAGCAAACGAGTTCCAGAGATAGCCGTAGGTCTGGCCACTGGTCGGTGAGAGAACACGCAGCGCAGCGCCGGATCTTCCCGCCCACTCGCGGCTGACGATCTGTCGACCTTCCCACTTACCCTCGTTCAGGAACAGCTGGGTAAGCTTCATGAAGTCCCGGGTGGTGAAATGATGCCCTCCGCCGCCATGGGGTTGGCCGGTCGGCTGAAGCATCAAATGGTAGTTCGTCATGTGCATCGGCTCCACTACCAGCCGGTAGAACATCTCGGGCAGTGGCTCGCCGGCCATCTTCTCCAGCATGCCCGCAGCCAGGTTCGGCTTCATGCTGCAATAGACGATCTGCTCAACCGAGAGTCACGGTCGGTCGCCCTCCTCCTCGTTCGGCCCTTCGCCGCACCGCGGTGCGGCTACTTACAGCCTCTGCTGACTTCTCGCTCCGCCGCTCCCGCAGCGTCGCCCTTTCGGACGCAAGGCGAGCTCTCCCCAGGTAAGATCACTGGCCTTCTCCGCACGACCGCCGGATTCACGCTCATGGCTTTCGGTCGCGAGAGCTTCGCGGTAACGTGCCCGCTCGCCCTGCCGTGTACGCCTCGTCTCCGGTTTCTGTTCGTCAGCCCGCGGATTCGCTCCCCGCTTCCTTAAGCGACGACCTCGCGGTCGGCACTTTGCTCTTCGCTTGGGTCCCCGCGACCGGGTTCCGGAAGGACTTTCACCGGGTGCTCGATGGACTCGACCGACAGATCGACATCGAGGTCAGACCAGTGGAGATGATCCGAGCTCGGACGCCGGACGTTCAGCAGCTGCCCGATGGGGCCTCGCGAAACCAGGGAAACTGCTCGAACGAAACGAACAGCTCCCCCCCCCGATAAGCAGCCAGAACCCATGCGCCGAGATGTTGGCAACCTCAGCCCGGGAAGTGCTTGCTCCAATCCGAGCGGATTTCACCCTCGTGCTCCTCGATCAAGCGTAACGCGACTTTCAGCTGACGCTGGCTCAAGCCGTGATTCTGAGGCAACTCGATCCGTGGCTCCAGCCAGAACTTCGCCTCGCCCTCCGACCCCAGGACGTGAACGTGCAACTACACGCCTGGAGCACTCGCCTCGGGAGGTCGCGGGGGCGTCCACCGCTCCAGCAGCTTCAGGAGCTCCGCTTCGCGACCGCGGGAGATCCCCTCCGTCCGGCCTCCGACGCCGAACTCGAAGTCTGCCGGCTTCGAAACGTGGAAGCCATCGAGAACGTCGCGGAACGTCGTCGCCATGGGGCGGAAGGTGAGGCCCGCCGCCCGCGCCTTGCTGGCGCTGATGTTGAAGAAGCCCGGCGTCTTGGAGCGCGAGACCCACATGGGCATCTGATCGAAGTCCCGCACGCCGTACAGGTCCAGGAAGTGGACGGGCGCCCAGTGGAAGGTCGATTCCGCCGCCGTCAGCGCCTTGAGGCCGTAGAGATATTCCACGAAGAGCTGCCGGCGGCAGACGTTGAAGATCCCGTTCAGCCGGTTCTCCGCAGCGTGAACGATGAAGCGGGCCAGGTCGGTGACGTCCACGTACTGCGTCGTATCGAGCCCGTCGCCGGGCGCCAGGATCTCTCCTCCTCGCTCGACGCGCGCCGGCCAGTAGAGCTGATTGTCGGCCCCCGACCACATGTAGTAGCCGCAGATCGAGTGCGACCGCAGCACCGTCGAGATCCCGGACCATCCCTTCCGCACGGCCCCCTCGGAGAGGATCTTGCTGGCGGGGTAGTCGAGCACAACCGAGAAGTCCGACGGCATCGGCCTCGTCGAGGGGAGCGGGGTCTCCTCGGTGATCTCGGCCCGAACCTCGTAGTTGTTCTCCCCGTACACCGCGATGGAGGAGATGTAGATGTACTGGCCCACCCTCCCGTCGAGCAGCTTGACCGTCTCCTGCACGGCCAGCGGAGAGTCCTGCCAAGTGTCGATCACGAGGTCCCATCGTCCCTCCTTCAGCCCGGCCAGCCCCGGCGGCTTGCCGGGATCCCGATCACCTCGGATCTTCGGTAGCTCCGGGAAGAGATGAGGGTTCGTCTTGCCGCGGTTGAAGAGGGTCACCCGGTGTCCCCGATCCAGGGCCGCCTGCACCGTGGGCGGGCCCACGTAGTTCGTCCCGCCGAGGAACAGGATGTTGAGGGGCCGCGCGGCCTTCTGAACCGATGGATCGTGGAACCTGATGCTGTCCACCGCGGATCGAGCGGCCAGGACGACCCCGGCGGAGGCCAGCGGGAGCAACTGAAGGAGATCGCGTCGTCTCATCGGCCACCCCCGCCCGCCGTCGCAGGGACGAGGGCGCGCGCAGCCTCCAGGACCCGCTCCAGCACCGGGTCCTTGTTGGCGAAGTAGTCGGCCGAGGAAAGATCCACACGGATGCTCGGCTCGATCCACTGGCGCTTGTCGCCAGGGATCGTCTCGTGATAGCGGGACGCGATACCGGCGGTGGCGCCGCTCCATGGAAGCTTGACGAAGTTGTCCTCCCCCACGAAGTTCGGGCGGGAGCCGCTCGGCTCGCCCGCGAAGACCGGGCCAACCCTCACGTCGAGCTTCGAGATGAAGATCTGCGCCGCCGAGAATGTGCTTCGGGCAGTGATCACGAAAACGCGGCCGCCCGCCGCCCGGTAACGATCGAGGACGTCGACGAGCGGGTCCCCGAGGTGCCCTTCGCCTCCAGTATTGTGACGCACGTCGAGGATCACCGAGCGAGGCTTCTTCTCGGCCAGATGGTCTCCCAGGCGCTCCGCGAAGGTCGCCAAGGTCTCCTGGGGCGTGTCGATGTGCTGGTTGAACTGCACGTAGAGCGCGTGGGCCTCGGGTATCTCCTTCCTCCAGAAGTGGACCGTCACCTTCTGGAGATAGAGAGGCACGGGAGCGGCGCCGGGGAGCCGTGAGGGGATGAGCTTCGGGATCTTCATGCCACCCGCGGGCGGGATCGGCGCGAAGGTCGCCTCGGTACGCTTGCTCTGAGAATCTTCGAACGTCATCGAGATACGCTGCGCGTCGATGCCGTCCGCGACGGTCTCCAGGATGCCGCGATAGGGGAGCATCACGGGGCCGATCCACTGGATCGTCATCGCATTGTCGCGATGGACGAGGCTCTCGAGCCGCGTGAGGACCTCGGCGATCGGCGTCCTGCCGATGCGCGTCACTCGCTGCCCGATCCACTTCTCGTGGCCCGGCTGGGCGTCGATGACGAATAGACCGTCGGAGAAGCGGTAGAAACGCAGCGGCAGCCGCCGGCTGTCGACTCTCTCCGCTCCGAAGGGGGGAACGAAGGAATGTCCGTCTCCGAGAAGGACCATCAGGCGCTGCATCTCGACGAGGACGCGCTCGTCGCTCAGCTCGGGAATGCGCGCGCGCAGCTTCTCGGCGCCGTCGAGCAGCTCGGGCGGCAGCGGGCGGGATCGATAGACATAGTGCTGGCCGCGGATCTCGGCCAGCAGCGTGTCGAGGTCCGATCGCCATCCGGCGACCCGATCCGTGTCGTCGGCTGCCGCGACCGCCGTACCCATCATGACCAGGCCGAACAGCGCTCCTCTCGAGGCGAGCCGCGCGACCATCGCCAGTCTCACTTTCATCCAGGGTCTCCTTTCGTGGGCCGGGCGCCGATGCCCTGGCCTCGGGCGATGGTACGGGCGCGGGGCGCACAGGGATACCCAGAATCAGGTGAGTTTGAGATGAGGCGCGATATGCGTATAAGATGTCCCCTCTCAACAACTTGCCGGGCTTGCGGGATCGAAGTGAGCCGCGCGGTCGGGGAACGCCAGGCGTGCATGTTTCGTATAGGCCGGCTGGGATCTCCGATGAATCGAGCATCAAGATGATCCAGGGGCGCCAGCGCCTGTCGTTTGGTGTCTTCGTCCTCGAGGCCACCCCCCAGGGGCCAGAGCTGTGCACGCGGGCCGGCCAGATCATCGCCATGCAGCCTCAGCCCCTGAAGCTGCTCGCGATGCTGGCGTGGCGTGCCGGCGAGGTGGTCAGCCGGGAAGAGATGCGGCGGGAGATTTGGGGGACCGAGACCTTCGTTGACTTCGAGCGAGGTCTGAACTTCGCCATCAAGCAGATCCGGAAAGTTCTCGGGGACGATGCCAAGGCGCCGCGGTACATCCAGACGCTGCCGCGGCGAGGCTACCGCTTCGTCGCTCATGTCGAGCAGGTCGTTTCTCTCGAAGCGCCGGCGCGGTCGGTGCCCGCGGAGTCCGAACCCGAGCGCGGCCACACGTCGAGGGGGAAACGTCCTGGACGTTGGAGATGGCGGCCGGCCGTCGCTCTGCTGGCTCTCGCGCTGATCGCCGGCGCCGGTTTCCTCGCTTCCAGGTCGCGCGGTCCGGACGAGATGAAGGGACCGGTCCGGCTGGCGGTCCTCCCGTTCGACAACTTGAGTGGCGATCCCGCCCAGGAGTACCTGCGCGACGGGATGAGCGAGGAGCTGATCGCACAGCTCGGAAGGCTCCACCCGGCTTCGCTCGCCGTCACCGCCAGGGAGTCCGCGACGCAATACAAGAATGTACGCGCGGATCGCGTCCGGGTCGGGCGCGACCTGCGTGTCACCTTCGTCGTCGAAGGGAGCATCCGGAGGACGCCTGAACGACTCTATTGCACGGCGAGACTCGTGAGAGTGAGCGATCAGATTCAGCTCTGGGGGGAGACCTACGAGCGACCGACGGGCGACGTGTTCGCCATGCAGCGCGAGATCGCCCAGCAGGTCAGTAGGGCACTCGCGCTGGAGCTGCTCCCGATGCAAACAACCGCCATGGCCCGCGCCTCCACGCTTAGCACGGCAGCCTACGAGGCCTACCTGCAGGGCCGCCACGAGATGCGGCGTGGCACGGAGGAGGGCTTCCGGGCCGCCGAGGCCGCCTTCCAGGATGCGGCGAAGCTGGACCCTGGCTACGCGCCGGCCCACGCGGGCGTCGCCGCCTCGCTCGTCAACATGGCCGACTATCAGCTCGTCTCAGCGGCGCTGGTCTGCCCGGCCGCCTCGTCAGCGGCCGAGCGGGCGCACCAGCTCGATCCGGGCCTGCCGGAAGCCCATGTATGGCTCGCCGAAACGAACGTTCTGTGCGGTGGGAGCTCCAGGGCCGCCTGGGCGTCCTTCCGTCGCGCCTTGGAGCTGAATCCCAGCGATGCCGAGGCCCACGAACGCTTCGCCTGGCTTCACTTCCACGAGGGGCGGCGCATGAGCGCTCTCGCCGAGATGGCGAAGGCCGCGGAGCTGGACCCGCGCTCGCCGGCCAACGCGGCAGCGACCGGCTATTTCTATTTGTCGATCAATCGGCTGGACGAGGCGATCGAGCATGCCGCCAAGAGCCTCGAGCTCCAGGCGGAGTACCCTTTCGCCCTCTACATCATCGGACATGCCCATGCCGAGAGGCGGCAGTTCGAATCAGCGCTCAGCGCCCTGCGCCGAGCGGTCGAGGCCTCCGGTAGCAGGCCCAAGTATCTCCTGGCCTATGGATTGGTCGCGGCGGATGCGAAGCAGGAGGCCGAGGCTCGGCGGATGCTGCAGAGGCTCGATCAGCTCTCCCACGAACGCTACGTGCCAGCGGACTACATCCACGCGCTCACTGTGAGAATCCTCCCGCAACCGGTTCACGGCATCGGACCGGCCAGATATTGAGCGCCATTGGAATCGTATGAACCCCGGCCTGGCGTCGTGACGATGCCGCTGCCCCGGGAGTCTGGATCCCCTGGGCAGGGGGAGGCGCTGTAGGGCAGGCGTAGTGGGCATCGCCTCCGGTATCCTCGGGAATGCTGAACATGTCTTACCTTTATCCTTTATCGCATAGCCATCGTAAAATACGGTCGCTCCCCGTAACCCTCGGAAACGGGAAAGGGCAACGAGTTGGTAACTCACTAATTTCACTACCCTTCCCGTCTCGTCTTAAAATCCCTGGGCCGCAAGGCTCATCTGGGTTCGATCCCCACCCCCGGGACCGAGGTCCAGAAGAGGTTCGGGAGAGCTACTTGTGTTGGAGCAAAGGCTTTAGGACTCGTCACTTCCCCAGCGTGGCCGTCCAGTTCTGGACGAGCGTGAGCGGCTCCACGTCGGGTGCTTCGAGCAGGCGCGCCACGAGGAAGCGCTCGCCGTCGGCCGAGACGTCCCACATCTTGGGAGGAAGACCCGTGCGCACCTTCGGGTCGAAAAGCACGTGCGGCACGCCAGCCGAGAAGGCCGGCTTGAGCAGGACATCCACTGCGACGAACTTGTTTTCGAGACTCTGGAACACGATCTCGCGCCCCCCGCGCGTCCACGACGGATAGGCTCCCCCGCTGGTCGAGATCTGCCACCTTCCGCCGTCCTCAGAAAGCGATTGGACGTAGACTTCCCTGCGACCGGATTCCTCTGAGACATAAACGAGGAAGCGGCCGTCCGGGGATGGCGTGGACATGAATTCGCCGAATGGTGTCCCGAGGAAGACACTCGCCTTGCCGTCCGAGAGGTTCAGCTTGAAGATGTCAAAGCCCTGTCGGCCGCCGACATTCTTGATGAGCCAGGCGAATGCACCGTCCGGTGAGAGGCTCCAAATGAGGTCCTGATCGGGACTGCTATAGACGTGCTCGTCGCTCCCCGTCCCGAAGCTCGATTTCACGAAGATGTCGCCCCGTCCCTGCCTCAGACTCGTGAAATAGATCCTCCGATCGTCCTGCGACCAGATGGGGCTCCGATCATTTTCCGGGTCGAAGGTGAGCTTCGTGCTCGACCCCCGGGCTATGTCGAGGACCCAGATGTCCTGTTTCTGTGTCCCCGGGTCCGTGATCGAGACGGCGATACGAGTCCCGTCGTGCGAGAGCTTCGGGGACGTGTAGTCGGCCGGCTTGCCCACGAGCGCACCGTCCTTGCCGGCGCGGTCCACGAAGCGCAGCTCCGCCAGCTCGACGCCGCCGCCTGACTGATAGAGCAGCAGCCCGTTGTGCGAGACGCTGACGGCCGCCTCAAAGTGTCCCGTGCGCCTCACCGTTTCCGCAATCGGCGTCCCGTCGCCCGTGAGGGTGAGCGCTTTCGGATCGAACTCTTCTGCGATCAGCGTTCCGGAACGCAGGAAGAGCAGGTGACCGCTTCCGTCCTAGCGTGCAGACGCGTTCGTGGCGACGATCGGTGTGCGCTCCTTCGAGTCGAGCGAACCGGCGAAGAGGAAGAACCCTTGATCGGTCCCCGGTGTCTCGGTCGGCGCCTCGACCAGATAAAGGAAGTGCTTCCCGTCGGGGAGCAGCTCGGCATAGCGATGGGAGACCTCACCGCGCGAAGAATCCAGCTCCGTCACCTGGACGGGAGTCCCACCCGAAGCCGGGACACGGAAGATCGGCTCCGTGACGTTTGGTGTGAAGAGGATCGTGCCGTCGCCTGCCCAAGGCGCCCCCGCGCCCCTGCTGCGCGTCGCAGATCGGCTGCGAAGGGCCACCCACGGCATCGATCCGCCTGAGCTTGCCGCTGGAGAAGTAGGCGATCTGCCGGCTGTCCGGGGACCAGAAGGCGTGTGAGGCGCCCTCAGTCCCCGCCAATGGCTGCGCGGTGAGCGATTCGATCGCGCGGATCCACAGACTCGTCTTGCCGTCTGCGCCGACGCCGATGAAGGCCACTCTATGGCCATCCGGTGAGATGACCGGCACATTCGTGACCACTTCGAAGCGCATCCCTTTCGGTGGCAGCAGCGATGAGCGAATCAGGACCGGCGGTTGTCGCAACAGACGCGAGACACCGAGGGTGAGGGCCACCGCCAGAATTGCCGTCCCCGCGTTGAGCACCCAGGCGGTGCGAAGACGTGTCCGGCGACGCGCCGCCACGGGGCCGCCTCGCCGGCCCGCGAGCCGGCCTCAGCGATCCAGCGCAGCGTGCTGGCAATATCCGCGGCGTCCTGCCAGCGATCCTCGGGCTCCTTCGCGAGGCAGCGGCGTATCACCCGCTCGAGCGCCGGGGGTGTGAGAGGGATCAGCTCTCCCACCGGCCGTGGCGTGCCCGAGACGATCGCCGCGATGAGCGATGTGCGCGTCCCCCCTGCGAAGGCGCGCTGCCCGGTCGTCATCTCATACAGGAGAGCCCGAGGGCGAAGATGTCGGTGCGCGCATCGGCCTCGAGGCCCTCGAGCTGCTCCGGGGGCCATGTACTGGAACGTGCCGAGGATCCTTCCCTCCTGCGTCAGCGGCCGCTCCCGCGTCGCCACCGCCGTCATCCCTTCGATCGGAGCCCCTTCGGCATTGGAACGGGCCAGGCCGAAGTCGAGCAGCTTGGCCCCCCCTTTGGTCAGCATGACGTTGCCCGGTTTGAGATCCCGGTGGATGACCCCCTGCCTGTGCGCGCGGCTGAGGGCGTCGGCGATCTCGGCGCCGAAGCGCAGCACCTGCTCGATGGGAAGCGGCCCCTTCGCCAGTCTCTGATCGAGCGGCTCACCCTCGAGCAGCTCCATCACGAGAAAGTGGATGCCGTCCTGCTGGCCGACATCGAAGAGCGTGCAGATGTTGGGGTGGTTGAGCGAGGAGATCATGCGCGCCTCGCGCTCGAAGCGGGCGCTCAGCTCCTCGCTGTGGGCGAACGCCGCAGGGAGGATCTTGATCGCCACCTCGCGCCCGAGGCGCGTGTCGCGCGCCCGGTAGACCTCTCCCATGCCCCCGGCTCCGAGGGCGGCCACGATCTCGTACGGCCCGATGCGGCTTCCGGGGGCAAGCGGCATCCGGCCACTTTACATCAAGCTGTTGCGCGAGAGAATCGCCAGAGAGCACGACCAGGCCCCAGCGTCTCCCCAGCCCCCATCATGCAGCGCCGCTGCGGTCAGCCGACGATCGAGGCCAGCGCTTTCCCGACGTGCTCCTTCACGATCGAGGAACAGGAGTTCGATGGTACCCGAGCGCTCTGCGACCTCGCCAAGCCTGACATGACGGGCCAGTTCGACTCGTTCCCGCATCGCCTTAACCCGGTTAATTCATGAACGACGCTGATGCCGCCAGTTCCGCGTCTGGTCAGGCCACGTAGGCGGCGCACGAGCGGGATGTTCAGTTCGCAGCGGTGATTGTACCTCGGAACGGGCCCAGTGCT
>Ga0187892_10011292_pt1 | contig 11002 bp, 9 predicted proteins | sample MA1701073metaG_FD_139345 | JGI IMG/M metagenome (GOLD analysis project Ga0187892, IMG submission 139345) | Bio-ooze microbial communities from a basaltic lava cave in the Kipuka Kanohina Cave System on the Island of Hawaii, USA - MA170107-3 metaG ... | reverse complement strand
ATTGCAGAAAAAACAGAGAGTGCTGCAAGCCTTCCCATTGCAAGCACCTTTTCTATGTGAATCTAGGTAACTCTTCTGCGCCCGGCACCGATGGTAATCTACTGTCTACGCTTCTCTCAGCAACCGCTGATGCTTCTGCTATGATCTTATCGACTTCTTCGCTTGACACGTCGTTCTGGAAGCTAAAGTTACCTCCCTGCAGTGTGTCGACTAACAAGTTACCCAACATGCCTGTCATCTCACCTATTTCATTCTCAGCATCAGGCATGAACTTCGCTAATCCAATCTTCACACTCTTTAATGCACCGACTGCGGGTACGAGTGCCACCATCGCATCACCGACGTCGTGAACTGTGCCTAGTCTCAAATGTACCTGCTCTAACGCCATCCTTGCATGGCTCAGCATCTTAGTTACTTTACGAACCTCAGCTAATTCGTTTGAGAGTACTCTTCCAGCATCTACATCATGTCTCTGCATTGCATCGACTATCTTCTTGAACAGCGTACCGTCCTTCTCTCGCATCTTTGCAAGCATGGTATCCATCTTTTGAGTCTGTGCCTGCAGTCTATTCATTGCCGAATCTAATCTTGGTCTCAATGGTCCCTGCGGTTTTACTGAGTCTTTGATCTTCTCGCCTACTCCTCGATTGTCGCTTCTTGTCCAGTTCTTGCTAAAGCTACTCATTGCTCGATCCTGTTGCGTTTTGTTATTAATTTTGGGTGTGTAGCAAAATTAGCTTGTAACTAACAAAATAGATGTTTTCATGATATACATCTCGCTCTAAGCAAACGGATATTATGCAAGCCTATGATTCAGAGAAACTAATTATTAGCAAGTATGCGTTTATCATACCATGCCAGATGACAAGGCAATAGCTGTATTTGATTCTGGTATCGGTTCATTATCGGTCATACAAGCGCTAAGACAAGAGCTTCCAAACGAATCGATAGTCTACCTTGCTGATAGAGCTCACTATCCTTACGGCAGAAAGACCAAGGAACAGTTAAGATCCTTAGTAATACAGACTTTGAAGTTTCTTGAAAAATTTGAGCCGAAATGTATCATCGCAGCATCGATCACACCATCGATGCTTGTTTTAAGGGAATCTAGACTGCAGACAACTGTGCCGGTTTTTGGAGTTTATCCGGCGCTTGATAATGCTGTGACATTGTCAAAGACAAAACATATTGCATTGATGGCCACTGAAGGAACGATAAAGAGCAGCGCACTGGAGGAATATGTCAAACCTTACATTACTACTACAAAGATAATTCTGGTAAATGCATCATCAATAATAGATCTTGTAGAATCAGGAAAGTTTTTGGGAGATGGAAATGTTAAGGAAACTATAACCAAAACTATGCAAGACGTCAAGGCAGATCCAAAGATCGATGTTGCCGTGTTGGGAAGTACGCATTTGCCTTTGATAAAAGAACGTATAGCAGAACTGTTTCCAAAACTACAGTTTGCAAACCCGGCACTTGATGCGGTAAAGCAAGTTAAAACATACTTGCAACATCAGGAAATGGAGGGCAAAGGAAGAGGAATCATGAAGATACTTGTGTCGAAGAACAGAGAGCAGTTCGAAAAAATTATTGCCGCATTAGGAATAAAGGAAGAGGTAGAAGACGTTGTTCTTGATTTTGCGATAGATGTGTTCTAACTATCAATTACCTTCCTTATCTTTCTAAAGACATCCATCCATGCGTTCCAAGTTAGTTTTCCTGTTTGCGTGTTTTGCCTGCTAGGATGGTAAGATGCGATCAATGTTTTGCCATCAAGCTGGTAAGAAATATTATGTTTAAACTTCAAACCATGAGCATTTTGCATTGAAGTGTATCTATTGAATGCCAGTGCTCCTAACGTCAAAATTACTTTCACGTTCTTCAAGATTCTAAGCTCTTCAGCAAGATAACATGAACAGTTTGCGATCTCTTCTTTAGTTGGTTTGTTCCCTGGCGGAGCACACCTTACTATCGCTGTTATGTAAGCTGACTTGAGCTTCAAACCATCATCCTTGATTTTACTGGTTGGTTGGTTCGCAAAGCCGCTCTCATGAAGTGCTCTCATCAGCCAATCACCAGAAGAGTCTCCCGTAAACATCCTTCCAGTTCTGTTGCCTCCATGAGCCGCTGGTGCTAGACCTATGATCAGCAGTTTGGCATCTGGATCGCCAAAACCATGTAAGGGCTTCCCCCAGTACTCCCAATCACTGTAACGTCTGACCTTCACTTTAGCAACGTCTGCAATATACTTTGCAAGTCGAGGACATTTTTTACATCTTGTTACTCTTGCATTCAGAACTTCAAGAGATTGCATGCATCAGGTAGATAGAAATAAGCATTATTTGTAGCTGCCGTGTGTCTGATGTCAATTCTGGTGAATTAGCTGACAAGGAATTTGTTGCCATTTTGATCTGTACAGAGTTTGGTTTCAAGCCAAATGTCATGATACCAGAGCTAAGCATTAATGCTACATGTTACAGGTCAAACGATCGAACTATAGTGGAAGTTTTGGATTCCTGCACGGTGCTTGATCTACCTTATGATATTCTTGACAAAATGTGCAGAAAGCACCGGTATAGAATGCTGCTCTTCAGAATAATTTCTGCCAGTGGAGCAGCTATTTCTACAACTTATCCATATGGTTACGGATTGAAGACGCTTGACCTGCCGGTAATATTGAGCGAAGACGCATTAACAGCCTATAGAAATTATTTGAAAAACTATCTGAACAGCAATGTGTAACCATTAGACTTAAGATACTTCTACTACTTTTCTAAGATGAGCAGGAAGTTCTGATGATTTTATTCTTATCTGCTGCATGCTGTCTCTTTCCCTAACTGTAACAGTATCATCTTCCAACGTTTGTCTGTCAACAGTCACACCAAAAGGCACTCCACTTTCATCTAATCTTCTATATCTTCGTCCTATGGAGCCAGATCCGTCGTATATGGCAACAATGTCTTTCCTTACACTTTCAAAGATCTGCGATGCTTTTTCAGCCAATCCATCCTTTGTTACCAGAGGAAAGATGCCTACAACTATAGGAGCAAGATATGGTTTGAGTTTCAGTAATAGTCGATCATTTGCTTTATCATCAACCAACGAGTGTTCGAGTATGCAGTAAAGACTTCTATCGATACCCATTGAAAGTTCAAAGATATGTGGAAGAACTTTACCATCAACGTCTAACACTTCCATATTCTCCTTGCTCACCTTCATATGGCCACCCAAATCATAATCCGACCTGTAGTTGCATGCAACAAGCTCTAGCCACCCTGTCGTGGTTTCGACCTCAAAATCAAACGCTACGGTTGCATAGAATGCTTTTTCATCATCTCCAAGCTTTCTGAATCTAGATCTTTGCATATCTATTCCAGTCTTTGCATAAAACTCACTCAACAATGCAAGATAGTAAGCGATCAACTTGTTTGGTATGATCCCTTTGCTTACTACCTGCTCGCACGTAAACTCTTGTATATCTTTACCGTCAAAGATTCTTAGCACAGTATTCTTTACATCATCGAATCTTTCCAGATCATTCAATCTTCTTGGGTTGCAGAAGACTTCTATCTCCGCCTGGTAAAATTCCCGCAGTCTTAGTAGACTCTGTCTTGGAGCAATTTCATTTCTGAAACTCTTGCCTACCTGCGCAATTCCCAATGGCAGCTTACCTCGCATAGTCTTGAATATTCTTGGAAAATCAACAAAGATTGTTTGACATGTTTCAGGTCTTAGATAGGCTTCCTCTCCGCTTGGACCGATCAGGACCTTGAACATCATGTTGAACCTGTTCACCTTTCCTAAATCACCCCTGCATTTTGCGCATTTCAGTGCATTTTTGGCTATCAGTGCATCAATGTCAGCATCGCTCATCCTCTCTGGAACATTTTCACCTATCCTCTCTGCTACAAACCTGTCTGCTCTGAATATCGACCCACACTTACTACACTTCACGATCGGATCGTTGAAACTGTCAAGGTGCCCAGAAGCGACGAAAACGTTCTTGCTCATTATCTGTGAGCCGTCGATCTCCAGCATGCTGTCCCTCCTAACGAGTTCTCTTCTCCAGAGATCAACAAACTTGTTCTTGAAACCTACTCCTAGTGGACCGTACTCCCAGAAACCCGCCTGTGCATCGGCATATATCTCACAGCTGGGAAAGTAAAAACCTCGTTCGAGAGCGAGTTTCATAACATCGTCGTAATTCATGCTCACCAATTGCCGTATGGGTTCTTAAATTTATTTGGCAACCAAGACGTAGGCATAGCTAAGCTTGCATATATTACAACAAATACGAAGTTGAAATCAATATTTGGATCGTTTGTCGAAAGTCGTAGAAGATTTCTACAAAAAATTGCAATAGTTAAATTTATTAATACAACCAGTAAAGAGAGACACGCGCAACTTTGGTAAGTTTGGATTTTGAGGAAAGGAAGAAGTTCCTCGAGTTTGTTAGAAAGGAGGCAATTGATCTGCCCGATTATGAGGTAGTTGAGGTCAAGGAGCCTAAGCTATACAAGGATATCTTTCCATTCAAGGGCGCTCCTAGGGCTCTCTTTGACGGCGTTGTAATCAATACTAACATCCCTGAAAAACTCTGGATCTCCGATACGACGTTCAGGGACGGTCAGCAGTCCCGAGAACCATATTCGGTAGAACAGATAACGAGCCTCTTCAAGCTTTTGCACGACCTGGGTGGCAAGGAGGGCAAGATCAGCTACACTGAATTCTTCCCATACACAAAGAAGGACAGAGAAGCAATCAGGAAGTGTATGGATTTTGGCTACAAGTATCCTAGGATCACGGGTTGGATAAGAGCAACAAAATCTGACCTAGAGTATGTTAAGGAATTAAAGCTGGAAGAAACAGGCTTGCTAACGTCGATAAGCGACTATCACATCTTTTACAAATTCCCCGGGAAGAGCAGGTCGCAGATAGTGCGAAACTATCTTGATGTTGTTGAAGAAGCTTTGAAGAGCGGCATAGCGGTTAGACTGCATATTGAAGATGTTACCAGGGCTGATATCTTTGGCACCGTCGTTCCGCTCGTTAAGAAGGCTATGAAGCTGGCAGCAAAATATGGCCTCCCAGTTAAAGTACGATGTCCAGATACACTTGGTGTAGGTTTACCGTGGCCAGAAGCTGCTTTGCCCCGTGGAATACCCAAACTCTTCTGGTTACTGAACAAAGCCTTGGGCGTTCCCTCAGAATGGTTGGAGTTTCATGGACAGAACGATTTCCATCTGGGAGTAGCCAATGCAACATCTGCTTGGCTTTATGGTGCATCGCTGAACAATTGTACACTGCTCGGAATAGGAGAAAGGGCAGGCAACATTCCACTTGAAGCAATGATATTTGTGTATTCAATGATCAAGGGTACGTTCGATGGAATGAATACCAAAGTGATCAAGTACATAACGGAATATTATGAAAAAGAGCTAGATTACAAATTACCGAATTACTATCCGATAGTTGGAAAGAACTTCAACGTGACAAGGGCTGGGATACATGCAGACGGTCTGCTAAAGAACCCTGAAATGTATCTGCCGTTTGACACTGAAGAGCTGTTAGACTCACCTCCGAGAGTTATGATATCGGAACACTCTGGACTTGCTGGAATCGCTTTCTGGATAAACACTTTCTTCAGACTGAAGGGTAAGGAGAAGGTTAGCAAGGACGATCCTACATTGAAGAATATACAGGACGAGGTCGTGAAACAGTATCAGGAGGGAAGGGTTACGGCGATGCTCGACGAAGAAGTTCTTGCACTTGTCAAGCGTTACATGCCCGACATATGGAACAAGTATAAGGATAGAATTGCCGATAGTTCGCTGTTAGGAAGCTAATTCTCTTACTTTTTTCAGGTTCTTGACATCGGCTCCAGGTTCGTCAAAAGGTGTCTCCAATATCAACGGTAATTTCCTGAACTCATTTTGAGCAAGTATAGCTTTGAATCCTTTTTCACCTATATATCCAAGACCTATATGCTCATGCCTGTCAACATTGCAGTTAAGCTCCTTTTTAGAATCGTTCAAGTGCACGACTCGCAGATTCTTCATTCCAACATGCTTATCGAATTTAGCAATTACATCCTGTACATTGTCCTTCGTTCGCAGATCATAGCCAGCTGCAAAGGCATGGCAAGTATCAAAACATACACCGAACCTTTTCCTAGGTTCTAGCTGTTCCAAGATCTGTTTCAACTCCTCAAACCTTGAACCGACACTGTTCTTCTGTCCAGCTGTATTTTCTAACAAAATCATTACATCATCATCAGCTTCAGCTGTTGCAGTATTGCATGCGTTAACAAGATTCTTGATACCTATTTCTGAACCTGCACCTAGATGACTCCCCAGATGGATAATAAGCTTTGGTATTCCAAGCACACCACATCGTTTGATTTCGTTAACAAGAGTATTAAGCGACTTTTTGTAAAGATCTTTCTTTGATGATGACAGGTTTGGAAGATAGGGCATGTGCGCACAAACGGCATCGCGTTCTATCTTGCTGTTAGCAAGTTTTGTCTCGAAGTTTTCAACTTCTTCCTTTACAAGCTCCTTTGCTTCCCATCTTTGAGGTGTTCTTGTAAAGATCTGAAATGCAGTGCACCTCAATTCTAGCGCATTGTCAACAGCTTTATCAATAGAACCCGCTATTGACACATGAACTCCTAGCTGCATGGCCTATCTTTATTGAGCACAAATTTAACCTTAGCCAACGTCCTCAGGTGGAAGATTAGTGGGATTTCTACGTGTAATACAAACTTTTATTGTGGTTGATGGATTCTTATCATATTTGAGCAGCATACAATTCGGTAAGGGAGATCTGGCAAAGTATCCTTTCCTTAGCGAGGCAGGAAACTATCTAAGAGAGCTTGACTACAGCCTTGAGGAGTTCAACGACGTGTCTAGGAAACGCGTTGTAGATAGGGCTCTGGAGCGCATAATTGTCACACTCGATGGTCATGTGTTCAAACAGCTTGAGGATCTGGATACCGAAGTGGTCTCCTTCCTAATCGCGTTAATCATGGTGCGTGCTCTGGGAATGAGAAATGTAAGCAAGAAGTACTCGCTAGGAGAGGCCAGAAGGGCAGAGATGTTCCTTGAACATGATTTGAAGCATGAAAGCAAGGCGGATGTAAGAAATGCTGTTCTTAAGAGAATCTTCAGCGATCTGTTTGCACTTAATGTAATACAGGAGGACGGCAGATTCAAGATCAAGGTTTCAGATTATCTTAAACGAGCAGCTTATTTTCATGACGATCACTGGAAATTGGTGAATAAAATAGTTCACAATGGTTATGTTTACCTAGATTCTGACGACACGGTACGGCTGATCAGGGATGAACTGAGCATGCTGATCTATGACAGGATAAACAGGATGGAGATAAGACAGTTGCCAGATTCGATCAAGGCAAAGGTCGATGAACTCAGAAGCAAAGTTGCAAAACATGTAGAATTTAGGGGATATTTGGTTACAACAAAGTATCCTCCGTGCATACAGCACATACTGCAATCGTTAACAAAAGGAGAGAATCCGCCGCACTCTGCAAGATTCTTGCTTGCCACATACATGCTTTCAATAGGGAGAAATGTTGACGAAGTTTGTGCGCTCTTCGAACCAGCACCAGATTACAACGAACGTGTAACAAGATATCAGGTCGAACATCTTTCTGGGATCAGGGGAAGCAGAACAAAGTATTCATGTCCATCATGTGAAAAGGCTACAAGTGAAAATCTCTGCTACAGAACTGAAGAATGCAATGGAATAATTAACCCGGTGCATTTTGGCAGGAAGAGGGTGTGGAAGAATGAAGGAGCAAAGTCTGAATCTTCTTAAACACGCATTCAAGGAATTTTATTTTAAGAATGATAATCACATAGAAACACCAGCAAGGATAGAGGAGAGAGAGTTTGGCTACATGCAGTTTAACGATGGAATGGTCAGGCATCTGACATTCAAAAGCATGAACGAACTTCAGGCACTCTTGCTGAAAGAAATTCCTTCTGATGTTTACTGTTCATGTGCTTACTATGCCAGTCCGGCATCGCCTATGCAAGAGAAAGGTTTCAGGGGTGCTGATCTTATATTTGATATTGATACCAAAGAGTTGAATCTAACATGTGTAAAAGAACATGAAGTATGGTTGTGCAACGACTGCAAGAACGTAATGAAGGAAAAACAGAACTGTACCAAGTGCAAAAGCACGAAGGTAGAACAGACTTCGCTTCCATGCGACAACTGCGTAAATGCCGGCAAGACAGAGGTAAAGAAACTTGTAAAGATTCTGAAGGAAGATCTTGGAGTTGCAGAGCAGGAGATCAAGGTTTACTTTTCTGGCAACAATGGTTTTCACTTGCACGTTTACAGCAGGGAGATGGAGGAACTGGATTCGCCGAGCAGGGCGGATATTGCAGATTATGTAATAGGGAACAATTTACTACCAGAGTCTTTTGGCGTAAGAAAAAACGTTAATAGCTCGGTCAACGATGTCGTGAACAGATTCCCAAATGCGGCAGATTTTGGCTGGCGTGGAAGAATAGCGAGCAGGTTAGTTAAGAACGAGAAAGCAAAACCAAGGGTTGTAAGAACCATACTGAAGAACGGATATGCACAGTTCAAGACAGAGCTGAATTTAATTGCAAAAGAGGTCGGTGCAAGGATAGATCCCAAGGTTACCATGGACGTCCATAGAGTATTCAGGCTGCAGGGAAGTCTGAACAGCAAGAGCGGACTTGCCAAGCTATCATGCAGCGACATAGATAATTTTGATCCTTTCACAGCTGCATGTGTTCTGGGAGATGAGGAAACCAATGTTCATGTAATATACTCGCCAAAGTTCAAACTCAAGGAGAGTTTCTATGGCCCGTTCAAGGATAAAGATATCAAACTGCCAACATATGCTGCTGTGTATCTCATCTGCAAGGGTTTGGCTGACGCTTGAATTATTTGCAAATTCATTCTAAAGATATTAATTTAACATTATTTCATACATGATCGGACTTGTGGGATCCTTCGGACGATAAACCAAGACAGGATATTGGAAGATATATAAGGATAGGATTATTCGCGCTGATAGGCATAGTTATCCTTGGTGTCGTTAGCAATCAATCTGTTAACATCCTGTTAAACGTTAACGAATTCAGTGATCTCTTCAGCAAGCCCATTTACTATGCAGTACTTTCTGGACTCATTCTTGCAGCCATTGCCCTTGTCAGGGTTGATATCAGAAAACGCGAGTCAATGGTCTGGTGGATATTCGCAATTGGCATATCTTTCTTGAAGAGAGAGGCTTTTGATCAGAGCCAGACTGCTGCAAAATATCGTGATTTCAAGCTGGGCAAGGTAAACTTTGCGATCTGGCAGCTAACAAAGGTTCTGCTACTTGCACCGCTCTTCACCAACCTGATGTTTGGCATAGCAACCCAGTACGTGCTCAGCGGTAACGAGTTGAATCTTTCATCTTTACCCAACATATTCTCCCTACCTTTCATCACGTCGCCCGATCCGACCATCGCAAAAGAACGCGTAATACCGATGATCCCGGCACTAACACTGCTCATCCCGCCGTTACTTGGGGCAGTTGGGATCCGACTGATGCTTTACGTTGGGCTGCGCAATCTGGCGCACCTAGCTTCAAGTTATTTGGCAGACGCGACGGAGGGCAGACCAAAATTCTTGTTTTATGTGTCTATAGTTGAGATGATCATAGGTGCAGGACTGTTCTGGTCTTCTTTCAACATGTTCTTCACCTCGCATATAGACTACAACACCAAGTACGCGATAGTTGGTACTGCATTGTTGGGTGCTGCTTTCATTGCATGGTCGATAATAGACAGGGGAAGATCAAAGGTCATAATATTTCCGTCAAGAAAAAACGTCTATGTCAGGTTACTTACAATCGTGTCCATAGCAGTGGTAGTTGGTTCCATAATGGCTGTAAACAGCAGCATTGCCGATGCCAGAAAGATAGAATATCTCGGTCCTTACACAGCTCAGCAGATAGCCGTGAACAGATACTTCGCAGAGCTTGAGAAGATCAACGAAATTAATTATGACGTGCAACTATTTGCCACACCTTCTGCTGATATTGATAATTACATAGCAGAGAACAAGGATCTACTAAGCAAGATACGGCTCTGGGACTGGACTGCAGCTTCAGCGAAGATCCAGCCGGAAATCGGTCTTATACCTTATGTCAGAATCTACGACTCAGATATATTGAGATTTAATGGGACTCAATACTGGAGCGCAGCAATGGCGCCGATTCTTCCATCAAGCGTTACCGCAGATAACAGGTGGTATGCCGAGCATTTGGTTTACACACACGTGCCAAACGGTTTCCTCATGCTTGACGCTCACAACGGTGGTATAGTTAATAGCGACAAATTCTTCGACCAGAGAAGGATCTATTATGGTGAAGGCGGTTTACTTGAGGAGGCGTGGTCGGCCTTTCCACTAAACAGAGATGTGAGCGACGAGCTCGATGGATATTTTTATGATGGCAATGGCGGCATAACAGTATCGCCTCCATTGAGCTGGATGTTTGAGCCCAACTTCCTACTGTCATATCCAGATCGAGCCATACACATAATGAGGTTCAAGGACATACACGACAGAATGGAGCTGCTCTATCCGTATTTCGAGTATGACTTTGGTCAGAGGAGAGTAGATGTTTTACCGGTAACCGATGGCACTAGCACTTACTGGTTGATGCCGCTTATTGTAAGGCTCGATACAGCGCATGTCCCGTGGAGTGCAGAGAATGATATGTACAGGCTTGTGGGTTATGCGTTGATAGACACCTATGCCGGCAAGCCTACACTGATTATCAAAGGAGATGATTTCTTCACTAAAATGTTCACGGATGAATATAGTGAACAGGCCGCAAAAGAAATTCCTTCCTGGCTGCAAAATCAGATAAGGTATCCAGAAGAATTGTTCTGGTGGAAGGTGAACATGTACAATTTTTATCACGTTACAGATCCGTCTACAT
>Ga0187892_10011291_pt1 | contig 11003 bp, 8 predicted proteins | sample MA1701073metaG_FD_139345 | JGI IMG/M metagenome (GOLD analysis project Ga0187892, IMG submission 139345) | Bio-ooze microbial communities from a basaltic lava cave in the Kipuka Kanohina Cave System on the Island of Hawaii, USA - MA170107-3 metaG ... | reverse complement strand
GGCGTGGCGGACCGGTTCCGGTACCGGAGCGAGCCGGAGTTCTTCGGGTGGCTCGTGCAGGTCGCGCGGCAGCACATCGCCGACCGGCACGAGTACTGGTCCGCGCTCCGCCGGGACCCGGGCCCGCTGCTCCGGATCACGTCGGCGTCCTGGGACGGCGCCGGCGAGCGGTGCGGGGTCCAGCCCGCCGCGTCCTCCTCGGGTCCGCCGACGCGCGCGTCCCGGAAGGAGCTGGTCGCGCTGGCCCTGAAGGCGCTCGCCTTCCTCCTGCGCCGCGACCAGGACCTCGTGCGCTGGACGACCGAGGACCGGCCGATCGCGGAGATGGCCGACCGGCTCGGCCTCTCCTACGAGGCCGCCGAGCGCGCGAGGCTCCGGGCCGTCGATCGCTTCCGGAAGGCCTACGCGCTCGTGCTCCGCCGCGCCCGACCGTAGCCGCCTGGAGGAGGCCGGTCACGTCCGCGCGCCGCGGCTCGGGCGAGCCGCCCTCGTTCACCGGCCCCTACCCCGCGAGCCGCTGGCGGAGCCACGCGCGGGCGGCACCGGCGCCGACGGCCGCGCGTCGCTGCCGCTCGCGCTCCCCGACGAGCCGGGCCTCGCGGGGGTCGAGCACGCAGTGGGCCGTCTTCGACCCGCCGGTGAACGCGCTCGACTACGTCACCTCCGACGCCGTCCGGATCGTGATCGGCCGGATCTGATTCCGGAAGGGTCCGGACCCGCCGAGGGTCCTGACCCTTCCTCGGCGCACCGGTCTCGCCATCTTCCGCCGCGGGGTCGTCCTCGGGATGGAGCGAGACATGCGCGCGCACCGACGACTCCTTCCTGCCCTGGCCCTCTGGGAAGGGGACGGCACGGCCTGGATGCAGTCACACCCGCCGGCCGCGCCGGAACCGGCCCTCGCTGCACTGGAACCTGGCGATGGCCTACGACGCGCGGGGCCTCGCGGCGGACCTCCTCTTCGAGATAGGTGTCCACGTAGGCGGCGAGGGTCACGGCCGCCGTGTCGTCCGGCTCCAGCATGATCCCGGGCAGCGTCCCGTGGAGGAGGTTCCGGAGAAACGGGTCCGGAAAGGGGCCCGAGCAGGGTCCGGCGATGGAACATGTCGATGCGGATAATCCGGATGATCAGCAGGACGCTGTGGATCATCCTGCCGCCGGGAATCAGCCCCCGCCGCGGGTCGCGGTCCCTCTGCGCGCCTGCCGCTCCAGGTGGTGCCGCAGCGGGCCGATCAGCGTCCACTCGGACGTGAGCCGGAGACGCGCCTCGCTGTCCTCGTCGGGGCAGGTGCGGGTGAGGATCTCGACCCGCTCGTCGTACCAGTCGCGCGTCACCTCGCCGGCCACGAGCTTCCGGTCGAGGATCCCCATCTGCCGCCGGCGGTCCACGATCTCGGGATGATGGTTCACGCCGAAGACGCGCGGCACCATGCCGTCCGCGTCGCGCGCGAACTCGAGCATCGTGAGCGCCTCGCCGGCCGGACCACCCAGCCCGCGGGTCTCGAAACCGATCGGGAGATACCCCCCGAACCCCGGCTCCGGGATCAGATCGAACCAGCGGCTGTCCACGATGCGGAGCCGCCGCCCGTCCGGCAGCCGGTCGGCGAAGCGCCGGAACCACGGATGCTCCAGCGCCTCCGCGGTCAGCACGTTCTCGAGGATGCCCGTGCTCTTCCCGCCCTTGGCCAGGCCGCGCAGCGACGCGCGCGCGATCCCGGCCCAGCGGCACATCACGCCGAACGTGTGGCACACGCCCAGGAGCGCCGCCTCTCGATCGGCGAGGACCGCGTCGAACAGGCGGAAGAGCGGCGCCTCCCACGCCGGGTCCTCGCGCACCCCCTGGCTCTCCGCCGAGACGCCGTCGTTGAGCCGCGGGTCGAGCTGCCCGGGGCCGCCGGTGCCGACGTAGACCGAGAACCTGCCCCCGGGCGGCTCGGGGAGCACGTGGCCGCGCCGCACGTCGAACGAGAGCGCGCGCAGCCGCAGGCCGGCGCGCTCGAGCGCGGGCGCCAGCGAGCGCGCGACCTCGCCCAGCACCTGAAGCAGCGACTCGTGGCCGATGTTGGGCCAGCCGTGGTTCATGTCCAGGACCGCCACGTCGAGGTGGCGGGCGTCCGGGGGCCGGAGGTCCGCGGGCCGGACGATGCGCAGCGCGGTGAACGGCGGGTCGGTCCTGGCGTCGATCACAGGGATCGGGAGTCTACCGGGGCCACGGGGCGGGCGTCCACGACGCCGGCCCGCGCCTTGAGGCGGCCGCGCCCCGCTGGTAGCGTCCGGTCGCGTGAGCCGCCGCGACCTCCTCCTCGATGCCGCCGTGGCGCTGCTCGCGCTCCTCCTCTACGCGCACGCACCCTCCACCCAGGACGCTCCTGGTCGCGACGCGCTCTACTACGCGACCGTCGCCGCCTCGTTCGCGCACGGCGACGGCGGCTGGCTCTCGATCGGCGAGGTCCGGCTCCCTCCCTATCACCCGGTGGCGCTCTCGCTCCTGATCGCTCCCTTTTACTGGCTCCCGGGCGACGGCCTCGGACGCGGACTTCCGGTGATCACGCTGTCGGCCGTGCTGCTCCTCGTACTGCTGCGCCGCGTGGCCGACCGCTGGCGCGGCCCGCCGGCGGGACTCCTGGCCGTGCTCTTCCTCGCGCTCGCGCCCGAGCTGCTCTGGATGTCGCGCTGGATCATGACCGACGTCCCGGCCGCGCTGGCAACGCTGGCCGCGGTCGCCTGGGCCGCGGACGGGCGGCCGTTCCGCGCCGGCCTCGCCGTCGGGGCCGCGCTCGCGCTCCGGACCACCGGCGCGCTGCTCGCGCCCGCCCTCCTCCCGCTGATCGGCCTCGCGCCGCGCCGGCTCGGCGCGTTCGCGCTCGGGATCGCACCCTTCGCGGGGTTCCTGCTCCTCCAGAACGCGCACTTCTACGGCGACCCGTTCCGCACGGGCTATCACTTCCACAACGCGTACTTCTACGACTACCCCGAGATCGCGTTCTCCGTCCGCAACGCGATCGCCCTCTCCCATCGCTTCGACACTCTCCCCGGTCCGGGGAACCTCTACCTCTATGTGGAGGACTTGCTCGGGGTCAGCCGCGTCCTGCTCCCGCTTCCCGCGGCCGCGCTCGTCCCCTTCGGGCTCGCGCGGCTGCCGCGCGCGCGCTCGCTCGCGCTGGCGGGCGCCGCGCTCCTTCAGCTCGCCGTCTACATCCCGTACTTCTGGCTGGAGCGCCGCTTCCTGCTCGCGCTGGTCCCGCTCGGCGCGCTGGCCGCAGCGGCCGGGGGGGCGGCGCTCTGGCGCCACGGCGGGCGGGCGCGCGCGACCCTGATCGCACTCGTGCTCGCCGGTGCGGCGCTCCACCTGCCCCGTCTCGTCTCCAACCGCCGGGAGAACCCCTTCGGGCCGCCTCGGGCGGCCCAGGTGCTCCGGGCGGCCGTCCGCCAGATGGAGCCGGAGGGCCTCCTGGTCACGTGGATCCTCCCGATCGTGGACGAGCACTACCTGGTGCGGACCGGGCGCGCCTATGCCCCGCTCGTGGACTTCACAGCGTACCTCCATCCCCGGCGCATCCCCGGCCCGCCCCCGCCGCCCGGCCCGGACGAGACCGGCGTCGAAGGCATCGCCCGTTTCCGGCCCTGGGCCGTCGACCGCGGCGCGCTTCGGCTGTTCCTGCCGGGCGCGGACCAGTGGCTGGACGAGCTGGAGCGGATGGCGCGGGTCCGGCCGGTCTGGCTCGAGGACTCGGGGCGCGCGGAGCACCCGGACGCGGTGCGCGCGATCGAGGAGCGGCTCCGCTTCGAGCCCGTCGAGATCGTGGCCGGCGCGCGGCTCGGACGGTTGCGACCGCGCTGACCTGGTGAAGCCCTGGCGCACGCCGTCCGTGGAGCGCACGTGATGGACGATCTCGAAGTGCGTGAAGCAGTCGCGGCAAGGCGGGCCCCAGGCCCCTTCGGCGGGCGGGCTCCGGAGCCCTTCGGTCACGGGGCCGAACACCCAGAGGTCGCAGCAAGGACAGACCGCCTGCGTCCCGGCCTGGTCCACGCCGGTGATCGCCAGCGGCACGGGGCAGGCGCCGCGCCGGTTCCCCTCGACCAGGAAACGGCGGAGCGCGTGGAGGTACGGGAACGGGGGGAGCACCGAGGACCAGCGCTCCGGCTGGCGGAGGATCCGGTCGAGCGCGTCGAGGCCCGCCGCGCCCGGCGCAAGGGAACGGCTCGCCGCCATGTCGGGGAGGAACGGGCCGAGCGTTTCGGAGCCGCGCTCGACCAGGGGCCGGCCCTCCGGCCCGTAGGGCCCGCCGCCGCAGACGCCCGGGTACCCCTCATGCGATCTCCTCCGTGGGGAACGGCGGACGTTTTCGAGAAACTCGACCGCTCCGTCAACGGCGGCCGGCGCGGACGCTGAGCGGCCAGCGGATCAGCCGCCGCGTCTCCGGCGGACCCCAGAGCGGGGCGAGCTCGAGGCCCAGCGCGGAGACGGGGTCGTGCTTGCGCGCCGCGCGGTAGCGCGTGACGGACGACCAGGTGCCGGCGTAGCCGAGGAGCTCCGGCAGCGTGAAGGCCGCCTCCATCGAGAACGCGGGAAGCGCGATCCCGGCGAACGGGAGCGCCAGCCCGCCGTAGCCGCGCTCGACCTGCGCACGCTCGGGCGGCCACCAGGGTCCGACCGTCTCCGTGTAGAAGCGATGGACCACCGCGTCGATCGCGGGCTCGATCGTCGCCAGGTCGTAGCACCAGGCCGCGAACACGCCGCCCGGGGCCAGCACGCGACGGGCCTCCGCCGTGAACGCCCGCAGGTCAAACCAGTGGATCGCCTGCGCCACCGTGACGAGGTCGATCGAGCCCGTCGCGAGCGGCGCCTGCTCGGCCCGCGACCGCAGCCAGGAGACGCGCGGGTGGCGCGCGGCGTGCTCGAGCTGCCGCTCGCTCGCGTCGGTGGCGATCACCCGCGGGAAGCGCTCCGCGAGCGCCACCGCCGCCTGGCCGCTCCCGGCCGCGCAGTCCCACGCGATCCGACGGCGCGGGGCCTCGGCCGCGAGCCGGTCGAAGAGCGCCTCCGGATAGCGCGGGCGGAACGCGGCGTAGGCCGCCGCCACCGGGCCGAAGTGGTCGGGCGGCGGGTTGGACGCTTGCATGGGCATGGGTGAGTCTACCGGGCCACCTTGCGGGGGCCGGGGCGCCTTCGTAGCATCCTGCCGCGCCGAGGCTCGAACGCCGGACTCCATCGGGGAAACGAGACATGGACACCGTGCTTCTGCGTCGCTGGTTCCTGGCCGCGCTGTTTCCGCTCCTCGGCTGCGGCCTCTCCGCGGTCCAGCGCGGCGCGGTCACCGAGTTCAGCCGGGCGACGGCGACCCTCGGGGCGACCACGTCGGCCGAGCTCCTGAGGATGCGCGCGAAGACCATCGACATGAACGAGCGGCGCCTGCGCCTCGGGGCGCCGACGGCCGACCAGCCCGACCACACCGACCTGGACGAGAACTTCGACCCGGCCGTGGTGCTCGTGCGCATGCAGGCGGCCGAGGCCGTGCAGGACTTCGGCGTGCTGCTGCTGGCGCTGGTCGAGGCGTCGGAGGAGAAGCCGCTCGAGGAGGCCTCCGACCGCTTCGTCCAGAGCGTCCGGCGGCTCGGGTCGGAGAACCGCCGGCTCAGCGACGAACAGCTCGAGGCGGTCGGGAAGGCGGTGCAGGCGGTAGGCGGCCTGATCGTCGAGGCGAAGCGCGCGCGGGCCGTGAAGGAGATCGTCGGGTCGTCGCGCGAGCAGGTGGCGCGGCTGCTCGAGCTGCTCGAGGGGGACCTCGACCCGGGGGCGAACCGGCTCGCCACGCAGTACCTGCTCACGACCGAGCGGCTGCTGGTGGCGGCGGACGGCGGGCTCGAGGGCGCGCGGCCGCAGGCGGTGGAGGCGATGCGGCTCGGGATGGAGGAGCGGAACCGCCGCGACGCGGTGCTGGCGCCGGCCGCGCAGGCCGTCGGCCGGATGCGGGCCGCGCACGCGCGCCTCGCCGAGGTGCTGGAGCACGACGAAGTGTCGCTCGACGACGTGCGGGCCTTCGGCGCGTCGGTGCGGGGACTCGCGGACGCCGCGCGGATGCTGCGGTGAGGAGGGAGTGAGCGATGGCCACGCTGGGCAAGAGCCTGTCGCGGACGCTGGTGGACCTGACCGACCTCCTCCTGAAGGAGAAGGACCCCGAGCGGAAGAAGCAGCTCCGCGACCAGCACCGCGAGCTGGCGGCGCTGCTCCAGAAGCTCGTGGACGAGAGCGTGGCCCGGGACACGATCGAGTACGAGAAGGCCACGGCGGCGGTGACCGAGGCCAACGACGCGCTCAAGGACGCGAAGAAGGACCTGGGCCAGGTGGCGGGCGCGATCAAGAAGGTCGCGAAGGCGCTCGACCTCGTCGCCAAGGTGGCCGCGAAGCTGGGGTGATCAGGCCTTCCCGTCGCCGTTGACCACGAAGCTCTCCACTTTTCTCGCCATCGAGGTCTCGAGCAGCATCCGGAGCCGGACCCGCTCGCCGACATAGCGGCGCTCAAGCACCTGGCCGGCGCTCGCGAGCCGGGCGAGCAGGCGGCCGTCGCCCGCCGGGACGTCGAGCAGGTACTCCGAGAGGTTCAGGCCCAGCTCGGCCGCGACCAGGTCGGCCAGCCGGTCCAGGCCCGCGCCCGTCCGCGCCGAGACCGCGACCTGGTGGTGGTGGTGCTCGTTCTGGAGCGCCGCGAGGTCCGCCTTGTTCTCCAGCGAGTCCACCTTGTTGAAGACCAGCACGGTCGGGACCTCCGCGCCGATCTCGTGCAGCACGTCCCGGACCACCTCGATCTGCTGCGGCGCCTCGGGATGTCCGGCGTCCACCACGTGGAGCAGCAGGTCCGCCGTCCGCGCCTCCTCCAGCGTCGCGTGGAAGGACGAGACGAGCTGGTGCGGCAGCCGGCGCACGAAGCCGACCGTGTCCGAGAGCAGCACCTTGCGCCCGCTCCCGAGCGTCCACGTCCGCGTCCGCGTGTCCAGCGTGCTGAACAGCCGGTCCTCCACCAGCTCCCGCGCGCCCGTCAGCCGGTTGAGCAGCGTCGATTTCCCCGCGTTCGTGTAGCCGACCAGCGCCACCGTGTGGCAGTCCCGCCGCTGGCGCACCTCCATCGTCCGCTGGCGCGAGACCGCCCGTAGCTCGCGCTTGAGCTTCTGGATCTTCAGCCGCACGAGGCGGCGGTCGGTCTCGAGCTGCTTCTCGCCCGGCCCGCGCATGCCGATGCCGCCCTCGAACCGCTCGAGGTGCGTCCACATCCGCTTGAGCCGCGGCAGCAGGTACTCGAGCTGCGCCAGCTCCACCTGCGTCTTCGCGCCCCGCGTCTTCGCGCGCGACGCGAAGATGTCGAGGATGAGCTGGGTCCGGTCGAGCACGCGCCGCCCGAGCAGCTTCTCGAGGTTGTGGCCCTGGGCCGGGGACAGCTCGTTGTCGAGCACCACCACGTCCACTTCGAGCTCCTCGCAGCGGGCGCGGACCTCCTCGGCCTTCCCCGAGCCCATGTAGGAATGAGGATCGATGCCATGGCGCCTCTGCGTGACCGACTCGGTCACGATCCCCCCCGCCGTCCGGGCGAGCAGCGCCAGCTCCTCCAGCGACGCCTCGACGTCGTGCGCGTCCGCGCCGACGCCGACCCCCACGAGGAGCAACCGTTCGGCTTTCAATCCCGTTCGATCCAAAGAGTCCCTCCGAAAAACGCCTGGGCGGGCCGGCTCACGGACACGGCCGGAGCCACCACTCGACGAGCCTCGCCAGATCTCCTTCATCCACGAAACCCTTCAGGTCCAGGTCCTCGGGCGCGCCGCGCGGCACGGCCTGGTGCCAGCGCGCGAGCAGGCGGTGCCGGTCCTGGGCGTCCACGCGCCGGTCGCCGTTCACGTCGCCGGGGCAGGGCGCGGCCGGGAACTCGAGCACCGAGAGCTTCGCCGTCGGGATCGCGACCGGCTGGCCGAGGAAGCGCAGCAAGAGCCCGGCGCGCTGCGACCAGTTGTCGATCGCGATGAGGTTCGCGCCCGCCGCGTCCACGAAGCGCCGCGCGTCGATCCCGGCGGGGACCTCGCTGAGGCCGCGCCGGTCCTGGTAGCGCGGACGGCGGTTCCACCAGCCGGTCTGGTCGCGGAGCTGCACGACGAGGCCGAACGCCTGGTCCGGCACCTGCGGGTTTGCCCACGCCTCGTAGGGCGTGTAGGTGTCGAACTTGTGGCCGAGCAGGAAACACTGCCGCTCGACCCACCAGGCGTTCGCGCTCCCCCAGAGCCCCCACCCGGTGTTCGACTGCCCGTCGAAGATCAGGTGGTCGTCGAGGAGGAAGTTCCCGAGCTGGGGGAACGGCACGCGCGGCGCCGCGGGGCCGAGGTCGTCGAACGTGCGGCCCGGCCCGCCGGGGAAGCCGGCGCCCGGGTAGTGGAGCGCGAGGCTTACGAGGTGCGCGGCCGGGTAGAGGTCGAGCGCGCCCTCGATCACCGCGTCGCGCACGCGCGGGTCGTCGCGGAGCACGCGGGCGACGTCGAGCGGCGGGCCGAAGTCGAGCCAGCCGACGGTGTCGAGGTAGAACGCGTTCGCGCCCCAACCCGTCTGGTTCTGCATCCACGCGCTCCACCACGCGAGGTTCGTCGGGCTGCCCGGGAGCGGCAGCGGGTCCCAGAGGCGGTACCCGTCGTGCGGGCGCGAGTAGAAGCTGACGTGGAAGCCCGCCGGCGTCTGCGTGCGCGCGAAGGCGGGCACGTCGAAGGCGCTCGCCTGGTAGCGCGCGTGGATCGTGGGGTCGAGCGCGCAGCACGAGTAGCACGCCGGCCAGGCGGAGCGCGGGTCGGCGAGGATCGCGAGCGGGCTCACGTGGCCGCCGGGGTAGGCGCCGACACGCCACCAGTCGCCGTTCATCGTGGGGACGAGCCCGGAGCGGAAGGCCATGCCGAAGATCCACGGGAGCAGCACCGCGTCGTCCGAAGCGTCGCCGCCGAGCGCGACGGGTGCGGGGTCATGGGGGAAGCGGACCTCGATCACGTGCGAAGCGGGGTCGGTGTGGATGTTCCGGACGCTGAGCTCCCACTCGTCGCCGCCGCGGTCGGTGATCGAGGCGTCGATGAAGCGGTCGCGGAAGAAGCGGGTGCTGCCGACCACGGAGGTCGGGTTCACGTAGACGCGCAGCACCGGCTCGCCGACGGGGAGGCGGTCGAAGAGGACGGCGAAGGTGGGGGGCGGGAGGGGGCCGGCGGCCGCGACCGTCGCTGCGACGAGGCCCAGGAGGGCGAGGGCGCGCGCGGTCGAGGCGGGGTTCGTCATGCGTCTGGGCCGAAGATACCACCGTTCCGCCCGACCGCGCGAGGCCGCCGTCAGCTCCGCGGCCCCGCGCCGCCGAGCGCGACGAGCGCGCGGTGGAGGCGCTGGTAGACGGCGTCGGGCGTGATCCGCAGCGCGCGCGCGACCTGCTGCGCGCTCAGGCCGTCGTAGTAGCGGAGCAGCAGCACCGAGCGATACGCAGGATCGAGCACCTCGATCCGCCGGCGCAGACCCTGGAACTCCTCGCTCTCGGCCACCAGCCGGCTCGGCGTCCGCGTGTCCGGCGTCGCCGCGTCGAGCCCCGTCGTGCTCGGGAGCGGACGCAGCATCTCCCGCTTCCTCGCGCCCGCCGTCCGCCGGAGATTGCGGAGATGGTTCCGCGCGATCCCCTTCAACCATAGATAGAACGCGCCCGGCGCCGCGCCCCGGTAGCGGCCGAACTCCTGGAACGCCGTCAGGTAGACCTCCTGCAGCACGTCGGCCGGCTCCCAGAGCGCCCGCAGGCGCTCGCCCATCCGGTAGTGCAGATAGACCAGGAGCCGCGCGCCGTGCCGGAGGAAGAGCGCGCTCCACGCCTGCTCGTCCCCCGCGCGGATGCGCTCGACGAGGTCCAGCGTCGGCTCCGGCCCGCTCATGGCTTCCTCCTGCGCGCCACGAGCCGGATGCCGTAGCCGGTGTCGAAGTACTTCGCGTCCGTCCCCAGCCACCCGGCCGCGCGGAACTGGCCGGCGAGCGTGCTCCCCCAGCCCCCGCCGCGGATCGGCTTCCACCGGTCCGGGTCGTCGGGCCACCCGTGGTTCCACTCGCGGATCGAGCCCGCCATCCCGCGCACGCCATACGGCGACTCGTCGGCCGGGAACGCCTCCACCAGCTCGGGCATCGACCGGCCCGAGCGCGACCAGCCGCCCTTCATCAGCGACCAGTCGAACACGTCACCCCACGGGAACAGCCGCCCGTCCACGCCGCGCGCCGCCTTCTCCCACTCCTCCGGCGACGGCAGGTCCCAGACGAGCCGATCGTGCGGCTCCGCCCGGTTCTTCCACGCGACGAACGCCACCGCGTCCTCGTAGGACACGCCGAAGATCGGCCAGCGTGGGTTCCAACCGGTTTCGAAGCGGCCGTCGGCTCCGAGCTTCAGCGTCTTCCCCGACGGGTCCGCCGGATCGCGCGGCACCCGGATCGGCGGCTTCTGCTCGCGCCGCGCCCGCTCGATTTCCGCGCGGGTCCCGGCGTCGTTGAGGAAGCGTAGGTACTCGCCGACCGTGGTCTCGAACCGCGCGATCCAGTACGGCCCGACCTCCACGCGCCGGCGCGGCCGCGGGTTGAAGGCCTCGGGATCGCCGCCGATCACGCACGGACCGCCCGGCACGTGGACGAAGCCCGCGGGCGTCGTCCCCTCGGGGAGCAGCTCGCCCTCGACCGTCACGTCCTCGCCGCGCCCGACGACGAACGGGAGCCGGAGCGTCTCGCACCCGTCGCGCCGAGCCTCGACGAGGTACGAGCCGTGCGCCATCGCCACGGCGCCGGCCGACGGGTCGAAACCCGGGACCTGCCGCGCGACCAGGCGGTCGTCCTCGTCCGAGCGCTCGTAGCGGAAGAGCGCGACGGCGGCTCCTTCCGGCCGGAGTTTGAGCGTCACGCGGCCGCGACCCTCCAGCTCGCGCGCGTGTCTCTTCTCGCGGTCATAGCCCGCGACCAGGCGGCCGAGAAGCTCGGC
>Ga0187892_10011290_pt1 | contig 11006 bp, 7 predicted proteins | sample MA1701073metaG_FD_139345 | JGI IMG/M metagenome (GOLD analysis project Ga0187892, IMG submission 139345) | Bio-ooze microbial communities from a basaltic lava cave in the Kipuka Kanohina Cave System on the Island of Hawaii, USA - MA170107-3 metaG ... | reverse complement strand
TCAGGAATCGTGCCGCCGGTCATTTGCGCAATCGCTCGGCGATTCGTCATCGTCCCGTCTGCCATCACATCGTGCACGATGAGGTGCGGACCTGCACTGTCAGCATGGTAGATGATCTTTCCATCCGGCGAAAAGCCAATGCCATTGGTCAGGCCAACATTGCCGTACATCTCCACCACTTGTCCCTCTCCTGCGATCCGCCACAACTCACCCGGCGTGCGTGCCCCTTCTTTGAAAGGATCGGAACGCAACGACCCGACGTAGACTCGACCCGCACTGTCAGTGAAAATATCGTTGAAGCCGGGGATATCATCCCGCTGGAAGAGAATACGGGTCTGACCATCTTTGACGTGACAGATATTTTTGCCAGAGACAACTACCCCACCATCAGCATGCAGCGCGATACCACCAACCCCACGCCGACGCGGGACAACGGTTGTAACCTCCCCTTTAGGCGAGCGGCGGTAGACACCACCGTTAGGCACATCGCTGAAATACAAGTTATCCGCCACATCGACACGCGGACCTTCGAGCAAGCCATAGCCGGACGCGAGTGTTTCGAGCATGGTCTGTCCTCCTTTTTACGATTGCGGATTGCGGATTGGGGATTATCAATTGTGGATTGTAGAATGCGGATTGCGGAAGAACGAAGAAGAAAATCCGCAATCGCAAATCCGCAATCGACAATTAATTGAGCCCGTACACCTTAGCCACACTGTCCCCGAGCAAGTTCTTCCGCGCCGTTTCAGACAAGGGGGTCACCAGATTATTGAGGGCTTCGAGGTAGTTCCCTGGATGATCGAAGTGAGGGAAATCGGTTGCCCAGAAAAATTTATCATCGCCAACGTGATCGACGATCCGCGCTAAGGCTTTCTCGTCGGGATCACCGGAAATCCAGCATTGCCGTTTGAAGTAGAAGCTGGGTTTTTCTTTGAGCGGCACGCTTTTGCCGAGCGCGGTTTCGTAGGTTGTATCCATGCGGTCAAGCGCAGCACCGACCCAACCAGCTCCGGATTCGAGCAAGACGACTTTCACCTTTGGGAAGCGATCGAAGAGTCCGTACTGAAACAAGGCAAAGAGCGCCTGTTGTGGCCCCTGTGCTCCCAACACATTGTGAAACCAATCCGCCCACTTCATATCTTTGAAGCGCTGGTACACGCGCTTGCTCGGATGCTCGGCCATCGGATGGATACCGACTGGCACGCCAAGCTCTTGCGCTTTCGCCCAGAGCGGATCGTGGTCGGGATGTGCATGTGCCTTCATCGTCAAGGTGAAGGGGGCAAGAAATGCACCACGACAGCCATCCTTCACCGCCCGCTCTAACTCCTTGGCTGCTTCGTGACCGTCCGCCAATGAGATATGCGCAACGGGAATGAGCCGATCTTTATAATCGCGGCAGAAATCGGCGATCCACCGGTTGTAGGCTTTCGCGTAGGCGAGCGATAGTTGTGGGTCTTCGGTTTCGCACTCCCAGGTGAGGCCGATACTGGGGTAGAGAATGGCAGCCCGCAGCCCTTCGCGGTCAAGCAATTCCACCCGCTCCTTGGCATACATAGAACCAAACGGCGCGGCCTCGATATAGTTCTGCTCTCGCATGGTCGTCATCATTTCATCCTGGCTGCGCCCCATGCTACCCAGAAGTGTAAAGGTCTTGATGCTGAAGAACTTCGACGGGTGCCCCTCGATCTCAAGATACTCTGTGCCGTCGTTTCCTTGCCGCACCCGAATGGCACGGTCACGAAACTGTGGGTCGATGTATTTTTCCCAAATATCTGGCGGTTCGAGGACATGCCCGTCAGCGTCAATGATGTTGTGGTGCTTTAAGTATGGAAGTGAGGTCATGGTGTTACTCCTTCAAAACGTGATGCGTCAAACGTGTTGCGTGATTCGTAACTATGGGAAAAGGCTCACGTAAAACGTAACACGTACTACGTACTTCTTCTCCCTTCTCTCAGTCCTTAGTCCTCGTGACTTTAGAGCGGTACGCCATACACCTGCGCCACATTCTCGCCGAGAATCCCACACCGGGCGCGGTCTGATAACGGAGCCACGAGAATGTCTAACTCTTTGATATATCCCAACGTGTGATCGTCGTGCGGGTAGTCTGTGGCCCAGAAAAATTTGTCAGGCCCAAGGAACTCGATAAGATACGGCAGCGCACGTTCATCGGGGTCAGCCGAGATCCAACATTGCCGCTGGAAGTAGTAACTTGGCTTCTCTTTCAAAGGAACGGATCGGCCCAGTGCCGTGTCGTAGGCGGCATCCATACGGTCCAGCATGTGACCAATCCAGCCAGCCCCGGATTCGAGCATCACTACTTTCACTTTCGGGAAACGATCAAACAAGCCGTATTGGAAGAGCGCGAGAAATGCTTGTTGTGGCCCTTGCCCACCGAGGATATCCACCCACCACTCACCCCATTTGTACATTTCCCGGAAGCGCTGATAGACGCGACGATTGGGCGGCTCAGCCACGGGGTGAATTGCGACGGGAACATTGTGATCCTGCGCGGCTGCCCAGAAGCGATCGTAATCCTTATGGCCATGCGGCTTGTCAGTGATTGTATAGGGCGCGACAAAGACGCCCTTGCAGCCGGCTTTCACCGCCCGTTCGAGTTCTTCAACTTCCGATTTTCCGTCGATTAAGGAAATATGCGCAATGGGAACCAGCCGACCGGTAGAACCAGAACAGAAATCCACCACCCAGCGGTTGTAGGCACGACAATACGCTGAGGCCAACTCTAGGTCCGTCACTTCACTTTCCCATTCCAGAGAGATAGTGGGATAGATAAAGGCTTTTCTCAGTCCTTCATGGTCGAGGAGCTGCAGTCGCTCTTGCGGGTCGTTGCCACCAAACGGAATGCTATCCTTATAGGGAATCCGCGTGAGTTGCTCTCGATCTTCAAACGAGAAGCCCATACCACGGCCACGTGCGAGGAGATCCGCAGTGAGATACCGCGACGGTTTCCCGGCGACCTGCATCCGTTCGCGACCATCGGCATCAAGACCAATGTGAATCGCACGGTCACGAAATTGGGGTTCCAGATATTTTTCCCACAAATCATAGGGCTCATTGATATGCCCGTCGGCATCGATCACGCCCTCATACGAGGTGCGGGTCGTCTTTGGCATTGTCCGTGGCTGCACGCGGTGTCCTCCTTCTTGTATCTTGAGAGTATAAATTCTGGTCTGTTGAGTTTCGTATAAGGACTATTGGCTGTCAAGGGGAAAGCCCGCCTTGCGCTCAGCTTCTTTGTCGCAGTATAGAGCACAATTAGCGGTCAGCTCTAAGAAAGCGGTCAGCGTTCAGCCATCAGCTTTCAGCTTCTAATGGAGCTTTTAATTCCTCTTCTTTTGGCTGATAGCTGAGTGCCGACCGCTGACCGCTTCCCAAAATTTTCACCCATGAGGAGGGTATTATGGCGTTTACTCCTAAGCACTCAAGTCACCTGATCACCAATGGACGAGATCGAGCACCGGCACGCTCGATGCTGAAAAGTGTTGGCTTCACGGACGAGGATCTCGCCAAGCCCCTCGTCGGCGTCGCGCACATGTGGATCGAAACGATGCCATGTAATTTCAACCAGCGACGCCTGGCACAGAAAGTTAAGGAAGGGATTCGGGCGGCGGGCGGAACACCGATGGAAATCAATACTGTCTCAATTAGTGACGGCGTCACCATGGGCACGGAAGGGATGAAAGCATCATTGATTAGTCGCGAGGTCATCGCCGACTCCATCGAATTGTGTGGTCGTGGTTATCTATTCGATGCGATGGTGGTCATTGTTGGCTGTGACAAGACGATTCCCGCGGGAGCCATGGCGCTCGCCCGGCTCAATGTGCCAGGGCTGATGCTGTACAGTGGTTCTATTGCTCCTGGCCGCTTTCAGAACCGCGATATCACTATCCAAGATGTGTTCGAGGCGGTAGGGGCCAATGCCGCCGGCCGCATGTCCGACGCGGATCTGAAGCAAGTCGAAGATGCCGCGTGCCCAGGAGCAGGCGCGTGTGGCGGACAGTATACGGCCAATACGATGGCCACAGTGATGGAGTTTCTCGGGCTCTCGCCAATGGGAACTGGGAGTGTACCGGCCACTGACCCACGCAAAGACGACGTCGCACTGCGCTGCGGCAAGGTGGTGATGGATTTATTGCGCAATAACCTCCGGCCTCGTGACATTATTACCCGCAAAGCCTTCGACAATGCCATTGCCTGTGTCGCGGCGACTGGCGGCTCTACCAATGCTGTGCTTCATCTTTTAGCCCTGGCTCGTGAGGTTGATATTCCTCTGACCATCGATGACTTCGATACTGTGAGTGAGCGCACGCCGCTGATTGCCGATCTGAAGCCCGGTGGCCGTTTTGTCGCGGTTGACGTTGACCGTGCGGGAGGGATTCAGTTGATCGCCCAGCGGCTCGTACAAGGTGGGTATGTCGATGGTGCGCAAATGACGACCACGGGCCTCACTCTCGCCACTGAAGCTGCCAAGGCAGTTGAGACACCAGGTCAAGAGGTGATCCGTCCACTCGTCAACCCGCTCAAGTCTACGGGTGGCTTAGTCATTCTCAAAGGGAATCTGTCCCCAGAAGGGTGCGTGGTAAAAATTGCTGGCCATGAACGCCTCTATCATCGTGGACCTGCTCGGGTGTTCGATTGCGAGGAAGACGCGATGGCAGCCGTCACCCGCCGTGAGATCAAAGCCAATGACATTGTCGTCATTCGTTACGAAGGTCCCAAAGGCGGTCCGGGCATGCGGGAGATGTTAGGTGTCACTGCCGCTATCGTCGGGGAAGGGCTCGGCGAATCGGTTGCACTGCTCACCGATGGCCGTTTCAGCGGGGCGACGAGAGGACTTATGGCTGGACATGTCGCCCCTGAAGCTGCGGTCGGCGGGCCCATCGCGGCGTTGCGCGAGGGCGATATAGTGGTGTTCGACATCAAGAACCGACAGTTGAACGTTGAGTTGACTGACGCCCAAATCAAAGAACGTTTAGCGAGTTGGAAAGCCCCGGCACCACGGTACACGTGGGGGGTGTTTGCCAAATATGCAGCAGCGGTTTCGTCCGCGTCCGAAGGTGCGGTCACGGTTGCGAAGTGGTAAGCAGTGGGGACAAGGGAAACAGGGGAAATGGGTAAACGGGGAAAAGGAAAAAAACAAGAAACTATTTTTCTTTTCCTTTTCACCTTTTTTCCTTTTTACCCCTTCCCCCTGTTTTTGATGTTGTCCGCTTCCTTGCCAACCCCTTATCAGTGAACTATAAAGTAGCAAAACTCACCAACTGAAGGAGGTGTTCTATGAGCGCAGAAGACAATAAGAAGGTCGTATTGAGCTTCTTCGAGAATTTCTCTACCGGGAAAGCCGATGCAGCGTTGGGACAGATGGCTGACACTGCGACGTGGACGGTCATGGGTAAGCCGGAAAATTTTGCTCTGGCAGGCACGAAGACCAAAGCCCAGTTCACCGAGTTGCTCAAAGGCATTGGTGCAGCAATGCCGAAAGGTCTACGGTTGACTCCGAAAGCGTTGACCGCGGAAGGGAATCGCGTTGCCGTAGAAGCAGAATCATACGGCGAACATGCCAACGGCAAAGTGTATAACAACCAGTATCACTTCCTCATCGAAGTACAGGACGGCAAAATTCAAGCTGTCCGTGAATACCTCGACACCATTCACGCCAAAGAAGTATTGCTCGGATAAACGGCGGGTAGTTCTCAGTCGTCAGCTGTCAGTTCAGGGCACGGTCCCCCGTGCCCTTTCTCTCCGAGTCACTGCGGAATATAAAATCCACGTGGACCGTGGAGCCCAGTCTGTTTCTTCTTGCGAAAAATAACGCTCTCTACTCCCTGATCTGTAGTCGAGAGTTTCTCCACTTTTTCGGCTTCCACACCACGAGCGAGGACATGTGTTTCTAGTGTCTTTTCTACCGTGAACATTCCTGTTACCCGACACAGTTCGCCTTGCTTAAAGGTCGGCTTCCCCCAGATGAAGATCGGTATCGACGTGTCCTCGGCATCTAAGAGATCGAACGTCGTGTAGGGTTTGTCCCCGTAGCGGGTGACAACGTTAGCGACTTCCCCAACTACGGTTACTGGTTTTTGATCAAAGGCGGCCGGTGTTTTTGTGAGTTCTGTCACCGTGAGCGCAAAAGCTACCTGAAAGGAGAGAAGGAAACAGAGGAAAACCACAAAAAAGGAGCAAATTCTCCTGATCCCCCTCACCCTATCCCTCTCCCAGCCGGGAGAGGGAACTTGCGGCCATTGCATCATAGTATCTCCGTTCATTTTCCAAAAAGATGAAACCCCGCTGTCAGCATCGACGTTGCCGTTGCGGCTCGTGTTCGTGCCCACTGCCATACCCTGCGTGGTGCCAGATGGCGAAACCGCAATCCACGGAGATCGTCGAAGAATGAGTATACTACTGGAGTTACCAACAGCGTAATCAGCAAACACATCGCCTGTCCACCAACCACAACAGTCGCCAACGAGGCTCGTGGCGCAGCACCGTCACCTTTTCCCAGCGCAATCGGCAACATACCAGCAATAATCGTCATAGTGGTCATGAGAATCGGTCGCAGCCGCACCCGGTCTGCCGTAATTTGCGCATCATGCCGCGACATGCCCTTCTCACGCAGATGGTTGGTGTAATCAACCTGAAGAATGGCATTCTTTTTCACCACCCCCATGAGCAGAAAGATCCCTAATACGCTGTAAATACTCAAGGGACGATCAGTGAGAATCAGACTCAGGATGCCGAACGGCAAACTGAGAAACATCGAGACCATGATAGTCACGGGGTGGATAAAACTCTCAAACTGTGCAGCCAAGACGATGTAGATAAACACAAGACTCAACACAAAAGCGATGGCAAAATTTTGCACAGCTTCAATCATGATTTTCCCACGGCCCGAATAGGTCGTGAAATACTCCGGCCCCAATTTCAATTCTTTTACTGCCGCGTTCCCTTGCAGCATCGCCTCGCCTAATCGTTTGTTATGAAGATTGGAGATCACCGTCACTTGCCGCTCCTGCGCGAAACGATCAATCTGGGCCGGGCTTTTCCCTGGCAGCAAGGTGGTGACGTTGCTTAACCGTACGAGTTTTCCCTCCCGCGCCGGCACCATCAGCTCTGCTACTGTTGCCTCGTTTTTGCGCGCATCAGGTTGGAGCCGGAGTCGCACATTGTACTGCTCCCCTCCTTCCCGGTAGAACGAAATGCGCTCGCCACCGACCTGGGTACGCAGCGCTGAGGCAATATCCTCCACTCGCACCCCAAGGTCGGACGCTTTCTTACGATCGATTTGGACCTGCACTTCGGGATGGCGCAAGGCTTGGCCGGTATCGACATCGACAAAGCCAGGGATCGCTGACAATTTCTGAATCAACCCCCGCGTGCTCTGATCGAGTATATCCAGATCAGGTCCACGGATGATCAGATTAAATGGGGTTTGGCGAAAGCCCCCGCCCTGCATCAAGTTCAGGATTTGTACGCTTGAACGAAGGTCGGAGTATTTTGCCAAAAGGTCACGCACCACCTGCATGATATCGTTTTGCGACCGTTCCCGCTCTGACAAGTGTGTCAACCCGATATAAATCGCGGCGTCCGTCACGTTGCTCTGATACTGCCCCCGTACCCCAATCGTCGTGAACAAATGGACAATTTCCGGAATCGTACGGAGGTCCGCTTCCACCTTCTGTAAAATCGCATCGCTACGTTCCAAGGACGATCCCGGAGGCGTCTCAATGATCACTTCGAACTCGCTCATATCGTCGTCCTGAAAAACTTCGACCTTGGTTATGGGAAGGAGCCAGCGGAGCGAAGCGAAGATGCCGACCGCCACCAGAAGAGTGACCACGCGATGACGCAAGCACCAACTCAGCGCGACCTCGTACCAGCGCTCTAAGGTGGTATAGAAGCGCGTTTCGCGGGCAGTTTGGTGGTGCGAAGTCACTTTGAGAAAGCGCGAACACAGCATCGGCACCAGGGTAAAGGCGATCACCAGTGAGACTAAAATGGCGAACGTTGTCGTGAGTCCGAAGCTGCGGAAAAAGCGACCAACAATGGCGCCCATAAACGCCACAGGGAGAAAGATCACAATCAACGATAACGTTGTTGCCATCACCGCTAGTGCAATCTCTCGCGTTCCTTCGAGGGCGGCCTCCATCGGTGAGCGCTTTTCTTCTTCCATGTGACGGAAGATGTTCTCCAGCACGATGATCGCGTCGTCGATGACAATGCCAGTCGAGAGCGACAACCCCAACATCGTCATGTTGTTCAAGGTGAATCCCATGTAACGAAGGAAAGTGAACGTGGCGATGATTGACGCTGGAATCGAAATGGCACAAATCAACGCACTGCGCCAATTGCGGATGAAGAACAGCACGACCAACGCCGCCAGAAATCCGCCCAGAATCAAATGCTCTTCAACCTCTTCCATAGAGCGGCGAATGAAGCGGGATTGGTCACGGACCACCTGGAAGCGCAGGTCTTGCGGCAGAGTTTTTTTGATTTCTTCGAGGCGCTCTAGCACGCGATCGACCACTTCGACGGTATTCGTGCCTGACTGCTTGCGCACGAGCAGTGACACTGCATTGTTCCCGTCCAGCCGTGAGAGCGTCCGGGCTTCTTCTTCGCCATCGAGGGCATAGCCGATGTCCTTAATGCGCACCGGAGCCCCTTTGACATCAGCAACAATAATGTCACTAAACGCACTGGCCTCCTCGATTCGACCGAGGGTCCGCAACCCTTCTTCGCGCGTTTCCCACGTCAAGCGGCCACCGGGAATTTCGGTATTTTGTTTGCGGATTGCGTCTTTCACTTGCTGAATCGACAGATTGTAGGCCGTTAAGCGGTCAGGATCGACATAGATTTGGATCTCGCGTTTGCGGTCGCCGACCAGGGTCACTGCCCCGATATCTTTAATCGTTTCCAGTTGCCGCTTAATGCGTTTGTCAGCGATTTCCGTCACCTCGCGCGGCAGGCGCGCACCGGAAACGACAATGGCCAAAATCGGGGTCGCATCAGGATCGAACCGTTCGATCACCGGTGGATCAGTACCTAGCGGGAAGTTCCGTAACACGGTCGAGACCTTTTCTCGCACCTCGTTCGCCGCCGTCTCCACATCCTTTTCAAGCACAAACGACGCGAACACTTGCGACTGCCCCTCAATCGTCATCGAGCGTAGCTCATCAAGTCCACTGATCGTGTTGATCGCTTCCTCGACGGGCTTGGTGATCTGCGACTCAATCTCCTCTGGGCTGGCTCCTTCTAATCTCGTCGTCACCGTCACCGTGGGAAAATCGACTTTCGGGTAAATATCGACCCCAAGCGTCCGCAGCGACGCAAGGCCGAGCACAACGAGTGAGACCACCAACATGGTGGCGAACACTGGACGACGGATGCAAATTTCGGAGAGAAACATATCTCGCTCTCAGCAATCAGCGCTCAGCTATCAGCTTTTCTTGAAATGCAACCTGAACACGTAAGACGTAACGAGTAATGAAGAATTCGACAGCCCTTTCTCTGTTTACGTTTTACGCTTCACGTTTTACAATTCTAACTTTCCTTCCCATTCGTCACTGTAATCTTCGCGCCCTGATACAACTGCGGTAGGCTCGACGTTGCCACGATTTCCCCACTCTGTAACCCTTCGGTAATCTCAACCCACCCTTCTCTGCGGGTGCCAGTCTTCACCTGCCGTTCCTGAACCGTTCCATCCTGCACGACAAAAGCCTTGGTGATGCCTACGAAGGTATAGACTGCTTCCTCAGGAGCAAAGACCGCTTGCGGATTAACACCAGTGAGGATTTGTCCCTTGGCGAAAAAACCGGGTTTGAGCATTCCCTCAGTGTTCGGCACCTTTACTTCGAGCGAGAGTGACCGGGTTTGGACATCAACCGCCGGACTCACCCGCAGCACTCTTCCAGGAAACACACGGTCAGTAAAGGCCTCAACCTGGACATCGACTGGCTGCTCATTTTTGATGTCTGGCGCAAACCGCTCAGGAACAGTTCCCTGAAGCTTGAGTGGGTCTGTCACTACCAAGTGGAGAAGCGGGGTTTTTTCCTTTACCGCCTCACCGATAGATATCAACCGTTGCCGCACTTCTCCAGCAATCGGGGCCACGATTTCGGTATCACTCAAGCGTTTCTGAGCCAAATCGACCAACGCTTTGAAGCGATCAATGTCCGCTTCACGAGCGCGTACTTGCGCCTCGATAGCATCGAAACGAGCCTGTGCAACATCGAGTTGACTGGTGGCAATCACCCCTTCGCTGTGCAATTCCTTAATGCGTTTGAGATTGAGGTCGGCATCGCGCCACTCGGCCTGGGCTTGGGTCAGCGCCTTCTTTGCCGCTTGCAGATTCGCTTCCGCCTGGGCAAGGGCGAGTTTGGCTTCGCGTTGGTCGAGGAGGATTAAGCGTTGACCCTTGCTGACCTTATCGCCGAGATCAGCCATGATCTTCTCAACTGTCCCAGGGGCCTCGTTGCTGATAGTCACCTCTTCCCAACCTCCGAGGGTGCCGACCATCTCAACCGTGCGTCTGACCTCGCGGATCGCTACCGGCTTCGTGGAAATGGAGATCGCCTGTTCAGCAGAATCTTGTGTGGAGGCCTCTTTGGGTTTCTCTCGTGAACAACTGTTACTGAGAAGAACAGCGGCAACCCCACATAGAATGATGGTGATTTGGGTGAGCCAGCGAAAAGAATTAAGAAACCGAGATTTCACAGGGAAATGTTATGCCTCTCTTTCTACTCTTTCTTTGTGATTGTTCATTCCTATCATGCGAACAGAGCAAGAAGAACCCCAGTTTCTCAATCCCCATACGGAGGACCGATGACTCAATGGCTCAATTCTCCGATCAACATCTTTCGAGGCAAAACGGGGGAAAATGCAGATAGCGTGTGGGCTTCACAGTTCCGCTTCCTAGCCCAGATTTAGGAAATAAAACATCCTCTGGCAAAGCCGGAGGTCTTAGGGACGTGAACCGCTCAAAGCGGTTGTGGTTA
>Ga0187892_10011289_pt1 | contig 11007 bp, 15 predicted proteins | sample MA1701073metaG_FD_139345 | JGI IMG/M metagenome (GOLD analysis project Ga0187892, IMG submission 139345) | Bio-ooze microbial communities from a basaltic lava cave in the Kipuka Kanohina Cave System on the Island of Hawaii, USA - MA170107-3 metaG ... | reverse complement strand
GCCGACAGGCTGTCGGCGGCGCGGTGGCGCCCGCGGAACCCCGATTCGCGAGCGAATCGGGGCCGCGGGTGGCTTATTCACGAGTTTTCGGCCGGCGGCCGAAAACATTCGTGAATAAGCCAGCTAGCGGCCTCCCGGAAGTGGTCACGAGCCTCTTCAAAAACAGCCTCCGGTGCGATCGTCTCGCTGATGAAGGGGATTGTGTCGTGACGTGCGCGCATAACAAAGAGCCGTCGTCCGAGGTATCCCAAGAGAAAGTTTTTGTAGAAATATCATACATCTTTCCATGGCGATGGTATTCTATCGTGCACGCCGGCGCCGAAAACGCAGGCGGATTTGGGCGGAGAACGGGGAGAATGACCGCGATGAAGCAAAGAACGTTTCTAATTCTCGTCGCGGAAGACAAACCAAAGGAGATCGAGCTCCTCCAGACCGCCGTCGAAAGGGCAGGTCTGGAACATCCCGTCCGATTCGTCGGAAGTCCCGAGGAAATCATGGCTTATCTCTCCGGTGAGAAGGAGTTCTCGAATCGGTCACGCTTCCCGCTGCCCGGAGTGATCATTCTCGACCCCGAACTGCGACAGAACTCGGGCGTGGGGGTTCTTGAGTGGCTGAAGAAGCGTCCGGAGCTCAGAGCCATTCCCGTCATCATGCTGGCCAGTCAACTGGCCGACATCCAGCGCGCGTACGAGCTGGGGGCCGCTTCCTACCTGCTCAGGCCCGTTGACGGCGACGAATTAGTCCCGGTGCTGGCAGCGATCGCGCAGTATTGGGCGTTGAACGAACCCCTGCGGTGATCCTGAGGACTTGTGCCGGTCCGACGCCTGAATGCCTGAAAAGAGAAGGGCAGAGTGGAGAACGATTCCGCAGCGAAGATCCTGGTCGCGGACGATGACAGAACGGCCCTCGCCCTCGTGGAGCGCCTGCTCGCATCACGGGGTCATTCCGTGGTCCCGGTCGTCAACGGGGCCCAAGCCCTCGACGAAACCCGAAAAGCTAGCTTCGGCCTTCTTGTCCTGGACCTCCACATGGGGCGCCCGACGGGCCTTGAGGTCATTACGGAGTTGCGCTCGTCTGGCAATTCCGTGCCGATCATCCTCATGTCGGGCAGCTTCACTCGCGATCATCTGCTGCAAGCCGCCGTCGTTGCCGGCGTCACGTGCGTTTCGAAACCTTTCAGTATCCCTGAATTCGAAGCGGCCGTTGCAAACTTGATAGGCAAGGAATCGACCTGATCGACGAATGCGCATCGGAGCCAAAAGCTTAAGACATGAGTGATACGCAGTACCGTCCTGGGGACGACGAGTTGCGCCTCGGAGGGCTGGCCCTGAGGGCGGGACTTGTCACCGTGGAGCAGCTGATGGAGACGCTGGCCGTTCAGAGCCTGGAGGCAAAGGAGGGGAAGCTTGTCCGAAAGCTCGGCCTCATTCTTCTCTCCAAGGGATTCTTGACCGAGGAGCAACTGGAAGGACTCCTGAAGAGTCAGATTCGGCTTCGGGCAAAGGGGCAAGGCCCTGAGAACCGTCCGGGGATGTGACCCGCGGTTACGGATGAAAATGTTATAAGAAGTTGAATTAACTCGACCACGCGCCGGAAGGCGGTATAATTCGGCTGGGAAAACCCCCTGTTAACTTTACTGCTCAATTAAAAGCGCAAATGCGGTTTGTCCGGCCCGGTGTCATCTGGTTCAGCCGATGAAACCATGCGTCGAACGGAAGTCCTGAGCTCCTCAAGGTCAAAGGGCTTCACGAGGTACTCGGCTGGCCCGAGCTCGAGGGTTAGCGATTCCAGCGTCTCTTCTAAGGAGCAGGTGAGAATGAGGACGGGGAGAGTGAATCCCCTGGCTCGAATCTCTTTTACGAAATCCGGGATCGAAATCTCATGTTGGGCCGGATCCGCTACCAGGAGCGAATAGCGGCGCTTCAGGAGTAACCTCAGGCCCTCGCCCGCCGATTCAACGGTGTCGACCCCGTGCCCGTCCCTCGATAGGGCGACCGTCAGAAGCTTCCGCATCAGCGGGTCGCTTTCGACGACGGTGATCCTACAGCCAGACCTTGGGCTTGGCATTTAGAAGTACACGTCGGCAGGAGCGCCGGCACGGCCAGACCCAGAGGCGTGTCATGCCCTCCCCCGGTCGCATTCATTGGCCGTGGGACCGCACTGCGAGCCGTAGCCGCCCGCCCCGGTCGACCGGGACTTACGCTGTCGGATCGCCGGCGGGCCCCACGGGACAACCCTACTGGATTATACGTTCACGGCGATGATACTTAAAGTCCGTAGACACATAGTCATCAGGGCCAACAATCGGTCCGGATGACCGTCGACGCCCTCCGTCAGTTCGGGAAGCGGATCCGGGAGCTGAGAAAACGTCGGGGACTTTCACAGGAGGGTCTCGGCTTCGAAGCCGAGCTGGATCGGACGTATGTCGGCAGCGTGGAACGGGGCGAGCGCAACATTTCTCTCCTCAATATCCTGAAGTTCGCCCAGGCGCTCGGGGTCAAGCCGGACAAGCTGCTACAGGGGATGTAAGCCGGTTTCCGTTCAATTTCCTGGAGGCCTTTCACCGCGGCTTGCGGGACAACGTAGCGGCCCTCCGAATGGACCGATTCCGTCTCGCCGCGGTCAAGGGTTGCGCGGCGGGGGCCTTTCCCTCAGGCGCGTCTCGAACGAGTAGAAGTCGGGCGGGTGGGGCGTCTCGCCCGCGAGCTCGACCGTGACCAGCCACGGCTCCCAGTGCCAGATCTCGGGCTCCACGCGGTACTGGAGCTTCTTCATGACGCCGGTCCCCGCGGCGACCCACACTTCGAGCTGCGAGACGGGCAGGCCGGACAGGGGGAGCTTCCGGGTCGCGCGGACCCGCAGGTGACCGTCTTCCCGTCCGAGCGTCACCAGATCGTAGTGCTGCCCGATGCCCCGAAGCAACGCCGCGAACTGAACGTAGCCTCCGAGCTTCTGGCGCTCGATCCACCGGGACGGCTCGTGGTTCGGCCACTGCTGCGCCGCCCCCTGCCGCGGGATATACCAGGCCGTGGAGCCGTCCGTGCCGAGCCATCCCCGGCCGAAGACCGATTCGAACTCGACCGCGAACGACTGCGAGCGCACGTGAACCGTCCCCGAGGCGAGCCGCTCGTCGGCGGGCGACTTGAGGGCGACGATCGTCGCGCGGTACTGCCGGTCCTTCCCGTCGTTGGCCTCCCGAGAAGCCTTTTCGATGACCCCGTCCGCCTCGGGCAGGCGCGATTGGAAGAACGACCCCAGGACGATGCCGCCGGCGGCGAACGTAAGGATCGCGGCGACCTTCCAAAAGAACGCCGGGCGCGGGGGGGCAAGCTCGCGCATGGCCAGGCGGACGCGCGCCTCTCCCGATCGCTCGTAAACGTCCGCGAGGAGCCCGTGGATCAGCCGCTGCTCGGCCGAGTCGAGGCTGTCCGCGTCCTTCATGAAGGGGCCTCCGCCAGCTTTCCGGAGAGGCACGTGTAAAGATCCAGGCGAAGCCTCTGGAGCCTCTTCTTGACGGTTTCGATGCCGTGGCCCAGCCGGCGGGAGATGTCCTCGCAGCTGAGGCCGTCGCGATAGTAGAGGTCGACGAGACGGCGGCCTTCCTCGTTGACCCGGCTCAGGCATTCGCGGAGCGAGTCCAGCTTCGCGTCCCACGTCTCTCCCGGGAGGCGGCCGAAGGTATCGAGCCTGGCCTCGACGGCCTCCATGGCCTTCTCGTCGAGCGGCAGGGAGGCGCGCCGCTGGCGGAAGTGCTTCAGGAGGAGCCGCGCCGCGATGCCGCGCAGCCACGGTCCGAAGGGCCGCGAGCGGTCGTATCGGTCGAGCGACGACCACGCCACGAGGCACGCCTGCTGGAAGATGTCCTGGGCGTCGGCCGGGTCCGCGGCGCCGCGGAGGAACGCCCAGACCATCCGCTCGTTTTCCCGGATGAGGATCTCGAAAAGCTCCTGCTTGGTCACCTGTTATCTTTTCCCCGGCCGAGCCCGCCGGGGACAGAATTCGGCGAGGCGCGTCGTTTTCCCGGTCCCCGTTCCGGCAGTGGCGACAACATAGACAGGTGGCACTAACAAAACAAACCGTTTGTTTTGTTAGGTTCGTTTGAGGAAAAGTGCGATGAAGCCTGCAGCCCTCGCGATCCTGGCGGCGTTGACCGGCGGTCAGGAGAGGCCCGAGTGGGACCAGAAGAAGGCCCTGGCGAAGGTCCAGACGACCCTCGACATCGAGAAGACCGGGGAGAAGCCCTGGGACAAGATCGCTTGGGTGACGGACCCGAAGGAGGCCGCTCGGCGGGCCCAGGAGGAGCGCAAGCCGATCCTCGTCTACATCTTCAAGAAGATCAAGCAGGAGTGGGACGAACCCGAGAAGTGGGGTCGCTGCTGAGCCGGCGGTTCTCTCATCAGGACGGTCGCCCTGTCTGATCCTGAGGTCCAGGCCAAGATCGCCAAGTCGTTCGTCGCTCTGAAAATCAGCATCCCCGAGGACGGCAAGGAGCTTTCCGTGGATTGGCCCTCGCTGGAGGAGAACCGCCGGGTCTATCAGTTCCTACAGACGCTTGCCGGCGGGATGAAGGTTCTCGAGGCGGTCTCTCAGGACCCGGAGGCGAAACGGATGCTCAAGATCAAGGTGGGCTACACCGGCTGCGCCGTCGTGAGCCCCGACGTGCAGGTACAGTACGCCAACTCGGGACCCGGCATGGTCCATAACCTCTTCGACTCGGCGGCGTACGACGCTTCGAACTTCGCCGCGATGCTCGATCGCGGTCTGGAGCGGTTCGCCCGGGAGGAGGAGATCCTCAAGAACCCGGCGCTGAACGCGGAGGAGCGCGTCAGGTTGCTCTCGGGAGCTCGCGCCCAGCTCAAGAAGGCCGTCGAAAGGGAAGGCGCACAACTTCCGCCGCCGAAGGGGTTTACCGACGCCCACGCGCAGGAGCTGGGCACGCTGGGCGGCTTCATGCCGCCGAAATCCGAGAAGAAGTAAACGCGGAAATCGAGCGTGGTCAAGGACACTTACTCTGCGCCCGTGACTCTCACGGCCGCGCCCACGAGGTCGCGCGCGGTATAGTTGTTCGTGCGCCGAACGACGGGACGCGCCGCGGCCTGGGTCCTTCTCCTCTCGGCCTGCCGGTCCGCGCCTGAATTCCTCCCGGCGGGGACGATCCGCCCCCATCGGGACCCGGAAGACAAGGTCCATGTGCTTTACGAACCTCGCGGTCAGGAGCCCGACGTGCTTCGCGACCGCGTGCTGTTCCTCCGCGACCGAAGTCTTGAGTGCTGGCGTCTGGCGAATGTCACCCGGGACTGGAGCCTCGATCTGCCGTTCGGACCGGTCGACGACCCGATCGTCCTTTCAGCCCGCTACGCGGAAGCACGCCTGGAATTCCGTGGCGAAACCGGGCTGCAACGGCGGGCGTACGACGTGGCCAGCGGCCGGCCGGAATCGCCGCCGGACCTCGGGTGGGAGATAGGCAATCCCGTGGGCCCTCACGTTCTTCTCTGGCGGGAAGACGGTGACGGGCTCCACTTCCGCCTCCGGGGAACCGATTGGAGGCGGAGCCTTCATCGCGAACGCCGGTACCAGTGGCATCGGCAAGAAGGCGCCTGGATCGTGGTCCACCGTCGCGACGAGGAGGAGGCCAACCCGGAGCTTCTGATCTTCCGCGCCGGAGACCCCGCGCCCCCGCGGCTCCTCAAGCTTCCCGGACCGGCCGCCTATGGGCTTATGCTGATGGGAGGACAGGCCTATCAGTGGAGCGATCACAGCAGGTTCACTCGCAACCGCTTCGAAGATAAACCGCTGGACCCCCCTCCGCCCTATATCTGGAATCACCTGGTCGTCGATCTTGCCACGGGCACGGTAGTCGACCAGGAATCGATCCCGTATTCGGAAACACTCCGTCGGCAGGCGCGACTGACCGGCGCCTACGCTCCTGTAACGGCCCGACGGGTCTTCGGCCTCGATCCACTGGGATGGCTGGTCGTGGAGCCTGACCGGGTGATGCTCAAGCGGAAGGAGATTCTCTGGCGGCGCGGGTTCGAGCAGCCGCACGTCTTTTATTCGGATGCCGACATCATGGGCATTCGGACGGCGACCGAGCTCGCCTGGCTCCGATCCAGGACGGGCGAGGTCCTCTCCACCTTGCCCCTCGCAAGCGACGTCGCGCATTCCTGGGACAGGCATGGGGACGTGCTCATTGCCCACGGCTGGAACGCGAAGGACACGACCCTCGGGATCTGGTCCGCCCGTAGCGGCCGCCGACTCGTAGCGTTCCGTCCGGGGGCGCGGCCCCAGTCCCGCACGGTCGCCATCAACTGGCCGTACTTCTGGGACCGCGTCTCGACCTCCGGAGGCTTGGCGGCGGTGAGCGCCCGGCTGGCGTTCAAGGACGGCCCTGACGAGGTCTGGGTGTTCGACTTGGAGACGGGCGAGCGCGTGGCGACCGTGCCGCTCGACGACGGCGTCGTCAAGCTCCTGCTCAAGGACCGCTGGCTCGTCGTGCAGACGAAGAACGCAGTCCGCGTCTTTCAACGTTAGGCGTGCTTCGGCCGCCCCCCGTAGGGCAACTCGTGGTAGGCCGCGGTCGTATCAGAGGGAGACTCCGGAGGACCCTATGATTCGTACCGCCCTTGTGGTCGCCCTCTGCGTCGCCGCGGCTTTCCCGCAGGCGCAGGAGCCCTTCAACGGCAAGGACCTGACCGGCTGGAAGCTGAAGGGGAGCGCCGAGAAGAGCAAGTGGAAGGTCGGGAAGGCGTCGCTCGACCCCAACGACCCCCGCAAGCTCGCGTTCGCGGAGGGCGGAACCGAGATGGTCAACACCGAGGGCAAGGGCGTCGACATCTACAGCGAGGCCAAGTTCGGCGACTCGCTGATCGAAGTCGAGCTCATGGTGCCCAAGCAGTCGAACTCGGGCGTGTACGTCCTGGGCGAGTACGAAGTGCAGGTCCTGGATAGCTGGGGCAAGGAGAAGCTCGGCACGGGGGATATCGGGGCGCTCTACGGCGCCGCGCCCCCCAAAGTCAACGCCTCCAAGGCGCCCGGCGAATGGCAGAAGATCGTGATCGATTTCCGCACGGCGAAGTTCGACGACGGCGGCAAGAAGACCGCCAACGCCAGGTTCGTGAAAGTCGAGCTGAACGGTCAGGTGATCCAGGAGAACGTCGAGATGAAGGGGGTCACGCCCTCCGGAGTCACGGGCAAGGAGGCGGCGACCGGATCGATCATGTTCCAGGGCGACCACGGCCCCGTGGCCTACCGGAACATCAAGGTCACGCCCGTGAAATGATCCTCCTCCTCGCGGCGCTCCTCCAGGAGGACCCGGCGCGGCTCGTCGAGAGGCTCCGCGCCGACCGGATCGAGGACCGCGAAGAAGCGTTCCGCAAGCTCGAAGACATGGGCCGGAAGGCGGTCCCGCTCCTCGAGCGCGCCGTCCGGGACGGCGACGAGGAGGTGGCCGGCCGCGCGCGCGACCTCATCCTCCGGATCGAGGCGCGCGAACACGTGAGCCCGGTCCTGGCGCGCACCGTGCCGGGGGCGGTCGACCGCGTGGTGCGGGGCGACGGCGCGGCCGTCCTCATCGAAGTGTCGTTCGACCTCGGGCTGCCCGCGGCCGAGCGCCGGTTCCGAGAGGCAGGGTCCGCGGACCTCGCGCGGCTCCTTCCTCAGGCGCTCCGCCAGGCTCGCACGAGCGCCGAGAAGTTTACGCTGTGCGACGCCGCCCTCCGGCACAACCTCCGCTCCGCCTTCCCGGAGCTCGTCGCGCTGGTAAAAGATGACGACGCCCGTGCGTGCGCCACTCAGACGCTCCGGCGGATGGCCGCCAAGGAGGCCGTGCCGGTGCTCCTCCCCCTCCTGGCGGACGAGACGGCGGCGATCCGGCTGGGGGCGGCGACGGTCCTGCGGGATCTCGATGCCTCGGAGGCCAAGCCGGCCTTTGTCAAGCTGACGGCCGACCCGAGCCCCACGGTCCGCGCAGTGGCCGCCCACGCCCTGGGCCGGTGGGGGGCACGAGAAGCCGTCCCGGCGCTGACGACCCTCCTCCGCGACGAGTCTAACGATGTCCGGTGGTGGGCCGAGCGCGCCCTGGCCGACCTGCGCGCGAAGTAGGTTTACCGCGCGTGGTCAACACGCAGGACAACGGCGAGGTACGGCCCCGCCTTGGCTTCGTCCGGCAGCGGCCCCAGGAGGCCAAGGAGGACTCGGCGGCCGCGCGGGATGCGGCGCTCCTCCTCCGGCAGCTCGACCTCCACGACCCGGGGCGTCTGAACGGGCCCGGCGGCCAGGGTGACCTCATCGATCCCGAGGATCTTCCGGTAGCCGACCCTGATCGAGATGTGGAACGCCTCCGGCCCACCCGAAACGACCCGCAGTTCCGCGCAGACTCCCTCGAGGACCTTCCGCGTGAGGGCTCCCGTCTTGTCGTAGCCGGCCACGAAAGTGACCTCGCGACCGGAGAACAGGGACATCAACTGGAGGGGCCGGCCGGCCACTTCGAACGAATTCAGCGCGCGGATGTCGCCGGCGTCCCTGACCGCCTTCGACAGCAGGGCGTCGGACGCCTCCGGCAGGACTCCGTCCGACGGGGGGTTGAATCCGGCCGGTCGAGGCACGCTAAGCCCGAAGATGGCGATCGAGGCCTTCCATCCCCGGTTGGTCTCGCGGTCGAGAAGTTCCAGCATCCGGGCGGTGCCGTGGTGGATCGCGGGAGGGGCGTGGATCAGAAGCTTCATGTCGGGTGTCTTCTCCATCGTCTGGTCGCCCTCCCAGCTCCCGGGCGACACGCGCTCCTTGATGAGGTCGACGATCTGTTCCTCGCCTAAACCGGGTTCCACGGCGACCGGCGCGGGAGCTGGGGAGTCGCTCCAGAACGCGGGGAAAGGCTGGTCCAGGATGGGAGCCGTCAACCGGCTGATGTCATGGATCATGAACACGGGGCGATCATCTCCCGCCGGCACGGCTCCGAGAATCGTCCGCGCGCGCTCCTTGAGTCTCTCCCGGACCTTCTCCAGGCGGCCGCGGACCTCGGCGTCTTTTGTCGCCGCCGCTTCCCGCTCGATCCGCCGGCTGAATTCGGTCGCCGACCCGCCCGGGTCCTGTAGGAGCGCCAGCGCCAACAGGATTTCCAAAAAGCGCATGCTCCCTCCCCTTCATTCCACTGGGGTGAATCGTCCCAGGATCACGATGTCGGTCCGATCGGGGTCGAGCTGCGCCCCTTGAAACCGGCCTACGACCGTCCACGTTCCCGCCGGCACCGGGGCGGCGTGGCGGAGCACGTGGTTGGCGATCTCGGGGACCTGGATTTCGCCCCGATCCGTCTTTTTCCTGGCCACCGAGAGGATCTTGCTGAAGCCCGCCTCAAGCTCGACGCTCACCGACGTCCGGTCCGGTCCCAACGAGGCGCGGACGTTCATCTGAGGTCCGGTGATGAACTGCTGGACGACCGGTCGCCCCTGCTCGTCGATCCGGGTGAGGAGGGAGGTCTTGGCAGTCGCGGCCAGGGCGATTCTCCGCTTGTCCCGGGGTCGCCGCTCGAGTACGGCAAGGCGCTTGAGCGTCGGCCCCTCGGGCCGTTCGCCGGCAAGGAAGCGCTCGCCGAACTCCGTACCGGCCTGGCAAAGGTAAACTTCGACTTCCACCCGGACGGAGAGCTCGCATTTCCGGTAGAGGGTGTCCAGAAACGCTTCGACCCTCGCCAGGGTCGGAGGTTCGTTCCGTACGATGAGGTATCCGTTCATGAACTGGATCGACTTGCCGTCGGCCTCTTCCCATCGGTCCTTGTCCACGCTGTTTTTGACCAGGTTGGCCACGTCCTCGCCCGTCAGGGGCTGGCGCCACTCCCCTTCCGGGAGCGGCGGACCGCCGGACGGGTCGAGCGGCAGCGCGGGCTCGTCGCGGAAGGCCATCGTCAGGCCCTGGACGTCGAAGATCCGGATCGGGACTTTGCCGGCGGCGAAAACGACGACGGATTCGCCGAGAATCAGCCAGTAGGCGCCCACCTGTCGCGTGAGGAGGTCGAGCGCCGAGTCGAGCGACTTTCCTTCAAAGGCCTGGTTGGGGACCGGACCCGAAGTCCCTTCCAGGCGGATCGGGATCTTGGCGGATGCCTGCACGTCGTCCAAGGCCTCCCGGAGGGAGCGCTCCTTGAATCGCGCCGTGACGCGCGTGGACTTGACGCGCTCCAGGGAGAGCACTTTGCCCCCGACGATCGCCTCGAGGGCGGCATGGAGACGCTCCTTCTCCTCCGGCTTCGCGGCAGCGCGGAGCTGTTCTTCGATCGCCCGCAAGGCTCGATCGGCGCGTCCGGTCAGGTCCGCCTGGGCGCGGTCGCGCTCGTCGACGCGGTCGGAGGAGAGCAGGTCGAAGGCGCGTTCGAGCGGCTCCTCCTGCCCGGCCAGGAGCGCGGCCAAAACCAGGGTCTTCATCGATCACCTCGCGTTTCCTATGGGACGCCGGCGGCGGGCCGGGAAACGGTTCCGTGACCGCCGACGACCTCTTTCAGGACCTCGCGGTCAAGGATCTCGAGAATAACCTCGAGAAGATGGCATGGGAAGTCAAAGCGCCGTTCAAGCCCTACCTGGTCCGCAGCCCCAGGAACGACGCGATCGACAGTTCCAAGAAGATGCGTGCCGGTCCGATGCCTAAGTTGCCGGACGGCGAAACCGACTTCGAGCCCGTGGCCCGTCCCGCCCGGGCGCCCGACGCCCAGGACCGGTTCGAGTTGACGATGAGCCGGCTGACCGACAAAGACATCGAAAGCGCCCGCAAAGACCTTGACCTCCTCGACCGGCACCACGAGCTCCCTTGCTTTTCGGCCGCACTCCCGGGCGACTCGAGCGAACTATCAACGTCCTGGAACGCCGGGCATTCGTTCTGCTCGTCCTGGCGACGGCCGGCCCGGCGCGGCACCTCAAGCCGCGGCTGGGGGGAGCGATTATCGTCGGATTTTCTCGCCTAGCTTGGGTAGCTATTTCCGAGAGGAGGACGCCCCAGCGGGTCGACGCGATGGACCGGATT
>Ga0187892_10011288_pt1 | contig 11008 bp, 8 predicted proteins | sample MA1701073metaG_FD_139345 | JGI IMG/M metagenome (GOLD analysis project Ga0187892, IMG submission 139345) | Bio-ooze microbial communities from a basaltic lava cave in the Kipuka Kanohina Cave System on the Island of Hawaii, USA - MA170107-3 metaG ... | reverse complement strand
GCGCAATCCGGGAGCTCAGGCGCTCGGCTGAGCCGCCGGGAGGTGGGCGCGCAGCACGCCGAACAGCGTCGCCGGATCGACCGGCTTGCGCATCATGGCTCGCAGCCCCGCCCCCTGGATGTGCTCCGGGCTCAAATCGTCGCTGTACCCGGTGTACAGCACGATCGGCGCGTCGGGCCGCAGCGCCAGCATGCTGCGGGCCAGCTCCAGCCCGGTGAGCTTGGGCATGGTCTGGTCGGTGAGCACCAGATCGAAGCGCGCGGGATCCCGCGCGAACAGCTCGCGTGCCTCGAGCGCGCTGTTCGACACCGTGACCTCCAGCCCCCAGCCGCTCAGCAGATCGCCCATGAACTCGCCCACCATCTGCTCGTCGTCCACCACCAGCACGCGCCCGGTCAGGCGCGAGGCGGGCCGCCGCTGCCCGCCGCGTCCGCGCGCACCGGTCTCCGCCTCGCAGTCCTGCGCCAGCGGGCTGAACAGGATGCGGAACTCGGTGCCGCGGCCGAGCGCGGTGTCCACGATCACGTGGCCGCCGTGCTCGTGCACGATGCCGTGCACGGTGGCGAGCCCCATGCCGCTGCCCTTGCCGACCTCCTTGGTGGAGAAGAACGGCTCGAACATGCGGTCGATCACCTCCGGCGCGATGCCGCTGCCGGTGTCGCGCACCGACAGCTCGACCAGCCTGCCGTCCGGCAGGGGCTTGCGGCAGGAGGTACAGGTCCGACCGTGGTCGCCGGCTGTGCGCACGCGCACACGGATCTCCCCCGCGCCGCTCATGGCGTCGCGGGCGTTGATGCACAGGTTGAGCAGCACCTGCTCCACCTGCACCGGATCGAGCAGCACCGGCGGCACTTCCGCGGTGAGTTCGGTAGTCAGCTCGATGGTGGAGGGCAGCGTCGAGCGCAGCAGCTTTACCGCTTCCTTGATCACGGGCGGCAGGGCCAGCGCGCGCGGCTCCCCGCGCCGCCCGCGGCTGAAGGTGAGCATCTGCTGGATCAGGTCGCGCGCCCGGGTGGAGGCGGCGTGCGACTGGTCCAGATAGCGGCCCAGCCTGGCGTCGCCGATCTCCGCTTGCCGCTCGGCGGCCAGCACCAGGTAGCCCATGATGCTGGTCAGGATGTTGTTGAAGTCGTGCGCGATGCCGCCGGTCAGGTGGCCGATGGCCTCCATCTTCTGCGCCTGGCGCAGCTGCGCCTCGAGCTGGGCGCGCTCGGCCTCGGCGCGCTTGCGCGCGGTGATGTCGCGCACGATGGCGAGCACGTGCGGGCGGCCCTGGTGGTGCATCTGCATGCCGCGCACCTCGATGTCGAGCAGCTCGCCGTCGCGCCGCGTCGCCTGGCATTCGCCGTGGAACGGCCGGCCGGCGGCGGCGTTGGAGACCAGCTCGGCGCATATCTCGCGGCTGGCGGGGGTGAGCAGCTCGATCGGCTCACGCCCCAGCAGCTCGTCGCGCGGATAACCGAACATGCCGACGCAGGCCGGGTTGGCGTCCACCACGCGCCCGTGCGCGTCGAGCACGAGCATGCCGTCCACCGAGGTGTGAAAGATGGCGCGGTACTGCTCCTCGCTCGCGCGCAGCTCGCGCTCGGCGTCCTTGCGCTCGATCTCGGAGGCGGCGCGCGCGGCGAAGATCTTCAGCACCGATTCGATCAGCGCCGGGTCCTTCATCGGCTTGCGATCGGCCACCGCGATCAGCCCGACCGAGCGCCCCTGCATGTCGAACAGCGGAAACGCCGCGTAGCTGTCCACGGGCGGCTCGTCGACGCGGAACACCTGCTGCACGCCGCTGCCGAAGAACAGGAACTGCCGTCCCACCACCGACTCGCACGGCGTACCGGCGAGCGAGTACTCGTAGTCGCGCACCAGCTTGCCGTCCACCCAGGCGGCCAGCGTGCGCATGCGCGAGGAGTCGCCGTCCACGAAGCGAGCGACGAAAGCGAGGTCCACGCCCACCGTGGCGGCGAGCTGCCGCACCAGCTCCTCGAACGCGCTGTCGCCCTCGACGCTGGACACCGCCAGCGCGGCGTTGCGCAGCGCCTCCTCGGCCTGCTTGCGCTGGGCGACCTCGAGCGTGCGCGCTTCGTCGGCCCTACTGCGCTCGATCTCGGCGGCGGCGCGCGCAGCGAAGATCTTGAGCATGGACTCGGTCAGCTCGCGGTCGCGCATCGGACGGCGCGACAGCACCGCGATCAGGCCCAGGGCGCGGCCCTGCGAATCGCTCAGCGGATAAGCGGCGTAGCTCTCGATCGACAACCGCCCGAACAGCCTGTCCCGCGGGAACAGCGCACGCACGCCGGACGCGACGAAGCGGAAGTCCTGCCCCACCACCGTGCCGCAGGCGGTCCCGGGCAGCGAATACTCGATGTTGTCCTCATAGCCCAGGTCGGTGTACACCGCGAGCGTGCGCACGTGGGTGGCTTGCTCCGTGGTGCAGGCGGCGATGAAGCTGCACTCCACGCCCAGCGTCGTGGCCAGGTAGCGCGTCAGCTCCTGGAACACCGTCTCGCCCTCGGCGGTGGACGCCGCCAGCGCCGCGCTGCGCAGCGCGTCCTCGGTGCGCTTGCGCCGGGTGATGTCGGTCGCGATGCCGCAGATCGCGTACGGCTCGCCGCGCGAATCGAGCAGCGGAAACTTGATCGCCAGGTAGGTGCCGGGCGTGCCGTTGACGATCAGGTACTCTTCGAACTCCAGCGGGCCGCGCGCCTGCAGCACGCTGCGGTCGTCCACGCGCAGCTGCTCGGCAATCTGCGCCGGGAAGATGTCCACGTCGCGCAGCCCGCGCATCTCGCTGCGCGTGCGGCCGAACATCTCGCAGAAGCGCTGGTTGATGTACAGATAGACCCCGTCGAGGTCCTTGACGAACACCGCCGCCGAGGTGTTCTCCAGCACCTGGCGCAGGCGCTCCTCGCTTTCCGCCACGGCCTGGTCGGCGAGCCGCAGCGGCGACAGATCGCGCAGGCGCAGCCGCGCGCGCGGCTCCCCGGCGGGGAACTCGAGATCCACCAGCGCCTCCACCGGGCTGCCGTCCGCGCGCTGGAAATGCCACAGGAAGGACTGCGGCAGGCCGCGGGCGGCGGCTACGCGCCGCTCGAAGCCCGGGTGCGAAGCGCTGCCGTCGGGCTGCACCGCCGGCAGCAGCTCGGCCCAGGGCCGGCCCAGCAGGTGTTCGCGAGTGCAGCGGAACAGCGCCGCGGCGGCGGGGTTGCAGTCCTCTATGGCGCCATCACCGCCGTGCGCGTCCGCGCCGAGCAGCAGCTCGGCCAGACCGTCCTCGGCGAGCAGGCCCGGATACCGGCCGTCCAGGTCGCGCATCTCTCCCATGGTCTGCGGCTACGGATGGATTGAGGCCAGTCTATCCTCGTCCGCGCGCGCGCGGGCAAGCTTTACCCGGCCGATACCATTGAAACACCGCGGTTACATTCACCCGCCGGCCATGTTCACCCGCCGGGCGCGAACATGTACCCCGCCCCGCGCACGGTGCGGATGACGCGGGGATTCTCGGGGTCGGGTTCGATCTTGCGGCGCAGCCGCGCGATGCGGATGTCGATGCTGCGGTCGAACGGCTCCCACTCGCAATTGCGGGTCAGAGTCAGAAGCTGGTCGCGGGTGAGCACCTGGTTGGGGTGCTCGGTGAAAACGCGCAGCAGGTCGAATTCCATGTGCGTGAGCGGAACCTCCTCGCCGTCGGGGCCGATCAAGCGATGGGTGGTCAGCTCCAGGGCACAGGCGCCCACCTTCACGCGGCGTGGCGGCGCAGTCGGCGTCGCCGGCGGCTGGGGGGCACGCTGCTGCACGCGGCGGATCACGCTGCGCACGCGCGCACGCAGCTCGCGCGGATCGAACGGCTTGGCGATGTAGTCGTCGGCGCCCACCTCGAGGCCGACGATCCGGTCCACCACGTCGCCTGCGGCGGTGACCATGATGATGCCAAGGTCGTGGCGCTCGCGCAGATAGCGCGCCAGGCTCAAACCGTCCTCGCCGGGCAGGTTGACGTCCAGCAGCACCACGCCCGGCACCGCTTGCGCGAGCGCCGCGCGCATCTCCTCACCCGATCCGGCTTGCGCGACCTCGAAGCCGTGGCCGGTGAGGTAGTCCACGAGCATGGCGCGAATCTCGGGATCGTCGTCGACGACCAGGACACGTCCGCTGGCTGACATCGGCTGATAGGGAACTGCAGGGAATTCGCAGGCGAACGGCAATTATAGTCCGGCCCCGGCATCCGCACGCCGACATTCGAGCATCCGGCCGGTGTTACCAATGGAAACAAAACTGTTAGCGCCACCTGGAGTCGCTGGTTCCCGCCGTCGGCCTCGGTCACCTCGGGCGGGCGCTCGGTGCGCTGGCGTTGCGCAAGAGCCCAGTCGGGGAACCGTTTCTCTGACCGATCGCCGACAGAACTCGTGCGCGGCCGGTCCGATCAGCGCTTGCCGCTCTTCGCCATGCGTTCGGCATCGCGGATGATGCGCACGGCGATCTCGGTGGAGTTGCGCAACCGTGCGAGGTCGCCGACGTATCCGCTCATGGCCTCTTCGGCGCGCCGTCGCACGGCGTTCGCCCGGATCAACCCGCGGCGGGCGAGCGCCGCGATGTCCGCGCGATCCTGCTCGCTGAGCCGGCCGATCTTGCTCACGGCAAGGTCCGTCGGCGCAAGCAAGCGCACGTCGATCACACCGGCGTCGATGCCCTCCAACGCGAGCGGCAGAGAGTCTTCGTGGGCATCCTCGTGGAGCAGGCCGAGAGTGTCGTTGTATTGACGGTCGAAGTAGAGCAGCCGCGCCGCACCGTCCGCGTCCCGATAGGCGACTTCGAGGTCCTCGGGCAGCGCGAGCCGGCGCGAGAAGGTGGCATCGATGTCCTCCGAGACGCGCTCCGCGGTGTAGAAGTGCATGGCCGCGCCGCCGGCCACGTACATGCGCACCGGAAGCGCCCGCCGCTGGGTGCCGGCGAGGCTCGCGACGATGCGCGACAGGATCTCGCGGAACGCCGCGACGTACTCGGGCCGGACTGCCGGGTCAGGCCGCACGACGGAACCGCTGCTCCAGCAGCGGCAGGAAACGTGACGGGCGCACCGGGCTGCGCTGCAGCCAGAGCGCGAACACATCGGGTTGCGAGCTGCCGGGGTGGAGTGCTTCGGCGGTCGCGAGCAGCCTCCGGCGATCCAAGCCCGCCACGCTTGCCGCCATGACCGCCAGGCCGGCCATGAAAAAGGCGGGGCCGGCGACCTGCCACGCGCGGGGGTCGTAAACGGCGGAGGCGAGCAGGTCGAGCAACCGCTCCTCGTACTCCCGTCCGACCTGGGCCGGGAAATGGACGTCTTCGCCGACAGCGACCATCGAACCCGGCGTTACGCCGACGCGCGCCCCGACCGCCGCCGCCAGCGCTGCCAGCGTGCCCAGATCGCAGTTCGTCCGCTTGCGAAGCCGCGACAACGTTTCCTTGCGCACCCCCGCGGCCTGGCACCACTGCGTGTCGTTCAGCCCCCGGCGGCGCGCTTCCACACTCAGCTGGGAAAGCATCGCCTGCAGGATCGTTGATGTTTGCATCAACAGAAGCATAAGTAGGATTGACTTAGAACGCAACAGAGAAGCAGGGGTTCAAGGCGGGCGCCGGCTCGCACCCCCTCGCGCCCCTCGCGCAAGGCGGCGCCTGTGCCAGAATGGCGCCATGGCCGCGCTCCAGGTCGATCTGCTCGTCGTAGGTGGCGGCATCCACGGCGCGGGCATCGCGCGCGACGCGGCGGGCCGCGGGCTGCGCGTGGCCCTGGTGGAGCAGGGCGATCTCGCCGGCGCTACCTCCTCGGCGTCCAGCAAGCTGGCGCACGGCGGCTTGCGCTATCTCGAGCAGTTCAACCTGCGCCTGGTGCGCGAGGCGCTGCAGGAGCGCGAGACGCTGATGCGCATCGCGCCGCACCTGGTGCGGTCGCTGCCGTTCTTCCTCCCGTCGAGAGGGCAAGTCCGCCCTCCCTGGCAGGTGCGCGCCGGGCTGCTGCTGTACGACCTGCTCGCCGGTCGCAGCACCTTGCCGCGCAGCCACCGGCTCGAGCTGGCCGGGATCGAAGGCGAGATCCTCCAGCCTCGCTATCGCCGCGGACTGGGCTACTGGGACGGATGGGCGGACGACGCGCGGCTGGTGGTGGCGAACGCCGTGGACGCGGAGCGGCGCGGGACGGTGGTGCTGACGCGTACGCGCTGCGCGCGCCTGGCGCCGGCCGAGGACGGCTGGCTGGCGGACCTGCTGACCCGCGAGGGATCGCCGCGGGCGCTGCGCGCACGCGCCGTGGTCAACGCCACAGGGCCGTGGGTAGAGCGCTTCCTGCGCGAACACACACCGATCCGGTCCGCCGGCCGGGCGCGGCTGGTCAAGGGCAGCCACATCGCCATCGCGCGCAAGCTGCCGGGCGCGCGGGCGCTGCTGCTGCAGAACGACGACGGGCGCGTGGTGTTCGTGATTCCCTTCGAGCACGCCTTCGCGCTGATCGGCACCACCGACGTGCCGGTGTCCGATCCCGGCGACGCGACCGTGTCGTCGGCCGAAGTGGAGTACCTGTGCCGCGCGGCGAGCCGCTACCTGGCGCAGCCGGTCAAGCCCGCCGACGTGGTGTGGAGCATGTCCGGCATCCGCGCCTTGTACGACGACGGCAGCGACGACCCTTCCAAGGTCTCGCGCGACTATGTGCTGCAGCTCGATCGCGCGCACAACGACGCGCCGATGCTGTCGGTGTTCGGCGGCAAGCTCACCACGTATCGGCGGCTGAGCGAAGCGGCGGTCGCACGGCTCGCCCCCGCGTTTCCCGCGCTCGGGCCGGCCTGGACGGCGCAGGCCGCGCTTCCGGGCGGCGACCTCGGCGGGCTCTCGCTGGCGCGCTGGTGCGAGCATTTGGAAAAGCGCTATCCGGGCTTGCCGAAGGAGTGGGTGTCGGCGATCGCGCGCCGGCACGGCGCGGGGGCCGAGGCGGTGCTGGGCGATGCGCGCCGCGCGCAGGACCTGGGCACGCACTTCGGCGCGTCGCTGACCGCGCGCGAGTTGGACTTTCTGGTCGCGCACGAATGGGCGCTCGAAGCGGACGACGTGCTGTGGCGCCGCACCAAGACCGGGCTGCACATGACCGAAGCGCAGCGCGAGATGGTGAGCCAGGCGCTCCCCGGAGCGTGACCGGTCCGATGTCTCGCGGCATGGCACAATGCGCGCGCGAGAGGGAGAGGAGGAGACATGGCGACCATCGCACCACGCGAGCACGGCCAGGCGCGTCGACGCATCGACGCGCTCTTGCAGCGCTACCGCGAGCTGCGCGCGGCCACCGTGGCGCTGTGCGAGAGCCTGTCCGCCGAGGACTGCGCCTTGCAGTCGATGCCGGACGCGAGCCCCGTCAAGTGGCATCTGGCCCACACCAGCTGGTTCTTCGAGACGTTTCTGCTCGGCCCGCACGCGCCCGGCTACCGGCAGTTCGATCTACGCTTCCGCGTGCTGTACAACTCGTACTACGTCGGGGTCGGCGAGCGCCATCCACGACCCGAGCGTGGCTTGCTCTCGCGCCCCGGGCTCGAGGAGATCCGCGCCTACCGCGCGCACGTGGACCGCGCCGTCGAAGGCTGGGCCGAGTCGCGCGCCGTGCGTAATGACGCGCTCGACGTGCTGGAGCTGGGGCTGCACCACGAGCAGCAGCACCAGGAGCTGATCCTCACCGATCTCAAGCATCTGCTCTCGCGCAACCCGCTGCACCCCGTGTATCGCGCGGGCGTGCCCCATGCGCCGCCGCCAGCCGCGTCGCATTCGGCGCCGCCGCTGAGCTGGATCGAGCTGCCCTCCGGGATCCGCGAGATCGGCCACGACAGCGCCGGCTTCTGCTTCGACAACGAGTTGCCGCGCCACCGCGTTTTCGTGGACGGCTTCCGGCTCGCATCGCGGCTCACCACCAATGCGGAGTACCTCGCTTTCATGCAGGACGGCGGCTATGAGCGGCCGCAGCTGTGGCTGTCCGACGGCTGGGACGTGTGCAGCGCGCAGCGCTGGAGCGCGCCGCTGTACTGGGAACGCGAGGACGGGCGCTGGCGCGCGTTCACCTTGCGCGGCATGGCGGACGTGGCTCCCGACGAGCCGGTGTGCCACGTGAGCTATTACGAGGCGGACGCCTACGCGCGCTGGGCAGGCGCGCGCCTGCCCACGGAGGCGGAGTGGGAGGTCGCCGCTGCCGCGGCGCCGGCGCGCGGCAACTTCGCCGAGTCGCAGCGCTTCCACCCGGCGCCCGCGGGCGCCGGCCCGGGCCTGCAACAGGCGTTCGGTGACGTCTGGGAGTGGACCGGCAGCGCCTATCTCGCCTACCCCGGCTATCGGCCGGCCGCCGGCGCGGTGGGCGAGTACAACGGCAAGTTCATGGTGAACCAGTTCGTGCTGCGCGGCGGTTCGTGCGCCACGCCGCAGTCGCACATCCGCGCCAGTTACCGCAACTTCTTTGCCCCCGCCGCGCGCTGGCAGTTCAGCGGCATCCGGCTGGCGAGGTAGCCCGCCTCCTCCGCTGCAGCGAGGCTGTCGCTCACTTCGCGCCGCCCTTGGGCGGGCCTCCTTGATCGCTGCAGGATAGCACCTCGGCCCGCCGGCACCCGCGGGCGCCCACGCGCGGACGGGGCAACGCGCTCTTGCCCCCGGCGCTATACTGTGCCGCGGGGTATCGGGGAGCCCGCTGCACAACCGGGAGGATTCGCAATGGGACCGTCTAACCACTGGGCCGCCGCGGGCGGCGCAGTCGCCGTGCTCGCCACGACGCTCTGCGCGGGCACCGCCTTCGCGCAGCTGGCGCCGGAGGAAGTGATCACCATACCGGAGATCACGGCCAAGAACCGGATTTACGTGCTGGACATCGCCATCAACCACATTGCAGACGGTAAGCTGCACGTGGTGGATGCCGACAAGCTCTCTTACCTGGGCGTGATCGGCACCGGCTTCGCCGGACAGATCATCCAGTCGCCCGACGGCAAGGAGCTGATCGTGGCCACCGGCTACCTGTCGCGCGGGCAGCGCGGGGAGCGCACCGACGTCGTCGAGGTGTGGGACGCCGACACGCTGGCCTTCAAGTACGAGATCCCGATCCCGGAAAAGCGCGCCATGGCGCTCAACTACGAAGGGCTGATGCGCTTATCCGCCGACGGCCGCTGGCTGTTCCTGCAGAACGCCACGCCGGCCACCTCGGTGACGGTGGTGGACATGCAGACCCGGCAAACCGTGGGCGAGGTCCCGATGCCGGGCTGCTGGGCCATCTACCCGGCGGCATCCAACGCGAACCGTTTCGCCTCGCTGTGCGGGGACGGCACCATCGCCACGGTGACGCTGGACGACAGCGGCAGGGTCGCCTCGCGCGCGACGACGCAGAAGGTGTTCGATCCCGACGAGGACGCCTGGTTCATGTCGGGCGAGCAGGAGGACGACCTTTATCACTTCGTGAGCTTCAAGGGCCGGCTGATCACGGTGGACGTGTCGGGCGACACGGCCACGGCCGAGGCGCCCTGGCCGTTGGTGCCGGCGGCGGATCGCAAGAAAGGCTGGCGGCCCGGCGGCTATCAGCCGATCGCCGTGCACGGCGGTCGCCTGTACGTGGCGATGCATCCGGGCGGCGCGGAAGGCAGCCACAAGAACCCGGCCGCCGAAGTGTGGGCCTACGACATCGCCAAGCGGAAGCGGCTGGCGCGCCTGCCGGGGCGCAACGCCATCGCCCTGGAGACGTCGTCCGACGGTTCGAAGTTGTACGCGCTCGATGCGCTGAAGGCCGAGGTCGTGGTGTACGAGCGCATCGGACCCAAGCCGCGCATCCGCTCGATGCAGGTCGGCGAGACCTCGGTGCAGCTGGTGGCGAACTGATGCAAGCGACCGCGCTGATCGCCGATCCGGTCGCGGTGGGCGCCGTGGTCGGGGCGCTGGCCTTGGTGCTGTTCGCAGCGGCCTGGCACAAGCTCGCGCAGGCCGAGGTGTTCACCGGGGCGCTGCAGGCCTACGACCTGGTACCGGTGAGCGCGGTGCTCACCGTAGCGCGCGCCCTGCCGGTGGTCGAGGTGGCGATCGGCATCGGCGTGCTGGTGCCGCTCACGCGCCAGCCGGCGTTGATCGCGTTCGCGGCGCTGATGCTGCTGTACGCCGGCGCGATGGGTGTGAATCTGATTCGCGGCCGGCGCCAGATCGATTGCGGCTGCGGCGGCGAGGCGCATCCGCTGTCCTGGGGACTGGTGCTGCGCAATGCGGTGCTGGCGGCGGCCGCGCTGGCGGTCTCGGGGCCGACCAGCCAGCGCGGTTTCGAATGGCTCGACGGAATCACGCTGGTGGCGGGCGTGCTCGCCTTCTATGGCCTGTATCTGCTGTTCGACGAGCTGCTGCGCCAGGGCAGCCGGCTCGGCCAGTTGCGCGCCCGCGAGCGCGAGGAGGCGGGCGCGAAGTGAACAGCCTGCTGATCTCCAATGCGCTGCTGTGGCTGCTGATGCTCGGCGTGATCGTCGCGCTGTGGGCGCTGGCGCGCCAGATCGGGGTGCTCTACGAGCGCATCGCCCCGATGGGGGCGCTGGTCACCGACTCCGGCCCCAAGCTGGGCGAAGCGGCGCCGAAGTTCGAGCTGCCCGCGCTGTCCGGTGCGAGGGTGGCGATCGGCGGCGAGCGGCCGAAGAGCCTGCTGCTGTTCTTCCTGTCGCCCACCTGCCCGGTGTGCAAGAAGCTGCTGCCGATCCTGAAATCCGCGTCCCAGGTCGAGCGCGAGTGGCTGGACGTGGTGCTGGCGAGCGACGGCGAGGCCGTGCAGCACCTGGCCTTCTACGGGGAGGCCAAGCTCAGGGACTTTTCCTACGTGCTGTCGGCGGACCTGGGCATGACGTATCGCGTGAGCCGCCTGCCTTACGCCGTGCTGATCGACGAACGCGGTATCATCCGCGCCAAGGGCATGATCAACACGCGCGAGCACCTGGAGAGCCTGTTCAACGCCAAGGAGCTGGGGGTCGGGTCGGTGCAGGACTACCTGCGCGAGCGGCTGCCGGCG
>Ga0187892_10011287_pt1 | contig 11009 bp, 5 predicted proteins | sample MA1701073metaG_FD_139345 | JGI IMG/M metagenome (GOLD analysis project Ga0187892, IMG submission 139345) | Bio-ooze microbial communities from a basaltic lava cave in the Kipuka Kanohina Cave System on the Island of Hawaii, USA - MA170107-3 metaG ... | reverse complement strand
TATCTCTATCTCTATCTCTATCTGCTTCTCTGTCTCTGTCTGTTTCTCTGTCTCTGTCTGCTTCCTCTGTCTCGTCTCTCTGTCTATTTTGGTGCCAGAGTGCCAGTGCCGCCTGGTAATCTTCCGGACTGTTCATATTGCGGAAACTCAAGCCTTCGGGATCGAAACGGCGAATTTCTTCAGGACTGACTTCGCGGGTGCGGACTTTTTTGTAGAGAAAAATCGGACGTAGTTCGCCACGCTCGAGTTGTCCTTGCAGCAACGGAGCGACACTGCGGCGATAGACGGCATGGAGCGGTTGCAAGCGTTCTTGCCAGTAGGGGACGACAACATCGTAGTCGGTTATCTGCGCTACAAGAAACGCGATCAAGTCCAGATTGAGAAACGGAGCGTCGCAAGAGGTAACAAACGCAACTTCTTCCCGTGCCGCGCGCAGTCCATACAAAATCCCCCCGACTGGGCCTTGATACGCCACCTCGTCGCGGACGAGAGTGACCGGAAGTGACGGGAGTTCCTGCTCAGGTGCAGCAACAACAACAATGTCAGAAAAAAGATGGTGCAAGGTGCGCACGGTATGGATGATTAGCGGCTCCCCAACGAAAGGGAGCAGCGCCTTTGGTTGCCCCATGCGCGAGCTTTTACCACCAGCGAGAATGACCACGGCGGCTGATAGTGGATGTATACGAGCTACCATAATCAAACAGAAACGGAGAAACGGAGAAACGGAGAATGGGTGAAATGGAAAGTAGGAAGACATGTTTTTCCTACTCCGATTCGCCGGTTCTCCGATTCCCCGATTCCCCGATTCCCCGATTGTGTTTTCATGAACCTGTGACTCATCGGAAGCAAACGCCTTCTGGACATTTCTGCTGAGTGAGGTGTGTCATCACTTCGTCTTTGAAGTATTTGAGCACCGAGGTAATCGGTAACGGCGCAGCCTGGCCAAGCCCACAGATAGAGGTCAGTTGCATCGTCTCTGCCAGCTCGCCGATCAGGTCGATTTCGCTGGTGTCAGCTTGCCCACGTGTGGCACGGTCAAGAATCTGCACGATCTTTTCACTTCCGACCCGACAGGGCACGCACTTGCCACAGGATTCGTTACGAAAGAACGTCACCACATTCAGGGCGGCATCGAGCATACAGGTGCCTTCAGCAAGAGCGACGACCGCGCCGGAGCCCAGCATCGATCCCACCTGTGCTAGGGCTTGGAAGTCGAGCGCAATATCAACCATCGACGCAGGTAAGAATCCCGATGACGCTCCCCCGGGCGAAAAGGCTTTCAGTTGCTTTCCGGCACTGATGCCACCGCCATATTGAGTAATCAGCTCATTGACAGATAATCCCAACGGAACTTCATAGACACCCGGTCGCTCGACGTGACCACTGAGACCCAGATATTTGGGGCCGTTGTTGTTGCGTCCCTGACTTTTAAACCAGGTTGCGCCGCGTTGCAGAATCGCTGGGATCATACACAACGTCTCGACATTGTTAATCAATGTTGGCTTTCCCCATAAGCCGTGCGTCCCAGGAAATGGGGGTTTGTTACGCGGCTCTGCCCGTTTTCCTTCCAAGGCTTCGAGGAGTGCAGTTTCTTCCCCACAGATATATCCGCCTGCACTGACAAAGATTTCGATATCGCAGGAGTAGGCAGAGCCAAAAATGTTGGCCCCGATCACTCCCTGGGTACGGGCAGTGTCAAGCGCATGCGCTAAGACGTGTTCTTGGTGCGGGTATTCATGACGGAGAAAAACATAAGCTTTCTTGGCACCGACTACGAACGCCCCTAAGAGAATCCCCTCGATCAGCAAGTGAGGAAATTTCTCCATCAAGAAGCGATCCTTGAACGTTCCTGGCTCGCTCTCGTCGGCGTTGACTACTACATACTTCTCGTCTCCCGCCGCGTTGCGGACGATTTCCCATTTCACGCCAGTAGGAAAACCTGCACCACCCATGCCGCGCAGGCCACTATCCTTTAATGTTTGGATCACCGCGGCGACATCCTGGGCTGCCAGGAGTTGCCGCAGAGCAGCAAAGCGGGTCTCTACTCCTCCATAAGGATCAATCACTGGCGAATCTGTACCATGCTGCACAAAGGGATTGTCTGGAACTTGTCCACGGACAAAAGCATCGAGCAGAGACCCCAAGCGTGGCTCATTGACACCGGCATAAATGGTGTCGTTGATGGCGACGGCCGGTGCTTGGTCACACCGCCCAAGGCAAGAGACGGTCCCCACCTCGCAATTGGTCATTGCTGCGGCGCGTTGCTCAGCGGCATGGCACAACCGACGCGCACCTGCGATATGGCACGATAAATCAGTACAGACTTTGACTTCGATTTGCGGTCCAGGCCGCAAGCGGAAGTGCGGATAGAAACTAGCGACCGCCTGAATTTGGTAGAGAGGAATAATCGCACGTTGTGAAAAGGCTCGGAGTTCTTCCTCTGGGAGATACCCGTAGCGCTCCTGGATCGCTTTTAATTCGTTAATCAGGTTCATGGCCTGGCCATGCTAGCGCCAAAAGGAGTTGAGAGTCTAGGGTCTCTTCAATACGGATTGCGGATTGCAGATTGCGGAACCCTTTCTTCCATGCCGAAATCCGAAATTCGCATTCTTCATTCGTCATTCCGCAGTCCGCACTGTACTAACCTGTCGGGCAAACAGTGGAACGATAATCGCGAGCACGATGAGAAACACGCCCATCTCGGCTTGCAGCCGCATAGGAGAGAAGAGCCACACTGCAGCACTGGCGGCCACGGTTAGGCTGGTAACAGCTAGTGCCTGCGTTGCCGTGTCGTCGTCAGAGCCCCAGGCAAGGAACGCTGGAAGCAGGACCGTTCCGGTTCCAACCATGATCATTGGCAAGGTATAGATGTTCAAATCGATTCCCCCGCCCCACAACAGCAGAAACACCACTGCCTGTGTCAACAGTAACAGCTTCATGACTCCTACCGTTCCACGGCCAGCCGCACTGCCTACGGCAGCTCCGAGTATCGAGAGGAGCAGGAAAAAACCCAGGAAGCACCAATAATTTTTCTCGACTGCGGAGTGCACTGCGGCAAGAATCCCCAGTAACCCGCCTCCGAGACGAAACTGTACCTCCTGGCCATTGTGCAAGGCGATAAACTCTCGTGCCCGAGAGAATGCGCGTTCGACCGTCGCTGGCGAGTAGCGGCGATAAAACAGCGTGACCGCGGTTGTGCGGAAATCGGTTGACAACAACCGTGCCACTTCGTTCGGTGTTGCCGCAGAAGAAACGATACGGAAAACCATCTGCCCGGCGGAGTTCAGATCGTCAGGAATAACTTCCCATTTGGGAATATCTTCGTGAAACATGCGAGTCACGGCTTTGACGAGATTGGTGATAGCAAACGACCCGCCCAGTTGCTCATCTTCAGCCATGTAGTGTTGAAAGGATTCGACAGCCAGTAAGGCGGGCGGATCACGAAAGGATGAGGCATTTGGTGCTTGGGCAATGACGATGAGTTGATTGATCCCAATGAATTTTTCATTGACGCGGGCAAAAGCTCGGTTGTAGGGGTGCGAAGCATAGAAGAGCGTCGTTCCCATCATTTCTCGTCCAGCTTGCAGTTGGAGTGCGGCAATAATCCCCAATGCACCGACGGCAAGCCCTCCGACTGGTGAGACGACCAGAGGGCGGAAAACAGCCCACACCCTTTCCATGAACCGTACGGCTAATCGCTGAAGCCAGGGCGAGGTCTTTTCTCTTGCACTGTGCGGACGGACAAAGATCGACCAAAGAGGCAACAGCACCCATAAGACAATCAACAAGCCTGCGATCCAACCCGCCGCGAATATGCCTAACGTGCGGATTACTGGCACATCAGACACGAAGAGCAGGAGGAGTAACGCACCAGCATCGGCGCACAGTGCCATCGTCAAGGGACGCCACAACACCGCTCCCGTGTGCTCGATTGCCTGGAGGCGACCTTCATATTCAGCAAAAGGGGTAACGATCTGCTGATAGGTATGCGCGAAGCGTAAAGACCATTGGGTGACCAAGGCTACCACTCGTGCCCCTAACGGGAAGACAACTAACAAAGAGAATGGATCAAGGGCCAGACGTTGTACCCCCAAGAGTCCAAAACCACAACAAGCACCAACCAGGCTTCCCAACACGACAAGCACGGCTCCTGACAAAAAACCCAGCATCTGCCAAGCTAAGAGTACAGCAACCCCCCCACTCACGAGTAACAGCAAAAGCACGCGAGGAGCAGTTTCGATCAGCCACGCTGCAAGCGCCAGGTTTCCAGTAAATTCTACTTCAGTATTGGCGTCACGTTCACGGGCAACGAGCGTCTGTAGTCGCTCGAATACCGTTCGTGGCTCTGCCATGCCATCCCAGAACCCGGCACGAATTAGGGCCGTCTTGTCGTCCGGAGAGACATACACACCGCGAATACCGAGGTTGGTATAGACGGCATTTTTAATGCGAGCGAGGGCTTCCGGGCTTTGTGGCAGTTCAGGCCCTTCTACAATTGGCATGATATTGATACTACCGTCCTGCACACGAATATCCTTCAATCGCGGGGTGGTGAGTGACATGACCTCAAAGGGGTTTACCCCTTTGGTGTCGAGGAGGTCTACACTGATCCGGTGGATCTTCGCTAATGCTTCGTTCGTGTAGATCGTTCCCTCTTTGACGGTCACGGTCACGACAATAGCGTTGGTCAGTTTCAGCATCTCGGTAAATTCTTGGTAGAGTCGCACGTGAGAATGCTGACTGGGATAGTAGTCGGTAATTTTTGCGGCCAAGGTGACTCGTCGCGCCAACCACGCCCCACTCCCAACAACGCACAAAAGAAAAACGACAAAGAGAAACCGGTAACGGACAACAAAGCGGCTGTACGTACTGCTCTCCGGTTGCATCGACATAACCCCCTCCCCAATGTGCGCGACACTATACCATTCACACTCCAGGGGAGCGAGCGATTTCCAGAGACCGTGGGCCTTGAGACCAAGGTCCCGTTAGCCCCTGGGAGGGTTTGTTGACAAGTATTCGTCTCCTGGTCTAAGAGGATGGGCACGTTTCTCAGTGCTAGTAGGGAACAAGGAGGGATAGCCATCATGACAGGGAGAACGCTGTGTCCGAAGCGACTCTTCGTCGGAGTCGTCGTGCTGACGTGGATGTTCGGAGGGCACATCGGGTATGCGACTGCACAAGAGGCGGTACGCATTCGTGACCATTTATACGCGGCCCACCTCATTTCTGCTGACGAAGGATGGGTGGTTGGCAGTTTCGGTGCGATTTACCACACCAAAGACAAAGGAAAAACCTGGGAGCGGCAGGAGAGCAAAGTCTTTGAACCGCTTTATGGAGTGCGGTTTACGTCGGCTACCGAGGGATGGATTGCGGGAAAGTCAGGACTGATCTTACACACCACTGACGGTGGTAAGACTTGGGAAAAGCAAGTCAGCGGCACCACCAACCATCTCTTTAATCTCACTTTTCTCGATAACCAGCGTGGCATTGCCGTCGGCGACTTCGGGACCATTATCCATACTGCCGATGGAGGAAAAACCTGGCAAGCCAGCTCCGCTGGAGAAGATGTATTTCTCTATGCTGTGGTCATGCACGAGTCAGGCAAAGCGTGGGTGGCTGGAGAGCGTGGAACCCTGCTCTTGAGTGAAGATGGCGGGGCAACCTGGGCAAAACAGACCACGGGAACAGAAGTCACTCTCTTAGGGCTGAGTTTTAAAGATGGTGCTTTCGGATGCGCGGTTGGTATGGATGGAACCATTGTACAGAGCGAGGATAGCGGGAAGACCTGGAAACTCTACGAAAGCCCGGTGCAGACGGCTTTGTACAACGTGGCGCTTGATGGCGAAGTTGGGTTGGCTGTCGGCGATGAAGGGGTCATTCTCACTTCCTCCGATGCCGGCAAGAATTGGAGCCTCCTGGACTCACCAGAAGAACTCTCGCTGTATTGGATGATGGGCTTGTCGATCATTCCTGGCTCTCATGGAATTGTCACTGGCTCCAATGGGTTGGTCCTCTTCTCTGAAGGCACGAAGGTCGATTTTGGCAGTCGGTTCAAGCGCTAAAACGCCACCTGCTTTGTGCAGGAGGAATTTTGGGGGGTGTTGCTAGCGCTCTGTTGAAAGAGGGTGAAGATTGCCACCCTCACCACTATTTTTAAGGAGGGACACATCATGCTCCCGCGCGCGTGGATGGAAGCCTATATCAACTTCCTATTGCGATTTCGCGTTTCAATCCTCATCTTCGTCACCGTGGTGACGTTATTTCTGAGTTGGCATGCTCGAAATATGCAGGTGTACACCAACTTCTTTGACCTCTACCCCCCGAACCATCCCTACATTCAGCTCTACCAACAATATCGCAAGATGTTTGGCACCGCCAACGTCTTGATGATCATGATTGAGCGAAGAGAGGGGGACATCTTCAATGTTGATACGATCAACAAAATCAATAAAGCGACCATCCAGGTGATGGAGACTTCGGGAGTGAATCCCTATCAAGTGCGCTCCCTCACTCATCCCAAGATGAAGAATATTCGCATCACCGGGGCCATGATTACTGCCTATCCGATCATGTACCCGGCACCACCCAAAACCCCAGATGATGTCAAACCGATCAAGAAGGCCGTTTATACCAATGAAGGGGTGCATGGCTTTTTTGTCTCACGGGATAACACCGCAGCCTTGATTTCGGCAGGATTCTGGGAAGAAGGGGTCGATTTCCGCAATCTCTATGATCGCCTGGCCACTCTGAAGCAGGAGCTTGAATCCGACGGGAAACACAGTGTCTACATCTCCGGGTTTCCCATGCTCTATTCCTGGATCTTTAGCTACAAGAATTATATCCTCACCGTGATCGGGGTGACCATTTTGATCATCTTGGTCATGCTCTGGTTTTATTTCCGCACTTTCACTGGGGTGTGGGTCCCGCTCTTCTCCGGGTTACTGAGTTCGCTCCTCGCGCTTGGCTTATCCGGGTGGTACGGCTTCAACCTTGACCCACTGGTACTGGTGGTGCTTGTGCTCATCACCGCGCGCGCGCTTTCGCACTCCGTGCAGTCGATGGAGCGCTATCATGAAGAGTACCACCGTCTTGAGCGTGAACAGGGGGATAAAGCCAATAAGATGGATGCGATTATGGCGTCCTATCTCAGCCTGTTCAGTCCAGCAATCGTGTCGATCCTGGCGGACGGGTTCGCCATCTTGACGCTCGCGCTCGCCCACATTCCATTGATCCAGAAGTTGGCATACGTCTCGAGCTTTTGGATTTTTACGATTTTTATTAGTGTGGTTACACTCCACCCGATCATTCTTTACTACATTCCCCCTCCGCCCCATGATCCCAAAGCGGGAAAGCGGTTCTCGGACAAACTCTACAACACGGTCAATCGTGCCATGGTGAGGATCAGTCAGGGGAATGCGCGGTATGCAGTTCTGGGGGGATTCTCGATTGCGCTGGCGGTTGGCATGATTTATTCGCGCCATTTGAAAATTGGCGATGTCTCCATCGGTAAAGCTTTACTCTACTCGGACCACCCCTATAACGTCGCCTATGACAACATCAATCGAGAGTTCGTTGGGGCCTCACAATTAGTTATTCTTGCTGAAGGAAAAGAGGTCGGGGTCATCAAAGACCCGGTGGTTCTCCAAACCTTAGAGAAATTCCAGCGTCACATGGAACAACAGCAATTAGTCGGCGGTAGCATCACCGTCACCACGATGGCCCGTCGGCTCTACCAGATGTTCCAGGAAGGGATTCCCAAATGGGGCATTATTCCTGATAACCCGCGCGATGTCGGCAATATCTTCTACCAGTTCCTCAACACGATCGGCGCCGACGACCTTGATACTTTCCTCGACAAGAACTCGCAGAACGCGACTATCACTGTCTACTATAAAGACTACAATCACGAGACGGTGGTGGGCTCCATCGAGAACGCGCAAGAGTTTATCGACGCCAACCCCATCGAAAATGTGCAATTCCGTCTCGCCGGTGGCCTTTTGGGCATCTTGGCCGCGGTGAACGAAGAGGTCGAGTGGTCGTACAAGTGGAACTTGATTCTGGTGATGGTGACCGTGTTCGTCCTGAGCATGTTGACCTACGCCTCCGTTGTTGGAGCGCTGATCGTGATGATTCCTTCGATTGTTGCACAACCGCTCTCGGAAGCGGTCATGTATGCAATGGGGATCGATGCGAACATTAACTCGTTGCCAGTCGCCGCGGTCGGGATCGGGATCGGGATTGATTACGGCTATTACGTGCTGTCCCGTATCGTGGAAGAGTTCCAACGTTTCGGCGACCACGACCGGGCAATCGAAGAAGCGCTGATGACCACCGGACGGGCGATTATGTTCACCGGCTCAACGCTGACGGTTAGTGTGATTTTCTGGGTTTTCTTTCCCATGAAGTTCCAGTCCGAGATGGCAATTCTCTTAACCCTCTTACTCTTCTTTCACGTAGTCGGTGCACTCGCATTCATTCCAGGAACAGTGTCCTTACTCAAGCCACGGTTCCCGCTGCCGAATAAGATTATGCTCTTCCTGCTATTCGCTATCTTTGTTCCAGCTGGGGTGCTGTACTATTTCGACCTCGCCGACTTAGCTACGCTTGGTATTCTGGCAGTGGTCGTCGGCATTGGGGAACACTGGTATGCCACTCGCCACAACATTGGCATGGAGTTGCGGGTCTGAGTTTTGGGGAATACGTTCTTAGTTCTCAGAAGCTCTTTTCCCTACTAATTACTGATTACTGATAATTCCTGATTACGGACAACCAAAAATACAGGAGACTACCCGTATGCTACCGCGCAGTTGGATGGAGGCCTACCTCCGATTCTTATTGAATTTCCGTTGGCCTGTGTTGATGTTCCTCACGGTCATGACCGTTATTCTCAGCTACTATGCCGTGCAGATGCGGGTCTATACCAATTTCTTTGATCTCTATCCGCCTACTCATCCGTACATCCAACTCTATCAACAGTACCGCCGGATGTTCGGTACGGCCAACGTGTTGGTCATGGCCATCGAGAAGAAGGAAGGTGATATTTTCAACGTCGACACGATCAACAAGATCGACTGGGCAACGCGCCAGGTCCTCGAAACTGCCGGCGTGAACCCTTACCAGCTTCGCTCTCTGACCCACCCAAAACTCAAGAATATTCGCATCACCGGTGCCATGATCACTGCCTATCCGATTATGTATCCAGCACCGCCGAAGACGCCGGAGGAGGTCAAACCTATTAAGAACGCGGTGTACACCAATGAGGGGGTGCATGGCTTCTATGTTTCGCGGGATAATACTACGGCCCTCGTTTCCGCCGGATTCTGGGAGGAAGGCGTCGATTTCCGTAATCTGTACGACCGTATGAACAATATCCGTGCGGAATTGGAGAAGGACGGAGCTCACAAGGTGTACATCGCTGGGTTCCCAATGCTGTATGCCTGGATTTTTAGTTATAAAAACGACATCTATGCCGTCATCGGGGTGACCACCCTCATCATCCTCGTGATGCTGTGGTTCTACTTCCGAACCTTCACCGGCGTATGGGTCCCGCTCTTTTCCGGTCTCTTGAGTTCAGTCTGGGCGTTGGGCTTTGCGGGATATTTCGGCTTTAACCTGGATCCCCTCGTCTTGGTGGTGTTGGTCTTAATTACCGCACGAGCGCTCTCACATTCCGTGCAGTCGATGGAGCGGTACCATGAAGAGTACCATCGTCTCCAAAACAAACAGGAGGCAATTCTGTCCTCCTACATCAGTCTTTTCAGCCCAGCCCTCGTTTCTATCGCGTCAGACGGCTTAGCCATCCTTACGCTGGCATTAGCTCATATTCCACTCATCCAAAAGTTGGCCTACGTTTCCAGTTTTTGGGTGTTCACGATTTCGATTAGCGTCGTGACCTTGCACCCCATTATCCTCTACATTATCCCCCCCCCTCCGTATGACCCCAAATCTGGAACGCGTTTCTCCGATCACCTCTATAATGCGATCAATCGTGCGATGGTCGGCATCAGCCAAGGGAATGCTCGCTATGTTGTTATTGGCAGTTTCAGCATCGCGCTGGTTGTTGGCATGGTATATTCGCGGTATCTCAAGATCGGTGATGTCTCGATTGGCAAAGCCCTTCTCTATAGCAGTCATGATTACAACGTCTCGTATGACAAAGTGAACCAGAAATTTGTCGGCGCTTCACAGCTCGTCATTCTTGCCGAGGGCAAAGAGATTGGGGTCATCAAAGACCCCCAGATTCTCCAGACGCTGGAGAAATTTCAGCGTCACATGGAGCAGCAGCAGATGGTCGGCGGCAGCATTACTGTCACCACCATGGCCCGTCGCCTCTATCAGATGTTCCAGGAAGGAATTCCCAAGTGGGCGATCATTCCCGACAACCCTCGTGATGTTGGCAATATCTTTTATCAATTCCTTAACACCATTGGCGCGGACGACCTTGATACGTTTCTCGATAAAAACTCACAAAACGCGACTATTACCATCTACTATAAAGACTACAACCATGAAACGGTGGTGGGCTCGATCGAAAAAGCGAAAGAGTTCATTGACCAAAATCCGGTCGAAAATGTGCAGTTTCGCCTCGCCGGTGGACTGTTAGGCATCCTTGCTGCGGTGAATGAGGAGGTGGAATGGTCGTACCGCTGGAACCTGATTCTCGTCATGGTCACTGTCTTCGTACTGAGCGTGCTCACGTATGCTTCCGTGGTTGGAGCGTTGATCGTCATGATCCCGTCCATTGTTGCCCAACCGCTCTCTGAAGCGATCATGTACGGGATGGGCATCGACGCGAATATCAACTCACTCCCTGTGGCCGCCGTTGGTATCGGCATTGGCATTGACTATGGGTATTATGTCCTCTCGCGCATTGTTGAGGAGTTTGAGAAATTCGGTGATCATGACCGCGCGATTGAGGAAGCATTGATGACCACGGGACGGGCGATCATGTTTACTGGAACGACCTTGACCGTCAGCGTGATCTTCTGGATTTTCTTCCCAATGAAGTT
>Ga0187892_10011286_pt1 | contig 11009 bp, 9 predicted proteins | sample MA1701073metaG_FD_139345 | JGI IMG/M metagenome (GOLD analysis project Ga0187892, IMG submission 139345) | Bio-ooze microbial communities from a basaltic lava cave in the Kipuka Kanohina Cave System on the Island of Hawaii, USA - MA170107-3 metaG ... | reverse complement strand
GTGACGAAGGCAAGCCCGGCCCCCGCGGCCATTCCCGTCGCACCGCCGACGAGGCCTCCGGCCATCTTGCCGAGCAGCCCCCGCCCAAGCCCGGAGAGAAGCCGGCGTGCGGCTCCATCGAGGACCTGGGCGACGGCGCCGATCCCCATCGCACCGAGCAGGTCCTTGATCTGGTCCGCATCGAGCTTGCGGCCATAGTCGGCACCGATCCGGTACACCATGCGCATTTGAATCGGGATGATCGCCACGGTGGCGATGCTCTGGGGAAGGAGCTCCAGCGCTCCGGCGAGCAGCGCCTGTTGCCGGATCATGAGGTCAATGGCCGCGTCGTGGGAGAGCGCGGGGATCCCTGCCTGCGAGGGCCGGGGCTCACCGTTTCCCCGCCCTCCCCCCCCTCCCCCCCCCGGGGCCGGAAGCATGCCGCTCGGCGTAGGCCCGGGGAGCGGCGCGTCAACGAGGTTCCGCGCCTCTGCCGCGGTGCCGGATTCTCCGGGGAGATCGAGCCTCGCTTTGAGGTCGTCGAGGAAGGCATTCTCGCCGGGATCCGCGTCCCCATCGGCATAGATGACGCTGACCGCCATTTCATACGCCAATCCCCTGGCTTCAGGGCTTCGAAGCTCGGACACGGCCCGCGGCAGTGAGATGTCCTCGACCGGCAGGTCCCCGCCGCCCAGCCTGGAGAACACTTTGACCAACTCTTCCTGCTCAGCGACCGATCGGCGGCCATCCGCCAGCGCTGCCAGGTATCCGATGGCAATGATCGCGTCGCGCTCGGTGGGGTCGGTCGAATCGACAGTCATCGATAGGGCCTCACAGCGTTGGGAGGGAGAATCTATTAGATTTCCGCCCTTGGAAGGGGAGTAGCTCATCCGCCGGACGGCGGACCGTGGAATCGTCAACACTGCCGGCTTCGGCCGGCCCGGTTCCCGGGGCTGCGGAGGCCGATCTCCGCATCAGAGCGAGACCTTCGTTGGCCGACCAATCCGGCGGCAGCGAGGGCTCGCTTTTCGTTTAGGGGAGAGAACCGATCGATGCTGAAAAACAACGCCAAGACGTTCATCCTGATGGCCGGGCTGCTGGCCGTGTTTCTCGTTCTGGGGCAATGGCTCGGGGGCAATCAGGGCCTGTTTCTGGCCCTGGCGCTGGGTGGATTCTTCAACTTCATCATGTACTTCTTTTCGGACCGGCTGGTCCTCAAGATGTACGGAGCCCGCCGGGTGGCCCGCGAGGACGCACCGGCGCTCTACGACCTGGTGGACCGGTTGCGGCAGCGCGCCGGGCTGCCCATGCCTGCTCTGGCCATTACCCAGCAGGACCAGCCCAACGCGTTCGCCACCGGCCGGAACCCCCAGCGCGCCGTGGTGGCGGTGACGACCGGCTTGCTGGAGCGGCTCCCCGAGGATGAAATCGCCGGGGTGATCGCCCACGAGCTGGCCCACATCAAGAACCGGGACATGCTGATCATGACCGTCGCGGCCGGCCTGGCGGCGGCGATCGGCTTCCTCCCCCGCCTGATCTTTTTCGGGGGCTCGAGCGACGACGAGCACCCTAACCCGGTAATCGGACTCGTTCTCATGCTGCTGGCGCCGATCGGCGCGATGATCATCCAGATGGCGGTGTCCCGGCGCCGGGAGTTCGAGGCGGACCGGGTCGGGGCCGAGATCCTGGGACGGCCGGAGCCGCTGGCCAGCGCCCTGCAGCGGCTCGACAGTCTGAGCCGGCAGATCCCCATGGACGTCGTTCCGGCAGCCGCCCCGCTGGCCCAGGTCAATCCGCTCGCCGCGCACGGCGGCGGCCTGGCCGGGCTCTTCAGCACCCACCCTCCGACGGCCCGCCGGGTCGAGGCGCTTCTCGCACTGCGGCACGCGGCCTAGGTGCCCTCTCAGGACCTGTGGGTCTGGATCGGCTTCAGCGGGCTGGTGCTCGCGCTGCTGATTCTCGATCTCCGGGTCCTGAACCGAAAAAGCCATGTCCTGACCATCCGGGAAGCGAGTCTCTGGAGCGCCGGACTGGTGACGCTCGCGCTCCTGTTCGGCGTCGTTCTCTGGTTCCAGCTCGGGCACGACCGCGCCCTGGAGTACTACGCCGGATACCTGATCGAGCTGTCGTTGAGCGTGGACAACCTCTTCGTGTTCCTGCTCATCTTCCAGTATTTCGCGGTCCCGGCCGAGCTGCAGCCGCGGATCCTCAAGTGGGGCATCATCGGCGCGATCGTCATGCGCGGCATCATGATCGCCGCCGGGGCCCTCCTGCTGGCCCGGTTTCACTGGATCGTCTATGTCTTCGGAGCGATCATCGTGATCACCGGTATTCGGTTCTTCCGGACCGGGACGACCACGAGGTTGGAGCCGGAGCATAACCCGCTGGTCCGGCTGGCCCGGCGGGTCTTCCCGTTCACCCGCGCCTATGAGGCCGATCAGTTCGCGGTCCGGCGGGCGGAGGGAGGCTGGCTCCTCACCCCGCTGTTCCTGGTGGTCCTGGTGGTGGAGTGGAGCGATCTGGTCTTCGCGATCGACAGCATCCCGGCCATCTTCGCGATCACCAGAGATCCCTTCATCGTCTATAGCTCGAACGTGTTCGCCATCCTCGGGTTGCGGGCTTTGTTCTTCGTGCTCGCCAGCGCCATGGATCGGTTCGTCTATCTCAAGCCCGCCGTCGCGGCCATCCTGGTGTTCGTCGGGCTCAAGATGGTCACCAGCGCGTGGGTGCACATCTCGACCGAGGTGTCTCTCGCCGTGGTGATCGGGCTGCTGGGGTTGGGCGTCGCCCTGTCTCTGCGGGTGACTGCACCGGGCGAACCAAGCCAGCACACTCCCGGGGAGCGCAGCGCGCAAGGGGGGAGATGAACAACCCATGCTGAAGAGCCATACCCATTATCTGTGGTTCGAAACCCGGAAGCGGCAGGAGATCATCGACATCACCGATCAGGTCGAGGCCCAGCTCGCCGAGAGCGGGATCGAAGAAGGATTCGCCCTGGTGTCGGCGATGCACATTTCCGCATCGGTCTTCGTGAACGATCACGAGTCCAGGCTGTGGCACGACATTCTGCAATGGTTGGAGGGCACGATTGCCCCCTGGGACCCGGCCCGCTATCGGCACAACGAGACCGGGGAGGACAACGCGGCGGCGCATTTGCGGAGTCTTACTGTGGGGCACGAGGTGATTGTGCCTGTTACAAAGTCGAAACTCGACGTTGGACCGTGGCAGCGCATCTTCTATGGGGAGTGGGACGGCCAGCGGCGCAAACGCGTCATAATCAAGCTCATGGGCCGGTGAGCCGTGTCGGTTCGACACGCCCCTTCCCGCCCACCGGGCAGGGGCCTTGAGCGACAAGGAGTTGGGCAGGGCGAAAGGCGGCACACACCCTGCTTACAATCCATCAGAATGAAACCCCTACGCGCATTCACCGTGCCGGTCGCCCTCGTCGCCGCCCTGGCCTGCGGCACGTCCACCGGCCCATCCCAACAGGCCCGGCTCGATCAGGCCATCGCCCTCTGGCAATCCCATCAGCTCGTTTCCTACCAGTTCGAACTCACCCGGAACTGCTTCTGTGTCCTGGGTGGGCAGGTGATCCTGGTTACAGTGGAAAACGGAACCATCAAGACGGCCGCCTCTGAGCCGTCGGGGGCGGCGATCGACGCCGAGCTCATTGCGTACCTCCCCACGATTCCGGACCTCTTCGACATCGTGCAGGACGCTCTGGACCGCCCCGTGGCCCGGCTGCTCGTCACCTACGATGCCACGCTGGGATACCCCACTCGCATCGAGCTCGACTACATCGCCGAGGCCATTGACGATGAGTCCACCACCATCGTTCGGAACCTGACCGCCTTGCGCGCGGAGGCGTCGCCGTGAGGCGGAAGGCCCTCCCAGCCCTTCTGCTGGCAACCGCGTGCTCGCTCTTCACCGAGAACGGCGGCGCCCCTCCGCTGCTGACCACTCTGCCCCGGAGCTTGACCGCCAGCGAATCGCTGCTGGTGTCGGCGAGCAACGAGTTCGGCTTTGCGCTCTTCCGCCAGGTTCGCGCCGCGCCGGCCGACGCCAACGTGTTTCTCTCACCCACGAGCGCGGCCATGGCGCTCGGCATGACGCTCAACGGCGCGGCGGGGTTGACGCTGGACTCGATGCGGGTCGCGCTGGGCCTCGGAATCGCCTCGCTCGCGGACATCAACGCGAGCTACCGGAGCCTGATTGATCTGCTCCGGGGATTGGACCCTAACAGCGAATTCGCCATCGCCAACTCGATCTGGGCCCAGAGCGGTTTCCCCTGGAAGCCCACTTTTCTCGACGCCGCACGCACGTCCTTCGATGCCGAGGTCCAGTCGCTCGACCTTCAGAACCCCGCTTCGCTGGGCGTCATCAACGACTGGGTGAACCAGAAGACCAACGGGAAGATCCCGACGATTCTGGACAACATCGCGCAGGATGAGGTGATGTTCCTGATCAACGCCATTTACTTCAAAGGCGCCTGGCGCAAGGCGTTCGATCCCGATCACACCAGCCCCGGAACGTTCCAGAGCGTGAGCGGGTCGCAGACCGTCTCGATGATGAGCCTCGGATCCGACAATGACGTCCGCTTCGCCGAGACGGCGGAGGCCCAGGTCGCCGAGCTGCTCTACGGGAACGGGGCGTTCGCGATGACCCTCGTGCTGCCGCAGCCGGGCGGGAGCCTGGGCGATCTCGCAGCCGGCCTGGACGCGGCCAAGTGGGCTCAGTGGGTCGGCGGCCTGCACGAGGTGAAGATAGGACTGGCGATGCCCAAGCTCCGGCTCGAGTACAAACGGGAGCTGAAGGACGACCTGTCGGCCCTCGGTATGCGCCGGGCCTTCGACCCAAACCTTGCCGACTTCGGGGCAATAGCCGAGCTGGGTCAGATCGGGAACCTGTTCCTCACCCGGGTAACGCAGAAAACGTTCGTGGATGTCAACGAAGAGGGCACCGAAGCGGCGGCGGTCACGTCCGTCGGGGTGGGAGTCACGTCGGCGCCGGCGGTGTTCCTGGTCAACCGACCGTTCCTGTTCGCCATTCGGGAGCGGCTCACCGGTACCGTGTTGTTCTTCGGTCAGATCACCCGGGTGCCCTAGGACTGGACCGACGCGGCCGCGCTGCTGGTCCACACGACGCGGTTGCGGCCCAGCGCCTTGGCCTGAAACAGCCGCGCGTCGGCGATGTGAATCAGATCTTCCGGGTTATCCCCGTCGCCGGGCCAGCACGCAACTCCGGAACTCACCGTCACCGAGGCCCGCTGCTCCCGTTTGGGAAGCTGAATCTGTTCCTCTTCCACAGCTTTCCGCATCTGCTCCAGCCGTTTGGTCGCCTGGATGAGGGTGGCTTTCGGCATGATGAGCACAATTTCCTCGCCGCCATAGCGGGCCACTAGGTCGCTCCGGCGCACCAGACGGCGGATCACGCCGGCGACGGTGCGGAGCGCCTCATCGCCTGCCGCGTGCCCGTAGGTATCGTTGAAGTGCTTGAACCGGTCGATATCGATCATCGCCGCGGCGAAGGTGTCCCCATACCGCTTGGAGCGGCGAATTTCGGCGGCCAGGAACTCTTCGAACGAGGCCCGGTTGAAGAGCCCGGTGAGCTTGTCGTGACTCGAGAGCCGGCGCTGGCCGCGCAGCCGAAGCACCACCACCGAACACAACAGGCTGAACAGCCCCAACAGGAAGATCCGGGCGACCTGGTCGGTCCAATCGAAGCGGCCATACGTCCAGGGAGCATACTCGGTGGAACTCAGAGTATGGCCGAGCACCACCCACAGAACGATTGCGGTGTACTCGACCATCGCCGCCACCCCTGCAATAATCGGAAGCCGGGGGTCGTAACGGAGGCAGGTCGCGCCGATGGCCAGGAAATAGGTCTCGAAGGCGATCTTGTTGTTGACCGCCTGGTGCGGATCGCCAAGAATGCTGAACCCGAGCAGGGCGGTGCTCACCAGCGTCACGTCCAGCAAGCTGGTGGCGATCGGAACCCACGCCTGCCGCTCGACCCGGCCGGCGAGCAGGTTGGCCCCGGCCGCCAGGATGACGGCCAGCAGGATCACCCCGAGGCCCACCGTGGAGCTGCGGCCCTCCTGCGGCAACGCCATGACCAGGTTGGCGAACGGAATGATGAGGAGCGCCAGCGTCAGACCGAGGCGGGCCCGCGCGATGAGCGGTTCGGCTCCCGCGCCGGTTTCGAGCAGCAGCGCGTCGGGCGGCGACCAGAACTCCGCGATTCTGCTCTCGGAGGTGGTGGGTTCCTGACTCGCCATCACATCAACCGGTAGCGGGGGCCGCTGCCCCCTTCACGGGGGAGCCACCGTGGTCCCACGACGTCCGTTGCCTTGCAATCGACGCAATTGGGCGGGTTGACCCGCAGTCCCTCTGTGGTACGCTCATACACCCCGGCTGGGCAGACGTGGGCGTAAAAGTCGGCCACCTCCTCCGGTACATCGGGATGGACCAGGAGATGAGACGGGATGGTGTCGCGGGTCGCGTTCCCGGAACGGAACACCGCGTCCAGTTTGCTGAAGGTGAGTTTCCCATCGGGAACGAAGCCTTCACTCGTCCGTCCGCCCGCGCGCGGCTCGGCCGCGTCTTCCCGGATGGACTTGCGCCAGCCGGGGAATGCACCTCGGGTCAGGGTCAGCAGCGCGTTCTCCATTCCCGCCAGGATAAACCCGTGCTTGAAGGCCAGCCGCATGTTCCGGGTGCGTTTGAGATCTCGCACAATGTAGCTGTCCCGCACCATCCTGTCGTAGCCGCCCAGGCCGTCGGGACCGGGCCGCCCCGCCCCTGACAGGAGCGCCTGCAACGCGGCCCGGGCCGCGAAGATCCCCGACTGGACCGCGTAGTGAATACCCTTGAGCGACGCGACGTCCACGAACCCGGCGCAGTCGCCGGCCAGCAGCACACCCTCGCCGGAGAACCGCTCCGCCAGGCTCCAGTAGCCGCCTTCCGGGATCGTCTTGGCCCCCCATTCGAGCAGGGTGCCGCCCTCGAGCACCGGGCGAAACAACCGGTGCAGCTTGAGCCGCTGGAGCATTTCGTGCACGTCGAACCCGGCGTCCCGCCCATCCAGCCCGGCCACGATGCCCAGCGCGACCTGCTCCGGTCCCATGGGGTAGAGAAACGTGCCGCCGAAGCCGTTCATCGGAACCGGCCAGCCCATGGTGTGCACCACCCTGGTCAGGGGGCGGGCGACTTGCCAGACTTCCTTGACGCCGAGCGCGTAGATCTGCGGGTTAGGGCTCGTGACTCCCTGCCAGGCGCGCCATGCCTGAGCGAGCGACCCTCGGGATCCCTCCGCCAGGATCGTGATCCGGGCGGTCAGGTCCGCGGGAGGCTGATACCCCTCACCCGGCCTGCCGCTCCGGTCGAGCCCAGTCGGCACCGTCCGAACGCCCACGACCCGTTGCTCCTGGACCAGGAGCGCCTCGGCCGGAAACCCGGTGAACAGGTTGACCCCGGTTGCTTCGGCCTTTTCTCCGAGCCACCGCACGATTTCGGCAAGCGACGCGATGAAGTTGCCGTGGTTCCGCATCGTGGGAGGGGTCGGGATGCGCAGGCTCGCATTCGCCGTGAGAACCCGGACTTCCTCCCGGTCCACCGGCTGCCGGAACGGAAGATTGCCGACCGGTACGTCGGGGAGCAGCCCCCGGAACGGGCCGGGGTTCACAACCGCCCCGGAGAGGCTGTGCTCGCCGAGCCCACCCGCTTTCTCGAGCACGCCGATTGCGAGCTCCTTCTTCTCCTGGCGGGCCAGCGACGCGAGGTGAATGGCGGCGGCCAATCCGGCCGGCCCCGCCCCGATGATCAGCACATCGAGCTCGATGGCGTCCCCACTCGGCGGTTCGGCGCGGATCAGTCGGTCGAGCGGGAGCGGCGGTTGGTGGTGAATCGGGATGAACGTCACGCCGGGCTCCCGGGCAGGGGCTCGGCCGCGCGCAGGCCGGATTCCGCTGCCTGAGCTTGCCGAATCTGCTTGAGACCGGCCTGGATGAACTCGAGCACCAGGAACCAGGCAATCAGTCCGAGGATCACGTACTTGCCGTAAGCCGGCAATCGGATCGGCGAATTCCAGAGCATGTGCATCGCCATGCAGACGGCGAGCACCCGCAGGAAGCCCGGATCGGCCAGCATCTCGACCCGGAAGGGCTCCGAACCGCGGCGTCGCCACAAGGCGGCGCCAACCAAAGCGGTCCACAGGACGTGCCCACCCATCAGGCTCAGGAAGCCGCGGGTCATGATGTTCTCGCGCATCGCCTGGACCCCATCACCGATACCGATTTCGAGTGCGTAGCCCGCAGATTCGAATACGGCAAAGCCCGTCCCCACCGCGGCGCCGAACAACAGGCCGTTGAGCAGCCAGCGGTACCTGGGCCTGGCAACGATGAGCAGGAGGGCCAGGGTCTTGCCGGTCTCCTCGATGACTCCCGCGCTCGCCGCGCCCAGCCAGGTCGACAGACCGGTCCACCGGAATCCGAACAGGGAGACCACGATCGAGAGGAGGCCTCCCAGCAGCAGGAGCTTGATGACCTGATAGAGCGAAACGTCCCGGGCGACGTTGACTTCGAAGAAGAAAATCAGCAGCGCGAACGGGATGGCCACCGACCCCATGATGATGACTGCGGGGATCAGCTTGACGTTCTCGAATTCGTTCCACGCCGCCACGAACCCGAAGTAGATCACCAGGGTCAGCAGGAGCACCCGGATGAACACCCACGGCCGGGGCCACCGGGCGTCGATGGCTGCGAGCGCAGGGGTGGTCTCGCTGGCGCCGACCGTGAAATACGACTCGACCGCTTCGTCGGGATGGCGCTTGATCACCTCGGAGAACATTTCCCCGGGCCGCCATTCGGTCGGCTTTTCCAGACCTGCGACGGTGGTGATGTGATCCCCCAGCAGACTCACCAGCCCCAGCACACCCTCCGGCGACCCCGGACGGACGACCTGCCACAGCGATCGCCCGATGCGAACCTGATGGCCGGGCGCGAGCAGGGCCTCCATCCGCGAGTGGCCATCCACGAAGGGCAACGTGTCGGCCAGACCCCAGATACGCATGCCGGATTTCTCCAGCCGGACCCGGGCGTACCGCTCGGTGACGTCCGGATCGTCGCTCAGCAGATTGGACTCGGGAGAACGCCCGATAAACAGGTCTTCCTCGGTAAGAGCGAGTTGCTTCCCGCGGTCCGGACCCGCCACACACACCAGAAACCATTGGCTCGCGGGGGAGGAAGCAGCGGGCTGAAAGGCCGGACCGCTCACGAATCGGCCCGTGCTTGCTTGACCGCTTCGGTCAGCCTGGGAACGATGTCGAAGAGGTCGCCGACGATCGCATAGTCGGCGAGCTTCATGATGGGGGCGTCCCGATCGCGGTTGATCGCGACGATCACCCTGGAGGTGCGCATGCCGGCCAGGTGCTGCACCGCGCCGGAAATGCCTACCGCGATGTAGAGCTCGGGACTGACCAGCCGGCCGGTCTGTCCGATCTGATCGGTCGCGGGGCGCCACCCATCGTCGGTGACGGCGCGGGTCGCCCCCACCGCCGCGTTGCCGAACGCCGCGGCGAGCTCTTCCACCAGACGGAAGTGCTCGGCCGCTTTGAGGCCTCGGCCACCGCTCACCACCACCGGTGCCTCGCCAAGGTCGAGGTTGGCCGCCGCCCTGCCGGACAGGTCCGTCACGGTGATTCGGGCGTCTCGTGGGGCAATGGCCGGCTCGATCCGGTTAACCCGCGCTGCGGCGGGAGTCTCCACCGGCGTGATGGCGCCTGGCCGGAGGGAGAGCAGGGCCGGCGTGCCGGTGAGCCGGAGGGTCGCGATGGCCTTCCCGATGTAGACCGGGTGGCGGGCGAGGATCGCATCGCCCTCGAACTCGAACGCCACCACGTCGGCAGCGAGACTGACATTGAGTGTGGCAGCTACTCTGGGAGCAAGGTCGCGGCCCTGCGCGGAGGCGCAGAACAGCGCGGCCCGGTACGATCCTGCCTGTATCAAGGCGGCCGCAGTGGCCGCGTAGACTTCGGGGCTATACCGATCGAGATCCGGGTGCTCGACGATATGGACCACGTCGGCGCCGTATCGCCCGAGCTCGGGAGCGGAGGCGGAAATGTTCGAGCCGCCGATGAGGAGCGCGTGGACCTCGCCGCCTCCGGTCATCCCCGACGCCTGCTTGGCGGCGGTCACCACCTCGAACGCCACCTTGCGCAGCGCGCCTTCCCGCGCTTCCACCACGGCGAGGCCGCTCACAGGACCTTCGCCTCCTCGCGGAGGAGTCGAACCAGCTCCGGGACGGCATCCGGCCCCTCACCCACGATACGACCGCCGGTGCGCTCCGGTGGAAGCTCCATTGCAACGACGGTCAGGCGTGCCTCGCCGAGGGCGGCAGGCCTGGTCTCGAGGGGCTTCTTCTTGGCGGCCATGATGCCCTTGAGGGAGGGCAGCCTGGGGCGGGCGATGCCTTCGTCGATGGTGAGCACCGCGGGGAGACCGAACCCGACTGTTTCGGTCACGCCTTCGAGCTCCCGGTGCGCCGTGCCCCTGCCCTCCTTGATCTCGAGCCACGACACGGCCGATACGCAGGGGAGGTCGAGCAGGGCCGCGGTCATGAGCCCCACCGTCGCATTGCCGCTGTCGGTCGCGTTGCGGCCGAACAGGATCAGATCGTACTCCTGGCCACGAAGCTCAGCAGACAGGGCGGCCGCCACCGCCATCCCATCGTACGGCAGCGTGTCACAGCCGAGGTGAATCGCCCGATCCGCCCCGATGCTGAGGGCCTTGCGGAGGATTTCCTGGGTCCCCTCGGGGCCGGCCGATACGACGACGGTCTCCCCGGGACCCTGCTGCTCGTTGAGCCGCAGCGCGACCTCGAGCGCATACCCGTCGAAGTCGCTGATGTCGTACTTGAGGCCGGCGGCGTCCAGCGACTTTCCGTCGGCCGCAATCGCGAAGCGCGATTCCGTATCCGGCGTTCGCTTGATGCACACCGCGATCTTCATGCTGGTCCCCTGTCCCCAGTCCCTAG
>Ga0187892_10011285_pt1 | contig 11009 bp, 7 predicted proteins | sample MA1701073metaG_FD_139345 | JGI IMG/M metagenome (GOLD analysis project Ga0187892, IMG submission 139345) | Bio-ooze microbial communities from a basaltic lava cave in the Kipuka Kanohina Cave System on the Island of Hawaii, USA - MA170107-3 metaG ... | reverse complement strand
TGGTGCGCGAGGAGGTCATGCAGGGCACCGGCTACTTCCCGGCCGGCCGCGAGCAGGCCTACCTGTGCGAGCGCGACGGCCTGTCGCTGGTCGGCACGGCCGAGGTGCCGGTCACCGCCTACCACACCGACGAAATTCTCACCGAGTCCGACCTGCCGCTGAAGTTCGTGGCCATGAGCGGCTGCTTCCGCCGCGAGGCCGGGGCGGCCGGCAAGGACACGGCCGGCCTATATCGCATCCACCTGTTCGAGAAAGTCGAGCAGGTCATCATCGGCCCCAACGACGAACAGCGCAGCCGCGCGTTCCACGACGAGATCGTGCGGAACTCCGAAGACGTGCTGGCCGCGCTGAAGCTGCCCTATCGCATCGTCAACGTCTGCACCGGCGACCTTGGTCAGGGCCAGGTGCAGAAGTTCGACATCGAGACCTGGATGCCCTCGCGCGGCGGCTACGGCGAAACGCACAGCGCCAGCCGCTTCCACGAATTCCAGGCCCGCCGCCTGAAGCTGCGCTATCGCGACAGCGACAAGCGCGTCCGCTTCTGCCACACGCTCAACAACACGGTGATCGCCAGCCCGCGCATCCTCATCCCGATCCTGGAGCTCTACCAAAACGCCGACGGCAGCGTGACCATCCCCGACGCCCTGCGGCCGTACATGGGCCAACGTGAACGGATCTCGACACGGGATTGACTCATCGTTAGCTCCGCGTATCATGGGTGCGCCTCGCGCGCGTGCGAGAGGCGAGCAGCCGCCCTTTGAGGGGCGCACGGCTTCGGCTTTGCGGTCGTAGCCTGCTGTCTGCTGGCGGCGCCTTACGGCGCTGCGGATCGCCACAAGGTGCCAAGCCTGTGAGGTGAAACATGTCACCGAAAGTCCCCGCTCCAGTTCCTGAGACGCTGCGCGAGATCGAAGAGGGATCAAGGCGCGTCAACAAAGTTGCGACCGAGCTCTCTCAGCGAATCGAGGCGTTCGAGCAGTGGCTGAACAAGCTTCCGGGTCGCGTTGAAACGACGCTCTGGGTACGCGACGGCGGAGAGGGCGGTTACGAGACCTACTTCGGCTTATTACTACACCGCTCGGGCAAGAAGTGGATCGTGTCGTACGGCTACTCCGACAATAGCGGTCGGCCCGACGACGATTGGAGTTGGACGCCGCTGAACGAAGCTTCGCTTGAAATCAAGGTCAAGGCTGTAGGCAACTTCCCGGACCTTCTCAAGGAAATCGTGAAAGCGCAGCAAAGCCTCACGCGCCGAATCGAGCAAGCGCAGTCTGCATTTGACGACTTTGCGCAGGCGATCGGCATTTCGAGCACGGAGGGACAATGACATGCACCCCTCCAAATCTCCGCAGCCGCCCGCCTGGGTCCGCTATTCGGCGTGCTTTGTTGTGTTGGTCGTCCTTGTGGCGGTAGCAGCAGCGCTGCTGGTTGGACGCGAGGCGAAGTACGTCGCAGGGACCGTCGCACTGCTCATGCCGCTTGCATATACGGCGCTCACCGTGCTTGTCACAGGTCGGAACAAGTCGGAAGCGCTGCGTCGACGAAAACGGAAGCGAAAGGGCGACGGGCATGATCAGGGCCATGACACGAGTACTTGTCGACGAAACGACTGCCGCCGGTCAAGCCAAGCCAATCCGACCGCAGCCCCTTACAGTCCTGTGACTACACGAGAGTGATCCACCCGGAAAATCAGGCGGCGTCTCGACAATCGTCGTTCCCCAAATGGACGGGCTCTCAAACTGATGGAAACAATGCGAACCTATCGGGCGATCTCGCTTCCGTTTGCGACGAGACGGAGCTTTCAGAAGGTATTGGCTGCGGGCCGTTGGCCGTACACGGCGACCGGGATGAGGACGTCACCGGGCGGAACGTCCCGCCTGGCGGCGATCAACGTGACGACTAGTCGGCTCGTCTGGATACCGAGAGAAGCACTTCGCGTTGTTTGACGTGCCAGAACGCACCGGAGGCTTGTGCAAAGCATCGCCAGCCGGCAGGATGGTGGCAGCCCAAGCGCCGGCTACCCGGCGTCCCGATCATTCTGGAGCACGGCATGCGAGCGGCACCGATCTATGCGGCGGCACTAATTGGTCTCTTCGACACCATCCTGCCGGCCGTAGGGCAGGTGGACAGGTCGAAGGCACGAATTCTGACGACGGTCTTCGATCAGCCGCGATCGGACAAAGAGGACGTGATCTTCTTCCGCAACCGGGACGTCCTGCGCGGCACCGTGCTCAACTCGTCGCTCGGGATCGACACCCCGTACGGCGCCGCCAACGTCGAGTTGCGCAAGTGCGCAGGCGTGTCCTTTGAAGGGTCGCGGGCCAACACCGAAGCCCTGGTCACCGTGAACCGCAACCGGCTCACCGGGATCATTTCCCACCGGACGATCAAGTTCCGCATCGGCTCGTCCGGCGAGGAGATCGAGGTCCGTAAGGAAAAAATACAGTTCATCCTGCTTCAACGTTCAGCCAACGAACTCGATTTCCTCCAGAAAGCCAAGTCCCGCGACCTTTTCGTGATGGCCAATGGCGACCTGCTTACTGGCAAACCGGAACCGCCCAAACTCACCGTTACGACTGACTACGGCGCGGTTGCCGTCGCCTTCGACGAGATTCGGAAAGTAGAGATGCAGGGTGGTGAGAACGTCACAGCGGTCATTACTAAGAAGAACAACGACGTGATGCGCGGCAGCTTGGAGACCGAGGAGATTACGCTCAAACTCGACCTCGGCGTGAACATCGAGAAGGTCTATAAAGACAAACTGGCGACGATTTTCGTCGAGCACGTCCCTGACGAGATGCTGCGGCAGTTTGGGCAGCTCCAGCCGGTCAAGGGTGAATCTGTCGGTGCCGTTGGCACCGACACGCCGCCTGGCGACCGTCCGCGCGAGCTGAAGCTGGAGCTGGGCCAGGGCGTTGTCCTGGAGATGGTCCTGATTCCCGCCGGCGAATTCGACATGGGCAGCCCCGTGCTTGAGGAGGGACGAGAAGAGAATGAACCACTCCACCGTGTGCGGATCACCAAGCCGTTCTATATGGCGAAGTACGAAACCACGCAGGCGGAGTGGCTGCTCGTGATGGGCGAAGACCCAGCCAACTTCAAGGGCATGAGGAACCCCGTGGAGCAAGTGAGCTGGCTCGACTGCCAGAAGTACCTGGAAAAACTTGGACAGTTCGTGCCGGGCAAGAGGTTTCGGTTGCCGACAGAAGCCGAGTGGGAGTATTCCTGTCGCGCTGGTGCGGCGACGCGATTCAGTTTCGGCGACAGCGAGATGGAGTTGTCGAATTTCGCGTGGTACGAATCAAACAGTGGGAAAACCACGCACGCGGTGGGCGGCAAACATCCAAATGCGTTTGGGTTGCACGACATGCACGGGAACGTGTGGGAGTGGTGCGCGGACTGGTACGGGAAGTACCAGTTTGCCAACGGCGCAACGATTTCGGATCCCGTCGGTCCTTCAATCGGAGATTCCCGGGTGCTTCGCGGCGGCGCCTGGCTCGACGTGCCGCGCAGCTGCCGCGCGGCGGACCGCCAACACGGGTACTCGCCCGGCCACCGGCACTACGGCTTCGGGCTGCGGGTCGTGCTGGACTTGAACTAGCGCGTTAACGTGGAGAAACATCCACTCATCACTACAGCCTTGGGGAGGCGAACGACCACTTGGGGAGGATGAGTGCGTGCATCGCGAGATGTGTATGAACATCGATCGCGCGATTCGTTGTGGGCTGGAGATCGCGGTATTCACGCGCAACCATCACCGATACCTAGTCGAAGCAGCCCTGATAGCGGCCGCCGAGCCGACGCGGCGTCTCACATTCCGCGCGCAGAACCGTTGGGTTTCCGCTTGCGACGCGATCGGGACGAGGGGACCGCTCGATCTTTACATCGTCCCCATAGGCAAGACGGGCTGCGTCGAATATGTGGCGGATCTGCGTGACGTTCACGTTGATCCCAAGCCGGAACAAAAACGAACCCAGGAACTGCTTGAATTGTCCTTGCCTTCGACGAGACACGAGGGGCTATGGGAGAAATCTGGCAAGGGTGTTCGCACGCTCTACGTGATCAGCAATTGTCGCAGGCTCGAGACACCGTTCCCGATAACGGAACTCGTGAAAGTCTCCAAACACATGCCGCTCAGCGCGGATTACCGCCGTGCCTACAGCCTTGTATACGCTCGGGACTTGGGCAGCAAGGGTGAGGCGCATCCGAAGAACTCGACCTGACTGGCCGGCACGCGCAACTACATCCTCAAGGGCGACGGCTGCCTGCTGCATCAGGCGGTGCTGCGGCTGGCCCTTGACGTGCCGCGGGCGAAGGCCCTCCGCCAAAGGCGGGGCCGCTGCGCGGCGGGAACGTCAAGGGCTGGCCCACGACATGATGATCGCCTGCGGCCAGGGGTCCCCAACCGCGGCCTGTTTGCGGTTGGGGTGCCCTACCTGATGACCGTGCCGGTGCTGGTGCGCGAGGAGGTCATGCAGGGCACCGGCTACTTCCCGGCCGGCCGCGAGCAGGCCTACCTGTGCGAGCGCGACGGCCTGTCGCTGGCCCTTGACGCCGCCGCGGCGGAGCCGCGTGTTGCATGCAGCACGGTCCGCTGCGCGGACCTCGGCGTCAAGGGCTGGTCGGCACGGCCGAGGTGCCGGCCCGTGACATGCGGCCCGCCCTGCGGGCCGTCGCCCGCAGAGCGGGCACGATCGCTGCGCGATCGCAGAGCTTCACTCGGGGCGGCGAGTCAAGGGCCTGCCGCTGAAGTTCGTGGCCATGAGCGGCTGCTTCCGCCGCGAGGCCGCTCCGTCCGTCACGTCCGGCTGTGAGTAACTCGGCGGCGAGTGTGATATCTTCTGTAAGTTCTTCTTCCGCCGCAACGGTAGATTGGAGGTAAGTCTTCAGCCGCTTGCAATTAGGCACTGAGGTACTGAGAAACTGAGGCAATCGAATTGACGGTTAGCCTGCTGAATGATTCGTTTTTCTCAGTTCCTCAGCTCCTCAGTGCTGAACGACGCCGCAGACTGCTGAAGAGTTACGATTGGAGGAAGGAGCGGGTGACTGAGCAGAGGCAGTGGCGGTTGTTCCTCAAGGATGGGGTCGCGCTCAAACAGTGGCTGGAAATCTGGCACGACAGCGTACGAAGAAGAGGGCCGCACCGCTGACGGGCGCATCTGCGCTGCCGACCTCCGGACTCGCAAACGAATAGGCGTCATGGCATCCGCAACACTCGAGCAAGCCCGCGCCGCAAAGTCTACCGCTGCGGCGCTCTTCGCTGATCTGGCCGACGTGCTCGGCGTTGGCATCACCCGCATTGGCGACGGCTACGTCATCAAGGTGAAGCTGCGCGCCGCACCTGAGCGCACCGAATCGCTGCCGAGCAAGGTTGGTGGTGTACCGCTGAGGGTCGAAGTGGTCGGGCTGGTCCGCAAGTGCGCCTGACGAACGGACATCGCCTGCCCAATCCGGCCGGTCGGGAAATGCGGCGTTCAGCAGCGATCGGCCTCGGTCGCTCTAGTATGGCGCGCTCGTCCGCTGGATCAGCTCAGCGAATGCCCCCTGGTCGTAGCCCAATGTGACACGGAGCTTGCTGCGTTGAATGCGTCTCCGCACCGACCGCGTCGGCCACCTGGCCCAAAAAACGCGCTCGACCTCCGCACGCAGCTCACGTATGTACTCGTCCCTGTCCATACGCAGCAGGCTATCCATGGCTCACACCTCCCATCCCGGCACTCCTTGCCGGGGCTCGCTTATCATGCCCTTGCCCGCAAGTCTGGGAACACAGCGTTCACCCGCCGACCAAGCCTTGCACCGCCGGCATGATCGCATCGGGACTCAGCTTCTGTACGTCGGGTGAGCGGCGCTCTTTGAGCTCGAGGACGCCTTCGGCCAGGCCTTTCTTGCCGACGGTGATGCGGATGGGGATTCCGATCAGGTCGGCGTCTTTGAATTTGAAGCCGGGGCGGGCGTCGCGGTCGTCGAGCAGGACGTCGAGGCCGGCCGCGGTCAGGGCGTCGTGCAGCTTGCGCGCGACCGACATGACCTGCTCCTCGCGCGTGTCGAGCGCGGCGATCAGCACGGTGAACGGGGCGATCGAGATTGGCCAGATGATGCCGTTCTCGTCGTGGCCGGCCTCGATGGCGGCGGCCATGATGCGGTTGATGCCGATGCCGTAACAGCCCATGATCATCGGGTGCGACTTGCCGTGCTCGTCGAGAAAACTCGCCCCCATCGCGGCCGAGTACTTCGTGCCGAGTTTGAACACGTGGCCGACTTCGATGCACTTCTCGAAGACCAGCGGCGAGCCGCTGGCCGACCGGTCGCCGGGGGCGGCGGAGCGGACATCGCCAACGATCACATTTGAGCCATCGAGCGCGAAGTCGCGCGTCGGGTTCACGCCGGTCAGGTGATACTCGGTCTTGTTGGCGCCGGTTACGGCGTTGTGCATGACGGTCACGGCCTGGTCGATCACGAGCTGGGCGTTCAGGCCGACCGGGCCGGCGAAGCCGACTTCGGCGTTCGTAGTGCGGCGGATCAGGTCGGGATCGGCCAGCTCGAGCGCGGCGCCGCCCAGCAGGCGGCGGAGCTTGGATTCGTTGACTTCGTGGTCGCCACGGACTAGGACGGCAACGGCAGTTGTACTTGCGGGCTGGAAGCCCGCGGCCCCAGGAGCGGGCAGGATGCCCGCGGTCCCGGACGCGGGCGAGATGCCCGCGCTCCGTTCGAGGCCGGCGCTCCGTGCGTACAGGATGGTCTTGATCATGTCCTGCGGGCGGCAGCCGAGGAACTTCGACACGGCTTCGATGGATGTGACGCCAGGTGTGTGGACTTCCTTCAGCGGCTCCAAGCGGTCGCAGGCGGCGTCCGATAGCGGGGCCATGGCGGCGCGCTCCAGATTCGCGGCGTAGGAGCCGTCTTCAGCCCGGGCGATGTAGTCTTCGCCGGCGTCGGTCACGACCATGAACTCGTGCGAGGCGTCACCGCCGATCGGGCCGGACTCGGCCTCGCAGGCGATATAGGGCAGGCCGCAGCGGCTGAAGATGCAGCAGTAGGCGTCGTACATCTTCTGATAGCCTTCGTCGAGGCTGGCCTTATCGACGTGGAAGCTGTAGGCGTCCTTCATCAGGAACTCGCGCGTCCGCAGCACGCCACTCTTGGGCCGCTGCTCGTCGCGGAACTTGGTCTGAATCTGATAGAGGTTGACCGGAAGCTGCTTGTAGCTGGTCAGATACGCTCGCGCGATCTCGGTGATGACCTCTTCGTGCGTCGGACCCAGCACGGTGCCGCGCCGCCAAGCCTGATCGACCAAGCGCACGAGCGTCGGACCCATCGCGGCCACGCGGCCGGTCTCTTCCCACCATTCGATCGGCTGCATGGCCGGCATGTTCAGCTCGATCGCCCCGGCCCGGTTCATCTCCTCGCGGACGATGGCAACCACCTTCTGCAGCACGCGAAAGCCGAGCGGCAGATACGAATACGACCCCGCGGCCACCTGTCGGATCAGCCCCGCCCGCAGCATGAGCTGATGCGACGGCACGACCGCGTCAGACGGCACTTCCTTCAGCGTCGGAATGAAAAACTCGGTCCATAGCATGGGCGGGATTCTAGGTGGCAATACCGAGTCCGTCACCATCCGCCGTCGCATCGCCGGCCTGCCGGGTGCATCTCGCAACGGGTGGCAAGTCTTGGGTGGCATGGGCAAGCGGCCTTTGGCTTGCCCGTGCGCTGCGGCAGTTTGGACGTCAGTCTGACCACCGCCACCCAAAATGATATGCACCCTGGCCTGCCGCGCCCCGATCACCGATCGCCGCGCGTGTTGTTCGGGTAGGAGCACCGGCGAGATCACTCGCCACTGGCTCGAGTGACTGCAGCAATGCGACCGACGCCACGAAACGCCGATTCGACCGGTACCCAGCCGACGACGCGCTACGGCGAGCTGAAAAGTAGGCCGTTCGAGTCATTTCGAACGCAGTTCGGCACGATTTCGTCACGATTCAGCTCCGGTTCCGTGGCGATTCGTCAGCCTGTTCAGCCGCTCGGGCTTTCATTGGCCCAAGGAAATCGCCCGTTCGAGGCCGAATACCGATGTGGCTCGGCCTCGCGCTCCTCGTCATCCCCGTCAGGCCGCGCGTCCTCGCGTCTGCAACGGTTCGGCGATCGCACAGCCGACGGGTAGAATCGGGCTCGCTATGCGCCTGCGGATCATCGTCTTGTACTTGTGCTTCTTCGTCTCCGGCGCGGCGGCGCTGGTGTACGAGACCGTCTGGCAACGGATGCTGACGCTCGTGTTCGGGCTGCAGACCATGAGCGTTGCGGCCGTTCTGGCGGCGTTCCTGGCGGGCCTAGCCCTCGGCGCGCGGCTGTTTGGCGGGCTGGCCGATCGCGTTCGCCGGCCGGGTTGGCTCTATGCCGTCGTTGAAGCAGGCATCGGCATGGCCGGATGGGCCAGCGGTTACTTCATAGAGCCGCTGCTGCGTGTATTCGTCTCGATCCACCGCGGTGTTGATCCCGGTTGGCTGACGTCCAACTTGATCCGCTTCGCTTTGGCGTTCGTTGCGCTGGTGGTTCCGAGCGTGTTGATCGGCGCGACCGTGCCCATCATGGCTCGGCTGGTCGCGCAATGGTCGGGCTCGTCTTCGGCCGGGTTCGGACGGTTCTATGCCGTCAACACGCTGGGCGCGGTGGCCGGGGCGGCGTTGTCGGGGTTCTACCTGCTTCGCGAGCTCGGCGTGCAGGCATCACTGCAAGCCGCCATCGCGGCGAATGGCGTCGTGGTGCTGCTGGCTCTGATGGCGGGCGGACGAGCGGCCATCAAATCTCAGAGTTCAAAGTTCCGAGCGGAGCGCCCGGAGGCACGCGACCCCGCGCACCGGCGCCCGCGCCGATTTGCGCTGCTGGCCGCGGCGCTGACTGGTGCACTAGCACTGGGTTACGAGGTCGCCTGGCTGCGGCTGCTGGCCGTTTACACGCTCAACAGCGTGTACGTGTTCACGATGGTGCTGACCGTGTACCTGGCCGCGCTGTCGGTGGGCACTGCCATTGCGACGCGCCTCCTGCGCCGCAGTCGGGCCGATTCGCTGTGGCTGCTCAGCGCCGTGCAAGCGCTGCTGGCCCTGTTCGGACCGCTGCTGCTGGCGTTCGCGCCGATGTCCGCGAGGCTACAGGTCGGCGCTGCCGGGCAAACCGAGCTCGAGATCTTCACCATCGAGTATCTGCTGGCTGTGGCGATGGTGTTTGTGCCGACGGTTCTGATTGGCATGGCCTTGCCGTTGCTGGTCGATCTGTACGCCGGGGGCGTCGAGACAAGCGGCCGGGACGTGGGCCGCGTGTATGCCTGGAACTCGATCGGCACGATCCTTGGCGCCGCCACGACGGGCGCACTGCTGATTCCGCTGGCCGGCGTGCGTGGCACGCTGCTGCTGTTGTGCGGACTGAACTTGATCATTGCGGCCAGCGCGCAAGTGATCGACGGCACTCGTCCGCAACCGTTGGCGCGGTTCGGCCGGGCGGTGGTGCCGTACGCGGCCGCCGTGCTGGTCCTGATCCTGGCCATCTGCCCGCCGGTGCATCGCTTCTACCGGCCGGACCCCGATCCGGGCGAGACGGTGCTCTACTACGCCGAAGGTCCATCGGCCATCGTGCACGTCAGCGAGTTCGAGCGTGGCGATCAGTCCAATTCCGACCGCTACCGCAAGCTATTCGTGGACAGCAAGGCGGTGGCCGGCACGTACGACGAAATCGTGACCGACCAGAAGATGCTGGCGCACCTGCCGCTGCTGCTGCACCCGAGCCCGCAGCGCGTGCTGACGGTCGGCTTCGGGACGGGCGGCACGTCGTTCTCGATGCTCCAGCACAAGGTCGAAGTGCACTGCGCCGAAATCGAGCCCTGGGTCCCGCAGGCCTTCGATCTGTTTGCCAGCGAGAACGCGCTGATCGTCGGCCCCAAGCACGACCGGCACGACTTTCGACTGATCCTCGACGACGCGCGAAGCTGGCTGCACGCGGCGCCCGAGCCGTACGATGTGATCGTCACAGATGTCACCAGCATCCAGTATCGCGGCAACGGAAACCTGTACACAACGGACTATTTCGAACTGATGAAGTCGCGGCTCACGCCGGAGGGCGTCACCGCCGCCTGGGTGCCGGCCACCGGGATCACGCCGCAGCAGCTCAAGATTCTGGTGCGTACGTTTCAGAGCGTCTATCCGCACACCAGCGTCTGGTACATGATCAACATGGCGACCGATTTTGTGATCCTGGTCGGCACGCCACAGCCGCTGGCGATCGACCTGGCTGACTGGTCGCGCCGCATGTCGTCCACGCTGGTCGCGCGCGACCTGGTTCGCGTCGGCTTCGACAACGCGTACAAGTTGGCCGCCTGCCTGCTGCTGGCGGAGGGCGACGTGGCCATCTACGCCGGCAGCGGCCCGCTCCACACCGACGACCGGCCCATCCTCGACTACCTTACGCACGCTTCGCGTCACCAGAGCACGCTGGGACTCAACCTGGGCGAAATGATGGCGCATCGCAGCGATCCGTTCCGCGACCTCACCGGCTGGCCGCCGAACGTGGCCTCCGGCGAGGTGGCGGCCACGGCCACGCGGTGGCGCGAGGCGTCCGGTTACCTCATTCAGGGCCACGTCCGCCGCCACGCGGGCAGCGAAGGCGCCACGCGCGATGCGCTGGAACTCTATGCCAAGGCCGCCGCGCTGGTTCCCGAAGATGCCTTCACGGCCAAGCTCGCAGCGCCGTAGACGGATGATGGACGCAGAGGCGCAGAGCTCGCTGAGAAGAAGGCGCGATCATTCGCATGCCCGCGCGCGAAGTGGCATTGTGTGTGGCATGCCCAAGCGCAAGCGCGGGCATGACAGAACAGCGACAGTCGTCATGGCCGCGCTTCGTGGGTGCATGACCGCTCTTGCGTGGCACGGGCTTCCAGCCCGTGAAGCGTCGCAGGGGCTTCCAGCCCCTGCAGTCGCCGCCGCGACGAGCGCGTCGCCACGGCCTGGAAGGCCGTGGGACGA
>Ga0187892_10011284_pt1 | contig 11010 bp, 9 predicted proteins | sample MA1701073metaG_FD_139345 | JGI IMG/M metagenome (GOLD analysis project Ga0187892, IMG submission 139345) | Bio-ooze microbial communities from a basaltic lava cave in the Kipuka Kanohina Cave System on the Island of Hawaii, USA - MA170107-3 metaG ... | reverse complement strand
CGGCCGCGCTGTTCTGAAGGGACTCTCGCAAGGCGTCTTGGTCGTGTCCTCCGACGCGCAGTCCTGACCGATCGCGTTGACAGAAGCGAAAGGCCACGAGCCATCGAGTGCTGGATGCCCGCCTGGCCCATACCGCCGATCCCGACACGTGGCCGCTCGAGGCGGGCCGCCGGTCCATCGACCAGGTTCACATCACGAGCGCGGCTGCTGGGGGTGCGTAGTTTGCGCGTGTCGGCGCGGCTCGCGAGAGCCCCCGACTGGTCGCCGACTTATGCAACGAATTCCTGGGGCGGGACCCTCCTCTAGCACAGCCGGAGCTGCTCGCCAGCCTGGGCGGGGCGTCGAAAGTGGGCGGTGCTGAGGGGCGGCAGGGGCTGGTGCAGGTCGGCACGCCGCGCGGCCACCGAGAAGAGCCCCGCGAGCTGATCCGCGTACGGCCCCTCGCCGCGCATGCGAGCGCCGAAACGGCTGTCGCTCAGCCGCCCCCCACGGCATTCGCGTATCCGATTGAGCACGCGGGCGGCCCGCTCGGGGTAGTGTCGTTCGATCCAGCTCGTGAACAAGCCATCGAGCGGCGGCGGCAGCCGGAGCAAGACCCAGGAGGCGCTGCGCGCACCGGCCTCCCTCGCCCGTTCGAGAATGCGGGGAATCTCGGCGTCGTTGAGGCCAGGAATGATGGGCGCTACGAGAACGGCCACGGGAATGCCGGCGTCGGCGAGCTGCGCGATCGCGGCGAGCCGCCGCTCCGGCGTAGCGGCGCGGGGCTCGAGCCGCTGGGCCAGGGTTCGGTCGAGCGTGGTCACCGAGACCATGACGTGGATGGCGTCGTGGTGGGCGAGCGTCGTCAGCACGTCGATGTCCCGGGCGACCAGAGCGCTCTTCGTGACCACGCCGACCGGATTGCGGAAATCGGCCAGCACCTCGAGACACCGCCGCGTCAGGCGCAGGCGGCGCTCGACCGGCTGGTAGCAATCGGTGTTTCCCGACAGCGAGATGACCTCGGGCTCCCAGGATGCGGCGAGCAGCGTTTGACGCAGCAGATCGGGCGCCCGCTCCTTGATCATGATGCGCGACTCGAAATCGAGCCCGGCGCTCAGACCGAGATACTCGTGCGTCGGGCGCGCATAGCAGTAGGCGCAGCCGTGCTCGCAGCCGCGGTAGGGATTCAGGCTGAACCGGAAACCGACGTCGGGGCTCTCGTTCTCGGCGAGGATCGTGCGGCTCGTGTCGCGGAAGAACCGCGTGGCTGGCCCGACCACCGGATCGCCCGTCTCGTCGGGTGGCTCGGCCTCCACATGGATGGGCTCGAACCGATTGGCGGGGTTCTCGGGGGTCCCGCGACCGTGGAGAGCGGAGCCGCTGCCGCCCGGCGTGTCCTCTGGAGGTGGCGGTCGTCGTTGCACGTGGCCTTCCACCAAACGCCCGCGGCCGTGTCAGTCCGAAGGCCGTCTGGCCGCCTGCCGGGACGGACGCTGGGCTCCCCTTCGGGGCGACCCTGTTTCCAGGTGGAACACGCTCTCGACCGGAAGATCGAGGGCGGCGCAGATGCGGAGCGCCGTCTCGAGCGACGGCATCGCGCGGCCGTTCTTGATGCGATTGAGGTGGCTCTCAGTGAGGCCGGTCCGTCGCGCCAGATCGTGCTCGCGCAGGTTGCGGGCATAAAGGACTCTGCCGAGGTCGTTGCGCATGTCGAACGGTCGTGCCAACGCCGACGCTAGAGCGGGTGCGCGCGACGTGTCAAGCGTGAAACCGCGCGGGTGCGACCCGTTCGAACGTCGGAGAGTATTCGCCCGGTGCATACTCACACCGTGAACGGCGCTGATCGCAGCGGGCACCCCCGTACCGGAGTGGCGCGCGGCGCGAGCCGCTTGGAGCGCTCGCGCCGCTCCGTAGGCGAAAATTATACGAAAGCTCGACCGGCCGTCAATGGGGCAGGAGCCGCATCCGACGGCAACACTGCGGCCGGGACCGGGACTCGTGATGCCGGCGCGTCCGGGCGCCGTCCGCCCGATCTAGAAGTAGCCTTCGGGTTCCGGCAGCTTGCCGCCATCGGCCGGCGGCTTATCGCGGCTCGGAATGTGCTTCCCGGTGATCATGTCCTTGTAGCCCATGCCGGGACCGACCATGGGATAGACGTGCGCGTTCTGATCGACCATGACCTCGAGGAACGCCGGCCCCGGGAAGCTCACGAATCGTTCGAGCGCGGCGCGCACTTCCGAGTTCTCGACCACCCGCCGCGCGAACTTGAACCCGTCCGCCTCCGCGGCCTTCACGAAATCCTTGGTGTGCAGGGTCTTGTCGGATCCCGAGATGCGATTGGAGTAGAACAGCGCCTGCCACTGCCGCACCATGCCGTCGCCGAGGTTGTTCAGCAGCAACACCTTCACCGGGATGTCGTACGTCGTGAGCGTCTCCAGCTCGCCCAGGTTCATGCGGATGCTGCCGTCGCCGTCGACGTCGATCACGAGCTTGTCCGGGTTGGCGAGCTGCGCGCCGATGGCGGCCGGCAGTCCGAAGCCCATGGTGCCCATGCTGCCCGACGTCAGCGAGGTGCGGGGCTCGCTGAAGTCGAGATACTGCGCCGCCCACATCTGATGCTGCCCCACGCCGGTGGAGACGATCGCCTTTCCCTGGGTGATCTGGTTGAGCGTCGACAGCACGAACTCGGCCTGGATCTCCGAAGCCGACCGATCGTAGTTCAGCGCGTGCCGCTCCTTCAGCTCCTTCAGATACGCTCGCCAGCGGCGGAAGTCCCGCTTGAAGCTCGTGCCGGCCTTCAGAAGCTGCGTCAGGCCGCGCTTCGCGTCCGCGACATGAGCCCAGTCGAAGACCTTGACCTTGCCGATCTCGGAGGCGTCGATGTCGAGATGCGCGATCTTCGCTCCGGGCGCGAACTCCTTCACCTTGCCCGCCACCCGATCGTCGAAGCGCGCGCCGACGGCGAAGAGAAAATCGCAATCCTCGACGGCATAGTTCGCGTACGCCGTGCCGTGCATGCCGAGCATGTGCATGGCGAGATCGTTGCGGGTGTCCATCACGCCGATGCCCAACAGGGTGGTCACCACCGGGATGCCGAGCCGCCGCGCGAACTCGCGCAGCTCGGCCGCCCCGTCACTGTTGGTGACGCCGCCGCCGGCATAGATGAGCGGCCGCTCGGACTTCGCGAGCAGCCGATAGAAGGCATCGGCATCCGCACGCGAGATCTGGGTGTGGCTCAGCTCCCCGATGCGCTCGTGGTACCCGCGCAGGGGCAGGAGCCCGGCGCCCTGGAAGGCGATCTCGCACAGCTGTACGTCGCGCGGGATATCCACCACCACCGGGCCGGGCCGTCCGCTGCGGGCGACCTCGAAGGCCGTTCGCATGGAGGCTTCGAGCTTCGTCTCGTCCGTGACCAGGATGACGTGCTTCGCGCAGGCGGCGAAGATGTTGAAGACGGGCGCCTCCTGGAAGGCATCGGTGCCCATCGCCACCCGCGGCACCTGCCCGCAGATCAAGATGATGGGAACCGAGTCGGCCTGGCAGTCCCGCACCGGGGTCACGGAATTGGTGGCGCCCGGACCGGAGGTCACGAGAGAGACGCCGACGCGACCGCTGGACCGCGCGTAGCCGGCCGCCATGAAGCCGGCGCCCTGCTCGGTTGCGGGGACGATCAGGCGGATCTGCTCGCTGCGCGCGCGCGGCTCGTTGTAGCGAAAGATCGCATCGTAGGTCGGCAGGATCGCCCCGCCGCTATAGCCGAAGATCGTGTCCACGCCCTCGTCCGCCAGAACCTGAACGATGGCGTCGGCGCCGAGCATCTTCTTTCCGGCGAGCGACTGCCGCTTGGCGGGCGACTCCCGGGTCGGTTCGTTGGCCACGACCTTCATCGACCTTCCTCAGCTGGGTTGAACCCCTACATATCGCGATTCGGCGCCCCGCGCGAGCATGCTTCGCACGCAGTGTACAATTGGCACCTACCGTGCCCAGCTCCAATAGTGCGCGGGGCGGCACGGGCTTGCAAGGGACGACCACGGTGCGTCCGCATCTAGACACCCGCGCACCCGGGGCGCGCCAGGGCCCCTATCCCCGGTTGGGGGCTCCAGCAGCCGAGGCGGTTCGGATGTCGTCCCTGCCGCGCTCAGGGTGCGGAGACGAGCCCCTTCTGCTCGGCAATCCAGCGTGTCAGCACGAGCGCTCCGGCATCGTCTTCCCGCCAGACCTCCGAGTCGTCGTGCACTTGCGATTGGGGGATCCAGCCCTGCCATGCCGCCCTGCGTCCGGGAACCGCGGCGATGTGCACGAAGATGGCCTTGTCCGTGGCGCGCAGGCAGCGGGCATTGACGAATCGCACCGGCTCGTTCGTACGGCGACCCTTCATCCGCATCGTGCGCGGGCTCCCGGCGTGTCCCATACTGCCTGCCTTATCACGCGCGGCACGAGCTGCGTAGAGGTGCGTACCAGGTGCGTGCCACGCGCGGAGATGTCTGTCCGTCGGCGCGCCTGCGCGAAGCGTCGGCTCACACAGCGAAGTGGCCGCGATGCGGAGGCTAGTGTAGTGTCAAGCCCATGGCGCGAATCCGGTGCGGCTGGGCCGGAGCGGATCCCCTCTACATCGCGTATCACGACCAGGAATGGGGGGTACCGGTCCACGACGACCGTCGTCTGTTCGAGTTTCTGGTACTCGAGGGCGCGCAGGCCGGTCTCAGCTGGATCACCATTCTCAGGAAGCGCGCGAGCTATCGGCGCGCGTTCGCAGGCTTCGATCCGGCCCGAGTCGCTCGCTTCGACCGTCGAACCGTGCGCGCGCTACTGGGCAATGCCGGCCTGGTGCGCAACGCACGCAAGATCGACTCCGCGGTCGAGAACGCCAAGGCGTTTCTGCGCGTGCAGCGGGAGTTCGGTAGCTTCGCTCGGTACGTCTGGGCCTTCGTCGAGGGCTCGCCGCGACGCAATGCGTGGCGATCGCTCGCGGCGATCCCGGCGAGCACGCCGGAGTCGGTAGCGCTGAGCAAGGACCTCCGGCGCCGGGGGTTCCGGTTCGTGGGTCCGACGATCTGCTATGCCTTCATGCAGGCAACCGGCATGGTGAACGACCATCTCGTGTCCTGCTTCCGCTATCGACAGGTGCGGAAAACGTCGCGTGGACGCTGACCGCTGCGCATGCACGTGCGGGAGATCTCCGTCAAGAGCATTCTGACGCCCACCGGCGGTTTTCTGTCGGCCTACTCGCATACGCTCAACCCGTACCGTGGCTGCACCTACGGCTCCTCCTTCTGCGGGGCCGCGTGCTACGCGCCCGAAGTGCGGTTCTCCAATCCCCCCGATCGCTGGGGCCGCTATCTCGAGGTGAAGATCAACGCGCCCGAGGTCTACCCGCGGGACCACGACCGCGCGCGCGATCGCGGTCAACCGATCGTCGTGTTCATGTCGAGCGTCACGGATCCGTACGTTCCACAGGAGCGTCGCTACCGGATCACGAGCCGCCTGCTCGACGCCATGTGCGAGCGCCCGCCGCACGCGCTGGTGCTGCAGACCCACTCGCCGAACCCGCTCTGGGATCTGCAGACGCTGGTGCGCCTCGGCGCCAGGACGCGGCTCGTGATCCAGATCAGCGTCGAGACCGACCGGGAGAGCATCCCGGGGTTTCCCCGTCACGCCTACTCGGTCGAAGCGCGGCTCGCCGCGCTCGGTGAGCTGCGCGCCCGCGGGTTGCGCACTGTCGGCGTCGTCTCGCCGCTCATGCCCCTCGCGGATCCGGAGGGATTCGCCGCCCGTCTCGGCGCGGTCGCCGACGCCGTCATCCTGGATCACTATCTCATCGGTGACGGCTCGCCGGGGGGCGCCCGCACGCGGCGGCGCAAGGCCCATCTCGACGACACGGTCCCCAATCTCCTCGCCGCGGCCGGCTTCGAGGAGTGGACCCGGCTCGAGACGTTTCACGCCATCGTAGCGCGTTTCCGCCACGTCCTCGGCGCCGCGCGGGTCGGTGTCGGCGCCGACGGCTTCAATCGCGTCGCCGCGTCCGAGCTCGGACGGGGCCGATCACTGTGATAGGCTCGCACGCATGTCGCTGTTGCGGATGCTCGGTCTCTCGCCGGGCGAGCGGGGACCCCGGAATCGGGTCGCGGCGGCGATTCACGAGCGCCTCGGCCGCCTTCCTCCAGCCCGCGCGGAGTTCATGGCCGCCTTCGCGGGGCTCCTCGTACGCGTCGCGTACGCGGACCACGAGCTCTCGGCCGAGGAGCGAAAGCGGTTGCCGGAGCTCCTCATCGAGCACGCCGGCCTACCACCTGACGAAGCGGGCGTGGTCGCCGACGTCGTCGTCGCCGAGGCGACGGCACTCAGCGGGATCGACTACGCGGCGCTGACTGGAACCTTCAACGAGGTCGCCGGCGACGACGACAAGAAGCGCCTCATCGACTGTCTCTACGCCATTGCCACCGCCGACGACGCGGTTTCCGTCCCGGAAGACGAGGAGATTCGACGTGTCGCGCACGCGCTCCTTCTCAGCCACTCCGAGTTCATCGCGATCCGTGCGCGGTACTAAGGAGCAGCTCGATGTGATTCGCGCGCTGCGCCAGCAGCGAGGTGGATGACGGGCCGGAGCGCCCGGCCCGGCGACCATGCAGCTCACGACGGCTCGGTGAGCAGCGTGGCGATGTCCTTGGCGTTCTGCACGCCGTACTCTCGATAGCAGTTGTTCATCACCACGTGAGTGATCGCGACTCGCTTGGCGAGCACGTGGATACGCGGCCCCCATTCTCGTAGCTCGTCGCGCTCGTAGAGGTAGCGGAAGCGTTCCGTCACGCCGATTCCCCGAGCCGCCCAGGTCGCGCGGCGGCGGCCATGGAAGCGCACGACGGCGAGCCGATCGGACGTTGCCTCCGCGATCGGCGGCACGCTCGCGCGTGTGCCCTGGGGCTCGTCCACGGATACGTAGGCGAGGTCATGGGTGCGCAGCAGCTCGAGGTTGCGTTGCCTGTGGGATGGCGCCATCCACAGGGGCTGACGGAACTCGACGGCCACCGGCAGCCCGCGCGTTCTGGCGCCGACGTGCTCCAGATAGGCGATGCTCTCCGGCGTGGGCCGGAACCAGGGTGGCATCTGGAACAGCACGTAGCCGAGCTTCCCGCCCGCCTGGAGGATGCGTGCAATGGCGAGGAACCGCTCCCAGACGAGATCGAGCACCGCGTCCGGGAGCTCGCGTGGATAGAGGCGCTCGGCCCGCCGTGCGGGCGTGGCCAATGCAGCTTGGAGATCGCGGTCCAGGCGACGCGGCTCGAAGGGGTGCTGGGTGAGCGCCGCATGCGCCTTGAGCCCGAAGAGGAAGTCGCCAGGGGTGCGCTCGAGCCATGCGCGCGCTGTCTGGGTGGAGGGGAGGGCATAGTAGCTGGCGTCGACCTCGACCATCGAGAAGTGTCGCGCGTAGTACCGCAACCGTTGCTCCGGCGTGCGCACGGCGGGTGGATAGAATGTTCCGCTGTCGAGCAGCGTACGGTCGGTCCACGACGCCGTTCCGATCCGGATCGTGCCGGCGCGGGCCGGCTGCGGCGCCTCGCGCAGAGACTCGAGCGGCGGGGGAATGTCGAGGCAGCTCGGGGCCGCGATCATGACGCTCCGAAGGCCGGTCGCCGGGTGTCGTGACGCCTGCGGCGCTGGGGCTCAGCTCCGTACGGCGGCGCGCAAGACCGCACGGTCCTTCGTGTAGTGATACCGAACCTGATCGTCGGTGTAGCGGTGCGAACGACCGGTCGGGCAGGCATCACGCACCGCGAGCCACTCGGTCCAATGTTCGCTCAGGGCCGCGTGACTGGCCGCGACGTCGCCAGCAACCGTCAGGGCACGGCGGTACGCTGCCATGCAATCATGCTCGCAGTCCGCGCACGGATTGCGCGGGGCGGGGGCAGGGCCTGGCGGGCCGGCGACGTCGACGACCACCACCGCGCGCAGCGCGATCCAGGGACCGTGGACGCGGTGCACGCTCAGATGGCTCGGCGCCAGATGGGCAAGCCCCGACACGTGTGCGAGGCGCTGCATCGCCACCGGCGCCTGGGTGTCGTGAGCCCAGCGCACCTGCCAGCGAAGCGGCAGCGACCGCAGCGCCTCCGTCACGGTTGTGATCACATAAGCGTCGAGCGGCTCGGTTGAGTCGAGGCGTGACGGGTCCCGGCGCAAGGCGCCGACGAACGGAGCCCAGAGCGCACGCGTGTTGCCGATGAGCACGCCGAGATGCGCCGGCTGCCCGAGATCCGGCAGGCAGTAGGCCGCCTCCACCGCGGCATTGTACCAACCCACCTGGAACGGCTGCAGCAGATCGAGCCCCGCCGGGACGCAGCCAGCTCCGATGCGCTTCACCATGGATTCCCAGCCGCCCCGGCCGTCACCTGATTCACGCATGGCTTCACCAGCAGGGTATCCGCCTGTCCGGGAAAGACAACCGCACGCGAAGCCGAGGTACTATGATAGTACCAGGCCCCGGGCATCGCGCCAGACACCTGGGCGCAGGATGGTGATGTGCTCTTTGCAGCGGCTCGCGACGCGCTCGGCTGAGAGATTGGGACCGGCTCAGACGAGGGAGGTTGCATTTTTGCAAGCCCGGTCGCCGGATGGGCACATTCTCCGCCGTTCCGTGTTGACTGGCGCGACGCGGCTGGAGTACTGAAATGGGAAGCCCCCGCGCGGACGAAGGGTGCGTCGGAGCGCGCAAGGAACCGCGCGCCGCGGGGCAGGGCGGCCGCCAGCTCGGCAGGAAGCCGGGCGGGCGAGATGCAGAAGTCGGATGCCGGCTGCCCGAATTCCACCCCAACGCAGCAGCGGCGACTAGCGCCGGCCTGCTCCAAGCGTCTTCAAAGCCTGGATCCATGCACACGAGCACAGAAGGTCACGTCGCCTCGGCGAGCCTGCGTCGATCCATGGTTCGTCGCGTCGTGACGCGCGCCGCCGCGCTCGCCTTCGTCCTCGCATCGTCGGGATTGCTGCCCGCCGCTGCGCGCGCCGCGCTCGCTCCCCTGGGTCCGGAGTTCCAGGTCAATACCGTCACCAGCGGCTTCCAGGGCTTCTCGTCCGTCTGTCGCGCCTCCGACGGCCGCTTCGTGGTCGTCTTCGTGAGCGGGCTCGAGGTCTCGGGACAGCGATACGATTCGACCGGCCAGACCGTCGGCGGTGAGTTCGCGGTCAGTACCGACGGCGCATCCGTCAAGGCGGCGCCGGTTGCGACCTGCGGCGACGGCAACGAATTCCGGGTCACGTGGGAGAGCTCGGGACAGGATGGCTCCGGCTCCGGCGTCTTTGCCCGCCGATTCGACAGCACGGGAGCGCCGATCGGTGACGAGTTCCAGGTGAACACCTACACGACGGGTGACCAGAATCGGGCGTCCATCTGTGGCGACGGTGCCGGTGGATTCACCGTGGTGTGGGAGGATGGCACACAGGACGGCTCCGTCGAGGGCGTCTTCGGGCAGCAGTTCGACAGCAACGGTCTGGCGAGCGGCGGCGAGTTCCAGGTGAACACGGCCACGACGTCCGCCCAGGGTGCGCCGGCGCTGTGTTGCGATGCCGCGGGCGGCTTCGTCGCGGTGTGGGAGTCGGAAGGGGCGGACGACTCGAGCTTCGGCATCGTCGGCCGTCGCTATGACAGCGCCGGCGAGGTGGTCGGGGATGAGTTCCTCGTGAACACGCACACCACATCCTCGCAGGCGAATCCCGCCGTGTGCTGCGATGGCGCCGGCGGCTTCGTGGTCGCGTGGGAGAGTCTCGATCAGGAGGGACCTGGTGGTGTCGGAGTCTTCGGCCAGCGCTACGACGACGACGGCCAGCGAGTTGGAGGGGAGTTCCAGGCGAACGTGCAGACCACGGGCGAGCAGATCGACCCGGCCCTGGGGTGCCTTCCCGACGGAGGGTTTCTGATCTCCTGGGACGGCCCGGCCGAGACTTTCGGCGGCGCGCCCGACATCCTCGCGCGCCGCTACAGCTCCGACGGATCTGCAGAGGGCGGAGAGTTCCAGGTCAACTCCTACACCACCGGAGCGCAAACAGGATCGTCCATCGGCGCCGACGGATCGGGGAGCTTCGTCATTGTCTGGGACAGCGACGGTCAGGACGGGAGCAGCTACGGTGTCTTCGCGCAGCTGCTGGCGCCGGTGTGCGACTCCGCCGCGGAGTGCGATGACGGAAACGCGTGCACCACGGATAGCTGCGAGCCTGGAGCCGTCGGTGCCGACACGTTCGGATGTATCAATGCCGCCGTGACCTGCACGGCGCTCGATCAGTGCCACGACGCCGGCGTGTGTGATCCGGGCACCGGCGAGTGCTCCGATCCGGCGAAGCCGAACGGGACAACGTGTGCCGACGGGAACGCGTGCACGCAGACGGACACGTGCCAGGCGGGGACGTGCGTCGGCGCCGATCCGGTGATGTGCGAAGCGCAGGACCAGTGCCACGACGCCGGGACGTGCGATCCGGGGACCGGCGAGTGCTCGAATCCGGCGAAGACGGACGGGACGGCGTGTAGCGACGGGAACGCCTGCACGGAGACGGACACGTGTCAGGTGGGGATGTGCGTCGGCGCCGATCCGGTCGTGTGCGAAGCGCAGGACCAGTGCCACGACGCCGGGACGTGTGATCCGGGGACCGGCGAGTGCTCGAATCCGGCGAAGCCGAACGGGACGGCGTGTGCCGACGCGAACGCGTGCACGCAGACGGACACGTGCCAGGCGGGGACGTGCGTCGGCGCCAATCCGGTGATGTGCGAAGCGCAGGACCAGTGCCACGACGCCGGCGTGTGCGATCCGGGCACCGGCGCGTGCTCGCAGCCGGCGAAGACGGACGGAACGGCGTGCGACGACGGGAACGCGTGCACGCAGACGGACACGTGCCAGGCGGGGACGTGCGTCGGCGCCGATCCGGTCGTGTGCGAAGCGCAGGACCAGTGCCACGACGCCGGCGTGTGCGATCCGGGCACCGGGGAGTGCTCCGATCCGGCGAAGCCGGACGGGACAACGTGTGCCGACGGGGACGCGTGCACGCAGACGG
>Ga0187892_10011283_pt1 | contig 11011 bp, 10 predicted proteins | sample MA1701073metaG_FD_139345 | JGI IMG/M metagenome (GOLD analysis project Ga0187892, IMG submission 139345) | Bio-ooze microbial communities from a basaltic lava cave in the Kipuka Kanohina Cave System on the Island of Hawaii, USA - MA170107-3 metaG ... | reverse complement strand
CCGAGGACCAAAGGGGGGATGAGGCCCCCGCACGGGGACAGGGCGCCTCGGGACTCACGGCTTTTCCTTCTCGAAGCGGCGGATGACGGCCTCGGCTCGCTGGCGGCGCTTCTTGGCGACCTGGTAGTCGAGGCCCGCCTCGCGGGCGTAGTCGGCGACGGACTTGCCGTAGACCCGTGTTCCGATCAGCAGGAGGAAGTCGGCCTCGGTGATCCGCCCCGCGTCCAGGTGCTCGCGCAGGCGCTCGATCTCCGCTTCCTGCGCCTCGCGCAACTCGATCCCGGCGAAGTCGATGCCCTCCACGCCGCCGGCCAGCGCGTCGATCTCCTCGGGCTCCGCGGTGAACTCGCGGTTCGCCCGCTTCCAGGTGCGCCGGTACTCGTCATGGAGGTGATGGACGGTGTCGTTGTAGACCTTCTGGACCAGCCGGTCGGGCCGGCGCTTCACGTCCACGCGACAGAGGACCTGGAGGAAGGTCCAGGTGATGTTCTGCCAGCGCTCGTCCGCATCCGCGTCCCAGCCGCGTTTCTGGAAGTGGATGGACTCGAGGCCGGGCCAGAAGATCGCGAGGAGCACCGCGCGCCAACGCGGGGCCTCGTCCTCGGCGTGGGCCGCGAAGATCGGGCGGAGGATCTCGTCCTTGCGCGGATCGGTCGACGTGCCGTTCCGCATGAACGCGATGACGTCCGCCCACGTGCTGAACTGCCGAAGGAAGGGCTCCTTCTTCTGAAGCCTCCGCAGCAGCTTCTGGTACTCATCGGTCTGAAGTTCCTGTTCGAGTCGTTCACGATCTCGATCCCTCGAGGGGCTCGACATGACGCCTGGCCTTTCCGGCCGGGCGTCAGGCGCCTCCTACTGGCCAATCACGGCGTCGAGCGCCTCGTGGGTTTGTGAATCAGTTCCTGACTTCGTTCTCCGTGTGCGGGGTCGCCGCTCGCGCTTCCTGTTGCACCGCCAGCTCGTTCAAGGTCCGGCAGCTGCGGCACACGCTCGTCGCCGGGAAGCCGACGATGTACTCGTGACCGCGCGCGAACCGGATGTGGAGGCGGGCGTCTTGCAGGACGCCGAGGAGCTTCCCGCACCGCGTGCATCGCCATTCGTGCTTCACCGGGTCTGTCCTCCCGTCCGTTGCGTGCAAACGAAAGGACCCCGAGAGGCAGGCCTGGTCGGGGGCCTCTCGGGGTCCGGGTTTGCGCGGTTCCTTACGTCACCGCCCCCGACCGCCTGGCCTTGCCTTCACGGGGAAGGCGCGACAGGAGGCGTCGCGGGCGCGACAGGAGGCGTCGCGGAACGGAAAAGTTAGAGGGCTACGTGGTCCAGGAGGTGGGCTGGTCCGGTTGGTAGGACAGGAACTCCCCGATCTTCAGGGAGTTCTGGAGGTGCTGCCAGAGCGGCTCGTGTTCCTTCTTGATCGCCCGGAGAGCCCGGTGGATCGCGGCGGAGACCGCCTGGCGGGCGCGTTCGCGGTCACTGGACGCCTCGCGGTTCTTTCCGTGGAGACCGGTGGCGCGACCGACTTCCGCATACAGCGCTTCCCGCTCTTCGGTGAGGGAGTCCTTGCGCGCAAAATCGTTGTTGCTCTCCGCCTCGGCCAATTCCCCATCGATCTCGGAGAGCCGTTCCCGGTACTCCTTGAGTGCCTGCTCGTCGAGGACCTCTCCGGCGGAGCCGAGGATGGTTGTGTTCCCATCGCCCGAGACGGAACCCCGAACTGCGGCCGCGTGGATGTCTTGGCCCGAGCTCTGCAGTAGGTGGCAGATGTACGCCATGCCAACGGAGTGGCCAACGCTCTTCGGGATACCGTCGTACACGAGGAGCCATGTCTTTCCCTGGTTCTTGAAGATGCGGTCCTCCTTGGGATATGAGAGCGCCGCACCGACGTACGGCCCCGCCGCCGTTTCGCGGACAGCATCGAGAGGGAACTCGGGCCAGTTCGTCCCGCAGCGGTAGGTGATGACGGCCTGCACCGTCCCGTCTTCCCAGGCGTGGTCGCAACTCGTGCAGCGGTACTCGTCCTCTTCCTCCATCACCGCGTCGTAGTCGGACCGAAGGACCGCCATGCCGCAGTCGGGGCACTCGACCATCTCCTCCTCACGGAGGACCCCGGCCTCGGTAAGGCCTTCGAGCACTGCGCTCGTCTGGTTCGGGTCCAGCCCCAGGAAGCTCGCCAAGTCGTCCACCCTGATCACCTCGGCCGTGCGCATCTCTCGAAGCTGCGCGTCGATCTTCTCGACGGCCGGGGCGAGATTCGGCTGCCGCTCAGCTAAGCTCTCGCACTCTGTAAAGAACATATCTCACCGCGTCCTCGGCGTTCGGCGTCGGGAAATTGATCCGCGACTTCGCGGCCACGACGATCACGTGGACGTCGCTCTTCAGCGGGTTGGCGACGGGTCCCGGCTTCATCCCCGGCAACCAGTAGAAGTTGCCGAGATGCCCGACCCCGTTCTTCCGAACGTTGTCCATCGCGTTGTCGATGAACGCCTCGCCGAGCACCGAGTCGCGCGGGGTCGGGCTGTGTGCCGAGACCCGCCTGCCGCGCAGCGACCGATAGTGGATTCCGTGGGAGCGCGCCTCGGCCTGGCCGTTCCCCTCGATCTCGTGGAGCTTGCGGATCACCGGCCGGAGGTCCAGGATGCCAAACTGCTTGATGTCCAGCCACGAGCTGATGAGCCCGAAGAACTCTCCGGCCACCACCTCGTAGTCCCCGTCCCGCTGGAGCTGCGTGATCTGGAGCATGGCGACGTTGGCGTTCAGGTCCCACTCGAAGACCGCGAGCGTCCGCGTCAGATGATGGACGTAGGCCTTGAGGGTCAGCTTCTCACCGTCCTGCGTCTCCTTCTCTTCGTCGTGTTCGGGCGTTCGCTCGGCGTACTCCCGCATCTGTACGGCGGTGACGCGCAGCTTCCCGTCCGAGTGCGTGACCGAAGAGAGCGCGAGCTTGTCCGGGAGCACGAGGGGGAGCCTGGCATTGAAGAGCTTTCCGAGACGGTGCCCTTTCAGAAGACCCAGCACGTGGTTGGGGTCCTTCCACGTCTTCAGATCGCCGCGCGGTCCGTTGTAGAGGAGGACGTGCTGCTTCCCCCAGGGCGCCACGGAGTCGAGGAACTCCACCAACCGCTCGTAGGTGAGGCCATTCTTCTTGAGCGCTTCTTCGAGTCTCTCGCGCAGGTCGGGCTTGGTGCCGGACACCGGCAACTCGACCCGCTTCAACAGGTCCTGGATCTGCGACTTCCTGAGGGCAAGCACGAAGTCGATCAGAGCCTCGCGCTCCTCCGCGGTGTACTCCGGGGGCTTGAGCAATCTGATCGGTTCCATGCGGGTCATCCCCTCCTGCGGCTCTTCACAGCGTTCGACCGACCGCCGCGACCTTGCCTTTGATTCAGAACTCGCGCGACTTCACGAAGACGCCCGTCCTTCCAGGACATTTGGTCCGGGAGTTCCTGGTCTCTCACGCCGTCTCTCCCCGCTGCCCATCGCCGTCTTCGGCCGCGTTTCCATAGAGCTGGTCCTCGATACTCTTCAACCGCGAATGGGCAAGATCGAGGATGGCACGAGCGCACTCCGCACAGTAGTTCTTGCGCGCAAGGAAGGACCCATCCTGCACCGCAAGGTGCACTGCGTCTTTGGCGATTACGTGCTTCCCCTGGCTCCGGTGGCACTTCCTGCTTCGTTTAGCAACCTCGACATCGACATGCTTCAGGATGTCACGCGTCTTCGCCACGACTCCCCCCCATCGCCTGCCTGATCCTCTCCCGTACTCCATCCCCGAGGCGGTCGAGGGATTGGAGAGCCTGTTCTGCCTGCGCCGCTGTCATCTTGATCCGCGACTTCTTCGGAATACCAACCGAGTCGTTGATGGCAATATTCAGCAGACGTGTCACGGCTACCTGATTGTTCGAACCGCGGACCTCGGATATCGAGTTGCCGATCTCTCGGCCCGGCAAGCTCAGGCCAAGATCGCGGATGACGCGGGCCACCACAGAGTTCGTCCGTTCCGTCAATCGCTTCTTGGCCGCCCTCCGGCGCCTCTGGGGAGAAACGGGGATGCTCTCTGAACGATGCTCGTGCTCCTTCCGCTTGGCCCTGAGCATCTCCCGCAGTTCCTCCCTCGACTTTAGATCGCCCACTTTTAGGGGAGTCCCCGGGATCTTCTGCTCGACGATGAGGTCGAGGACGCGATCATCATCGGGATCAAGGAATAGGCTGCCAATGAAGTGGCTGATGATTTCATTCTGTACCAGCATTCCAGTATCAAACCGCCGCGGCGTTCCGCTTCCTTCAGACAACTCCTCCCCGAGGTTCTTGCTCTCGAGCCAGAGCTTAAGCAGAGCTTGATCCTCAAGATCGAACTCGCGGAAGTCTTGCACATGCGCATCGTTATTGAGTCCAACGTGAGACACGATAAAGCCGAAGTTGTCCGGATGCGCGGGATCGCCCTCTACGTTTACCCTCATGATCCGGCCCACGAATTGGACGTAGGCGGACAGACTCCGAAACGGTCGGAAGATCGCAGCGACGCTGAGCGGCGGGTGATCGAAACCCTCCCCGAGCATCTGAACCTGCACTATGCAGTCGATGCGCCCCTGGCGAAGCTCTTCAAGTACGCGCTCCTTCTTGTCGTCATCCATCTCGCTGTAAATCTCGCGAGCTTCGAGTCCGCGCTCCTCGTAGATGGCCCGAACCTGCCGGGCGTGGTCTACGGAGCAAGCTACTGCAATGATTTGGTGCTTGATCTTGGAACGAGTGCGGAGATGGAGGCAGCGCACGATGCTCGCTTCAGCGATGTTTCGATTGCACTCGGGAGCAAGGGCCACACCGCGCCTGAACCATGCCTCCTCGCGGAGTTCCAGAACTTCATCGAGCGTGTGCCGACGCGCGTCGCCGTTGTAGGTAAAGTAGATCTCGGCCGGTGCGCAGCTGATCGAGTCGATCTGCTTGATGAAGCCCTGGAGCATCGCTTTCGTGAATAGATAGCGGTAGACAATCTCTCCAGTAGGGCGCTGACCGTCGCTGCGGAAGGGCGTAGCAGTGAGGCTGACAACTTTGGCGTCTGGAAACCGCTCGAAGACTTTCCGCCAGCTCTCCGCCACGTTGTGATGGCCCTCGTCGACGAGAATCATGTCGAAGAAGCCCGGCGGGAACTGGGGAAGCCACCGATCCGCCGAGCTGGCCAGCTGCTGGATGTTGGTGATAACGAAGTGGCTCTCCGTGCAGTCATGAATGTTGGCGTCCGGTCCATCGAGGATGGCGCAGAACGGCCCCTCGGCGACCGACGGTAGGACCCTGGTCTTGCGCCAGAAGCAGTCCGGGTTTGCTATGTCGAGGGCACGCGCGACGACGGTGCGGATCGTGACATTCGGTGCGATGACCAAGACTCGCCCAGTCGCGATACCGAAAGGGAGGATTGCGATCAATCCCGTCTTACCGCAACCCACGGGTAGCTGGACGATTGCCGGAGTTCGGTGTGTAGTGAAGTAGGTTTGGACTTTGGCGTGGGCCTCGCGTTGTGGATCACGGAGCAGGTCGTTATCCGCAATGCGGGCCTCTGCGGTTTGGAACAGGTGGTCGGCGGAGGCCTCTTGCATGGCTCTCCTGTACGCGAGCCGGAATGGCTCGAGGTCCGTCCGCCGGTAGTAACGGTATTCGCTTGCCGGGTGGCGCACGGGGCGCAACTTGCCGCTGGCGTCCCATCGCCGGAGCGTCTGGGGAGAAACGCCGAGGTACTCGGCGGCCTCGCCGATCGTCAGGTATTCGGAGTCGGTCACGCGCTTCTCATCCATGCTGAACGTTATACAACCTTCATCTTCCACTGTCAACCCGCTACCCGCCCAGGTTTTTCTAACACGGCGAGGGAGCTTGGTCCCCCCTGGCCGCCCATGGCGGCCTTTCCCCGTAGGTGAGACCCGGCCGTAAGGCCGTGGAAAGACTGGGGTTTGCCTTGCCTCGGGGCGCCCCCCGAGGTAGGGGTGTCAGGTGGGAGACGTGCGTAACATGAGCGATTCCAGCAGCTTACGAACTTGGCCGGCACCCAGGCGACGGGCCAGGAAGGACGCCGTCTATGCCCGGACGGCGGCCGACGACGACGCCGGGACGGCCTGCCGAGACCAGGTCCGGCGCGCCCTGGAACTGCTAGGGACGCCCGCGCGCGCGGCCGTCTACGCCGACCCCGGGAGGTCCGGCTTGGACGCCGACCGGCCCGGGCTGCGGCGGCTCCTGGCCGATGCCCGCCGGGGAGGCCTCCGCCGCGTGGTCGTCCGCGACCTCGCTCGCCTGGCCCGGAGCGCCGCGCTCCTGGAGACGATCCTCGGTGAGCTCCGCACCGCCGGCGTGGAGCTCGTGACCACTGGGAGGGCCGACTGGCGTGCGTAACGAGCGCGACAGCACCCGCCGCGAGATCAGTCCTCCCGTGCGCGTCTCCTTCGCGCGGCTCCAGGGGCCTTTACCGAGTGGAGGAATCTCGCTCGGTGAAAGCCACGCGCGGCGGAAACACACGGCGGCGACGCCGCCCACAGATGCACTACGAGGTGTGCCTCGTCCCCTCGCGGGATGGCGTTCCTCCGGGGGATGCGACGCCGTATCGCTACATGGACGAGGCGGAGCGGGAGGCCGTTCTCCTCGACTGCCTTCTGCGCATCCTACGGGAATCGACGGAGCGGGAACCGGCGCAGTCCAGCCCCAGCCCGCGTTCCGAGCCGACTTGATTGCTCGGGGACGCCATGCCCTCATGTGCGAAGACTGGATGCCCGAGCGAAGTGGGGCGTGGTCATGAAACCGAACGAGGAGACGCCGAAGATCCAACGGGTCGCCCTCTACTGCCGGGTCTCGACCGACAAGCAGGCCTCCAAGGAAGACTCGTCGCTCGACACGCAGCGGGATCGCCTCGTCCGCACCATCGAGGACAAGAAGCGCGCAGGCCAGAACTGGACGCTGGCCTACGAGTTCGTGGAGGGCGAGGAGAAGGACGGCACGCGGAAGGGCCGCTCGGGCAAAGACCTGGATCGGCCCGCCTTCTCCCAGCTCATGGAGAAGGTCCGGGCCCGGCTCGTGGACGTCGTCGTCTTCACCAAGATCGACCGCATCTCGCGCAACGTCGTCGACTTCCTGACGCTGGTCGAGGAGTTCGAGCGCTACGACGTCAAGCTCGTCTCCCTCAAGGAGGAGATCAACACCGCCTCGGCCTCGGGGCGCGTCATGACGACCATCATGATCGCGCTCGCCCAGTTCGAGCGCGAACAGATCTCGGAGCGCACGCGCGAGAAGATGGCGTGGCGCGCGGGCAAGGGGCTGCCCATCGGGCCACCGCCCATCGGGTACGAGATGCACGAGAAGCGGTATCGGTTGGTGCCGAGGGAGGCCGAGTGGGTTCGCTTCCTGGATGCCGCCTACCTCGACACCCGCAGCCTGAACAAGGTGGCGAAGCTCGCGTACCAGAAAGGCATCCGCTCACGCAAGGGTCGCACCCTCACCAAGGACGCCATCTCCCGGGTCCTGCGGAACCCGATCTACGTCGGCCTCATCTCCTACAACGGGGAGACCTTCAAGGGCAGCCACGAGGCGATCCGCGACCAGGCGACGTACCGGCGGATTCTCGGGTCGCTCGAGCAGAACAACCGGCGGAACGGGAACGGCAAGAGCAAGGCGAAGCAATACGACTACCTGCTCCAGGGGGTGGTCCTGTGCGGGTACTGCGGCGGGAAGATGGTTCCCCGGACGAGCCTCGGCCGGGGCGGCAACCCGTACCACTACTACATCTGCAGCCGCGCCGACAAAACGGCCGGCCTCGACTGCAAGCAGAACTACCTCGACGCCGTCGAGGCGGACCGGCACGTCCTCGATTACGTCAAGCAGCTGGCCCTGCGGGACGACCTCGTGCGGAAGCTGTGCGAGGACCGCGACGCCTCCTTCGCCGAGTCTCTCCGGGCCCTGCGGCAGGACCGGGACCGGGTCAAGGAGCAGATCGCCGAGAACCGGCGGCAGGCCACCAACCTCGTGAAGATGATGGCGCGCATGGAGGGCGAGCCGCCCGAGGCCATGCTGCTCCAGTGCCGGGAGTTCGAACGGGAGAAGAAGGAGCTCGAAGAGACCCTGTCGCGGATGGGCGAGGAGATCTCCAAGCTGGAGCAGACCTCGATGCGGGTGGACCTGGCCGGGAGGACGATCCGCTACCTCTCGGGCATCCTGGACCACCCGGGGGTCACGGCCGACCTCCTGAAGGACTGCCTCCCGAAGTTCATCAACCACGTCACCTGGAAGAAGGACGCGGATGCCCACAAGGGCCGGTTCGAGGTGGCGCTCTTCGAGCGTCCGTTCCGGGCCGACCGGGGGCGGCTCCTGCGCGAGGTGGTCGAGGACCTCGGTGGCGGGCCCAACGGGCATGGCGGCAACGGGCACGGGCCGACCGGGACCGATGGGGACGGAACGAAAGGCCACACGCCGCCCGTGCTGGCGCGGCGTGTGGCTCAGGCTGCGCTCGGTGCGCAGCCGGGTATGAAATGGGGTCGGTGAGGGGACGGGGGCGGCGACCCAAGTGGGCCACGCGAAGGTGAGAAAAACGAAGTGGGTTCGGTACTTTCACGATCGGTACGCGAGCGCCTCGGCGAGGTGCCTGCCGGTGACGCCCGGCGCGCCCTCGAGGTCGGCGATCGTGCGCGAAACCCGCAAGACGCGATGGTGCGCGCGCATCGAGAGGCCGAGCGACGCGCTCGCAGTTCGCAGCAGCGCCCGACCCGGCGCGTCCGGGAGGCACCACTCCTCGATCCGGCCGGGCGGGATGCGGGCGTTCGTGCGCCAGGGGAGGCCCGCGAACCGCTCCCTCTGGATCGCGCGCGCGCGCGCGACGGCGTCTCGCATCGCCGACGACTGCGCCGCGCCTCGCGGCCGATCTCGCTCGTCGATCTCCACGGGCTTCATCGCGACGTGCAAGTCGAACCGGTCGAGGAGCGGCCCCGAGAGACGGCCCCGATATTGCCGGATCACCGAAGGCGTGCAGGTGCACGGCTTGTCGGGATGTCCGCGCCACCCGCACGGACAGGGGTTCATCGCCGCGACGAGGACGAAGTCGGCGGGGAGGGTGACGCAGCCGCGCACGCGACCGATCGTGACCGAGCCCTCCTCGAGAGGTTGGCGCAGCCCCTCGAGCGCCTCGCGGCGGAACTCGAGCAGCTCGTCGAGGAAGAGGGCCCCCCCGTGGGCCAGCGAGATCTCGCCGGGCCGGAGATTCGGGCCTCCGCCGAGGAGCGCCGGCGTGCTGATCGAGTGGTGCGGCGCTCGGAAGGGGCGCTCGCGCAGGAGAGGCGACGCGAGGGGGACGACGGCCCCCTGGATCCGGGTGATCTCGATCGCCTCCTCGAGGTCGGGGACGGGGAGGATCCCCGGGAGGCGGCGCGCGAGGAGCGTCTTGCCGCACCCCGGCGGTCCGTGGAGGAGGAGGTTGTGGCTGCCCGAGGCGCAGACGAGGAGCGCACGGCGGGCGGCGGGCTGGCCGACGACGTCGGCGAGATCTCCCTCGCCGCCGGCGCCGGCGGACCCGTCGAACCCGTTCATCCAGGCGGGATCGAACGCGACGGGCTCCAGGGGCTCCCTCCCGGCGAGGAAGTTCGCGGCCTGGAGGAGGCTCGAGACGGGAACCGACTCGACCTCCCGGATCACGGCCGCCGATGCCGCGGCCTCCGCCGGGACGAGGAGGCGACGCAGGCCCGCGCGGCGGGTCGCGATCGCCGCCGAGAGGACCCCGCGCACGGGTCGCACCCCGCCGTCGAGGGAGAGCTCCCCGAACAGCACGCACCCGGCGGCGCGCTCGGCGGGGAGGTGCCGCCCCGCCGCGAGCACCGCGACGGCGATGGGGAGGTCGAGCGAGGCCCCTTCCTTGCGCGTGTGCGCCGGGGCGAGGCTGACGAGGATCTTCGCAGGGGGATACTTGAACCCCGAGGCCACGATCGCGGCGCGGACCCGATCGCGGCTCTCGCGCACGACGGAGTCGGGAAGCCCGACGATCGTCGTCCCCGGCACGCCGGATCGCGCCTGGACCTCGATCCGGACGATCTCCGCCTCGACGCCCCGCAGCGTGGCGCCGAGGACGCTGGTCGTCGTCGGCTGGTCGTCGACTTCTTCGAAGAGGACTTCGATGGCGCCCCTGGCGTATGGACGCACCGCCTCCCCGGGCGGTGACACGCCGGAGCGGGAGCCTCGTCTACCGCGGCGCCGGCTGCGAGCCGGGCGGAGGGAGCGCCCCGAGTACGCGAAGTGCGTCGACGATCGCGATCGTCTCGGCTCGCGTCGCGAGAACGCGCGCGTCGAGGACGGCGCCCTCCTGGAGGACGCCGACGATCGGCTCGCCGATGGCGGCCGCCTGCGCGACCTCGACGTCGAAGTCGGCGATGTAGGAGATCTGGCGTCCGAAGAAGACGTGGCCCCGGGGTCCTCCCCCTCCGGCGGCCGCCGCCTGGATCCGGCGCAGCGCCGTCTTCAGGACGGGGACGGCCGCCGGGCTCCCCATCTCGCCCAGGAGCGCCGCCGCTCGCTGCCGGTCCGCCGAGCGCGGCGCGACGAAGAGCTGCTTCCCGACCTCGGTGACGGCGATCCCGGTCTCCGCCGCTCGGAGCGAGCCGGAGGCCGCTCGGCGCACCTCCTCGTCCTCGTCGGCGACGGCGGCCTTCGAGAGTGACTCGACGGAGGCCCCCGGCGCGTAGCGCCCGAGCGCCTCGGCCGCGTAGCGCCGCACCGGCTTCTCGAGGAACCGCACCCCGCGGTCGAGCGCCTTTGCCCGGACCGCCTCGTGGAGCCGGCCCAGCGCCTCGTCCGCGGCGAGGGCGCGGGCGCCCTCCCGGCGCGCGGCGATCCGGACGAGTCGGAAGGCGTCGGCGTCCTCGCGGATCTCCTCGGCCATGCGGCTCGCGATCGCCGCGATCGCGGCGGGGAGGGCGCGGCACTCGGGATCGAGGGACGAGGCTCGGTCGGCGGCGCGGCAGGCGTCGGTCTCGAGGCCCACCTCGGCGAGCCAGGCGGCGACCTG
>Ga0187892_10011282_pt1 | contig 11012 bp, 7 predicted proteins | sample MA1701073metaG_FD_139345 | JGI IMG/M metagenome (GOLD analysis project Ga0187892, IMG submission 139345) | Bio-ooze microbial communities from a basaltic lava cave in the Kipuka Kanohina Cave System on the Island of Hawaii, USA - MA170107-3 metaG ... | reverse complement strand
CTCGAGACGCCCGACGATGGCAAGGTATTGATCGAAGGACTCGACGCCACCTCCAACGATGCGAAGGAACGCTACCGGATGGCCATGGTGTTCCAGTCCTCGGCGCTCTTCAACTCGATGACCGTGATCGAAAACGTCGCCTTGTATCTGCGGGAGAACCGCGTACTCAAGAACGAAGGCCAGATCCTGATGACCGTCGCCAAACAACTCGTCCTCCTCGGACTGACCGGCAGCGAACACAAACTGCCGTCCGAGTTGAGCGGCGGCATGAAAAAGCGCGTCGCCATCGCCCGGGCGCTGGTGACCAACCCGAACCTTATCCTCTACGACGAGCCGACGGCGGAACTCGACCCGCTCATGGCCATCAACATCGGCGGCATCATTCGGGACTTGAAGAAGCAGGTGGACGTGACGACGATTGTCGTGACGCACGATCGCGAGCTGGCGTTCGGCATCGCCGACCGGGTCGCCATGATGCGGGAAGGCGTCATTGTCGAGATCGGGACGCCGGAGCAGGTTCGCGCGAGCGCGAACCCGGTCGTGCAGGAATTCATCAACGCCAAACACAACGGCACAGGAGCGCAGTAACCATGCAAAAAATATCCGCAGTACTCGCAGGCTTGTTCTTCCTGCTGGGCGTCGTCGTCCTGCTGGTCGTGTTCGACCTCGTCAGGGGCGGCAAGGCCCTCCAGCGCGGCTACGAACTGAAGGCCCGCTTCAACAGCGTCCACGAACTCAAGATCGGCGACCCGGTTAAACAGGCCGGCGTCGAGGTCGGCATGGTCAAGAACGTGATGATCGCCCTCACCAACGTCGAAGTGACCCTCGTCATCAAGCGCGATGTCCAGGTCAATCAAGACGCCGTCGCGACGATCAAGAGCATCGGGTTGTTCGGGCAGAACTACGTCGGGCTTACCTTCGGCAGCCGCGCGGCCGGGCACCTCGAAGCCGGCAGCTACCTCCAGACGCGCGAGCGGCCGGACTTCGACCAGTTGATCGCCCGGATCGACACCGTGGCGCAGGGGTTTGAAGGCTTGAACACCACCATCGGCGAAGCGGTCAAGGCGTTCAGCGGCGACGAAGCCGAAAGCCCGTTCGGGTTCCTCAAGGACTTCATTTCGGAAAATCGCCTGAGCATCTCGAACACCCTGGCCAACCTCGACGACGTGACGTTCAAGCTCCGCACCGGCGAGGGCACGCTCGGCAAGCTGATCAACGACGATTCGTTGTACGGCAAGCTGTCCGACACCGGCGAGAACGTCAATCAGCTCGTCGCCTCCATCCGCAAAGGCGAGGGCACGCTCGGGAAGCTGATGACCGACGACACGCTCTACCGCGAAACGACCGGCGCCATGACCGACCTGCATTCCATCCTCGGCAAGATCAACAAGGGCGAAGGAACGGTCGGCAAGCTGGTGCATGACGATTCGCTGTTCAAGGGCGCCAAGCTGACGATGCAAAAACTCGACAAAGCCGCCGAGGGGATCGAGGACCAGGGCCCGTTGAGCATCATCGGCATCGCTGCCGGGGCGTTGTTCTGACGGGCGTCGGAAGAATGGATCACCGATCACAACGAAATTGTCCGAAGGCATCGTTGCACTGAGAAACTTTTCTGCTAGAATTGGCGCCCGATTCAGGTGAAAGCAACCGACTTACGCGAAATCCTGCACTACATCCCGCAGTTCCGGGACAAGGTGTTCGTGATCAGCGTCGATGGCGAGATCGTCGAGGACGACAATTTCCCGAACCTCGTGCTCGACATCGCCGTCATGCGCAGCCTCAACGTCAAGGTGATCGTCGTCCATGGCGCAGGGTTCCAGATTCGGAAGCTGGCCGAGCAGACCGGGCAGAAGATCAGCAACGACGACGGCACGGGCGTGACCGACGCGGCGACGCTCAAACTCGCGCTCACCGCCGCCAACCGGCTCACGCACGAGATCATCGAAGGCTTCACCGCCAACGGCCTGCGCGCCGCCTACGCCAACTGCATCAAAGCAAGCCCGATGGGGATCATCCACGGTCGCGATTATCTCTTCACCGGCAAGGTCGAACGCATCGATACTGAGTTGTTGAACGCGTTGCTCGACAAGGACATCACGCCGGTCCTGCCACCGCTCGGGTTCGACAGCGACGGCAAGACGTACCGCATCAACTCCGACGCCGTCGCCGTCGAAGTCGCCGAGGCGTTGCGCGCGGTGAAGCTGCTGTTCCTGACGACGGTGGACGGCATCACGATGAACGGGAAGTTCGTCCGGCAAATCCTCGTCCATGACCTCGAAGACGCGCTCAAGCAACATCGCAGTTGGTTCCCGGCCGACCAACAGTCCAAGCCGAGCCACGCCGTCAAAGCCTGCCAGTCCGGCGTCAATCGCGTCCATATCATCAACGGCCGCGTGGACGAAGGGTTGTTGACGGAGGTGTTCTCGAATGAGGGCATCGGCACGCTCGTCTATGCCAACGAATACCGGCAAATCCGCCCGGCGATGAAAAAGGACATCAGCAACATCCTCAAGCTCATCAAGCCGTCGGTGCAACAGGACGAACTGATGCGGCGGACGCGGGCCGACGTCGAAGGGCATCTCAAGGATTACTACGTCTATGAGATGGACCGCAACCTGGTGGGCTGCGTCGCGATGCACCCGTTTTCCGAGGAGAAGAAGATCGAGCTGGCGTGCCTGTTCGTCCACGCCAACCACGAGAACCTCGGCATCGGTCGCAAGCTGATCCAGTTCGTGGACGACACGGCGCGGGAAAAAGGATTCGAAATAATCTTCGCGCTCTCGACCCAAGCGTTCACCTATTTCACCCAGAAGGCCGGCTACAAGGAAGGCGCGTCGAGCGATCTGCCGGCCACGCGTCGCGAGAAGTACGAACAATCCGGACGCAAATCGAAGATCCTGGTGAAATCCCTCGCCGCAGCCGCGCCGGCCGCGCCGGGCGAAGCAAACTCCCTCGCCAAGGTGACGTCGTGAGGCGCGGTGGTTGGACGACGCCGAGCGGCGCAAGGACACCGACGGCCATCCTCTATCCTCTATCCTCGATCCTCATTCTGTTCGTGGTTTCCTGTGCCAGTCCGACCGGTCCCGGCCGCGCGCCCCAGGCGAACAAACAACCGCCGGTCGTATCGTCGATCGACTTTTACGGCACCGAGCTGAAGTTTGCCTGGGAGTTCGCCAACCCGACGAGCCGGGAGATTCGCGTGTTGAATTACGTCTGGGAGTTGCACGTGGGCGGCAAGCGAGTGCAGCGCGCGCAGAGCAAACAACATCGACGGATCGCGCCCGGCGCGACGACGGAGTTGGAGTTCCCGGTCACCGTCAAACGCGCCGCGCTCGAAAAGCTGTTGCGGACCACGTCGCTGCCGTCGGAGATGCCCTATCGGTTCATCGGCCGGGTCTATCTCGGCGCCGGCGTGAGCGCGTGGGATTTCTACCTGGAAAATGCGGGCGATCTCAAGCTGCTGGCCGGGCCGCGGTTCGACATCCAGAAATTCCACGTCGAGCGCATGGACACATTGCGCGCCGACCTCGCCATCGAAATCCGCATTCAAAACCCGAACACGTTCCCGACCAAGCTGGACAACCTCACCGCCGACTTCATTCTCGCCGGCCAAACGATCGCCCAGGGCGTCAAAGCCCCCGCCAGGGAGATCGCGCCGAGCGGCGAGACGGTTGTGCCGTTGAGCCTCGACGTCAATTTCACCAGCCTGGGCAAGGTCGTCTATCACGCGCTGAACCAGAGCGAAACGACCTATACGTTGTACGGGCAGACCGATGTCAGCACCCCGTGGGGCGTGAAGAAGATGAACTACGACCAGTCGGGCCAGGTGAAAATCGAGCGGGAGAAGAACACGGAGTAACACGGAGTAATGGAGCGATGGAGTAATGATTTGACTCCAATGCTCCATCACTCCAATACTCCATCACTCCCATCACTCCATGAACGCTCGACTCCGTTCTGTCTTCTGTCAGCCTTCCTGGATCCTGCAAACCAGACAAGTCTCCGCTGCCGTCACACGACTCGGCGGACACATCGCGCCCGTCTATTTCAATCGCGACCGACGGGCGATCCAGCCGTATCACATCGCGCCGTGGTGGAACGAAAAGCTGCCCGCGGAATACTTGCCGGTGCTCAAGGTCTTGCGGGGCGACTTCTTTTGCCTGCCGTTCGGCAACAACACAAAGCCGTTCCGCGGCGAGAACCATCTGGCCCACGGCGAGCCGCCGAACAAACCGTGGACGTTCGTTGCGCAACGGCGCACCGGCAACGGCGTGTGCCTGCACCTAAAAATGAAAGTCAAGGTGCGGCCCGGCATCGTGGACAAACGCGTCGCGCTCGTGACCGGCCACAACGTCGTCTATCAACAGCACGTCGTCTCCGGCATGACCGGCCCGATGAATGTCGCGCATCATCCGAACATCCAGTTCCCCGACCGGCCCGAGTGCGGGAAGATCGTGCTCAGCCCGTTCCTGTTCGGCTGCACCTCGCCCGAGCCGGTCGAGACCCCCTCGCAGGGTAGCTACATATTTCTCAAGAACAACGTCGAGTTCCACGATCTTCGCCGCGTTCCGACGATCTGGGGCACGATGGCCGACCTGAGCGTCTATCCGAATTACCGGGGCTACATGGACCTCGCATTGATGATCAACAACCCAAAAGACACGTTTGCTTGGTCGAGCATCACGTTCCCGCGCGAAGGCTACGTGTGGTTCAGTTTGAAGGACCCGAAGATCCTCAAGGCAACGATGTTCTGGCGCAGCAACGGCGGGCGCTGGGCCGACATCTGGCGCGGACGTCACATCAACTGCCTCGGCATCGAGGACGTCACCTGGTACTACGGCGCGAACTTGGAAAGCTGTCTCAAGCCGAACCCGATGAGCAAGCGCGGCATCAAACCATACCTGACGATGGACCCGAAGCGTCCCACGGTGATCAACTACATCCAGGGCTGCGTCCCCGTGCCAAAGGGATTTGCCGAGGCGAAGACGATCGAGGTCGTGGGTAACGACGCAATCGTGATCCACGGCAACGCCGGCAAACCCATCCACGTTCCGTGCGCCACATCGTTCGTGCACAGCGGGAGGCTGGCGGACTTGATTTGAGAGCAGGCCGCGAGGCAGAAACCTCCAGTAAAGGTGGAGGCTTGTAGAATGGCATTCGTCTAATCCGCCGCTTTGGGAGCGCCGAGACTCTTACTGTAGAACCCAGACCGATCGAAGCAACAAACGCGTCGCTTCCCGGCGGCGAGCATATCACAGGCATTGTCGATCCGACGCGCGCGAGTCTCTGGCCGCTTGGCGGAGGTAATCCACTGGACCCAGTCTCTGCGCGCAATGGGCGTGATGTCGGCCCACAACGCCCGCGCCTTCGGGGCAGCGGCGAGGGCCTTCCGCAGATCGGCCGGGACCCTGGGTTCCAATTCCTCTCCCGCCGGCGCGATCTCCACCGTGACGACGTCGCCTGCGTCTGCGCCCGCGGCTTCGCGCATCTTCCGGTTCACCTTGAGCCAATGGCTTCGTTGGCCGTCTGGCTCAAGCGTGGCGCGAAAGGGATGGCCATTGATGGTGCCTTGAACTGTCGTCATGCCCCGCGTGGGGAGCTTCGCGCTGGCGTTCGTTGGCAGGATCAGAAAGATCCAGGAGCCGCCCTTCGCAGTCGCCGCCGGCCGCAAGAGTTTTGCTTGGAAACGGATCGGCGAAGCGGTTTTTGTCATTTCGGGCGCTGCGCGGTCCTCTCGCTCAATAGGGTCTGATTTGTTGTTCATGCGGTAATTGCGCTGAACGCCGGAACTGAGCGACCACGGGCAGCGCCAAGACGGCCTCGCATTCAGAACAAGCGTTCATCGCTGCTCGTGGTTCGCTCCAGTGATTTTGTGTGCGCCCAGCATGGGCGCGTTGCAAATGGGGTGCAAGTCCCCTGTCGTAAGACCGTTCATGACAAACATGAATCACCGACTACTCGAAGCCAACTCCGCGAGGGTAACGGAACCGGGGGAAGGAAGGCTACAGGAAACCGACGGGCCGATGAACAAGAACCGATAGTAAGGCCGACGCGACGCGGCGAGCTGGCACAACACAGCGAAGTCACCCGGTCTGGTCGCGCAGGTAAATGCGGCGGTCGTGTCGGGACGCAACGCGTTCTTACCTGGGGAGACCCAGCCCCTGCCATATAGAGGCTGGGAGTCAGCAGAGGCCATAGTACCGCGCAGTGAGCCGGGAAGACCCCGGAAGCCTCGATGTCGGGAAGGGCCGAACCAAACAGGAACGTTCCGCCTTTGCGGAGGATATCGCGACCGATTACGCCAGTCGGCGAGGAAGCGATAAGGGCCGCCGCAGGGGATGACAGAGGAACGTCAGGAATTCGTCTCGTTGGGGACGATTCTTTACGAGGGCGTCACGGCCCGAGTGGGTCGGAACCGCATGTATGGTGGTGTGGGGCCCGTGGCTGGCTGAGGCAACTCAGTCAGTCACGAGGACCCGATTGGACGCGTTTTTTTCTTCCACAAGGCTGTAGTGGAAAATATGTACGGGCACATTGTCCAGAATAATGATGGTAGCGTAATCTCCGGGTGGATCACCCTTGGATACGAAGTTCAACCGGTAAAGAACACCGTCCCGTGGCAACGGTTCTGGCGGGTACGTAAGACGTGTCCGGTCTATCGACAACTCGTACACTAGGTTGGTAGTCAGGTGCGTCCACTGCCAGTCTGAGGAAGGATACTGATCGATGGCCACCCATGTCGAGTTGGTCCTTGGTGTGCGAACGTCGATAGACCACCAGAACGCCTGATCAGGCGTGCATGGGACGGTGCGGGACTCAATCCAAGTCCAATTTGTGCTTCCGGGGGGTGTCACGTCCACCAAAAACCGAGGATGGGAAACGGACATATCGTTGGTAATACGGGTTGCAGTACAAGCTGACAACACCAGCAGTACAAGCACAAACAAGCTTGCTCTACCTGCCTTCACCTGCCTTCATGTCTCCTACGTCCAACGCGAAAACTGAGCGACCAGAGGCAGCCGCCCCTGGCGCTCGAATTGGACGACAACCGTGACCGGCTGCCTCTGGTTCGCTCAGCCAACTCCGCAAGGGTAACCGAACGGGGGAAGGAAGGCTACAGGAAACTGATGGGCCGATGAAGCAAGAACCGCATACCAAGGCTGACGCGACACGGCGAGCTGGCACAACACAGCGAAGCCATCCGGTCTGGTCGCGCAGGTAAATGCGCCGGGGCACATTCCAGCTTTGGAGCTGGCCACCTCTGTCTGAAGAACGCCCCCGGTCGGCGCGCGGAGGCGCCTCCCACATTCGACGGTCCGACATATTCCAAATCATTTGGCGCGCATTTGGGGACGAGGAACCGGTCCACCCGGGAAACGGAACGCGAAGGCGTTCCGCTCCGGAGCGGAATCGCTTTCGATTCCGCGACTCCGGCACGGTTCTCGGAGAGGCCTCCCCTTCCAAAAATCGGACGCGCGTTGAGATCATGAACCCGTTCGGTGTACCGACTTTAGCTGAAGTCGGTACACCGAACGCCCGTCTCCGCTGCGAATCTCGATTTGGTTGGAGGCAGGTTTTTAGAAAGCCTCGACCACGAACCGGACGACTGTAGCGCAGACTTCCCAGTCTGCTGTATCGCGGGTTTCCAAACCCGCAACGCTCCCGCCCGGGAAACGTCTGCCGACTGGGAAGTCGGCGATACAGCAGGTTTGGAAACCTGCGCTACCTTCACGCGGTTCATGGGCCCGACAAAGGTGAGGGGTATCGTTCGCGCAAACTGTATCGTTACGGATTACTCTGATCTGCCTTCTCTCGCCTAACCGATCGAAATCTGGTAGATGCCAGGGCATGCAAAGAACCCTCTTGCATCCTCTTTGTCATCCCGCGTTCCACGGCCGCATCGGCGTCGCGCGGCAGGACATCACGCCGCCGGTCGGCATCTTCTGTCGCAACTGGGGCGCGGCGAAGCATGACGCGGCGGAAGGAATTCATCGTCCGTTGACGTTGACGGCGTTGACGTTGCAGTCCGACGCGGAAAGCAAGCCGCTGGTGATTGTCGATACGGACCTCGGCTGGTGGCGGAGCATCGCAACGGAGCGAGCGTTTCGCGCGCGCGTGCTGCGAGCGCTCGAATTGGAGGAATCGCGGTTTCTGTTTTGCCTGAGCCACACGCACTCCGCGCCGCCGTTGGCCGAAGCCGACCCGAACTGGAAAGGCGGCGACTTGCTCCCGGCCTACCTGGAGCGGGTCGAACAGGCCACCGTCTCGGGGGTCAAGCAGGCCCTGGCCACGGCGGTCCCGGCGACGCTGGACTGGAATTACGGACGCTGCAATCTAGCGGCGGACCGCGATTTGCCCGAGCCGGACAAACGTCGCGTTGTGTGCGGTTACAACCCCGCTGCCGAGGCCGACGACACCTTGCTCGTCGGGCGCGTCGCAGATCCGGCGGGCAAGGTTCTCGCCACGATCACGAACTACGCTTGTCATCCGACCACGCTGGGCTGGGACAACAAACTCATCTCGCCCGATTACGTCGGCGCGATGCGCGAGACGATCGAGGCGAACACGGGAGGCGCGCCGGCAATTTTTCTTCAAGGCGCCTCTGGCGAACTCGCTCCGCGGTACCAGTACGTGGGCAACCCGGCGGTCGCCGATGCGCATGGCCGGCACCTTGGCTTTGCGGTGTTGGCGACGTTGGCCGACCTGGAGCCGCCGGGCAGGGAACTGACGTACGGTGGCGTGGTCGAGTCGGGCGCACCGTTGGCGATCTGGAAGCGACGGCCACGTGAGTCCTCGAACACACTCCTCGCCTTCTCCACGACGGTCGAGTTGCCGCTGAAGAACTGGCCATCGGCTGCGGAACTCGAGCGGCAACGGCAAGCTTGTTCCGACCGCGCGTTCGAGGAGCGGCTTCGCCGCAAGCGGGACATCCGCCGTGTGCTGGGCGATGGAAAGACGTTCCCGATGCCGATCTGGGTCTGGCGCATTGGCGACGCGTTTTTGGCCGGGTGCATGGCCGAGGCGTACTCGTGGATGCAACGGGAACTGCGGGCAAAATTCCCGGACAGGAGAATCGCCTACCTGGACCTGATCAACGGTTGCATCGGTTATCTGCCGCCGGCAGAATTGTACGGCGCGGAGGTGTATCAGGTCTGGCAGACGCCGTTCGAGCGCGGGAGTTTGGAGCGATTGTTGGAAGCTTACGTGGCGCGAATCGACCGACTATCCGCAACGTGACGTGAATCCACCTGTGGACACCACGCGCTCTTTCGTGTACATACTTTTGTTCTATGCCAACGGTGGATTTTTACTTCGAGAAGAAGAAGGTCGAAGTGGGTAAGGACGCCAACCTGCGCGGCGTGGGGCTGGCGCACGGGGTGCAAATTTACGAAGGCCCGTTCGTCATTCAGAATTGCCACGGCCTCGGGCTGTGCGGGACGTGCGTGGTCGAAATCCTCGAAGGGATGGAAAACCTCTCGCCGAAAACCAAGAAGGAGAAATTCCACCTCAAGGGGCTTCCGCCGACGTTTCGATTGGCATGCCAGTGCAAGGTGCGAGGCGACGTGGCCGTCATTACAAAGCCGAAGCCGGAGTAGGTCGGCCATTCCTGGCTGACCGTTCGGAGGGGAGATGGAGTTGGTCAGCCAGGAATGGCCGACCTACCGGCTTTGACGCTCCCCCAGTGCTGTGCTAAAAATTCCCCATGCTTGAATCCACCCCAAGCGCACCGGCTGCTCCTTCGCCGCCGCCCGGGCCGCTGCCGAAACTGCGCGCCGATCTCAAGATCAGCGAACAGATGTTCGAGGGCAAAGTTTATTTCGTCGTCAAAGACCCGGTCACCCTTCAGTACTACCGCATGGAGCGGCAGGAGTATTTCCTCGCCAGCCATCTCGACGGGGAACGGACCGCCGCGCAGGTGTGCGAACTGTTCAACCAGCGTTTTCCCAATGAACCGACGAGCCAAGAAAGCATCCTGCGGTTCGTGAACATCCTCGCGCAACTCGGCTTCCTGCAACTGGGAAGCGCGAAGAGCTTGCAGGTCGTCGATCTGATGAAAAAACGCGGCGAACGAAAGTGGATGGCGCTGCTCTCGCGCAGCATGCTGTTTTTCCGGATTCCCGTGATCGACCCGGACAACCTCTTGCGGAAGATGGTGCGCCCGTTGCGGTTCATCTGGACCGCGGGATTCGGCCTTCTGTCCCTGGCAGTGATGATCGTCGCGCTGTTCCTGGTGACGTCGAACTTCGACGAACTGGTGCGGGAAAAGATGCCGGACTTCTTCACCCCACACAACCTGGTCCTGTTCTGGATCAGCTTTGTGCTGATGAAAACGATCCACGAGTTCGGGCACGGCCTCACTTGCCGGCACTACGGCGGCGAAGTGCACGAGATGGGGCTGCTGGTGATCGTGTTCACGCCGTATTTTTATTGCGACGTGACCGATGCCTGGATGATCGCGCGCAAGCTGCCGAAGGTGTTGATCACCGCGGCCGGCATTTACGTGGAAGTGATCCTGGCGGCCGTCGCCGCAATCGTCTGGAGCGTGACGCAGCCGGGCCTTCTGAACCAATGGGCGTTCAACATGATGATCTTGGGAAGCATCTCGACGTTCATCTTCAACGCCAATCCGCTGCTCAAGTACGACGGCTACTACGCGCTTGCCGACATGATGGAAATCCCAAACCTTCGCGCGCGGTCGAACCAATACGTCAACCTCTGGCTCCGCAAACTGCTGTTCGGCACGCCGATCCCGCCGGAGGTCGATTCGGCGAAACGAGGCCGGCTATTCATCTTCTACGCGGTCGCGAGCTACCTCTACGGCTGGCTCGTGTTGATCAGCATCATGCTCATTTTTCGCGAAATCCTCGAACCGTACGGGCTGGGGTTCCTCGGTACCTGGATGTCCTACTTCGGGTTCGTGACGTGGGTGTTGGTGCCGCTCTACCAATTCGCCAAAGCGGTCCGCAAGGACGCGAAAGAGCGGCCGGAAACCCTGAGCCTGCGTCGCCCCT
>Ga0187892_10011281_pt1 | contig 11013 bp, 8 predicted proteins | sample MA1701073metaG_FD_139345 | JGI IMG/M metagenome (GOLD analysis project Ga0187892, IMG submission 139345) | Bio-ooze microbial communities from a basaltic lava cave in the Kipuka Kanohina Cave System on the Island of Hawaii, USA - MA170107-3 metaG ... | reverse complement strand
GCCGGCAGCCCTGATCTCAGCGGTACGCAATTCAGCAGCACAACCGCCGAAGATCCGACTTTCAAGCCGACGACGGCAGGCACGTATACTTTGCGCTTCACGGTTGACGATGGCGTGTGTCCGGCGGTTTTTGACGACGTGGTGATCACCGTCAATCCCGCCGTCACCGCCGATGCCGGCGCCGATGCCACAACTTGTGTTGGCGAAACCATCTCTCTCAACGGCACACCCGGCGGCGGCGACGGCACATACACGTTTACGTGGGCGGTGCAGGCCGGCAGCCCCGATCTCAGCGGCTTGCAATTCAGCAGCACAAGCGCTGAAGATCCGACTTTTACGCCAACGACGGCAGGCACGTATACTTTGCGCTTCACGGTTGACGATGGCGTGTGTCCGGCGGTGTTTGACGATGTGATGATTACCGTGAATCCCGCAGTCACCGCCAATGCCGGCGCCGATGCCACAACTTGTGTCGGCGAAACCATCTCTCTCAACGGCACACCGGGCGGCGGCGATGGCACGTACACGTTTACGTGGGCGGTGCAGGCCGGCAGCCCTGATCTCAGCGGTACGCAATTCAGCAGCACAACCGCCGAAGATCCGACTTTCAAGCCGACGACGGCAGGCACGTATACTTTGCGCTTCACGGCGGATGATGGCATCTGTCCGAGCAAATTTGATGAGGTGACGATCACCGTCAATCCGCTGCCAACCGTAACCTTCACTCCAGTCGGACCATTTCTGGTGACGGATGCAGCAGTTGATTTGTCGCCCTCGGTTTCGCCGTCGGGCGGCGCGTTCACCGGCGCGGGCATTTCCGGCACGATGTTCGACCCGGCCACGGCGGGCGTTGGCGAGCATTCAATCACCTATAGTTTTACCGATGGCAATAACTGCACGAAGAGTGTTATCGAAAAAATTAAAGTCAATCCCGCCGCGCCGCCACCATCGGCCAAGGCCTTCGTTCTGCTGGCTGAAGAAGATATTCAGATCAACGGCCAGGTCAATTCCGACGGCGACATGCACGCTAATAACGACATCTTCTTCAACCAGGGCAACAAGCCCAACAGCGTTCACACCGGCAATGTCACGGCCAGCGATGACATTTTCATCAAAAAGAACAACAAAATCGTTGGCACGGTCCAGGGCGACGAGGTGGAGAATAGCGGCACCGTCACCGGCGGCGTCACGGAAAATGCCGGTATTGCGACTGTTCCGTTGCCAATCTTGGCCAAGATCAATAACGGCGATGATGACATTACGGTTAAAAAAGGCAAAACCCTCATGCTGGACCCCGGCGACTACGCGGAGGTCAAAGTCGACAAGAAAGGCACGTTGAAGCTGGCATCCGGCACGTACAACCTCGAGTGTCTGAATCTCGGCGAGAAAGCGATGCTGGTTATCGACTTGACTGCCGGCCTGCCAATCACCATCAACGTCGATGAAGAGGTGCGCTTTGGCAAGAATGCAATGATGAAACTCATGCCGTCCACGGCCTCGACCGACCTGATTACGATCAAGACCGACGAAGACGACGACAGTGACGCAGATTTTGACGATGATGAAGACGACGACGATCGCATCGTCATCGGCGAGGGCGCGCGGGTGTTTGGCAACATCATCGCGCCGGAAACGATGGTCGTTCTCGACAAGAAGTCCCGTTTCAAAGGCGCCATCTGCGCGGAGAATGTTCTGGCGCTGAACGGCGCGCGCTTCGTGCATCACAGCTCAACGGCGACTTTCCCGAAGGAGTCGGAAGTCGACGAGTCTGAGGTCGCTGAGTTCGAGGTCAGTGATCAGTCACCAGTGACCAGTTATCAATTGGAACAGAATTATCCGAATCCGTTCTCCCCGCCTGAGCGGGGCTTCGCGGGAAATCCGAGCACGGAAATCGCCTTCGCGTTGCCGGAGGCCGGAAAAGTCACGTTGAACATTTACGCGCTCACCGGCCAACTGGTCGCCACGCTGGTTGACGGCGAGATGGCGGCAGGCCGTCATCAGTTGCGCTGGAACGGGCGCAATCAGTCCGGCCAGCTCGTGGCAGCGGGCATCTATCTCTACCACCTCATTGTCACAGGCGATGATGGCAGCGCCGTCTTCACGCAAACGCGGCGGATGACATTGTTGAGGTGAGGTTGTATGCTTGATGCTCTTACTCGTACTCTTAATCTTACTCCTACTCTTACTCTTTTTGAGAAGTACAAATAAAAAGGCGCGGCCTCGACAATTTCAAGCTGTCGAGGCCGCGCCTTTTATATTCTGCCAAAAACCAATCTCGTTATTTCGCTGCCGGAAAAGCGCAATCAGCCGTCGCCTTGCCGCTGGCGGCGACCGTCACTTGCTTGGTTTGCGTGCCAAGTTTTTCCTGCCAATACTCGACGGTGTACGTTCCCGCCGGAACATCCGCAATCGTGAACTTGCCGTTCGCATCGGTCACGGCATGATAAGGATGATCGACCACGACGATCCACGCGCTCATCCAGCCGTGCACGTCGCATTTTACCGCGATCGCTTCCGGATGCGCAAAAGTTTCGGTCAATTTTTTCTTGAATTTCGGCTGCGCGATGTTTTTCGCCGGATTCTTTTTGCTATAGGTATGAATATTGTGCAAAATGCCGTCACTGTTCAAAATTTCCACCGGCTTTTTGACCGGCACGACCAGCACATGCGGGCGGTAAGCGCAAACTTTCTGATCGAGCACGAAGCTGGCGCCGAGCGCATCCATGGATTTTCCTTGTTTGACGCCTTTGATCGACACCACGACGTCTTTAATGCCCTTGTTCGCGCCAACCACCAAACTTTCATCGACATGGCCCTCTTTGCCGCAGATCGCCACATCTTTGGTCACTTCCAATTTTTTCGGCGCCGCCGCCGTGCCGGAATAGGTAACCGTCCCGCTCACCGACCCGCCGGCAACGACCATGATCTCAGCGTACGCCGGAGCCGCAACAGGCGTATCGGATTTCGCTTCCGGCGTTTTCTCATTTTTGCCGTCAAAACTCGCAAAACCAAACACAAAAACTGCCATCACGCCGAAAAGCAACAACGAATAAAACTTCCGCATTTTAAAACCTCCTTTGAAATAAATTTTCAGTTGTTTGAAGTGAACAGTTTTATAATAACTTTTTTTTCAGTTTTAGTCAAGGGATTTTTCTTCTGGTTGCTCGTTGCTGGTCGCTGTTATGCGATCATAAGCATCGAGCATCAAGCATCGAGCCACGAGCGACCAGTCACCAGCTACGAGCTACCAGCAACCAGCCTCACGCCATAACTTCCTGATAATATCCTTCCCATTCCGGCATGATGTTGTCAATGGCAAATTGCCAGGCGCGCTGGCGGGCGGCGCCGGCGAAGCGCCGGTGTTTTTGGCCGTCACGCAACAAGTCAATCGCCGCTTGCGCCATGGCATTGATTTCGCCGACCGGGAAGAGAAATCCGGTTTCGTCATGCACGATGACTTCCGGGAGGCCGCCGGTATGAGCCGCGATAACCGGCACGCCGCAATTCATCGCCTCCAGGGCCACGAGACCGAAACTCTCTTGTTCGCTGGGCAACAAAAAAAGATCGGCGCAGCGCAGGATTTGCTCGATATAATCCACTTCGCCGAGAAACAGCACGTCGTCGCGCAGCTTCAGCTCCTTGACGAGCTGCTGAATGAACAAGCGTTCCGGGCCTTCGCCGACAAGCAAAAGCTTGCAGGGCATCTGCTCACGGGCTTTGGCGAAGATGCGCACCACGTCGCTCACCCGTTTCACCGGCCGGAAATTGGAGGCGTGCATCAAGATTTTTTCGCCGCGCGGCGCATATTTTTCGCGACGGCAAACGCCGGGCGTGACGTCCTGCCCTTTGGCCGGATCGATAAAATTATAAATGACGCGAATATCGCGCTGAATTTGAAATTCCTCAATCGTGCGTTGCTTGAGATAATTCGAAACCGCCGTGACGCCGTTCGATTGCTCGATGCTGAATTTGATCATGCTGAAAAAAGATTTGTCGGCGCCGACCAGGGTAATGTCCGTGCCGTGCAGCGTGGTAATCACCTTGAGCTTCTTCGAATTGAGAACGTGTTTGGCGAGATAGGCGCTGGTGGCGTGCGGCACGGCATAATGCGCGTGCAAAAGATCGAGGTTATACTCCTGCGCCACGTCGACGATTTTCGTCGTCAGGCTGAGATCGTAAGGCGGATATTTAAACAGCGGATAGGCGGCGACATCGACTTCGTGGAGAAAAATATTCGGATGGTACTCACGCAAACGGAACGGCACGGCGTAGCTGATAAAATGAACTTCGTAGCCGCGCCGCGCCAGCGCCAGGCCCAGCTCCGAAGCCACCACGCCGGAGCCGCCGTGGGTGGGATAACAGATCATGCCGATTTTCATAAGACGCAACCCAAGCTGAGATTCAAGGCAAACTATTTCGGAAGCAGCGGGCGCAGCGCTTCGGCGAACGTTTCATATTTCTGCTGCGCGATGAAATTTTTAACCAATAATAAGAATCTCGCGCCCGCCAAAACGTTGAATGCGGCGGCAAAAAAATTTTACGGAATCGCCTCGCGGCACCATTCCCCAAACGCCGCCACCGGATCGTCGATCCGCACCGGCTCGCGCGCCACAAAAGCCTCGCCGTATTTTACGCCGATCATCGCGCCCCAATAGCGATTCCTGGTTTCAATGAATTCCAGAAACTCCGGACGCGAGATGGGAGTTTTCTCGGCGCCATATTTATTCATGTTGGGGCCGTGAAATTGTGACTCGTGGGCATACACGGCGCGCATCTTCTGCTCGAAACTGTCGCTGATGTCAACGACGAAGCTCGGCGGTATCTCGTAGCGTTCGGGATAATAAAGCACGCGAAACGGCCGCCACGGCTCTCCCAGCCTCGCCCGCTCGGCTTCTGCCGTCAAATTTTTCAGCCCGGCGATCATTGCCGCTTCGCGCACGAGATTGGAGCTGTGAAGATGATCGGGATGGCGCGATTCCCAATGTATCGTCGCCACCACGCGCGGGCGCAATTCGCGAATCACCCGCACGAGCTTGAGCTTGTTTTCATACGTTTCTTCAATCGCGCCGTCGGGCATGTCCAACTGGCGATGCGCCGTCACCTGCATCATCGCCGCCGCCGCGTCGAATTCTTTTTGGCGAATTTCCGGCGTGCCGCGCGTGCCGGCCTCGCCGCGGGTGAGCGTTATCGCCGCAGTGCGATACCCTTGCTGCGCCAGCTTGATCAGCGTGCCGGCGCAGCACAACTCGATATCATCCGGATGCGCGCCGAAGGCGAGGAAGTCGATGGCTGTTGTCATGAGAAAAAATTAATTTGTACAGTGCAGTTAAAATTGTCAACGCCTGAGCGGCAAAGTCGCCGGTGCTATTTCAACATCTTCGCATTTCTCTTCGCAATAAAACCCTCTCTCCCATCCAGCAGCTTCACTTTGTACCATTCACCGGCGTCTTGAACCACTTCCAATTCGATTTCACCCGGCACCCGCAGCAAAGTCTGGCTGCCGGGATTCGGCTCGGCTTTGATCTCGACGCGGTCCGAGCTGGAGCCGGCTACCTGAATTTTTGGCGTGCTCGCGGCCTGCACTTGCTCGGCGGAAACTTCAAATTTGCGCTCTTGAATGAAAATGCCGAGCGCATTCAGTTTTTCCCAAAACGCCACTTGCTTCGCCACGCGGCCTTGCGCTTTGGTGTATTTGTCTTCCCGGCTTTTCAATTTGGCGGCCATCGCATATTTTTCCTGCGCCCGTTTGTAATCGCCGACGGCGTCGTAGAGCGCGCCGAGATTGAACTGCGCGGCGTGATTGTACGGATCCTGCTCGGCGACGGCGGCATATTGCAAATAAGCCCGGTCGATGTCATAACGTTCCAATGCCTCTTTGGCATCGTCGTGAAAACGTTTGTACGCGTCGTCTTCGAGCTTCGCCAGGTCGAATTTTTGCAATTCAAAATGCGGCGCGAAGTAATCCGTCAACTCTTCGGAAACCGTCTGCAAACATTCTTCGACCATCGCTTCCGGCGTCGGCAAATCGCCCCACTCGCCTTTGCACTTTTTCTTGTCGACTTTGTGATCGCTTTGCTTGGAGCCGATCACCTGGCCGGTCTCGATTTTGATGATGCGAATGGTGGCGGAAACGTTGGCGATGCGCTTGTTGCAATCGACCTGATATTTCTTTTTATCTTTATCCTGGCGCTCCTCCTTGATCCAGCGATCTTCGGCGGAGACCGAAAGATTGCCGGTGATGATGGCGTCGACGCCCAGCAGTTGGCCGACTTGCGCGGCTTGCGCTTCATTCACCGCGCCGCTTTGGCCGAGCTGCAGCTCATTGAGCACCTGCTGCAAACGCCCGCGCTCGACGACGCCGAAAACATTCGTCCGCGCGCCGTTTTGAAAGCTTTTGCCTTCTTTCGATCCCAAACCGAGAAACCCGCTGCCGACGTCTTCGATGCCGCGCTGGTCTTGCAGCAAATGCGCGATCATCATATCGGCCAGCTTCACGCCGCTGTCGCTAAAACGCTGCTGGCCTTTGCCGGATTCCGCCGCTTTTTCGATCAATCCCAGCAAGCCTTTCTTCTCTTTGCCCGGTTCATCATCGGCCTGAAAACTCGTGGTGACGCCAAAATCCGTGATCGCCACCTGTTTCACGCCCTCGAGCAATTGCTCCGGCGGCGTGAGAATGAAACATTTGAGATTTTGGCCGCGGCTCATCGCCGGCGACAGGAACATCAAGGCAACAAAAACCACCGCCGTTATGCGCGCAACAAAACCAAAAAAATTTTTCATGCCTTTCTCCGATGTTTGCTCATTTTGTGTTTCTTGTGGTGCTTGATTATGATAAAATATAATGCGCTTTCCGGTATTCTGCAACAATTTCACAACTCCACGACCTGATGCTGAAAACTGGTCAAATCAATTTGTTCATACAATTTCTGCACCAGCTCGCGGCCGTATTTGCACAAGAACGACACAAAGCTCAACTCGCGTTCCTGCAAATGGCGATTGGGATAAAGCGCGTTAGCGGCTTTGGCGATCTGCTGGGCGAGCGTTTCATCTTGCCGCTTCGCGGCTTGCAGCAGCTTCTTTTCGATGCCCTCAAGCTGGTGAAAGATTTTTCCCTGCTCTTTTTCAATGAAACCGCCGAGCGTCGCATCGAGCGCTGTGGCGCGGGTTTTTAACTCGGCCAGTTGCCGGCTCAGTTCATCACGCGCCGCCGCCACCGGTGCGAACAGACTGTCGTCGGCCTCGCGCTTGACGATCCGGCCGATCAGCTCTTCCGCCGCGCCGCCCTGCGCCGTCCAAAAATCGGGGATCTGCAAATCATATTTTTCCAGCACGCGCGCAATTTTCTTTTCCAGCAGCGTCATGCTGTGGCGCGGAAAGATCGCCGGCATCGGCACCGCAAACGCTTCGTAGACCCCGCGCAATTGCGCGAAATAGGCGATTTCAGCCGGCCCGGCGACGTACGCCACCGTCGGCAAAAGAAAATCCTGCATCACCGGCCGCAGCATGACGTTGGGCGAAAAATTTTCCGGATGCCGCTGCGCTTGCCGCAGCAAATCGCCGTGGGAAAATTGGAAGGCGCCGTCGGTGGTGAAAAACGCGCCGAGACGCTGTTCCAGCGTATGCCGCTGGGTTTTCACGTAAAAGAGATTCAACCGATCCGGCCGCAATGAAACTTGCGGCGAGTAGTCCTGGGCGGCGAGACGGTCGATGGCTTGCAAAGCCGCCGTCGTCGAGGGACTTTGAATTTGCATTTCCTGCTCGAACAACGGCGCGGCGAGGCGTTTGATTTCGACATCAGCCGGATTCATCACGACTAAGCCGTAGTGGCCGAGCAGATTCATCAGCCAGCGCGCAAAGGCCTCGGGCAGCGTCGCGCCGGGGCGATACGCCTCTTGCAGCGCGTGCAGCAGCTCGGTTTTAAATTCGGTGTCGGGAATCGCGGCGGCGAGCGCTTGATGACAAGTCGCAATGTTATCGGTCAAATGAATCTGCGAAACCGGCCGGCGCGCCTCGGTGTCGAAGACGCACGAAAAAGGCTCCAGCTCATTCTCGCGGTTCATCACGGTGAGCTGATTCACTTCGGCGACGTCGTCATCATCGGCGGCCAGCCAGAAAACCGGCGTCACTTCGCGGCCGAGGCGGGCGCTCAAGCTCTCGGCCAGTTTCAAACCGGTGAGCGCCTTGTAGAGCGTAAACAGCGGCCCGCCGAAAATGCCGACTTGCTGGCCGGTGACCACCGCAACGCTGCCGCTTTTTTCCAGCGCCGCAATGTTGCGGACGGTGGCTTCGCCTGCGCCCCACCGGCGATTTTGTTGGCCGAGTATTTTGGCCATCTCGGGCCGGGGATAATCGCGCTGGGCCACGAGATCGCATTGCGCCAGCAGCGCCGCGCGGCTGCGATAATCCACCGCAAAAAACTCGCCGAGCCGGTCAAAATTTTCAATATAATCCAAAAACAGCCGGCCGGCCCCGGGGACGTCGGAAAACGGAATTTTCACAGGCCTCTTTTCGCTCCTAAGCTGGTGACGAGTACAACAATTTAAAAATTTTTCAGCAGGAGTCAAATGGATTTTCTGCGGGAGAAAAACAAATATCCCAAAAATTCTCTTGCTTCTGTGCCCGGCGGATATTACCTTAGTCGTCACTTGCTGGAATTTTACAACTCGCCCTTGTTTTGATAACAACCGTTTATTGTCTTATGCGACATCTCAGTGTAGCTTGCTTTTCGCATTGCCTCTCTGCATTTTCATTGTGCCGTCATTGGCACAAACTTTTAGCTGCTATCAATTAAAAGCCCAATTAACAAAGGAAAATCACAATGAAGACCAAAGACAATTCAGCGAACACACCGAGAAAGGAACCGGTTGAGAGTGACACTTGTGAGCCGGCAGCGAGGCGCGTTGGTATGACTCTCGAGGAGATGTGGCTGGCGGAACCGATCCGCGCCTCCGAGCCGATACCGGATAACGCCCTCAGTTTATTACAGCCGGACGACGCACTCTATGCGCAGGCCGAGGGCGAGCCGCGCATCGAGGTGACCACCGAGCGGCTGGGCGCCACCAACCTGTGGAAGGTGTCGGTGCGCTCGAATGGCGAGGCACTGCGCGCAGGTTTAGTGGGTGACGCGCAGATCAGAGGCGCCGCGCCATGCGTCGACCTCGAATCAGGCGATGACATCGTCGAGGGCTATCGACCGCCCTGGCTCGACCTCGAATATATGCCGAAGCTGCAGCCGTTCCGCGCGAATATCCTGCGCCACAGGTATCGCACGGCCAAAACTCACCAATTTATCGAACCGATTTCCTATACGCGAACGGCGCCTCTTGACAACGTGCCGTTGATCAATGAGGCGCTCCGATTCAGCTATCCATGGCGCACAATTGGCAATGTGTTCGTGGGCAACGGTACGGACTTCGCCAATCCAACCAACGGTGGCTCGGGGGTGTTGGTCGGGCGGAACCTGATGCTGACAGCCAGCCACGTCGCGCCGTGGGGACGCGGGCCAGGCCAGTGGTGGATGCGCTTTGTGCCCGGTTTTCGCGCCGGCGGGCCTTACCCGGAGCCTCACTCAAGCTCCTTCGTCGAGCATTTTTATGGCACGTTCGTCGATGTGAACAAGCCCGAGGCCGGCGGCCAAGATTACGTCATCTGCAAGCTTTACCGGCCATTGGGCGACGCGCTCGGCTGGATGGGCAGTCGCTGGTTCGGCAGCGAGAGCGACTATTTCGCCCGCCGCTATATCAGTGTCGGCTATCCGGACAGCTTCGGCGGCAAGCCGGCGGTTGAATTCGATATCGATATCGATGACATCGATTCGGATGGCGACGGGCTTGAGCTTGAGACGACCTTTGGAACATCGCCGTTCGGAGACGGCTGGTCTGGCGGGCCATTGTGGCTGTGGGAAAACGAGAAACCCTACGTGATTGGTGTCCTCGCCGGGGACGAGAAAGATGAGCTTGATCCGCGGCGCTGGGTCTTTGCCGGCGGCAAGCTGCTCGTCGAACGCGTCAAGTTCGGGTTGGCGAATTTTGCGTAGCAGCCAATACCGATTAACACTTTTGATTTTGGTTAAGGTTATCACGCTCAAATTAGCGCTGGACTGAGTTTTCTTATGCGACATGGTAGGATTTTGTGCCGGTCACTACCTTGTTAGCCGCGCGCGTGTGGCAATTAACAAAACGTTTACTCAAAACTAAGGAGGAATCATCATGAAGAATCTGATGACAGATCTATTCGCAGCCCTTTTTTCTGGGCTTCTCATCTTTACTGGTTGCAGCAGGGTAGATCGCCCCATTGCTCCAGAAGAAACCAAGAACTACGAAGGCGTCCAACCGCTTCAGAAGTCTGGCAACTGCGTTAAACCTCCATCTGGTCTGATAAGCTGGTGGCCTGGGGATGGCGATGCCAATGACATAACTGGTGGGAATCACGGCACTCTACAAAACGGGGTGACGTTTGCTGCTGGTTTAGTCGGGCAGGCCTTTAGTTTCGTTGGTCCTTTTGATATCGTACGTGTATCTCATGATCCCAGTCTTAATGTTGGAACAGGTGACGTTACTATTGACGCGTGGATAAAGTTTGACAATACAACATTCTCAGATGATAAGGTCATTATGAGTAAGTTTGATCTAAGTGTTCCATTTAACGGCCCCGGTTACAATTTCACGTGGCTGGGAGATAAGCTCCAATTCATAGTCGATTCGGAGCTTGGAGGATTTGGACCGTCTGTGCAAGACAAAAAGGTTGAAGCAACCATAACGAAAGATACATTTTGGCACCATGTTGCTGCGGTTAGACGTGGGCTTACGATGGAACTTTATTATGACGGAGTGTTAGTTGCTACTGCGACGCATATTAAGTAGAATATAAATGATTCATTGACAGATTGCTAGAGCAAATGTCAAGAGTTGTGTAAACTTTTTTTCAAGTTTTAAGCGGCCTTCCGAAAGTTAGAGCGCTGTGATTGCTTTAAGCAGTCAATGGTCTCAGCAACCAGCTCATGACCACAGATTT
>Ga0187892_10011280_pt1 | contig 11014 bp, 13 predicted proteins | sample MA1701073metaG_FD_139345 | JGI IMG/M metagenome (GOLD analysis project Ga0187892, IMG submission 139345) | Bio-ooze microbial communities from a basaltic lava cave in the Kipuka Kanohina Cave System on the Island of Hawaii, USA - MA170107-3 metaG ... | reverse complement strand
GCACGATGATCTACAAACTGACCGTGAAGGGTGTGCCCGTGGACGACTTCTGGTCGATCAGTGTCTACAACGCTCAGGGCTATTTCGAGAAAAACCCATACGATGCCTATACGCTCAACAACATCACGGCGAAGAAAAGCGATGACGGCTCGGTCGCCGTTCAGTTCGGCGGCTGCGACGGCAAGACTCCTAACTGCCTGCCCATTGTGCCGGGCTGGAACTATATGGTGCGCCTCTATCGTCCGCGGGCCGAGATTTTGAACGGCAAATGGACTTTTCCAGAGGCCCAGCCCATGAATTGACCGGCTCGTGCCCTTGGTGAGATGACATGGTGATCTGACGTAATGGAGTGATCGATGAAGGAAACGGAGACACATGCCGTGAGACTCGTTCCTTCACGCATTGCCGGCGTCTTTGCAGTCGTCGCGATCTCGCTGCTCGCCGGTTGCACGGGAACATCCATCGTAAAAGGGGAAGCGGTGCCTGAGCCGACACCTGCCGTACAGCATGCGAATCCGGCCTCTCAGCAATGCGTGGAGCGGGGCGGAACGCATGCGAGCGAGCGCAGACCCGATGGTGGTCAGTACGGAGCGTGCGTTTTCCCCGACAACAGGCAGTGCGAGGAGTGGGCGCTCTTCCGAGGCGAATGCCAGGCCGGCGGCGTCCGGGTGACGGGGTACGCGACGCCGGCTGCGCAGTACTGCGCCATCACCGGCGGGCGGTACACGGTCGTTGCGAGGAGCGGAGCTACCGACGAGCAGGGGATATGCGCGTTGCCAAGCGGCAAGGTGTGCAAGGCGGATGCGTATTACGAACAGGGGACTTGTGGCTCAAACTAACCACGACGAAGAGGAAACATGACATTAACAAGAGTACTGTCAGGATTCCTTCTGGCGATCGCGTTGATCGCGACGCTACCAGGTGTGGCCAAGGCTACGTACGATCCGCTGCCGTCTTGGAACGACGGCTCTGTAAAAAAGGCTGTGGTTGACTTCGTTGCTCGTGTGACGACGGAAGGTGGACCGGATTTCGTCGCGCCGGCTGAACGTATTGCCACGTTCGACAACGACGGTACCTTGTGGGCGGAGCAACCGATCTACTTTCAATTTCAGTTTGCGATGGACCGAGTGAAAGCGCTCGCTCCTCAGCATCCGGAGTGGAAGAAGAAACAGCCGTTCAAGGCGCTACTCGAAGGCGATAAGAAAACGTTCGCTGCTGGCGGGGAAAAGGCATTGCTCGAAGTCTTGGCGGTGTCGCACACGGGCATGACGACGGAGGAGTTCGATACGATCGTCAAGGACTGGCTGGCAACGGCGAAGCATCCTCGATTTAAACGGCCCTACACCGAACTCGTGTATCAGCCGATGCTGCAACTGCTTGACTACCTGCGCGCGAACGGGTTCAAGACGTTCATCGTCTCCGGCGGTGGGGTTGAATTCATGCGTGCGTGGGTCGAGGAGGTCTACGGCATTCCGCCCGAGCAGGTCGTCGGGAGCATGGGCAAGCAGAAGTTTGAATTGCGCGACGGCAAGCCGGTGATAGTAAAATTGCCTGCGGTGGATTTCATCGACGATAAGGAAGGGAAACCCATCGGTATTCAGAAATTCATCGGCAGGCGACCGATCTTCACCTTTGGCAATTCGGACGGAGATCAGCAGATGCTGCAGTGGACGGCCGCGGGGGAAGGACCCCGTTTCATGGGTCTGGTCCATCACACCGACGCCGAGCGTGAGTGGGCCTACGACCGCACCTCGCCTATCGGGAAATTAGACAAGGCGCTGGACGAGGCGAATACAAAAGGGTGGACAATCGTCGATATGAAGCACGACTGGAAACGGATCTTTCCGTTCGAGTCGGGGTCGACGAACTCTCGTGCGATGGAACCTATGAAATGAGACAGGAATTGTCGAGATCTGCCGCAGGCGTCGCGTTACTGATGCTGTCAATCATTGTAACTGGCTGCGCCAGCTCGCTCTATGGGTGGCAAGTCCGAACCAGTTCGACGACGATGCCATCGTCGTTTCAGCCCGCCGCTCTTGAGCAGCACACCGTTGCCCTGTTTGGGGCGATCACACTTCCGGCTCTCCACGGTAATGAGGTGGCGATATCGTATGCGCTCGACGAGATTCTTCACAAGGTTTCGCCGAAGTGGAAAGTGATGTCCCCGCGGGAATTAGCCAAGCTCATTAACCGGCATGGATTGGCCGGAGGGTATGCCAAAATGCGGGCGGATTTCGAACTGAGTCACATCCTCGACGGCACGACTCTGCGAAAAATCGCGTCTGCACTCGGTGTTCGCTACGTGTTTCAGCCCTACCTAGCGGCCTTCACGCAAACGATGACCGATCGCTGGACCTTCCCTCCAATTGATTTGCGCGTGTCGCAGACTCGGTCGAGTATCATGCGGCTCTCGCTCCAGTTGTGGGATGCGGAGACGGGGGAGCTGGTGTGGGGCTCCATGGCCGAAACGACCATGCAGAATGAGGGTTTCTCGCAAGACCCGGTGTACTTGGAGGATATTTCCCGGGCTACATTGGGGAGCATGATGCAAGATTTCAAGTATGGGAAAACGGCTTCTACCTATACGCCGGTGAATAGATTTCTTAATGATCTGATCGAAGAGTCCGTGCCGCGCGAACAGCCAGCAAATCAAGAAACTAGTGAGCCGGACAAGAGTGCGGAGGGACCTGGCCTGACAGAGAAGGAACGACAGCCATGAGAAGACCGCGAATCCAGTTCCGTGTGCTTTTTCCGCTGATACTGGTATGTTTCACAGCGTGCGCCACCGTACCAAGTGATCTTGAACCTCCGAAGATCAGTCTCGCGAACATCGCGCCGAAGGATGTTGCGGTCTTTGAGCAACGATTTGACGTGCAGCTCCGTATCCAGAATCCAAACAACCAGGAATTGGAAATTAACGGTCTGCGGTGCGACATTGAACTCAACGACAGAGAGTTCGGCAACGGAATGTCCGGGCAAAAAGTTACAATTTCTCGCTTCGGGTCCGAGGTTGTGAATGTCGAGGTCATCACCGGTCTCGGCAGTTTCATCCGCCAGTTTCAGGAGTTCACCAAATCAGGTGTCGGCAAGGTGCGTTATCGGCTCAAAGGCACTGCCTTCGTGGAGGCCCCCAGTAGTTTCAAGCTGCCCTTCGATGAGAAGGGCGAAGTCGACCTCGGCTTGAGTCAATCGCAGCCGTGATTTACCCGAGAAGAACGGCACCGATGATTTCAGGAAGAATGGGAGGGCTGGACAATCCATGAAAAGCCTAATCAGACATTGGGCGGCATATGACAGATTCATCCGGGAAGGCGTAACTTGGAAACTGAAGATTCCGATCCGTCTAATTTTGCTCGCGCCCGTGTTGCTGACATGTGTTGCTCTGCTTGAAGGGTGCTCCAGTTCAGGTCCGGAGACGCGTGGTACCGAGCAGAACGCGAAGCGGATGCATCGGATCAGCGTTCTGACGTACAACACATTGCACGGGTTGGAAGTGGGCCGTTACTCGGTCCGACCGGGTGAATCCGAAGATGCGCATGCGGTGCGATTGGGGCTTCAAATAGAACAGATGGCGGCAGCGGCGCCTGATCTGATGCTTCTGCAGGAAGTCAATCCTTTGCCGGGCCGGGCACGGATGTATGTGGACGGCTTGAAAAAGTCCGGTCTGGAGTATGACGAAGTCCACCAGGTCGACGCCTGCGGGATTCGCCTGATCGGAAATGTGGCTGTCGTTCCCGGATTGAATAACGGGTTGGTTGTTCTTGCGAAAGCTCCCTTGCGGATTCGCAAATTGGAGGGGCTCAAGCTCAGTGGCGGGATCGGGGCATGCCGGGATTCCTCGGGCATGCAATTCGGCGAACTGCGCTATGCCTTGATTGCAGAGATCGAGAACCCCGCTACCCAGAGGAAGATTCTGGCCGTCAGCCTGCACTTGCATTCCGGAATCGAGCGGGACGAATACTTCGTCCAGCGCATCAATGCCGCGCAGCTTGAAGGGCGGATTCCGAATCAGGACGAGGCTCGGAAGATTCTAGCTGCTCTGGAACAGGATCAAAGTCGGAGGCTCGATGAATTACGCACATTGGTACAGGGGTTGCGGACGCTTCAAACCGAGGGACATTATGCGGGTGTCCTCGTTGGAGGCGACTTCAACTTTGAGCCCGACTCGCCCGAATATCTAGCGCTGCAGAACTCCGGATTGAAGGATACGTACATGCTCGCTCGCCATACGGGTGAGTTGCAGTCCTATGATCCTCAGCACAATCCGATAGCGCAGCATGAGGAGGTGGCACTGCCCCCCGCGCTCACCTCGATCGTGCAGGCGATGCCTGAAGAGGAACGGCAGAAGGTCGTTGACGGTTATCGGCGCGGCCTTAATATGAGCAGGCGTATCGATTTTATCTTTGCGATGCGTTCGGGGCCGGCCGATCCGAACGCCTGTCTCCGGCAGGAGTTATTCGGAATGCCCAATCCGGTCACGCTCGATGTCGGATCGGATCACTATGGAGTGTTGGACACATACACGACAGATGGCAGCGGTTGCTGATGCTCTTACCGCCTCTTATGACGAACTTGGTCGTCGGCGGAGAGGGACGCTCATGTCCTTCAGTGTGAAGGGGCGGTGGTCGAGACAACGGTTGAGTTAGTCAACTCTAAGGAGGCAACGATGCGCATCTGGCGTACCACGCTCTGTTTGGCGATAGTGTTGTTCTGTGCCCAAGCCTGTACACCCATCGATGTGAAAACAGATTTTGATCCTTCGGCGGACTTCACCCGGTTCCACACGTTTGCGTTTGCGGGCTTCACGGACATCACCAAGACCGGGCTCCTTGACAATTCGCTGACTCGCAAACGTATTGAAACGGGCGTCTCGAGAGAACTCACACAGAAGGGATTACAGGAAGTCAAACCGGACGAACATCCGGACCTCCTGGTCCACTACTGGATTGGCACACAAGATAAGCAGCGAGTGCAGGGGACCGGCGGCCCGGGGTACTATGGCGGGGGGTACTACGGTGGGGGATACGGATGGGGAGCCAGTTACAACACTGTCACGACCTATGAGTATACGGAGGGGACACTCGTCGTGGATCTGGTCGAACCGGTAAGGAAGGAATTGCAGTGGCGTGCGACGATGGTCGCGATTTTAGAGGACACGGCTCAGGAAAATATCGAACTGGGCAACGAGGCAATCAAAAAGGCTTTCGAAAATTATCCACCCAAGAAGAACGCGCCATAGCGGCCGGATCCCGGCTACGGATATTGTATATTCACGATCCTCGTGCAACAGTTGGTGGAAGACATGTGCTGAACTGTGCCGGTATAGGGGTTTCCGAACGGCCGATTGTTGAAGCGCGCATGGACGACAAATCAGGGGACATGCTATTTTTCTGACAGACTTGTCCGCGCGTGGCTTGGGTGTACTTTGTGAGTAGCCTTTATGGCCTACCTTCGATATTCGAAAGACTGTGAGTGGCATGTCTTCGAGGAGCGCAAGACGGGCGAGTCCGAGAATCGTCTTGCCGTGTGGCACAAGGATCACGAGGCTGAAGCTGCGTCGTATACTGCTACCATGATTCAGAAGATGCTGGAGCTGGAAGATTACTCCGGCATCCCCGGGTACCAACCGCGCCATAAACGCATGCTCCGCGAAGCGTTCGAAGCCTGGCTGACCGAGCAATCCAGTGAGGAAATCTAGCGTCGGCTCCGTCTTGTCAATTCGTCAATGCGTGTCCCTGACATTGTCTGCTCGGCGGCGATCACCAATGCAAAGGGGTCGGGAGGCTTTTCTCGCCCGCTCAGGGCAATGAAGCCCCCGACCCGTTGTTTTGCTGGTTAGTCCAGCGGTGGAACCACTCCGGCAAATGTTAAGAGATCGGTGATGCGGAAGTCGCCTGGTGTTGCAGAGGGCAGCACCGGTGTCCAGTTGGGCCGAGCGGCCAAATAGGAAGTTTCATCGGCCTTCAGCAGGCCGATAAATACCTCACCGACGATGCGGCTTCCCACCGGGCCTAAACGAAGACCTTTCTCCATGAGTTCCGCCTCCTTTAATATGTAGAACCAGAGCGGCGTACTCTTCTCCATATCGAATGGCCTCAGCATATCCAGCTGTGTGGGCGTCAATGCTGGAACGCCCATCCTCCGGGCGATGGCCTGGCCGGACGGTATTCCGAAATTGACGTGGCGCATCAAGTTGCGTGAGGCCAGCGATTGTACCCCGTCGGACGGTAGACCTGGAGCAGGTCCGCGCGAGCCTGGCAGCAACATCACCACGCTGGAGAGTTTGCCGTCAATCTGCTTGTTGGGTCGGAAATTGGTCGCGTCGAATTTGAAGAATGTCTGCCAGTCGACAAACCGCCTGGGCGCTCGCTTCCCGCCACGCAGATCGATTGGATCCAGGTCGTTGGGGTCCTGAGTATCGTCGAAGATGAAAGCGAAGAACGGGGACCCGCCGGTGGGCCCGAAGTTCAGGCGGTAGCTTGGACGAATCTGCGAATGGCCAAAGCGGTAGGCTGCTACTGAAAACTCGATAGGGAGCTTCGGACTCTTTGAGTTCCTGTCTCTTCGAAAGTCTGAATCATCGTCGAGCCGATAGTAGCGGAGTCCCCTTTTTAGAATGTCATCGACACGCTCTTGTCCAATCGTCATGGGCAGAAATTCGTGGAGGATGATCCACTGATAGTGCCAGCGGACCTGGCGCTGGGCCAGCTTGAAAATCCGCTCGGCTGACTCGTCGGCATAAGCAGGATCTTTGCGCAGGTGGTCGATCACAGCATTGTGAAATTGCAGCATCGCCAAGTGGAATTGAGCAAGGATCACATGCTCGTCGTTCCGGCTATCTCCGAGAATGGCAACATTATTTGGATCGCGCGGCAAGTCGTAGCGGACCGCTCCTTTGCGCGAGACGTTTTCTGAGCCAGGAATGGGTTCCACGCGCAGCTTGATCTCACCGGAACTCACATCATACAACTCCGGTGATCCCTCCGGTCCCTCGCCATACACGCTATCCAGGTCGAACGCAGCCGTGCGAAAGTTTATCGTCTTCGCTGGGTTGCTGCGTTCGAGCAACGGGGATCTCGGGTCGAGCGTGATATCGTGGTCCAGGAACTGACCAAAGAAGGTCACGCCGGCTGTCATGTTGGGATTGTCGGGATTATTCGGACTGAACACCGCGGGATTCGTAATCGACTGGATGGGATCGGTCAGATTGTCCAATGCATCGATGAGGCCACCCTTTTCCCCCAGCTTCTTGGCCTGATTACGGGCGGTATCGGTCGGCGGGGCGAAGGGCGGCAAGTCAGGAAACATGCGTGTAAAAGAGTTGTCCGGAGATTGCTGTCGGTCCCGCATACCTGGAAGGTGCAGATTGTTTTTCCCATCAGCGTGAGCCATGGTGAGGCCGAGCAGCGCTGTAGAACACAGCACTCCTGTGAGACCGGCTGATAGAACTTTCTTGCCACGATGCGACATGGTGTCCTCCTCTTGATGTTACAGATGTTCAAGATCCAGGAATCAACCGTTGTTTCCCGGCAAGAACGCGATGCGAGTTCGTTGGAGCAAGAACCGAACCATGGGCAGCGCATATTCCATCGTGTTCTTATCCGGGTGAAACGCATGAAAAAAATTCTGTGGGGTGGATCTTGAAAGCGGACTGTATGCGAAAGCGGACGTATGTGAGAGAGTCCATTGCTGCATAGAAAGATACAACGTGCTGCCTCACGCCACTCCGCGATTTTGCAACGAACCATCATGAATAATTCGGGAATCCTTTTTGAACGAGTATGGATTTCAAGCTAGAACGGCCCGCGCCGAACGATTCACCTTGCGAAACCCCACCAGTAGGGATTTCAGGATTGGTTCTGGTGCAGGATTGATTTCGGTTGCCTATGCCGCGGTAGGAACGTTGGAGAGATTAAGAGAATGTCTCCGATATCCAAGTGAATCATCACCCGTCGGTGTATCGAAGTCTCTTTCGATAGTATGCCAGGGGCCACAGTAGCAAGGCCCATGTGAAGTCCACGCGGCACGGTGACTTTTCTCTCAAGGGTGAACTCGTTTCCCTCCATAGGGATGTATCTCCTTAGGATCGATGGGGGGTATATTCAAAATACCCATAATGACCTTGTTGATCCTCCCTCCCCCCTCGGAACCCAGTCCCTCCTGCCAGCCACATCTCCTCGCTTGCCCTCGCTGATTTAGAAGGGTAAAATCGGCTCCCACTCATTCACCAACATCCATAGGAGGTGCTATGGCTGTCCGCACCACTCCCTCAAAACCACGGGTGTCTCTTGACCGAAGCATCGAACGGATGCGGAAACAGCTCGCCGAATTCGCCCCGTTTTTGGGCAAGGGCAAGCAGACGCGCAGTCTGGAAGAATTCGACCTGGAAACCGAACGGCTGATCGAGGAGCTGCTCGGGCAGACCTCTAACTTGCTGCATGCGTATGAGTATGCTGAGCTGGGTGAAGCGGCAGGACTGGTCAACATGACAGACGAGGCCCCGGAAGGCACCGGCATGGATAGTGATCGGCAAAGCCTGTTGCAGCGCGGCCGCGTATTGGAGAGCTGTGTGTCTGAATTGGAAGCGCGCCGTTCTGCAGCACCGAAGAAATCAAAAATTGGGCGCACGCTCATTGGTCCGCAGATCGCGGAGCACATGTCCGGCGAGATCCGGAGCGTGTCACAAGACGACAGTCTGCGAAAGGCCGGGCAGCTCATGCAGCAGTGGAAGCTGGGGTCTCTGCTTGTTACAAACAGTCAATCGTACGTCGGCGTTATCACCGATTCGGCCCTGGCCCGCGAGGTGGCGGCCAAAGGGCTAGATCCTAATACGACCGTTGTCAAAACTTGCATGCGGACGCCGTTGGTAGCTATTGGAGGTGATCGGCCGATCATTGACGCCGTGAGGATGATGAAGGAGCAGGCTACCCGGCATCTGGCAGTGACGCAAGATGAACAGATTATCGGTGTGATATCCGTCTCCAATATTCTGCGGTATTACTCGGGCATCGCCTAGCAACACGTCGCGCGTTGTTCATAAAGCCTGGTTTGTTGAATAAATATCGTATGGGGTATAGCTGGAAAGAGCAGAGTGTGCATTGCTGATGGTTTGAGGAACCTGAATTCTACTTTCGCCGTCATCAGCTATACGCATTCGCTCCTTTCAGAACGGGAGGTGAGAGATGGGACCAACTAAGGCGATCGTGAAAGAGAACAGGCTCTACGAAGTGGTAGGAGGAAAGCTGATTAAGGACGGGTTCGCCAACCGGCAGGAAATTGAAGACTACGTGAAACATCATTACGTGACGTTGCCGGTGCTCGACAAAGCGGGGAACCCATGGTTGCTTGAAGGGAAGCCGGTGTATTGTCTCCGTGGCACGCAATACGAAACCGTAGACGATCAGAGGATCCAGCTCGCGCGCTGTCCGGATTGCGGTGGCATGGGAATCAGATCAGACGAAATTACGGTCGAATCAGATTGTATTCGTTGCACGGCCTGCGGGCATGAATTCGACGCGCGATTGGAAATGATGGAAACATAAGAGGGGGATCGCCTTGCCAGTGTCCTGTGCTCGCGCAACGCGCGGCCTCGGAAGGCCCTCATTGGACGCGCGCAGCGGGACACCAACCAGGCAGTCCCCCGAAGAGAGAAATGAGCGAGCTTGGAGGGAGCATTGTAGCGGTCATTACCTGCGTGCAGTGGAAACCACGCCAGCCGTCTCGCGGATGAGGAGGGCCAGACATTCCATTAGCCTGGGCGAAGGCTGCCTGCTAGTAGGTGAGTGAGAAAGTTGTCTCTTAAGAGCATGTATTCGTAAAGGGTGATTCTTCCCCGGCATGGCGCTAGCCTCTTTCATTATCATTGACAGGATACCTCCGGTCCACATGACAGGCGTTGTGTATGTCGGCAAGATCTGATTCTATGTTTCGGCTCCTCGACTCCATTTCAATTGTCGTGTCACTCGATGCTGCGCATTCGATGATTGCGTTGCCAGTCGAAGCGTCGGTGCCGTATGTCAGCGGTGACCACGGTGGCGCCGGGATGGATGATGCGTCAGGAAAGCCACGCGTCTATGAAGAATGGGGCTATGCAGAGCGCGCGTGGTTTTTGGAAAAGCGTCAAGGTTTTACGGGGGTGCTCCGTGCACTCTTGTGGCCGACGGAGGGCGTCGTCGAAGTCGGGATTCATCAATCGATCTGGGCCGAACGGACGCAGAAGCCTCCGGCTGAGGCCTTCAGGTTCCAGATCAGTAAAGCTGGGCATCTGAACTTGCGGTCCTATCTCCGAGCGACCATCGCATCGGAAGAGCCTGTGGGAATTGTCGGCAACAGCCGGTTTTGTACCGCCCGGTCGCCATATCATCTGTTTCACCATTGTCATCACTATACAGCGAAGGGCTTGCGTGAGGCAGGGTTGCCTATCTCGATGTCGCGAGCCTTGACTCGCGATGGTTTTGCCAGGCAGCTTCGCGGTATAAGGTCGATCTCTTGAGACACACAGGTTTGGCTTGTCTTCCTAATTATGTTTCGGCAGAAACGTTGATAATCAGTGAAACTGGATGCAGGGTTCTCGGATTTTGCCTGATGCAGGCCTCTCAATTTAGGGTCCTTTGGACAGCCGGCTGTATGATCCATTCGGAGGTGATGGTTTCATCGATGACATTACCTCCGAGCGCGTCATTCTTCGCCGGGGTCTCTGTGTCAGAGCATGAGGTATGTCCACGAAATTCCGGAGAAATTTTGGCGCATGATTGTATTGACACATGAATAAAAGAAAGCTAGGATTTTGGGATAACACATCTATCCGATGAGTCAGTATTATGGCGTCTGGGCATAGAATAATGAGAAGCGGCTTGATAAACGCGGAGGGGTGGTTCTCAGTTCCTTAATTTACCAAGGAGGTCAGGGTATGGCGAGTTCAACAACATGGGGGGGCGCGGACCGGGGGTACGACATGTCGCTCTGGTACGATTCCAGGCCTCTCAAGATCGGTTGGTTCGCAATGCTGGCGGCG
>Ga0187892_10011278_pt1 | contig 11015 bp, 12 predicted proteins | sample MA1701073metaG_FD_139345 | JGI IMG/M metagenome (GOLD analysis project Ga0187892, IMG submission 139345) | Bio-ooze microbial communities from a basaltic lava cave in the Kipuka Kanohina Cave System on the Island of Hawaii, USA - MA170107-3 metaG ... | reverse complement strand
TGGCCAGAATGGAACAATTGTTCTGGCACCCGGCTCTTCCGCCGAGCACTTTACACTCTGCTTGCCGTCACCATTACAAGCTCGGGTGGGTGGCGACGATCGGGCAGTGAGTGGGCGAGCGTTAAGAGTTTCGGGTCAGCTCCCATGTCTGCTGCCGAAACTCCACCGGCTATCCGTCCGTTCATTCCCGATTCAGTTCGTCAATCAACTGCCGCAGGCGGCCCCAGCGGGTTTTGTCGAAGTAGAACGACAAACGCGGCAAGTTGGCCAGCTCCGGTTCATCCTCCTCGCCGGCGAGCGGGCCACCGGCGGTGATCTCGAACTTGGAGACGATGTCGCGGAATTCGCGATTGAGCCGGGCCAGCGTGGTTCCCGTGGGCGGTCGCTGGACGCGGATCACCAGCAGATCTTTCACGAAGCGCATCGAGTGGTAATTGCGGTAGAAATTCGTGACCTCCTCGCCGGCCTCCTCGGCGTCATCGGTGACCTTGAACAACGACATGTCCTCCGCCGAGATCAAGCCCCGACGCAACAGGTGGTCCTCGACGTAACGCTTCCACGTTTTCCAGTACGTCCCGCGCGGCCGGTCGAGGAACACCAAAGGCATCGGCTTGCCCTTGCCGGTCTGGATCAACGTCAGCGACTCGTATCCTTCGTCCAGCGTGCCGAACCCGCCCGGGCAGAGCAACACGGCGTCGGACTCCTTCAAAAAGGTCAGTTTGCGCGCGAAGAAATACTTGAAAAGGATCAGCTTGCGGTCGCGCTCGATCACGGGATTGGCCGCCTGTTCCCAAGGCAGCCGGATGTTGACCCCGAAACTCCGGTCGCGTCCGGCGCCCTCGTGACCCGCCTCCATGATGCCGCTGCCGCCGCCGGTGATCACCATCCAACCCTGCGCCGCGATGGCCCGCGCGAATTGGACCGCCTGCTGGTAATCGCGATCGTTCTTCTGGATGCGAGCCGAGCCGAAGATGCTCACTTTGCGAATGCCCCGATAGCGCGAGAACACCTTGAACGCGTAGCGAAGTTCCTTGAGCGCAGCGTTGATGATCTTGAGGTCGCCGCGATTCGCCTCGTCGCCGGCGAGCTTGAGCGCGGTCACGATGATCTCGCGAATCAGGTCGGCGTTTTCCCCATCGCCGAGGGAACGCGCCAGAGACTCGGCCTGCGTATCCAGTTCCGGCACGCCCACGGTGTAACGCTTGGTCTGCACGCGGGCGAATCTACACAAGCGACCGAGCGCCGTCGAGAACAGGAAACACGCGCGGCAGTGGCGGTGTCCTTCCTGCCGGCAGGCACAAACGCCCCTGGTCGGCGCGCGGCGCAGCCTGCTCAAAGCAATTTCTGGAGTTGCTCGCGGTCGAGTTTCCCCCGGGAATTCATGGGCAAAGCATCGAGGATTTTGATCACTCGGGGCACTTTCCACGCGGCAAGGCGTTCCCGGCAATGTTGGAGCAGGGCGTCCACCGCGAAGCCAGTCCTTTGACGCGCGACGAAAGCCGCGATGGCTTGGCCGCGAGTGGCATCGGCAACCCCCATCACCGCGGCGGCGGAAACGCCCGGGAACTGTACCAGACATTTCTCGATCTCGACCGGGTTCACCTTCCTGCCCGCGACGTTGATGAAACTGCTGATCCGGCCGAGCAGATGGACCCGCCCGGTCTCGTCGATGCGACCGATGTCGCCGGTGAGGAATACGCCGTGGCCCAGCACCGGTTCGTCGTCGCGACCGGGCGCAGGAAAATAGCCCGTGGCGACGTTCGCGCCGCGCACCTGAACGCGGTCATCCACGCCGAGGCCCACAGAGACGTTGTTCATCGGCGTGCCGACGCAACCTTCGACGAAGTCATCCTTCGGTTCGCGCTCATAGGTGATGCCGCCGCACTCGCTGCTCCCGTAGAACTGATGCACGCCGACGCCGAACCGCTTGCGGAACGCGTGATAGACCGACGCGCTCAACGGGGCGCCGGCGGAGATAACCGTTCGCAACGAGTCCAGCCGCGGTACCGGCTCCGGCAATCGACCGAGCGCGTCGAGTAGAAACGGGACGGCAGGAAACACCGTCGCCTTGGAGCTTGCGATGCCTTCCAGCACGGCGCGCGGCAGGACTTCGCCCAGCACCGCCACCGGCGTGCCCTGGGTGATCAGCGGGAGAACGAGGTTGTCAAATCCGTACGAATGCGACAGGGGGATGGCCGCGAAATTGAGGTCAGCCGGTCGGATATCCATCGTCGAGCAAATATTGGCCGCGTCCGCGAGAAGCTGCGAATCCGAAAGCGCGATGCCCTTCGGCGTTCCCGTCGAGCCCGAGGTGAGTTTCACCATCACCGTTCCCGGCGGCGGCGACGCGGCCGGATGTTCGGTGTCACGGTGGACATCGGTCCACGTGTCCTCGTTGAGCAACAGCGTGGCGGCCCATGAACTCGGCGATGGTTTGGGCTTCCGGGCGCCCGAGCGTCCGGTCCACGGGCACGATCACGAGACCGAGGCGCCACAGGGCGAGGCACTGCGCGAGAAAACCGGCGCCGTTTTTCATTTGGATCACGACGCGGTCGCCGGGGGCCAGCTTGCGGGGTGCTTCGCCGGTGAGTTTGCGCTCGAACGCCGACGCCATGTGTTCCAGTTCGTCAAACGTGACGCTGGAACTCGAGTCGCAATCCACTAAGGCGACTCGATCGCGGTTCGCACGCAGCGTTTCGCGCCAGCGCGCGTGCAAGGATGGGAGATCACTCATGCGGACCTCCGAGGCTTGGCGAAACCCCCGTTTTCCGCGAGAAACGATGGCATTCGTAACCGTGTTGCATCTTTTTTTTACTTCCCAAAGATAGGGAGAGGGACCAAGGAGGGGCTGAAGTTTCCGGCGGCGGTGCGCTCGCAACGCCGCCCCGGGTACAGGGCATGCTCAAACGTCCAGCGTATGGGCGAGGGAAACCTACAGACGAAGCTGTTGATCGTGGTGATGGTTGCCATCTTCATCGGTCTGGCTGTCGGGGCGGCAATGATCGTGCGTGACAAGCGCGCGCCGGCGCAGCCGAGAATCCCCAATCCATTTCCCGTCGTTGCCGAGGAGCAGCGGCGCTGAGACAACCAGCGTCCGCCTCTCACTTCGCCTCGGTCGCCGTCTTCTCGAACCGCGTCCGGGTGATCATCTTGAAATGGTCGTCGGTGTTGCCGACGATTCCATCCGGGCCGCCGGAGCGGATCTCGTACACGTCCTTGCCGTCCGGGCTTTTCTTGTGGAGGAACTTGTACGGCCGCCCGTACGGGTCGAGCAGGTTCGATCCCGCGCCCAGGTACGGGCCTTTCCAGCCGGCGACTTTCGGGTCGTTGAGCAACGCATCCAGCCCGGCCTCTTTCGTCGGCACGTCCTTGACGTCGCGGAAGTACTTCATCAGCGCAGCCTCGTACACCTTGAAGTCTTCGTCGGCCTTCTTGTTGCCGCGCCGGGCGCGATTCGCTTCGTCGAGGACGCGGTCGGCCTCGGCGTTCATGATTTGGTGCGCCTCGATCATGCCGCCGATAGCCGGCACGACCGACGCCATCATGGTGCTGGTCTGCACCTCGGCCTTGACACGCTCCCATTCGGTCAGTTCGTTGTCGGGCAATGCTTCGGGCGGCGTGGGTTTCTTGTTCTTCACCACGTTCGTGCCGGTTTTCTCCTTCAAGACGACCTCATCCTGCTCGGCGCCGGTGCCGCGCACGCTCACTTCGCCGGTGAAGCAGGCAATGCGCGAGCTTTCTGCGTTGTCCGCGATCTGAACGCCAAACGCCGTGCCGCGCACGCCGACGATGGCCGTCGGGGTCTGTACTTTGAACGACGATTGCTCAGTCTTGAGTTTGTTCACCAGGAACAACGCTTTGCCGGTCAGCGCCTTGACCTCGCTCTTGGTCGTGTCCCCTTCCCGCGTCAACGAGGCGATCTCGACGCTGGTGTTGGCCGTAAGATTCGCGCCCGCCACGTCGCCGGCCTTGATCGACGCCTTGCCATCCGCGCCCGTTCGCACCGCCGCGCCAATGGCCAGGTTTTGGTTGGTCTCGGCCTTGGCCCACGCGGCTTTCTCGTTCGCTCGCATTTCGACTGCCCCTTTGGCCTCGACGATCTGCCAAATCAACGCCGCAGGGGGCGCACCCGTGCTGGCGGCGGGTGCGGCCGTGGGTGGCGCGGCATCCTGAGCAAACGCAGAAATCGAAGTGAGGGAAACCAGCGCAGCAACCAGCGGACGACGCATCTTGTTCATGGCTCGGGCTCCGGGGATTTGAGTTGGCGCGGATATTAGGTTGCCCGGCAGGTGAATGCAATGCTATTTGTCCCATTCGCCCTTGAAGAACTACCGCTCCGAGTTTCTCTACACACCGCCCAGTTGGTTCGCGCCGCTGAACTGGTTCGAGGTGTTCGACAACGCGAACCCGGTGGAAATCGATCTCGGTTGCGGCGATGGCTCGTTTCTGGTCGCCAGGGCCTCCCGGTATCCCGAGCGGAATTTCCTCGGCGTCGAACGTCTTCTCGGGCGCGCGCGCAAGGTGGACCGCAAGGCCCAACGGCTCGGGTTGCGCAACGTGCGGGCGTTGCGGATCGAGTCGAGCTACGCCGTCAACTACCTGTTCCCGTCCGGGTCGGTCGCCGTCTATCACATATATTTCCCGGATCCCTGGCCGAAGAAACGCCATCACAAGCGGCGTTTGATTCAGAACGAGTTCCTCGCGGCGCTTGGACGAAGCCTGGTGCCCCGTGGCGAAGTCCGGCTCGCAACCGACCATGCGCAGTACTTCGCGGCGATCCGCGAAGCATTTGGCGCCACGGGCGGCTGGGAGGAGTTCGCGCCGACGCCGCCTGAACCGGAGGAGATGACGGACTTCGAGAGGGAGTTCGTTGCCCAGGGCAAGCCTGTGTTTCGCGTCGGCTACCGGCTCGTTGCGCAGGCTTGATTCGCACGGCGACCGGCGTATCGTCTCGCCATCGGCTCATGCACCAGTTCTCCAGGCATTTCACACTCGAAGAAGCGCGGGCGTTGTTGCCCAAGCTTCGTGAACTCTTCGCTGCCATTCACAAGAACAAGGCCGAGGTGGAGCACGGGTCCGCGGGTTTGGGCGAATCGCTCGAAGCAACGGGCGGCGACCTCGGCGGACGGGAGGTGACCCGGTTGTTGCGGAGCATGACGGACCTGCGCGACGGCATGCTGGCGATCACTCGGCTCGGAATCCAGATCAAGGACATCGACCGCGGCCTGATCGATTTTCCGTCTCTTCGCAACGGCCAGGAGGTATTCCTCTGCTGGGAACTCGACGAAGACGATATCGAGTTCTGGCACGACCTCGAAGCCGGCTACGCCGGACGCGAGCGGCTGTAACCGGCGGTCCATTTTGATTTTACAAAACCGCCACCGGGGCGCAGAATCCCGCTCGCGTTTGCAGGAGACATCCAACATTCAGGACGCCACAGAATCGGAGGCACACATGGCACGCATCGTACGCGGCGGATTGATTCAGGCATCGAACCCGGAGCCGGGCACATCGCCGGTGAAGAAAATCAAACAGGCGATGATCGAGAAGCATTTAAAACTCATCGCGCAGGCGGCCAAGAAGGGCGTACAGGTGTTGTGTATGCAGGAGATTTTCTACGGGCCGTACTTTTGTTGCGAACAGGAGATCAAATGGTACGAATCCACCGAGCCGATCCCCGATGGGCCGACGACGAAATTGATGCAGCGTCTCGCCAAGAAATACGGCATGGTGCTCATCGTGCCGGTTTACGAGGAGGAAGGCACCGGCACGTATTACAACACGGCGGCGGTGATCGACGCCGACGGCAAGTATCTCGGCAAGTATCGCAAGAACCAGATCCCCCATTGCAAACCCGGTTTCTGGGAAAAGTTTTATTTCAAGCCGGGCAACCTCGGCTACCCGGTCTTCAATACGGCGGTTGGCAAGGTCGGCGTTTACATCTGCTATGACCGGCATTTCCCCGAGGGTTGGCGGCTTTTGGGATTGAACGGCGCGGAGATCGTGTTCAACCCGAGCGCGACGGTGGCCGGCCTGAGCGAGTATCTCTGGAAACTGGAACAGCCCGCCGCCGCAGTGGCCAATATCTATTATGTCGGCGCGATCAACCGGGTGGGCGTCGAGAAGCCGTGGAAGTTCGGCGAGTTCTACGGGCAGAGTTATTTCGCCAACCCCCGCGGAAAGATCATCGCCGAAGGTTCGCGCACAAAGGACGAAGTGGTCGTGGCCGATCTCGACATGGATTTGATTCGCGAGGTGCGCAACGTCTGGCAGTTCTACCGGGATCGCCGGCCGGAGACGTACGACCTGCTCACGAAACAACTGCCGTAAGAACTGTAGCGGCGCTCTATGAGCGCCGAAACCGAAAGTCGAGAGCCGACGGCGGTCACAGACCGCCGCTACAAAATGGAAACGACCGTCAAAGAAACCAACCAGTTCCACACCCTCGAGGGCGATCTCTCCGCCAGTCCGCTCTACAACAAAGACATCGCCCCGACCACGCTGGAGCAGCGACACTGGACGAAATGGAACATCGCCGCGCTCTGGGTCGGCATGAGCGTCTGCATCCCGACCTACATGCTCGCCTCAGGTCTCATCAGCGGCGGCATGAACTGGTGGCAGGCCGTGCTCACCGTGTTTCTCGGCAATCTCATCGTACTCATTCCGATGGTGTTGAACGCTCACGCCGGCACGAAATATGGCATCACGTTCCCCGTGTTCGCGCGGGCCGCCTTCGGTGTGTACGGGGCAAACATCCCGGCCATCCTACGCGCCATCGTCGGCTGCGGGTGGTTCGGCATCCAGACGTGGATTGGTGGTTGGGCCATTTACAAACTCGCCCTCGCCGCCGTGCCGGCCCTCAAGGACACACCGGTGCTCGGTTTCCTCGGCATCAATCTCGCCCAATTCATCTGCTTCATGTTGTTCTGGGCGCTCAACGTCTGGATTTTCTGGCGCGGCATGGAAAGCATCCGCGCCGTCGAAGACTGGGGCGCGCCACTGCTCATCCTCGTCGGCGTCGCGTTGCTTGCCTGGGCATGGGTCAAGGCCGGCGGCTTCGGCCCGATGCTTTCGCAACCGTCGAAGTTCGAGTCGAACGCCGCCTTCTGGAAATTCTTCGTGCCCGGACTGACCGGCATGGTTGGGTTTTGGGCGACGCTGTCGTTGAACATCCCCGACTTCACCCGGTACGCCCGGAGCCAGAAAGATCAGATTCTTGGTCAGGCGCTCGGACTAAATACGACGATGCCCTTCTATGCGTTCATCGGTGTGGCGGTGACCAGCGCGACGGTCGTCATCTTCGGCGAAACGATTTGGGATCCGATCGAGTTGATGTCACGGTTCGACAACGTGCTGCTGATGCTCGTGGCGATGTTCGCCCTCACGCTCGCCACGTTGACCACCAACCTCGCCGCCAATGTCGTCTCCCCGGCCGCCTCGTTCTCCAACATCGCCCCGCGCAAGATCAGTCTCCGCGCCGGCGGCATCATTACCGGCATCATCGGCATCGTGATGATGCCGTGGAAACTGGTCGAAGACCCGACCGGCTACATTTTCACCTGGCTCATCGGCTACTCGGCGTTGCTCGGCCCGATTGGCGGGATTTTGATTTGCGATTACTTCCTCATTCGCCGCATGAAACTCAACGTCGCCGATCTCTACAAACCGCAGGGCGAATACACATACAGCGGCGGATTCAACCCCATCGCCGTGGTCACGCTCATCGTCGGCATCCTGCCGAACATTCCTGGATTCCTCGGGACGATCAAAGCGGTGACGGTCGGCCCGTTCTGGATGAACCTGTACAACTACGCGTGGTTTGTCGGATTCATTGTCGCGTTTGTTGTGTACAGCGTACTAATGACAGGTCTCGGTAAGACAAAACCTGTAGCCGCAGCGTAACCGCCGCCGTCCATCTACCGTGTGACGACAACTTCGGGCGGGACTCACGCCTCGGCTACAGATCGGCATCCGCGCCCAACCCCTTGAACCATCTCCAACGCACTTGATTCAATCGCCCCAGCCATGATATATATTCTGCCGATATATCATCAGATCAAATGAAGAACCTCGACCGAGAGTTGTTGCATGGAAACGCGGAGACGCTCGTGCTCACCTTGCTGGCGGAGGATGAGTGCTACGGTTATCAGATTCGCAAGGACTTGGCCGTGCGGTCGCATCACTACTTTCAATTTGCTTTCGGAAGATTGTATCCATTGCTGCGAGGGCTGGAACATCGCGGATTGGTCAAGGCGCGGTGGGTGAGAGCCGGCAAGGTTCGCCAGCGCCGGCATTACGAGATCACGGCGAAAGGACTGAGCGAGCTGCAAGAACGTAAACGCAAATGGCGGCAATTTTCTGAGGCAATGGAACTTGTGCTGTCGTCCAAACGGCGATGAATGACATCATGCATCGGCTAGCGATACATCGTCAGAAACCCACGAAGAATCTGGTAGCGGTGAAATCATCAACCGCGAACCCGATCCGACCGTAGACGAAAGACATTATGTATCGACAGGCGATACATCAAGGTTTTCTGCAGCCGCAACACCTCAGACCCAAGAACGAAGTGATGTGCTGCTCTCCAAGTGGAGGATCGGATGATGTATCGGCAGACGATACATCATAGCTATGATCGAAGAGGATGAAGCCTCGCTTCAAGACAAAACTTGGAAAACTGTACGCGGGCAAGGTGGAGGAAGTCCTTGCCGTCAAGATTTGCCGAGCCTTAGAGGGCAAGGTCTACCTGCTCTTCACTTCGCCTCCGTTCCTGATGAACCTCTACAACTACGCGTGGTTTGTCGGGTTCTTCGTGGCGTTCTTCGCGTATGGCGGATTCATGACAGTCGTGAGCAAGATCAAACCGGCGACTTCTTGGTAGCGCTGCTTTCATGGCTCACGAAAAGGGGTTGTAGCCGGATTGACTGCCTAATCGAATTCACCACAAGCTAAAACAACTAGCACTGCTCGTTACATCCCACTAGCGCTACGCCAACCAGCGGGCGATGCGCGCGGCGATCGTGGCCGGAGCTTCGATGTGCAGGAAGTGACCGAGGTTCGGCAGGATCTCGAGGACACGCACCTCGAACAACCGACGGTCCTGCTCAGTCGGCGGCACGATGCAGCCGTCGTCGCTGCCATGGAGCTGCAACAGGGGTGTTGCAATGTGCGCCTCGGCCTTGCGCATGCGATCGACAAGCGTCGTGAGCGGGCGCAGGATCGCACGGTAATACTCGAGCGGTGCGGGGAGGCTGCGCTTGAGACAGGCGTGCAGTTCGTCACGGCGCGCGGAGTCGAGCGTAAAGCTCGGCGACCAGGCGCGCCACAGGCGATCAATCAGGGCGAACTCGCGGCGGCGCGCGAGATAGCCGGCTCCGGGGAGCTGGAACAGGCCCATGTACCAGCTTTTCTTCCACTGCTTCGAGTGGGCGAGCGAGCGTATGAGGGTGGCCGGGTGCGGAATCGCGAGCGTGACCGCGCGACGGACGTGCGACGGCGCGGCGGCGCACACGGTGTAGGTGATCTCGCCGCCCCAATCGTGGCCGACGAGGTCAACTTGGCCGCCGAGGTGATCGATCAGGGCGAGGGCGTCGGCGGCGAGTGTGTCGAGGTCGTAGGGACCGGCGATCGGAGATGGGGCGTAGCCGCGCAGCCATGGTGCGACGACGCGGTGTGTCTCGGCGAGGTGCTCGAGGAATGGGACGGCGGTCGGCGGGTGATCGGGGAAGCCGTGGAGGAAAAGGAGCGGGCGCGCGTTGACCGCGCCGCCGACGAGCGCATGAACCTCGCCGAGCGGCAGCGAGAACGTGGTGTGGGTCAGCCTCTCATGCGGTGTGTTCATAAAACAGTCCGGGCGAAATTCACGATGGAAAACAGCGTTTGAGCGCCAGCAGCCACTTCGGGTTTCCCTGCAGCCGGACGTGGCGCGTGAGCAACGCCCACAATAGATTCCGTTCGCCCGCCAGAAATCCCAGCCACGTTTCCGACACAGCGATGATCTTGAGGTTCGGCTTGCCGAGCAGGCCGTTCTCGACCGTGATTTTTCCTTCCCGAATCTTGACCGTCGCTTCCGCCGGCTCGTTGCCGGTGAAAACGAAATGATAAGTGGCATCTAGTTTGCCGGCAGCGTGACGCTGAAACGAAAGGCGCATTCCAAACAGCAAGGACGCAATGCTCCGCGGCCGCTGCGAATTGCGCACACGTCGTACGCTCTTGTGCGGAAAGCGCTTTTGCACATGCGCCTCCGCGTCCGTCCCGCGCACGACATATACCGGCTCGTGTTTGGCCTGGAGCGGCCGCATCACGTCGTCGGCAAAATCTTTCTTCGACGCGAGGTAAGGCCCGATCACGTCTTCGCCTGCCGGACACACCGCCATGCAATACGCGGCTTTGTAGTTCGCCCCGAACGCGAGGCTTTGCCACATCGAAACTGATTCCGACTCCTTCACCCGCCGCCGGTAATCCAGCCCGTGTTTACTGTCGGCAATCGTTTCGACCCAATCCTCAAATCCGCCCATGAACTCCCGGTAATTATGCGTGTAGCACGAGGAAAAATTGAACGCGCCATCCGCGCCAATCGCGCCGACCGGACACGCGGCCACGCATAATTTACATTCCAGGCACGGGTTGTAATCCAGTTCCTGCGAATACGCGTTGATCTCCGCGCCGACGAGAATTGTGCCCAGCAAAATAAAATTCCCGAAGCGCGGATGAATCACGTTGCGATGAATCCCCATGCGGCCCAATCCCGCCGCGACCGCAATGGGTTTATGCGCCACGATCCACAGCCGTTCGTACCCCCAACGATCCGCCTCCATCGGAAACCCCATCGACGGATTGAGCGCGCGGATCCCGGCACGCTCCAGCGCCGTCGTAATGCGTCGCGCCACGTCGTTGACCTCGTCGCCTGTGTGGTGAAATTCCAGGTTCGCGACCGAGCGCGCCGGGCTGCGCACATTGTCCCGATTCATCCGCAGCACAAAACTGATGAGACTGCGCGTGTGCGCAAAAGCACG
>Ga0187892_10011277_pt1 | contig 11017 bp, 7 predicted proteins | sample MA1701073metaG_FD_139345 | JGI IMG/M metagenome (GOLD analysis project Ga0187892, IMG submission 139345) | Bio-ooze microbial communities from a basaltic lava cave in the Kipuka Kanohina Cave System on the Island of Hawaii, USA - MA170107-3 metaG ... | reverse complement strand
TGGGTTCCGCAACCGCGCGCGCTTCCGGACCGCGATCTTCTTCCACTGCGGCGGGCTCGACCTCTACCCCACGTGCGCGTGGTCAACCGCATGATTCCAGCCACACCATTCTCGGAAGCACCATTTATCATTGACGGGGGTCAGCGGATGGGCCGCTGGCTCGGGAAGCGGCCCGTTCGTGCGGACGCGGGCCGGCGTCATCCGATCCCCTGGCACGTGTGCCACGGTCTTTCTCCCGAACTCGGAGCCGGTGGTCGTCGAAGTCATCGACGTCACGGGGCGCGTGGTCCGCGAATTGCTACGTCAGGGACTGTCCAGGGGAGCAACGCCGATCTACCGGGATCTCAAGGACGCGGCGGGAACAGTGGTTCGGCCTGCGATGTTCTTCTTGAGATTGCGCTGCCCGAGCGGTGAAGGAGTGACGCGATTCGCCGTCCTGCGTTGAATCGGATTCTGACAGTAGAGTGTCGGCGGGGATTGCGCATCGTGTCCGCGGTGGGCGTCTGGTGCGTGCTCGTGCTCGCGGCCGTCTCGTCGGGCGTCTCTGCTGTCCGGGCGGCGGGACCCCCGACGTTCGCCACGTTGCGCTCCTCGGAAGTCTGGGGCTGCGAAGCAGGCGTCAGGGTCCTTCGACAGGCGGTCTACCACGACACGCTCTATGTGTGCGGGTCGGTGGGGGCGGCGGGACGCAGCCGGGGCAAGTTCCTGACCGTGGGCCCCGTCCGAGGAGAGCTGTACGCCAATCAACCTGGCGTGGCCGGCAGGGTGCGGGCCATCCTCGCTGATGGCGGAGGTGGCTGGTACATCGCGGGGGACATCGCGGGGGTCGGGGGGCTGCTGCGAAACGGACTGGCGCACGTGCTCGCGGATGGCGCGCCGGACGCGTGGGCTCCGGTGATTGACGGGACCGTCTACTCCCTGGCGCTGCACGGGGGCACGCTCTACGTCGGGGGAGCGTTCCACCACGTGAACGGGGAGCCGCGGGACCACATTGCCGCGATCGACCTCGCCACGCACCGGGTGCTCCCCTGGCGGCCGGACCCCGATGACGTCGTGTACGTGATCAAGCCGTTCCGCGACCGGGTCTTCTTCGGAGGCGCGTTCACGACGGTCGGGGGCCAGACCCGGGACTATGCCGCGGCCTGGGATCTCGCTGCGGATCGCCTGTCGGCATGGGCCCCCCGTCCGGACGCCACGGTCCTGTGCATCGAGGTTGTGGACTCGACGGTCGTCCTGGGGGGGCACTTCCGATTCTTCCCGGGCGGGGTCGATCGGCGGCTGCTGGCGTCCGTCTCCATCTCGGACGGGACGCTCCAGGCATGGGCCCCCCGGGTCTTCCGCCTCAAGGACATCGTGCTCGATGGCGGTCCTCGGGTGAGCGCGCTGTACGTCCGTGACAGCCTGCTCTACATCGGGGGCTCGTTCGACCATGTGGGAGACCTCGAACGCAACTCACTCGCCTGCGTGAATCTGCGGACCGGCCAGCCCACGGGCTGGGACCCCCATGCGAAATGGTATTACGCTTACGACCTTCCGCTGGTGCGCGGCTTCAGTGCAAGTGGGAGCCTGCTTTACGTGGCCGGTCAGTTCGCGGAGATTGGTGGGCGCGACTTCGGGCTCATCGGTCAGTACGACCATGTGGGCTTCGCCGTCGCTCTCGACCTCGCGACAGGAGCTGCGACGGGTTTCGATCCGCGTGTGGACCACGACGTGTACGCGATCGCCTCCGACGGACAACGCATTGCAATCGGGGGCGAGTTCGCACTGGCGTGGGACTGGGTTCATCGTACGGGCATCGCCGCCTTCGACCTCAAGCGCGGCGCGCTCACGTCCTGGGACCCGCAACTGAACGGCTTGGTCTACGAGATGTGCATCCAAGGACGCACGCTCTACATCAGCGGGGACTTCACGCGCGCCTTTGGGCAGCCCCGGGGCGGGATGGCGGCGTTCGATCTCGGTTCGGGAGCGCTCAAGCCTTGGAACCCGTCCCCGGATCAGATCGTATCGGCGATCGACGCCGAGGATTCTGTCGTGCGGGTCGGCGGAGCATTCCAGGTGATTGGAGGCGTCCGGCATCCCTGGGTCGCTGCGCTGGATCCGGAGACCGGCGCCGTGTTGCCTTGGGACCCCGCGCCGGATGACTGGGTCACCGCCATCGCCCATCGCGATGGAACCGTCTACCTTGGCGGTCTCTTCACCAGCCTTCGCGGTCAGCCCGCGCGGTCGCTCGCGGCGGTCTCGACGGACGCGAGCGCCGGGCTCCTCTGGGAGGCCGGGGCGGACAATGCGGTGTTCGCGATGGCGCCGTTCGACACGACGCTCTACGTGGGGGGATGGTTCCGGAACCTGGGTGGGCAGCCGCGCGTCGGGCTTGGGGCGGTCAGCCTCCGGACCGGCCTCGTCGAGCCCTGGCGCGCGGATCTCACGAGCTATGGCTCCAGCAACCTGCAGGTGATCAGCATCGCTCCAACCTCGAGTGCCATCTACCTCGGGGGAGCGTTCACCGGGATCGCCGGCACCTCTCAGGCAAACGTCGCGGCGCTCGACCCGGTGAGCGCCCAGCTCCTGAACTGGCGGCCCCGTATCGACCCGGATCGCGCGGTCTGGGATGTCCTGGTGTCAGGACCCGCCATCCACCTCGGGGGGGACTTCACGTACATGGAGACCCAGCCCGTCGGAGGTTTTGGCCAAGCGCCTGCGCTCGGCGTGCCACCGCCGCCGCCGGTACTCCCCGGTCCGCGCCTGAGCCTTCGCCAGAACACGCCCAACCCCGCAAGCGATCGAACGGCGATACGCTTCAGCACCCCTCAGCTCGGCGTCGCCCGGGTGAGCCTCTTCGATCTGCAGGGTCGTCTGGTAGACTCCCGCGCGCTTGCGCTCACGGCAACCGGTGGCGTACACGAAGTAGTGTTCCGCACCGCGGGCCTGCGCCCGGGGTGTTATGTCTATCGCGTCCAGATCGGCGGTGAGACGGCCGCGCGGCGGATGGTCGTGTTCCGCTAGACTCCGCCGGTCTCGGGGCCACGGCGGTCCCCTCCCCTTTGGAGGTCGCCGATGAGATCGCTCGCGGGCAAGGTCGCCGTGGTGACGGGTGGGAACCGTGGGATCGGGCGCGGGATCGCCGAGTCGCTCGCGCGCGAAGGCCTCGCCGTGGCGCTCACGTCGCGCTCGGCCGACGCGGCCGCGGAGGCGGCGCGTGCGCTGGGGGCGCCGGCGCGCGGCTACGCCTGCGACGTGCGGAGCCACGAACAGGTCGCCGCGCTCTTCCGCGCCGTGGACGCCGACCTGGGCGGCGTGGACGTGCTCGTCAACAATGCCGGCGTGGGGTTGTTCGCGCCGGTCGCCGACATGAGCCTCGCCGACTGGCATTCCGTGATCGAGACGAACGTGAACGGCGTCTTCTACTGCACGCGCGAGGCCATCCCGCGCATGCGCGCGCGCGGAGGCGGCTACGTGTTCAACGTCTCCTCGCTCGCCGGGCGCAACGCGTTCCCGGGCGCGGCCGCCTACTGCGCCAGCAAGCACGCGGTGAACGGCTTCAGCGAGGTGCTGTTCCAGGAGGTGCGCGAGGACGGCATCCGTGTGACCTACCTGATGCCGGGGAGCGTGGCCACCGAGTTCGGGCGCGGCTCGGCTGCCAAGGCCGGCTGGGCGCTCCAGCCCGAGGACGTGGGTGAGATGGTGGTGGACCTGCTGCGCACGCACCCGCGCGCGATGCACAGCCGCGTCGAGATGCGGCCGTCGCGACCGGCGAAGCGCTGACCGGGCCGCCCGACCCGGGACATCCGAGCGCCGTCCTGCCGCGCCGGGCCGCCGCTCCCCCGCGCTAGGCCCGCCGGGTTTGTCGCGCCCCGCCGGCGAGGCTAGCCTGCCGGATTCGAGCAGCCTCCCGTTCCGGGCCGTACGTCGTGACCGGGTCCGGCGTTCCCCCCATCCACTCGCAAGGAGATCGCTTGATGCGTTCCCGCCCATCGCTCGTCCGGCTCGCCGCGAGCCTCGGCCTGCTCGCGGCGCTGGCCCCCGCCGCGCCCGCGAAGTCCGGCGCCGCGGGCGCGGTCCTGCCGCCCGACAACGCGCCGTTCTTCACCGGCCATCCGGACGCCGCCGGCGTCCGCGCGCGGGCCGAGAAACGGCTCGCGCTGGCCCAGGCCGCGCTCGACAGGATGCTCGCCGCCAGGGGGAAGCGGACGCTCGCCAACACGTTCGAGCCGTTCGACGAGGTGACGCGCCAGCTCGACATGGCCGGCTCCCAGAACGGCCTGCTCGAGGAGACGAGCCCCGACTCGGCGACCCGTGCGACGGCCGAGGCCATGTCGCAGGAGATCTCGCGCTTCGTCACCGACCTGTCGCTCAACCGCAAGGTCTACGACGCGATCAGCGCCCTCGACCTCTCGGGCGCCGACGCCGAGACGAAGTTCTACGTCGAGCGCACGCTCCGCGACTTCCGGCTCGCCGGCGTGGACAAGGACGACGCCACGCGCGAGCGGATCAAGAAGCTCCAGGAGGAGCTGGTGCTCATCAGCCAGGAGTTCGGCCGCAACATCCGCGAGGACAAGGGCCGGATCACCTGCACGCCGGCGGAGCTGGAGGGCCTGCCCCAGGACTACGTGGACCGGCACAAGCCGGGCGCGGACGGCAAGGTCACGCTCACGCTCGAGTACCCGGACTACCTGCCGGTGATGACGTACGCGAAGAGCGACGACCTGCGCCGGCGGATGTGGTTCGCGTACCAGAACCGCGCCCACCCCAGGAACATCGAGGTGCTCGACCGCATGCGGCAGAAGCGGCACGAGATGGCGCAGCTCCTGGGCTTCACGAACTACGCCGACTACGTCATGGCCGACAAGATGGCCGGCAAGGCCGAGACGGCGCGCAAGTTCATCGAGCGGGTGGTGGCCGCCTCGGGCGAGCGGCAGCAGCGCGAGTACGCGCAGCTCCTGGCCCAGAAGCAGAAGGACCACCCGGGGGCCAGGGAAGTGAACTTCTGGGAGACCCAGTACTGGTCGGAGCAGGTGCGCAAGAGCCAGTACGACTTCGACTCGCAGCAGCTCCGCCGCTTCCTCCCCTACACGCAGGTGCGTCAGGGGATGCTCGACGTGACCGCGAAGCTGTTCGGCGTCGAGCTCCGCCAGGTGAAGGACGCCCCGGTCTGGCACCCGTCCGTGGAGTGCTTCGAGCTGTGGGACGGCGGCAAGCTGGCCGGGCGCTTCTACCTCGACATGCACCCGCGCGACGACAAGTACAACCACGCCGCGCAGTTCGACATCCGCACCGGGCTCGCGGGCCGGCAGATCCCCGAAGCCGCGCTCGTGTGCAACCTGCCCGGCGGCGAGCCCGGCGACCCCGGCCTGTGCGAGTACAACGACGTGGTCACGTTCTTCCACGAGTTCGGCCACCTGCTCCACAACATGTTCGCCGGGCGCCGGCGCTGGGTGGGCACGAGCGGCATCCGCACCGAGCACGACTTCGTGGAGGCGCCCTCGCAGATGCTCGAGGAGTGGATGAAGAGCCACGACGTGCTGGCCACGTTCGCGAAGGACCCGAAGACCGGCGAGGTGATCCCGGCCGACCTCGTCAAGCGCATGAACCGCGCGAACGAGTTCGGCAAGGGGCTCCAGGTGCGGCGGCAGATGGTGTACGCAGGCATGTCGCTGGGCTGTTACGACCGCGACCCCTCGAGCATCACGACCGACCAGCTCTTCGCCGACCTCGTCAAGCAGTACCAGCCGTTCCCGTTCGTGGACGGCACGCACTTCCAGTGCGCCTTCGGCCACCTCGACGGCTACTCGGCCGTGTACTACACGTACATGTGGTCGCTGGTGATCGCGAAGGACATGTTCTCGCGCTTCGACACGAAGAGCCTGCTGACCTCGGACGGCGCGGCGAAGGCCTACCGCCAGGCGGTGCTCGCCGCCGGCGGCTCCAAGCCCGCCGCGCAGCTCGTGCGGGACTTCCTGGGCCGGGACTTCAACGAGCAGGCCTGGAAGGCGTGGCTGGACGCCGACGAGTAAGGCCCGGCAGCACGCGATAGGGGTCCGGCACGGCCGGCGGGGCGAGAGCCCCGCCGGCCGTTCGCCTGTCCCCGGTCGGGCCGCGGGCCAGGATCGGGCGCGTCCGCGGGCACCCGCTCGGGTATCCTCATGCCCCGGGCCCGCCGCACGCGGCCCGCGGAAGGCCGCCCTGACGCCCCGACCCTCCCCGGACTCCCCGCCGTGCACCGCACGCTCCGCCTCGCGCTCGCGCTCGCGTTCCTCTCCCCGGCTTGCCCGCCCGCCCGGGCCGCGCCCGGCGGCGTGATCCTGCGCTGGTCCCACTGCCGCGCCGACGGCGGCACCCAGAACCGCTCGTTCGCCTGCAACACGAACCTGGGCTCGGAGCGGCTCGTGTGCTCGTGGCAGACGGACGCCACGATCGCGAACGTGAGCGGCTCCGAGGTCACGGTGGACGTGCGTGCGGACGCGAGCGCGCTGCCGCTCTGGTGGCAGTTCAAGAACACGGGCACCTGCCGGCTCACCGCGCTCGGCATGAACCTGACCGCCGATGACTCCTGGACGGGCTGCGTGGACCAGTGGAGCGGCCTCGCCTCCGGCGGCATCGGCGCCTACTCGATCGGGCTCCTGGCCCCGAACATGGCACGCATCCGGGCCGTCGCCGCCGTGCCGCAGTCGGCGCTGTTCACGGTCGAGCCGGGGATCGAGTACTTCGTCTGCAACTTCACGGTGAGCCACGTGAAGACGATGGGGAGCGGCGCGTGCGGCGGTTGCACCACGCCGGTGTGCCTGCTGTTCGCGAAGCTCGTCGTCACGACCCCGGTGGCGGCGAACAACCGCGTCTTCAACACGCCCGCCGACGGCGCCAGCAGCCATTGGGTGGGCTGGCAGGGAGGCGTGGCGCAGAACCCGCGCATCGTCTGCGACGCCGACGGCTGCAACTACCACTTCGGCTGCTGGGTGGCCCCGGTCTCCACCCGGGGGAGCGGCTGGGGGGCGGTGAAAGCGCTGTTCCGTTAGCGGACCGCGGGCTCGGGCGACGGGGTCCCCCGTGCGTTCCGTTGCTGCGCGCCGGTCACGCTTCCGGGTATCCTCGTAAGGCCCTGGCGGAGACCCCGCACCCTCGGGAGGCCCTCGTGTCCGCTCACCTGCTCCTGATCGCCGCCTCGCTCGCCTGCCTCGCCGGCCGGTCGCTCGCCGCCGACTGCAGCCGCACGTCCGTGAGCCTCGTCCCGCTCAACGACCTGGGCGCCGGCCTCTACCAGGGGCTCCCGGGCGGGCTCTACCCTGGCGGGAACAGCCGCCCCGCCGCGCACGAGGCCGCGGGCCTCGCGATCGCGCAGGCCATCGTGCCCCTCGACACCCTGGGCCAGCCGGACCCCGTGAACGGACGCGTCGTGCTCATCTCGATCGGCATGAGCAACGCGACGCAGGAGTTCCGGCGCTTCGTCCAGAAGAGCGACACCGACCCGCTGCGGCTCCCGACGACGCGCGTCATCGACTGCGCGCTCGGCGGCCAGTCGGCCGACCGCATCGACGACCCGAGCGTGCCCTACTGGGACTCGGTGGCCACCCGGCTTCGCGGCCGTGGCTCCTCGCCGCTCCAGGCGCAGGTGGCGTGGATCAAGGAGGCCGACGCGGGGCCCACGGGATCGTTCGCGGTCTCGAGCGAGTCGCTCGCGGTCCATCTGGAACGTCTGGTCGGCATCCTCAAGGCGAAGTTCCCGAACGTGAAGCTCGCCTACTTCACGAGCCGCATCTACGCCGGCTACGCCACGACCGCGCTCAATCCCGAGCCCTACGCCTACGAGTCGGGCTTCGCCGTGCGCCGCGTCCTCGAGCGGCAACTGGCCGGCGACCCCGACCTGAACCACGACGCGAACGCCGGCCCCGTGACCGCGCCGTGGCTCGCGTGGGGGCCCTACCTCTGGGCCGACGGACTCACGCCGCGCTCCGACGGCATGACATGGGAGTGCGCCGACTTCGCGAACGACGGCACGCACCCGTCCACGGCCGGCGCGAACAAGGTGGCCGACAGCCTGCTCGCGTTCTTCCGCTGGGACGCGACGACGGCGCCGTGGTACCGGGTGCCAGGCGAGCTGGACGTCGCGCCGTCGCCGGGTACTGCGGGGCTGGCCCTCGCCGCGTCGCCCAACCCGGCGCGGGCTTCGACCACGTTCGTGCTCCGGGCGCCGGCGGGGGCGGCGTGGCGGTTGTCGGTGCTGGACGCCGGCGGCCGGCAGGTGTTCGCCGAGCGAGGCGCCGGCAGCGGTGGCGACCAGCGGATCGGCTGGACCGGGAGCCTCCCCGGCGGCGGTCCGGCCCCGCCGGGGAGCTACTGGGCGCGGCTCGAGTCGGCGGGGGGGATCGTGGTGCAGCGGCTGGTTCGGCTCGGCCACGCGGACTGATCTGCTGCGGCTCCTCGGCGCTCTGCTGGTGGTCCCCGCGCTCGCCCACGCGGCCGCGGTGAGCCCGCCGGGCGTGAACCTCCGCTGGGACCGCTGCTTCGCGGACGGTGGCGTCCAGTACAGGACGTTCGCCTGCGACACCAACGTCGGTGTCGAGCGACTGGTCCTGTCGTTCGAGCTCGCCGCTCTCCGGGAGGACGTGAGCAGGATCGACTTCTTACTCTCCCTGCAGAGCGCCAGCTCGACGCTGCCCGCCTGGTGGGAGTTCCTGAACGGCGGCACCTGCCGGTCCAGCGCCAGCTCGCTCGTCCTCGTCAAGCCTTCGACGTCACCGACGTGCACGGAGTGGGGCCCAGAGGACGTCGAAGGCAGCTACTTCGCCTACGGGATCCCCGGCTCGCGCGAGGCCAGGTTCGTCGGCTCCGTGATCGCACGCGCGCCGGGTCCGGTGGATCTCGTGGCCGGTGTCGAGTACTACCTCGCCACCATCAACATCAGCCACGCAAAGACGGTCGGGGCGGGCCCCTGCGCGGGTTGCACCGTGCCGGTCTGCCTCTCGCTCGACCACGTGACGCTCAAGTCCGGACCGCCCGGCCCCAGCCTGCTCCTCAACCGCGGCGCCAACTGGACGGGGAGCCAGGTCGTGGGCTGGCAGAACGGGTACGCCTTCGACTACCGCCCCGCGCAGTTCATCGACGGTGTGTTCTACGGGGCGAGCATGGACTGCGTGCCGTACGACGTCACGCGCGCGGCGCCATCCACCTGGGGCGCGGTGAAATCGCTGTACCGATGAGCCCGGGCTTCGTTCGCCCGCGCGGCTCCGCGTCAGCCCGCCTTGCTCGCCTCGCCCGGCCGGACCGTGCCCGCGAGCAGGTCGGCGTGGTAGCTGGAGCGGACGAGCGGACGAGCGGACGAGCGGACGAGCGGACCGCCTGAGCCATCTGCTTGGTCGTTCGCGACTTCAACGACCCCGGGCTGCCCATCACCGAGCCAGCTTCACCATTCGCTTCTCCGCCCGATTCGAGCCTGCGCTCACGCGACAGAGATAGATGCCCGGGCCAACCGCGCTGCCGCGCTCGTCTTTGCCATCCCACGAGACCGCATGGGAGCCAGCATCGAGGTAACCGCTGAATACCGTTCGAACCAAGCGGCCCGGCAGATCGAAGATATCCACCCGAACCTCAGCGACTCGCGGAAGTTCAAGCCGAAGTCGTGTCGATTCCGAGAAGGGATTCGGCTGATTCTGGAGGAGCGAGAACCGCGCGGGGATCGCGTTCGTGGATTCCTGATTTCTCGCCGACCACGAACCTGTCGGCGGCGTGTACGTGGCTCGCAGCTCGATGAAGTGCGAGCGGATCCGTGAACCGGGTTCGGCAGGCACGGCAAAGGCCAAGCTGATTTGATCCCCCTTGACGAGCTCGAGCGCACCCCCTCCCGCGCTGGCCAACGCAAGCTCGCCGCCCTCTCGGTTCGTCTCTGCGATCCCGATCGTCGCTCTAGAACACGCTGCCTCGAGGTCGGGTGAGAGCACCAGGCCCGAGATCGCGCGTAGATGTGCGGCACCGAGGAACACCAGGCGCACCCTGTTTGTGCCTGGCGTCAGGGTTCCGAGGAGGTCGAGTCTCCGTCTTGGGATCACCCGGTCGATGATGCGCCATCCAGAGCCATCCGGTGTCTGAACTTCGATGCCCAGTGCAGGCCCGACGCCGAGCTCGCCACCGAGTGAGCAGTCGATCGCCAATCCATCGATCGGACTGGCTGGCGGCCAGGAGATGATCAGCTCTGTCCGAGCAGGGAGTTCCAGAGACTCGCCCAGTCGAGCGGCGAAGGAGAGTGCGGCGAGCACGTCGCGGCCCGCCCTGTCCACGACCCCTTCGACGGGTTCCAGCCGGCCGACCACAACTCCCGACGAAGTCGTAAGTGCCTGCGCATCACTCGGATGATCGATTACGTGGACCCGCGCCATGTCGAGCGCCAGCGAGCCTGCCGCCGTGGCAGTGAGGGAAACGAGACCTCTATTCCGACCGTCGTACGCGACTCGGCCGACGCGCGCCACGTGAGTGGTCCGAGAATCGGACGTCGCTCCATTGAGATAGGAGTTCCTCGGAGCATCCTCAAGTTCATCCGATGATTCTGCCGAAGGCACCGTCGCGTTCAGCCCTGCAATCAGGCAGGCCCCGCAGCCGCCGTCCCCCTCTTGGAGCGGATCCCCGCAGTCGCCCTCGTCTGACACGCTGACCTTGAGCACACGGCGGTCCACACCGCCCGAGCCATCGAGCACTCGGAAGACGACAAAGTACTCGCCCACGCTTGGATGCTGCCAGCGGAACATATTGCCGTTGAGGAATTGTGCTCCCGAGGGCAGGTAGTCCGCCCTGAAGGTCAGTGCTTCGCCGTCCGGATCGACACCCTGAAGAAAGAACTGAAACGGCACGCACGCGGGGATACTGTCGGTTCTCAGAACCTATGGACCCCTGACGACCGAGTTTCTCAGATCCTTTCCCCCCTGAAACGGGCCGTTTCTCAGAACCTATCCCCCTGGTGGCGTGACCTCCGGGTAAGACTCCGACGACCGTGGCCAACGACGGCTGCGGCAGGAGGAGTCGATGCCCTTCCGCG
>Ga0187892_10011275_pt1 | contig 11018 bp, 8 predicted proteins | sample MA1701073metaG_FD_139345 | JGI IMG/M metagenome (GOLD analysis project Ga0187892, IMG submission 139345) | Bio-ooze microbial communities from a basaltic lava cave in the Kipuka Kanohina Cave System on the Island of Hawaii, USA - MA170107-3 metaG ... | reverse complement strand
CTCGTCGGGGCCGTGCGCGGGCTCGTTGAGGGATACGCCACCTACCTCACTCGATGGCCGCAGGTCGTCGCCACAGGCGGCGATGCAAGTTTTCTGGCCCCGCACTGCGATTTTCTGGACAACGTCGTACCTTACCTTACCCTTCGAGGAATCGGCCTGGCCTATTCGAAATACCTTGCCGCCATGGGGGCATGAACGGGATTCAAGGCAACTACACAATGGTGCTGACGCCGCCCGGCGCCGGAGCGATCGGCGTTGTGCGAGTTGGCGGCGCGCAGGCGCTCGCAATTGTGGGCCGGGCATTTCGATCGAGAGGGGGCCTGGCACTGTCCGCTCTTGTGGCGGCCCGCCCGGATCGAGTGTGCTACGGCTCATTGCTTGACGGCGACGAGACGATCGACGATGTCTTGGTGAGTCGTACCGACCAATTCGGTTCCTCAGTGATCGACATCTGTGCCCACGGGGGAACACGGGTCATGGAACGAGTCCTTCAAACGCTGGACCGCCTCGGCGCCCCCTTGTGTGCGGAGGACTCCTCCTCGGTCTCCATTTGGCCTGGCGACAACCGGATCGAACGCGAAGCATGGGAATGTCTGGGGCACGCCAAAACTCAGCGATGTGCGGATTTCCTGGCCCAACAGGCGAAACTGCTGCCTATCCGGTTGAACGAACTGGCGGATTTGTGTAACAGTGACCCGAATGAGGTCGACACGGCTCTGCGTCAGTTGATGTCCGGTTACACCGCTGCACGGACGCTGATCGAGGGCGCGACGCTAGCCATTCTCGGCCCACCCAACAGCGGGAAATCAACTCTGTTCAACCGGCTGATTGGCCGGCAGGCGGCGATCGTCTCCCCGCAGGCCGGCACCACAAGGGATTGGGTCGCCGAACCGGTGGAAATGCATGGAGTACCGATGACCCTGATAGATACGGCCGGGAGACACGATGCGGCGGTGGGGTTGGAGGATGTGGCTATCCAGGTCGGTCGGGCAATCGCACAGCAGGCTCACCTCTGCATCATCTTGGTGGACGGCTCGAAGCCGATTTCCTCGAATGCTAACGACCTCTGTTCGTGGATGGAATCGCTTCGGGCCCGACTGTGGGTAATCAATAAGGTTGATCTCCCGGCAGTGTTTGGCGCGGCTGAGCTGACCAGAGTGGTCCCGCCGGATGATGGCCCGCCCGAGTTCGTTTCGGGTCGATTCGGCATGCATTTGGAAAAACTCGTTAAACGTGTCATCGCCCGACTCGGCCTCGAAGAATGGTCCAATAACCATACATCGTTATTCACGCCGCGACAAATGAAAGTGGCGATAGAAGTTCTATCGGACCTAACCTCCGACCGTCAACATGCCGCTATCGCAATCAGGGCTGGTTTGGTTGGGTAATCGCGAGCTAGACTTGGTCGACACCGGTTTTTGAGGACTACAATGGTCAAGGGATCAGGCAGTGGTGGCCTTAAGCCTCGTAGCGTAATTGGGCAGCCCACAGATGTTGCGGGTGCGGCCCTGAGCGTCGAGTACAAACGTCGATCGTCGCTACTTGCGCAGTAACCCCTGCCACCACCCTCATTTGAGCGCCACTGACGTTCTCTAGTCGTGACGGTGGGTCTGGACGAACTGCGATATGTCGATTTCAGACGACTCCCAATTCGCTCGCGTTGTCGTTGAGCGCAAACTCTGCTCGGCCAACGAGGTTGAATTGGTCCGTCAGGAGTTGAGGATGCTCGCCCAAAAGGGCGAGGCACCTCCGCTGTCCGATCTTTTGGTGCAAAGGGGGTATATCACACGTTCGCAGATCGCCCGGCTCAATCGGGCAAGCGACGAAGACTCAATGTACCGCCCGGCGCAGCAGATTCCGGGCTTCCAGATTCTCAGTAAGTTGGGGCAGGGGGCGATGGCGGTCGTCTTCAAGGCCAAGCAGCTTAGCCTGGACCGCATCGTGGCAATTAAGGTCTTGCCCAAGCGCTTGAGCGAGAACACGGAGTTCGTCGAGCGGTTCTATCGGGAGGGGCGCGCCGCGGCGCGGCTGAACCATCCCAATATCGTTCAGGCTTACGACGTCGGAGAGTCGGGCGGGTACCATTACTTCGTGATGGAATACATCGATGGCCAGACGGTCTACGACTTGCTAACCGACGGGAAGCGATTGTCCGAGGCGGACGCCCTGCGCATCATCAAGCAAACGGCCAAGGCCTTGGAACATGCCCATGGCCAGGGCTTCATCCATCGCGACGTTAAGCCCAAGAACATCATGATTACCAAGGCCGGCGACGTGAAGCTGGCGGACATGGGCCTCGCGCGAGAGGTTGACGACTACGTCACGGCGACGGCTGAGGCCGGGCGGGCGTATGGCACACCCTATTACATCAGTCCCGAGCAAATCCGCGGCGAGATCAGCATCGACTTTCGGGCGGACATCTATGCGCTCGGAGCCACTTTCTATCATTCGGTTACCGGAAAGGTGCCGTTCGACGGCACCACGCCGTCCGCGGTGATGCACAAACACCTGAAGGAGCCGCTCGTACCGCCGGATCATCTCAACAAGTCGCTGTCTTCAGGTGTAGGCGAGATCATCGAGGTGATGATGTCCAAAGCACCGGATGACCGTTATCCGGCCATGTCCGAACTGATCGCCGATCTGGAGGCGGTCGGCAACGGCGAGCCGCCGTTCCAAGCCCGCAAGAAGTATGACCACAACCTTTTGCACACGCTGGCCACGGGCGGCGAAGTCATCAACCCACCGGTCCAGACCCCGCGTCCCGATGAACCGGCGCCCGGCGTCGCTATTCACTGGTTGATCGGTGCAGGCGTGATCATTGCGCTGTCCGTTCTATTCAACATCATTTTGCTGATGACGCGGGGCTGAGAGGCACCTCAGCCGGGAGGAAAACCCCGGTCGCGTTCTAATCCACCTTCAGCTGTGGCAGGGGGTTGGGATTCTTCAGTCGCGCTCGGCCGTGTTGTGTAACTCTTGCGGCCCAGTTCTTGCTTTCGCCGATGTGGCCGCCGACCTTGGCCAACTCAGCGGGAACCACCTCGAAACACTGCTTGAGCGTATCGTTCGCCTTGAGGTAGACGTTGAAATATTCCGGGAAGGACTTCCCCGGAGTTCCATCCTCGCCGATCCACCAAAACAAGATGTGAAACGATTCAACGTAGTACCCGTGGGCCTCGGTTATGTACGCGCACAGTCGGTTCTTCCCGCCGCCGGTATCGACTTCGATGCGGACGGAAAGCTCCGGCGCTTCGGCCGGTTCCTCGCCTTCTAGCGGCCGCTGCCCGAGGTCTTGTTGTACCACCCTAATCCCTTTCTCCTCCGCAGGCGTCAACCCGCTATCCACAGGGCCGGCGTTCGTGGCCGGCGGGGGCGCCGGTCGGAGGGCGAGGTATGCCACGGTCGCGACGAGTAGGGCGAGTAGGATCAACAGGCGAATGCCCATGGAATGCACCGTCCTTTGCTGGTTACGAAGTCGGCGAGCCCAACGCGGTCGCAAAAGCGGCCTCCGGCACCCGACCTCAGCACGTCTCCCTATGCTATCAGCGTGGTGCCCCCTCGGCAAGGCAGGGCATAACGAACTCGGCCCGCCTGTGCCAGACCGGTTTGACGCCGGTACTGCGTAGGACTAGGCTGGCGCACTTGGCGGCCTATCCCAAGAAGTTCGCGAGTATTTTCCCGGCGGCGGCGCTTCGCGCGTGCGGATGGAGTCCTCTGCCCATTTTTCTGTGCCTTGTTTCGGGATGTTCGACGGCGGCATGCAGATTTGAGATCGTCGATCACCGAGCGGGGGACGGAGATCGCCGTTACACGGAAACATTCGATGAAGCCTATTACGACTTAGACGGGCGCGGCAACGTCGACATCGTTCTGCGCCGCCGGCAAGCCAGTGAGGCCGAGCCGGCTGACTCCATTACCCAGGTGATCCATATCCGAAGTGTGTGGCGGCCCATCCCCGGACAGACGGTCGCCGGAAAGACTCAGATCAACGGGTGCGTCAGCTACATCATCGTCGGGGGCCGCAGCGGCGCCACGTTTGAAGGGGCCGGGTCGGTGTTCTTTAGCGAGAATGAGGCCAAGGGCACGTTGACCGGCACGCTGGACCAGGCGTCCTTGCGGCCGGTTCGACGGCTGGCCGGCGGCAGCTCCTTGTTTGAACGAGCCGAACTCAGCGGTGCGTTTCAGGCGCATCGTGACAAGCGGAACACGGCACGGATCATCAATGAAATGAATCGCCTGTTTGGACCGCTGCCGACGTATCGCCCGGACGGACCATAAGCGGCCGCGATCGACTGTTCCATGGAGCTTTCTCCAATTCGCGGTTAAACGACGGCTTCGTCAGACTGTGCCACGCCCCGTGCCCCAGGGATGCCGCCGCCCACCATCGTCATTCCCGCGGAGGCGGGAATCCAGACCGCCGCGGAGACTCTGGACCCCCGCTTTCGCGGGGGTGACGTGCTTTCGCGGACGTGACGCGCGTATGCGGGGCCGCGGCTCGGACGGATCCGAAACTCACGAAAACGATGCACTAGGAACGGGCGGCGAAGTTGAAGCCTCTGGCCTGGCGGAAGAAACGAAGGGGGGTTTCGTAGACGATTCTTTGGACCGTCGCCGGATCGTGGCCGCGGGCGAGCATGGTACGCATGAAGTCCGGGACGTTCATCGGGTTGCTTTCGCCCCAATCTCCGGCACTGTTGACCGTGATGCGGTCTTCCCCATATCGCTCGATCATATCCACCGCCCGCTGCGGCGTGCACTTGGTGATCGGATAAAGGGTCATGCCCACCCAAAAGCCGGCATCAAGCGCAGGCTGGATCGTGTGCTCCTCGACGTGATCGATCAGGACGCGGTCGGGCTTGATGCGCGAGTCGCCGGTAAGGATATCGAGGATCATCCGCGTGCCCTTGTACTTGTCCTCCAGGTGGGGCGTGTGGACGAGGATGAGCTCATCGGTCTTGGCGGCCAGGTCCACATGCTCCTGAAAGATCGTGACTTCGTTTCTGGTGTTCTTGTTGAGGCCGATTTCGCCGATGCCGAGCACGCCGGGCCGGTTCAGAAACTCCGGAATGATGGCGATCACCTCGCGCGAGAGCGAGACGTTCTCGGCCTCCTTGGCGTTGATGCACAGCCAGCACATGTGATGGATGCCGTACTGAGCCGCCCGCCGCGGTTCGAACTGCGTAAGCTGGCGAAAGTAGTCGTGGAAGGCGGCGGCCGATCCGCGGTCAAACCCGGCCCAGAACGCCGGCTCGGAGACGGCCACGCAGCCAGCCCGGGCCATGCGCACGTAGTCGTCCGTGATGCGCGAGACCATGTGAATGTGGGGGTCGATGTACTGCACCAGGATCTCCGGCCACCCGCGCCAAGCGTTTGGCCGAGGCGAACCGATCAGCCCTCCGGGCCCTGGTCCGTCGCCGTGTCCCATAGCCCGTTGTCGGCGACGCGAAGCGTGCCGGTGTCGCGGCGGAATTCCAGAATGGCGTTGCGATAAGCGGCCACGGCGCGGGCGTAGTCATTGCGCGCATCCAGCAGGTCGTTGTCGGCATCGACGACATCCCGGTTGGTGTTTCGACCGAGATCGAACTGGGCGCGGGCCGCATCCAGGCGGAGCTCATTCTCCTCGACATTGGCGGCCTGAATCGCCAGGAGATTCGACTGCTGGGCGATGCGGCGAAAGGCCCGGCGAACTTCGGCACGGACGGTGTCCGTGAATTGATCATGGGCGCGCTCGGCAGCGCGGAGACCGACAAGCGTTGCCCGGTAGGCATTCCGCTCGGTCTTACGGTCGTCCATGCGCAGCTCCACGGCGCCGCGCCAGGTGACGCGCTCGCTGTTGTAGCTGGTAGAGTTCAGATGTTCCGGATCGGTGTCCATGGTTGTACTTCCAGTCAGTTCGAGGTCCGGCAGAATGCGATTCTTCGCGATGAGGACGCCGCGCTTGGCGTCGTCCACGCGGTCGGCGCTGTTCAGAAAATCGAGGCGACCTCGCAAGGCAACGGCGATCGCCGTCTCCTCGGAGACGTCGGACAGAAGCTGAGCAAGGGAATCCGCGTCGCGGTCATCTTCCTGGTCGACTACGTCAAGGTGGGCCTCGACTGGCATCCCGATGGAGATCTTAAACCGGTCCAGCGCCGATGCGTATACCTCTTTGGTGCTCACCAACTGGGCCTCCGCGCTGCGAAAGCTCGACAGGGCTCGTGTTGCGTCGAAAACGTTGCGGCTGCGGCCGACTTCATCGATGAATTCCGCCTTCCTCCAGTCGTCGCGCCGGTTTTGATAGCTCTTGTAGGCATTAGCGATGGCGGCCTTGAACCCTTGTAGCTCGAAGTAATCGCCGGCGACCTGAACGACGAACAATCGCCGGAAGTTCTCGAAGGTGCGGACCGCGTAGATCAGGTTTCGCTCCTCCTGATAGCGGGACTCGAAGGCGACCTTGCCCGCCCCTCGAAACAGAGGGATATTGGCGTCGAGGATAAAGTTACCTGGTTCGCCGGAGGTCACGTGTGCCCCCAGGTCGCGCATCAGCGTGTTGACCACGCGGGCGGTCACCTCACCGCCGTAGGGCAGCCTTTGGCTGACGGCCAGGTCGCTGACGGCGGTCATCGCCCGATCAAAGTCCCGCACCTGACCGTAGTCTGCGAACTCCGACCGGACGGAATAAACAAACTGCGGCGTCCAGAGATGACGCTCAAGCGTCAGGTCCAACGCGGCGAGGTAGAGTTCCTCTTTGGCGTCCTGCAAGTCGCGGGCGTGCTTCATGGCGTAGCCCAGAGCGTCGGGCAGGCTAAAGACCGTAAGCCTTGCGGCGTCGTCCGGGGAAAAAATACTTGGGCTGGCCGCTTCCCCAACGGTTGCGGGGGGGGCGGCCACGACGGGTGGGGCGGCCGGATCTTGTTGAGGGGACTGCTCCGGCGGGGCAGGCTCAGCCTGGGCGGGGGGAGAAGGCGCCTGGAACGACGCCGGTACGGAAGAATCCACAGGTCTGGGGGTGAAGTCGTACATGCTGCCGGTGCGGTGGATTTCGCCGGTTTCCCCGCCGATGTGTGCATCCGACGTAGTGCCGAGAGCCGCCTGCTGGCGATTTTCGACCAGGCGGTGGACGCTTCGGTCGGTGCGGTCGATGGCCGTTGGACTGCAACTCGCCGAAAGGAGGCACGCCGTCGAAAACGCAAAGAAAACTGTCGGTTTCATGCGCCCATCATAATGGCATGACAGAAAAGGGAAAGCGCTGGGAATGGACATATGTGTCGTTGCTAGGTGATAATTGCGAACCGTGGCGTGGGGCCGTGGGCAACAATGGCCGACCTACCGATGATCCAGACGGAACGTTTGATGCTTCGGCCGTTTTCGCCGGCTGATGTACCGGAGTTAACGCGCCTGGCCGGGGATCGGGATGTGGCCGGGACGACCCTCCTGATCCCGCATCCGTATCTGCCTAGACACGCCGAAGAATGGATCAGCGGGCATCAGGCGTCGTTCGAGGCCCGCACTGGCCTGCCGCTAGCGGTTACGCCGCGCGACCGTTTTACGCTCATCGGGGCCGTTGGGCTGAAAACCGATTTCGAACACGCCCGCGCCGAGCTTGGTTTCTGGGTTGGTAAGCCGTTTTGGGGCCGAGGCTTTGCGACTGAAGCCGCCAAAGCGCTCGTGGCGTACGGTTTTGAGGTAATGGACTTGCACCGCGTGTATGCGCATCACTATCCGCATAATCCGGCGTCAGGTCGGGTGCTGGAGAAAATCGGAATGGTCCATGAAGGGCGTCTGCGGCAGCACGTACGGCACTGGGGCGTATTCGAGGACCTGATGCATTATGGCATGATTCGGTCGGATGGTGCTTGGAGAACCGACGAAAGCGACTCTGTCCGGGCTACTGGTTCGGTTGTCGTGACGACCCATACCACCGATGTCCTTGCACGCCAAGACACTTAGGTTGCTTAGACTCAGCGTTCGCGCGGGACGTGAAACGGCGATTCGGGAGCGCACCGGCGTCGACGACTGGTGCATTCAACTGAGCTGGCGGGAACGCATTCTCGCGTCCGGCAAGGTCGACTGGTTTGGGCTCGATGGCGACCCTGCGGCCTATTGTGTGAAGAAAGGGCGCAACCGGTCGGCTTGGCGCGTAATGGTGGAGGGTGCAGACCTTTTTGCCAAGGTGTTCAATGCCGGCGGAGGGCTGGAACGCGTCAAGGCGTGGTTTGCCGGAGAGCCGGCGGAGCGCGAATGGCGCGCCGCCTCCGTTGCGCGAATGCGCGGCGTGAGCGTGCCGGAGTGCCTGGGCGTCGGCATTCGTGGCGGCAAGAATCGTCGAAGCGTGTTCCTGTCGCAGTGGTTGGATCAAGCTCGTCCCTTGTCGGAAGTCTGGCGCACCGATATCGCGAAATGCTCACACTCCCGGCGATACGCGGCCTCATGTCGTACGATCGACGCCGTGGCCAGGCTCGTGGCGAGGGCGCACGACGAGGGCTTCGTGCACCGTGACGGGCACGCACAGAATATCGTAGTGGGGGCCGGATCGATTGCGGCCCTCAACACTGCGTATATCGACGTCCACGCGGCCCGAATCACACGCCGGCCTGCATCCTTCCGGGCAGTTGTACGTTCCCTCGCGCAGATCGATCAACATTTTCGGCACTACGCCACGCGGACGGAGCGGCTTCGTTTCCTGCGTTGCTATCTCTCCCATCGTGCGAAGAACCGGGTGAGCCAATCGCCGGGTGGTACCCATATGCGGACCCTGGTGATTGCGGTGACGCGCGAAGTGGATCGCCATGCTCTTCGGCTCGCCCGCCAGCGAGATCGTCGTCTGCTTCGGAATGGGAAGTACTTCGCTACCTTGCGCCTCGGGGGCGGATGGCGGGCGAAGGTGGTCTTGGAACTGGAACGCCGACACGCATTCCCGGAAGGCGGCGTACCGGACCGGACGTGCAGTCAGTGGCGGGAGGTCCTCTCGCCACTTTTGAACATCCAGGTTACCCAAAGAGTGCCTTACCCTGACGGCGTGCACGGCCACATGGAAGCTCACAACCTCACAGCGAATGAGACCCGCGCCGCCGGACTCGGCGCGCGTTTGGCCTGGTCGGTTTTTGGCTCCCCTAGCCGGCGGGAGTTTGATGCCTGCCATCGGTTGCGACATCGGGGTCTGCCCTCGAAACTCATATTAGGGTATGTTGAACATCGCTCTTTTGGCCTGGTCGATTTGGCCTTGGTTGTACGACCCAGGGAAGCGGACTCCTACGCCGAAAGTCGCGTTCTACAATGGACTGTTGGGGACGCCGTGCTTGACAGGCAACTTGGCAACCACAAGAATGAGTAGTGTTCCTGCGGCCTGCTCGACCACGCCTTTGGTTTTTCCATTGGTGGTCCGTTGTACCGATGGTAGGCTGTCTCCCGGTGTTACTTTAGGCTTTCACCATTTACCGTAAAGGGGCTGACGGTATGAAGGGCAAACGATCGATGCATGAAAGAGAAGGACGCGACCCAAATCGACCTCATTGTCGCCGATGGCTAGCGTTAGCGGGGGTGATCGGGATCGCATTTCGTGTCGGGCCGTTGATCGGAGCGGATGGCAACTACGTCATGCGCGACGGACGGAAAGTCACCGTCACCCAATCCATGTCGCAGCTTGGCGTGGTCCTGCACGACGAAGGGGACATGGAGGTCGTTGCGAGTCGTTTGGCATCCAAAGGAAAGGGGGTCGTTGAGAATCTGCCCAAAGCTCCGCAGGCGCGGGTGAAGCTACTTCAGGGTACGGACACATCGGCGGCTACACGGAAGCAACTCCAAAGCGAGGAGGAGGTTGCGCAGGTTGGACGGGTTTATCAATTCGTCGGCTTTGCGGACCCGATGATCTCTACCGGTGAAATCGTGGTCAAGGTCCACCCAGACGTGGACGTCGACGAGGTGCGCGGGATTTGGTCCGACTATCGATTGACGTTGGTTGAAGAGGCACAGGGACTGAACCGCGTGTACCGAGTTCGGCTAGTCGACGCGGAAGACGACGAAGTCGCCCGTGCGGAGCTTCTGGGCGCCGATTCTCGGATCGTCTGGGCACAGCCGAACTTCATCCGGCCGCCGATTCGTCGCCAGGTGGCGGCGCCTTTGGATGAATACTATCCAAGCCAGTGGCATCTGAACAACACGGGCCAGACAGGTGGCACGGTGGACGCCGACATTGACGCCCCGGAGGCGTGGATCATCGCAGAAGGCCAGGGCGTGCTGATCGGCATGTTCGACGACGCCTGCGATGTCGATCATGAGGACCTGCGGGGGAACTACATCGGCATCGGCCACGACGCCAGTTTGCCATCCAACAACGATGGTTACAACGATCCGCGTCCGAAGCAGATCGGGGACCGGCATGGTACCGCGGTTATGGGTCTGGCCGTTGCCCGGCCGAATGCCGTCGGCGTTCGGGGCGTGGCGTACCTGGCCAATTTCACGGCGTCGCGCGGGTTCGGCAGTGGGGTGCTTTCTGATTTCGACATCGCCAATACGTTTCTGTTCGCCCGGCAGCAGAATGTGGATGTGCACATCAACAGTTGGGGCACCAGCGGGCCGAATTCGGCGGTGATTGAGGATGCGATTGAGACGGCCTTTAAGGAGGGGCGGCCGGCCGGTGAGGATGAGGATGCTCGTGGGATGGTGATTGTGTGGGCGGCCGGCAATGAAGGTGCGGAGGACTTGCCGGGGTTTGATTACTCCACGTTGCCGCAGGTGATCGGTGTCGGCGCCAGCGACGACTTCGATCGGCGGGCCGGTTACAGTAACTTCGGCACGGGCATCAACATGCTCGCGCCGGGCGGTGGAGAATCCGGCCCGGGGCTTACGACAACGGATAACGAAGATATGCCGGGAAGGGTTGATAACGGTTTCAACGTCAACGGCTCGGAGTTGGATGAGGCGGGCCGGTACTCGGATTCATTCGCGGGCACGTCGGCCGCCTGTCCGATCGCCGCTGGGGTGGCAGCGCTTGTTCTGTCCCAAAATCCCAGGCTTACAGCGACCGACGTGCGGCTCATCAT
>Ga0187892_10011273_pt1 | contig 11021 bp, 6 predicted proteins | sample MA1701073metaG_FD_139345 | JGI IMG/M metagenome (GOLD analysis project Ga0187892, IMG submission 139345) | Bio-ooze microbial communities from a basaltic lava cave in the Kipuka Kanohina Cave System on the Island of Hawaii, USA - MA170107-3 metaG ... | reverse complement strand
CGGCGGCATAGATCACCACCATCGTCCGCGGGTCGGAAACAAGGGTCACGGCCTGCTCCGCCGTATGGCTGGTTGTCCACAAATCAATGAGAAAAGGCGTGCATCCCGCAAGATTCATCGCGCCGACGGTAATCGCCTTGGTTCCCTTGCCGCTCCTGTCGATCACGCCCGCGACAATCGTCGGAATCATGCCGAGCAGCAATAGGATCGTCGTCGGCATAAAAATGATGGCGGCCAGAAACCCGGCAAGCCCGAGGATCTGCCCCTTCCATGTGATTTTTTTCCTGCGCTTTTTCGCCATCAGAACAAACTCCCGCCCGAAAAATGCATGAAGGCGAACGCGAGGATGATCGTCCCGGCGAGCATGCCCGAAATGATCGCCGCCACTTCCTGACCCGTCTCCCGGCCGAAAGTTTCCGGCTTGTCCATTTTCAGCTTCAGTTCATCATTCTCCACGTTCAGGTCGCGGTACTCCTCCATCGCCTTCTTGAAACCGATGAAATCCCTCTGCTTGACTTCGTTGTCGTCCAGCAGCGTAATGATCTTGATAATGTCGCCCGTGACCTTGAGTTTGTCGATCCTCTCCTTCATCGCCGCGCGTAATTCGCGGTCGTGATACCGCTCGTAAACCGGCGCAAGAATATCCGCGATCCACGAAGCGATCCCCGGAAACGCGCCCATGCGCGAGCGCTTCTGTATGGTGGCGAGGATTTTTATATTGGCGAGGACTTTTTTGTAATATTCCTCCCCGTTCAGTTCCTGGAAGAACGGGTCGATCATGCGCCGGTCCTTGACCGACAGGAACGCGGCGATATGCCGGTCGATGAACAGGTCCGGCCTTTTCGGCTGGTCCGATACGTCCTCGAACGCGAACATGATGTCCTCGGGGTTGCGCACATAATGCCCGCCGAGCCGGTCGCTGATGCACGGGCATTCGGGACTGAGAAAATAAAGACAGCGCTCGATCCCGTATCCCATCGTATTCTGCCGCAGATAGGCGCGCGCGCTGTCGAATTTTGTTATGAGATTGCCGACATCGACCTTCGTTTCCTGCTGCGCGGCGATCCAGAACGGCACAAGCTGCTGGTTGATGATCTCGACGAACGGCATCAGGTCGCGCTTGAGAATGTATGTTTCCGCCATCGCATACGAAAAGCCCTCGGGATGAATTCTCAGCCCCTTGAACCGCATCGGCGCTTCCGGGTCGAGCGCGATCGAAACGCGCGACAGCAGCTTGTCCCAGTACCCCGGCCCGCGCCCGCCTTCCTGCGCGGTCGTGATCGCCTGTTCGTAGCGGTTCTTGGTGAGATTGTCCTCCAGCGAACGGCTGATCCACTGCTCCATGATGCCGCCGTCGATCATCTGCACGGCCTCGGACTGATTTGAATCAAGATCCATCGAGAGCAGCACGGGGCGATGGTAACGCTCACCGTTGAAATGGATGGGCCGCGCCGCCTTGTTCTTCTTGGAGCTTTGCTTGGGGCTGAGCCGCTGCCCCTCCTGCCACGCCTCGATCTCGTCCAGCGTCCAGCGCTGCTGCCTGTCGTCGTATAAAAGTCCGCGCAGCAGTTCAAGGATCGCGCCCGTATACCGGTCTTTTCCGGTCAACGCGCCGTAACTGCCAAACTCCATCTTCTGGCGGATGATCTCCTCATCCGTCATCCCGGCGAGCGGATCGCGGGTGCGCAGGATCATCGTGAGAGTTACGCCAAAAGCGTAGATATCGTCCTCGCCCGTGCCCGGCCCCCGCGCGATCGCATTGGACTGCGCCCGCTCGGACGGCTCGAACACCGCGGGCTGGAGATAGGCGGGCGGCGTTGCAAGACATTCGCCGAGAATGACCTTGTCGATCCCCTCCTCGCTTCCGCCTTCATAGATGTTCATCGGATTGATGCAGCCATGCACGAGGTCCGCGTCCCGCATGTCGAGCAGCACGTTGATCATCGGCTTGATAAAGCCCTTCATGACGTTTTCGTGCTTCCACCCCAAACCCGCCTTCGCAAGGCTTTTCATCAGCGGCTTGCCGAGCGTGTTCTCGTAAATGAACACATAACGCTGCCCCTGCGCCGGCGGCCAGTAAACGACCCCCGACGCGACCAGCCGCACCAGTCCGGGGCTCATGATCGTCATGAATTTGGCCGACGTCATCGTGCGCGGCACCAGATGGTTTTCGCAGACCAGCGCGAAAAACGGCTCCACGGATTCGTTCTTCTGCCGCGCGGCGTAGGCCAGCACCGGCCCGCGGTCCAGATGCGGAAGGCGCTTGTCGATAAGGATTTCGACCTCATCGCTCAGCGTTGCGATATTCGATAATGAACTGCGCGCGACCGGGGCGGCCCCTCCGGGCGGCTGTCCGTCAGTGTCTTCCATCGCATCGCTGGTCATAAAGGCAGGATCCCGGCAGGATTTACGCGCATCTTATATTGTAATGCCGTTTGGGGGAGAAGTAAAACGGGAGCAGTTATGGAGTTACCCCACGAACGGGTCTTTCATCAGGATCGTGTCGTCCCGCTCCGGGCTGGTCGAAAGCATGGTGACCGGGGCTTCGGTCAGTTCCTCGATCCGCCGCACATATTTGACCGCCGCGCCCGGCAAGTCCGCCCACGAGCGCGCGCCGCGTGTGCTGCCGCTCCAGCCCTCAAGAGTTTCGTAAACCGGCTCGACCTTCGCCTGCGCGCTCTGCGAGGACGGGAGATAATCGAGAATCTGCCCGTCCAGCTTGTAGCCGGTGCAGATTTTAATGTCCTTGAAACCGTCCAGCACATCGAGCTTGGTCAGCGCGATGCCGTCGATCCCGGCGGTCTTGACCGCCTGCCGCACCATCACCGCGTCGAACCAGCCGCAGCGCCGCTTGCGCCCGGTCGTCGTGCCGAACTCATGCCCGCGCCGGCCCATTTCCTCGCCGGCCTCGTTAAGCTGTTCGGTCGGGAACGGCCCCGCGCCGACGCGCGTCGTATAGGCTTTCGTGATCCCCAGCACATAACCGACCGTGCGCGGCCCCACGCCCGCCCCCGTCGCCGCTTGCGCCGCCACGGTGTTGGAAGAAGTCACAAAAGGATAGGTGCCGTGATCGACGTCCAGCATCACGCCCTGCGCGCCCTCGAATAAAATCCGCTTGCCCTCGCGCCGCAGTTCATCGAGCCGCTTCCACACCGGCTGCGCGTATTGCTGCAAACTGCCGTTGATCTGCATCAGGCCGTCATAGACCTGCTGCGGATCGACCGGCTCCGCGTTCAGCCCGCGCAGCAGCGCGTTATGGTGCAGCATCAGCCGCTCCAGCTTCTCGCGCAGCAGCTCCTTGTCTTCCAGATCGCACACGCGAATCCCGCGCCGCGCGGCTTTATCTTCATAGGCAGGCCCGATGCCGCGCCCCGTGGTTCCAATCTGCCCCTTGCCGCGCGCGGCTTCCAGCGCCTTGTCGACCGCGGAGTGAACGGGCAGGATCAGCGTCGCGTTCTCGGCGACGACAAGGCTCTGCGGCGAAATCTCGACGCCCTGCGCCCGCACGTCCTCGATTTCCCTGAGCAGCGCCCACGGATCGATGACCACGCCGTTGCCGATAATCGAAAGCTTGCCCTTGCGCACGATGCCGGACGGCAGCAGATGCAGCTTGTAGGTCACGCCGTCGATAACCAGCGTGTGCCCCGCATTGTGCCCGCCCTGGAACCGCACGACGACATCCGCCCGGCTCGACAGCCAGTCGACGATCTTGCCCTTCCCCTCATCGCCCCACTGGGAGCCTATAACGGCGACGTTAGCCATGCGCGGTATCCTTTCAAAAAATGCACCGCATAATTACACGAACCGCGCCAAAGCACAAATTTTTCCCGTCTTTCTCCCTCTCCCCCTGGGGAGAGGGATGGGGTGAGGGGGACATGAAGCAGCGCTTTTAGTTCGTTCCCGGAAGTAAATTTCGTGGTTTCTATCCTTTTGCTTTCATTGAAATTTCCATTAGTTCGTTTTTTTTTGCCTGAATCTTTTGAGCATTCCCTGTCGTCCTCTTTTTGTTCAAAATTCATATGAGGATTTTATTACCATAACACAAAAAGCAAGAATTTTTTACCGCCAAGACGCGAAGGCGCGAAGAAGTAAATCCTTCCCTCACCCCAACGGGGAGAGGGATGCGAAGGCTTATCGCGCCGTAGCCCTTGCGAAGGCGTGATTAGCCGAAACCGGGTGAGGGGGCAGCGGTGTTTAAACTACAGAGAACGCAGGGAGCGCAGAGAAAATATCCCCGCTTTCACACCTCCCCAAACCCGTCATCCCGGCGACCTGTCCGCCGTAGCCTTGGCGAAGGCGGAAGGCCGGGACCCATTCCCCCGCACGCGCTGCGGGAAAAACATTAACCACGGCGATCACGGCGATCACGGCGTTTCTTTCGCCGTGTGCGCCGTGTCCGCCGTGGTTAAATTTTCAAACCGTTGCGTCAGCCATGAATGTTACGATATATTACAGCAATCGGTGGCATCCGTTGCGCCGTGGCGGTTAAAAATAAACTGTCCCGATTTTTATGATCAAATTTTAATGAGACACATATTTCTGTCATTTTGTCTTTTGATATGCCTTCTCCCCTTGCAAGCTTATGCTTCGATCTGTTTCGAAAAAAAAATAGATTGGAAGGATGACGTAATTTTCTTTGGCAAACCTGCTTCAATGCAAACAGTACAAAATGCTGATAAACAAGTTCAGGTTATAGAATACAAAATTCTGATAGGTTTTAAGGGACTTGAATGGTTTCAAAAGAAAGCAGAAATCGTTGGTTATTCCAAATCCGTACAATTACCGGAAAAAGAAAGGCGTACTGAATTAATATCTGCATCATGGAAAAATGGTCTGCTCTATCCCAATTTTGGCCCTTGTGAACCTCCCGGCTTCCCAATGAATCTAAAACGGTTTTATTACCGGTATGCAAATACAGAAGGACTAGACAGACAAAGAGCCAATTTCTATCTCATCGCAGGAAGCTTTGTGGCAATCGGGTTTTTGACCTTAGTTACTTTAGTGCTCATCAATATGGTTAAGCTGAATAAAAAATATTCGCTAAAAAAGAAACCTTAAATAGACCATACCCTGTCTGTAGTGGAAAAACTAACCACCTTCTCCCCCTCACCCAGCTTCGGCTAAACTCGCCTACGGCTCGTTAAGCCTGCGCAACCCTCTCCCCGTTGGGGCGAGGGAAGAATTTTTGGAGGCCGCGTAAAAACCCTACCCCGCCGCCTTCTGGATCGCCGCGCACAACCCATCGACGATTTTCTGCACCAGCGCGGGATCGTCGCCCTCCGCCATCACGCGGATGACCGGTTCCGTGCCCGAGGGGCGGATGACGAGGCGGCCGTCGTTGGCGAGGGTGTCTTCCGCTTTTTTGATCGCGGCTTTGACCTGTTCATCGTCGAGCGGCTTTGCGCCTTTTTCGAATTTCACGTTCTTCAATATCTGCGGCAGCGGCGCGAACAGGCGCAGCGCTTCGCTCGCTTTTTTCTCCTCGCGCCGCAGCACGGATAAAACCTGTAGCGCGGCCAGCAACCCGTCGCCCGTCGTGCTGAAATCCGAGAGCACGATGTGCCCGGATTGTTCGCCGCCGAGATTGAACCCGCCTTCGCGCATGCGTTCGACGACATAGCGGTCGCCCACCGCGGTGCGCGCCATATCAAGGCCGAGCCCGGTGATAAACCGCTCCAGCCCCAGATTGGACATGACCGTCGAGACGATCCCGCCGCCGGTAAGACGCCCGGCCTCATGCATGGATTTCGCGAGCAGCGCGAGCAACTGGTCGCCGTTCACCACCGCGCCTTTTTCATCGACCATGATAAGGCGGTCCGCGTCGCCGTCGAGCGCGATGCCGAGATCCGCCTTTTCCTCAACCGTTTTTTTCTGCAGCGCCGCCGTATCGGTCGCGCCGCAGCCTTCGTTGATGTTCTTGCCGTTGGGCGCGGCTCCTATAGAGACGACATTCGCCTCCAGCTCCCACAATATCTGCGGCGCAACTTTATAAGCGGCGCCATGGGCGCAGTCGATGACGATCTTCATGCCCTCCAGATTCATCCGGCGCGGGAAGCTGCTCTTCAGAAACTCGACATAGCGCCCCGCCGCGTCGTCGAGCCTGCTCGCCTTGCCCAGCTTTTCCGGCGGCGGCGTCAGGCTGGAAAGATCGCTTTCGATGTTTTTCTCGATCGTGAGCTCCAGCGCGTCGGACAGCTTGTATCCGTCCGCGCCGAACAATTTGATTCCGTTATCCTGATACGGATTGTGCGAGGCGGAGATGACGACGCCCACGTCCGCGCGCAGCGAGCGCGTCAGCATCGCCACGCCCGGCGTCGGCAGCGGGCCAAGGAATATGACATCCATGCCCATCGCCTCGAACCCCGAGGCCATCGCCTGCTCCAGCATGTAGCAGGACAGGCGCGTATCCTTGCCGATCACCGCGCGGTTTTGACTGGGGCCGTTCCCGTTTTTACCGGAATCGGATTTCAGCGCCGCCGCCGTCGCCATCGCGGCTTTCAGCGCCATATCGGCGGTCATCGGGAATGTCCCCGCCCGCCCCCTGATTCCATCGGTTCCGAAAAATTTTCTGCTCATGGCCCTTTTGATTACCGCAAAAACGGTAAAAAGCCAAGGAAAAGCCGCTTGGTTATGGAAGCCGTCCCGGAAACTCTCTGTCGTCACCACCCGGCTTGTCCGGGTGGTCCATCGTGCCGCAAACGCAGAATTTTCCTGTATTTCCCATGGATGGCCCGGATGATCCCGGATCAAGTCCGGGAGGGCCGCGACGAATTAAAAAATTATATAAAAATAATAATTGACTATATATTGATATATATTTATAAGAAGTTGTATATATAAAAATAGGCCTTGCCGCCTATTGGAGTGTTCGGGAGGCGCAATGAACACAGCATAACAGTCTTGTAAAAGACGAGGCAGACATTCCCTGAAATCAGAAATTTCAGCCGCCGGCATACAACCGGCGAACGGGAATGATTTTGCCCGATTTCTGAAACAACGAAATTTGCGGCGCGCGCGGAAGCCGCAAAACGGCGGAGGGCATGGTGCTTTCCGGCGAAGGAGTTCTGCGTTTTTAAACCAAGGGAGTTATTATCTATGATTGAACTATCAAGCATCTTCGCGCTGGCCGCTTATGGCGGAGCAGCGCTGACTCTGGGCATCACGGCTATCGCCGCGATCAAATCCACTTTCTTCACCAACAAGCAGCAGCAGGAAGCGCTGATTACCCGGTTCGGCAAACTTGTCCGCACCGAGCAAAATCCCGGCTTGCATGTGAAGATTCCGTTCATCGACAAGGTAGCCGAGCGTATCGGCACCGATCTGCAGCAGAAGACGGAAACACTGGAAACGAAGACCAAGGACGATCTGTTCGTCGAACTGCCGATTTCCGTCCAGTTCGTCATCGAGGACACGGCGAAGTACTTCTACAAAAACCGCGAAGGCATCAGCAACATGCTGAAAGCGGTCAGCGCCGCCGTCCGTACTGCAACGGCGGAAAAGGACTTCCAGGAATTGTTCGGCGACCGGGACGGCATCAGCAACGCCGTGATCGAGCACACGAAGAATGACGCCGCCAAATACGGCATCAGGATCGAAAAGATCATCATCGACCAGCCGAATGCTCCCGCCGATGTCCAGAAGGCCTATAACGAAGTGCGAGCGAGCGAGCGTCTGAAAGAGGCCGCGCGGAACAAGGCCGAAGCGCACCGGATCGAGGTCGTCACCAAGTCCGAGGCCGACGCCACGGCGCAGGCCAACGCGGGACGCGGCGCCGCCGATTTCCGCCGCGCGATTCTCGATGGGTACAGGGCGCAGATCGACGAACTCACGCATGACGGCAAAGTCGGACGGGAAGAGGCGCTCCACATCGTCATGCGCTCGATGGAACTCGACGCGCTGCGCGAAGTGGCGCAGAAAGGCAACCTCGTCATCGTCCCGCAGGCCTTGACGACGGGCGGCAACGACGGCCTTAAGGATCTGACCGATGTCAGCGTCCTGAAAGGATTGCTCGACAGGAAACCCGCGAATGACGGGAAAGGGCACGCGCCTTCAGTTCCTTCCCTGGGCAGCCCGGGCTAAACGAGAGGCTTGCTTTGGGGAGGAATAACCTGGATGTGCCTCCCTTGGCACGGAAAGAGGGCCGCAAGGCCCTCTTTCTACGTTTTAGAATCCCTCTCCCATGGGGAGAGGGCAACGAAGCTTCGCTTTGCGGAACGCAAAGCGTTAGCTGAGTAGGTAAGGGGGTATGGTGCCTGAATTATTATACACCGTACCCCCTCACCCAGCTACGGCTAGGCTCGCCAAGCCTACGCAGCCCTCTCCCCATGGGAGAGGGATTCCATGCTCATCATTTAGTGGAAAGATCAAGCGCCCTGCGGCACCTCGCCGATGCCACCGCCGGTGGGCACGGAAGAGCGCGGTTTCGCGTCCTCTTCCTCATCCGGCTCCTTGATGCGGATGATCGGCTCGCCGCGCAGCAGGCCTTTGATCTCATCGCCGGACAGGGTTTCATACTCGAGCAGCGCCTTCGCGAGCTGGTGCAGTTGCCCGGCATTGTCGCGCAGGCATTTTTCCGCGCGCTTGTAGGCTTCGCTGACGATGCGCTTGACTTCTTCGTCCACGATTTTTGCGGTTTCATCCGACATGTTCTTGGTCTGGCTGACCGAATGGCCGAGGAACACTTCTTCCTGATCGGAGACATAGCGCAGCGGCCCAAGCTTGTCGGACATGCCCCACTCGGTCACCATGCGCCGCGCGATATTGGTCGCCATCGAAATGTCGCTCGACGCCCCGGTCGTGACTTTTTCCTTGCCGAAAATCTGCTCCTCGGCGATCCGCCCGCCCATCGCCACCGCGAGATCGGCCTTGAGCTTGGCGAGCGACATCGAAATACGGTCGCGCTCCGGCAGCCGCATGACCAGCCCCAGCGCGCGCCCGCGCGGGATGATCGTCGCTTTATGGATAGGATCGGACTCCGGCTCGTGCAGCGCGACGATGGCGTGTCCCGCCTCGTGATAGGCGGTCAGCGACTTTTCCTCATCGCTCATCACCATCGACTTGCGCTCGGTGCCCATCATCACTTTGTCCTTGGCGTCCTCCAGCTCTTCCATCGTCACGACGCGCTTGCCGCGCCGCGCCGCCAGCAGCGCGGCTTCGTTGACGAGGTTCGCAAGGTCCGCGCCCGAAAAGCCGGGCGTGCCGCGCGCGATCACCATCGGCTCGACGGTTTTCGCCAGCGGCACTTTTTTCATGTGCACTTTAAGAATTTTCTCGCGCCCGTTCACATCGGGCAGCGGCACCACGATCTGCCGGTCGAACCGGCCCGGTCGCAGCAGCGCGGGATCGAGCACGTCGGGGCGGTTGGTCGCGGCGATGATGATGACGCCCTCATTGGCCTCGAATCCGTCCATTTCCACGAGTAATTGATTTAACGTCTGTTCGCGCTCGTCGTTGCCGCCGCCAAGACCCGCGCCCCGGTGACGCCCGACGGCGTCGATTTCATCGATAAAGATGATACAGGGGGCATTCTTCTTACCCTGCTCGAACATGTCGCGCACCCGGCTCGCGCCAACGCCGACGAACATCTCGACGAAGTCCGAACCCGATATGGTAAAGAACGGCACGTTGGCCTCGCCCGCAACAGCGCGGGCAATCAGCGTCTTACCCGTTCCCGGCGAACCGACCAGCAACGCGCCCTTGGGGATCTTGCCGCCAAGGCGCTGGAATTTCTGCGGGTCTTTCAGGAACTCGACGATTTCCTGTAATTCCTGCTTGGCTTCCTCGATACCCGCGACATCGGAGAAAGTGACGCGTCCCTGATGCTCGGTCAGCATCCGCGCCCGCGATTTGCCAAAACCCATCGCCCCGCCGCCGCCGCGCGACTGCATCTGCCGCATGAAGAAAATCCACACGCCGATCAAAAGCAGCATCGGGAACCAGTTCAGAAAGATCATCCACGGGCTGAACTGCTCCGGGCTTTCCGCTTCCGCGGTGATCCGTACGCCGGTATTATTCAGCCGGTCAACGACGTTTTCATTTGCCGGCACCAGCGTCGTGAATTCCTGGCCGTTGCTCTTGTAATGGCCCTTGATCGTCTGTCCCTGAATAATGACATCGTTAACGCGGCCCGCCGCCGCGTCGGCCATGAAATCGCTGTAAGCGGCGGGCTTCTCGCCAACCCCCGCAGCCTGCTGCTGGGTGCCCTGGAAGATATTGAAAAGGAAAGTTAGCATCAGGCCGATGGCCAGCCAGAACACCAGATTCCTACCGAAATTTCCCACTGAAAAACCGCGCCTTTCCTAGGATTCCCAACGATTGAGACTACATCTTAAGTTTACAGGATACAACGGCTATTGTCTAAACGGATAGAACCCCATAATGGTTTAACTTAATTAGTGTCCTTTTGTTCCTTTTCAACGCAAATCAGGCCTTTTTTGCGGTCAATACCGACAAGGCAGCCACCGAGCGAAGCCCTTTTGAAACGGGGGTCGTTAAACAACCGCCCCGCGAGATCCTCCAGCCGCTCCATACGCGGCCCGTAATCCTGCTTTTCCGCAATCCTGTCCATCAGCCCCGCCAGCACCCGCAGCCTGATTTCCTCCGGCGCGTTTTCGACGGCGGAAAAATTCAATACGATCCGATCCGAATTCTTTTCTTTTTTTGCCTGCGCCAGTATTTCGCCCGCATAAAAATCCAGCGCATCCCGCGCCCGCGCAAGCCGCTTCGCCGTTACCGCCAGCCGCTTCGGCGTCAGCCCCTCCGCCGCCAGAACCTGCTGCGACTTGCGCAGCCGCGCCCTCGCATAGTTTTCATTTTCATTGGAAGGGTCGCGGACGAAAGCAATGCCGCGCTCCTCGCAATAAGCGACCAGCGCGCTCTTGGGAACATCGAGAAACGGCCTGATGATCCGCAGCGTTTCGTTATAATCGTGCAGAGGCCGCATCCCCCCCAGCCCGTCCAGCCCGCTGCCCTTCGCCAGCCGGAACAAAAATGTCTCCGCCTGGTCGTCCTGGTGATGCGCG
>Ga0187892_10011272_pt1 | contig 11021 bp, 8 predicted proteins | sample MA1701073metaG_FD_139345 | JGI IMG/M metagenome (GOLD analysis project Ga0187892, IMG submission 139345) | Bio-ooze microbial communities from a basaltic lava cave in the Kipuka Kanohina Cave System on the Island of Hawaii, USA - MA170107-3 metaG ... | reverse complement strand
GCGGGCTGTGGCCCACGGCCCGCCCTGAGGAGGCCTGAGCCCTCAGCGGGGCCCGGCCCCTTCAGCGGTCGGGGGGGAAGCCGGGGCGGGGCCCGAGCACCCGGCGGAAGCCGTCGAGGAGGCCCCGGGCCGTGGCCCGCCGCCCGGCCCAGGTCCCGGCCAGCTGGGCCCGCCGCAGGGTCTTGGCCACGTGGACGATGCTCCAGCGGGGGCTGCCGTGGCGGCGGCTGAGCTCGAGGAAGTTGCGGGCCTGGTAGTAGGCCCGCCACGGCTCGACCCCGCCCCCCCCGGCCGCCGCCCCGTGGTCGGGCCGGGCGCTGGCCGCCACCGCCCGGGCCGAGGCCACGTCGAGGAGGACGGCGAAGCCGTTCGTGGCCACGCGCAGGAAGAAGTCGAAGTCCTCGTAGCCGAAGAACCAGGCGGGGTCGGGCCAGATGCCGGCGTCGAGCACCTCCCGGGAGACGAGGGTGGCCCCCCAGGCGGCCACGTCCACCGGCTCGAGGCCCGCCCCGGCCCTCGGCCGGTGCGGTGGTCGAGGTCGCGGCCGTAGGCGACGATGGCCCCCACGGCCCGACCACCGGTCCCGACCCGGCCGGCGGCCTCGAGGAGGCCGGCGACCCGGGGCGAGGGGAGGCCGTAGAGGCCGACGTCGTCCTCGCTCAGGTAGTACCACCCGGTGCCGAACCGGCGGTGGGCCTCCCGCAGGCCCGTCGAGAACCCCCCGGCGGGGCCGGCGTTCTCGGGGAGGCGCAGCACCTGCACCCGGCGCTCGAGGCCCGGGTCGGCGAGGCCGCCGTCGCCGTTCACCACGAGGAGGACCCGGTCGGCGGCGAAGCCCTCGCGCTCGAGGAGGTCGCGCACCACCGTGGTGGCCAGCCGCGCCCGCCGGTGGGTCAGGACGATGGCCGCGCAGTCCAGGCCGGCAGTGTAGGTCGCGGGGCTCGGATGCCGACCGGCGCTCAGACGGCGGCCGAGCGGTAGCGGCGCCGGTCGAGGGCCCGCCGGAGGTCGGCCTCGAGGTGCATCCCGCCCGCCGCCTTGCGCCGGAACCACCCCAGGCCGTCGCTGCGCTGGATGGGGCTGCGGGCCAGCCGGTGGACGTCGGTGGCGCCCCAGCGATTGGGGCGGCAGCCGCTCACCGCTGCCGACCGGAACCGACGGCGCACCTCGCCCTCGGTGCCGGGCGGCGCCGGCAGGGCCTTGGGGTAGGCGAAGTGCCGGCACGACACGCCCAGGCGGTCCTCGACGAGGGCGATGGAGCGGTCGAGCTCCTCGGCGGCGGTAGCGGCGTCGACCCGGTCGAGGAGGCGGTGGGTGTGGGTGTGGGAGCCCACGGTCACGAGCCCGGTGGCCACGAGGTCCCGCAGGGCCGACCACGACAGGGGGGTCCCGTCGTCGGGGAAGGCCACGCCTCGCTCGACGTGGTCGGTGGCCAGGTAGAGGACGGCGGGGACCCGGTGGGCGACGAGGGCGTCGATGGCCTCGTCGGCGAAGTCGGCGGTGCCGTCGTCGAAGCTCACGACCACGACCCGCTCGGAGGTCCCCCGGGGGGCGGCGTCGAGGCGGTCGACGGCGTCGTCGAGGCTCGACACGGCGTGGTGGGCGGCCAGGTGGGCGATCTGGGCGGCGAAGAGCGGGCGGGGGAGGTCGACCGAGGACCCCGACCGGCCGCCGACCCGGTGGTAGGCGAGCACCACGACCCCGGGCGCCGGGGCCCGGACGCCGTCGACGGCGGCGGCGGAGACCTTCACGAGCCGGGTCAGCTGGCGGTGCGCCCCCACGCCCCCATCATGACCCAGCCGCCATCGAGCCCGCCCCGTGGGGTCGGCTCAGAGCAGCTCGACGTCGCCCATGGCCAGGTCGAGGTCGGCGAGGCGGGGCACGGGTCGCCGGCTCAACGGCCGCCACACCACGGCCGGGCCTCGGCGGGGGAGGGGGAGGAGGCGTTGGCCGGACCCGGCCCGGCCCAGGGTCACGACGTAGTCGGCCCCGGTGGCCGCCAGCAGGCGGCGGACGGCCCTGGGGTCGGGTACCGGGGAGAGCCACTCGCAGAGGGCGAGCTCGCGGGCCCGGCCCCGCTGGCGGACCCGGAAGACACAGGTGCCCCCCCGCACGGCCACGGCCCGGTAGCCCAGCTCGGGGAAGGCGTAGCGCCACCGCAGGTAGGCCTCGGTGCGCACCGTCGACCACTGCCGGTCGCCGGGGGGCACGGCGGGATGGCCGTCGAGGGCCTCCCCCGCCGGTTGCCCCACGGTCACCGGCTCCGACCACTTCGCCGCCGTGCCCGACGTGCGAGCCCCGACCATGGCCCCCAGGGCGCCCGCCGATCGCGGTGCCGCCAGCAGCGTCGGCCGACCGAGCTCCGACCACCCCATCGAGAGGTAGCCGGCGAGGCTGCGGGGGTTGGGGGTGTTGAACACGGCCTCGACGCCCCCGGCGGCGAGGGCGTCGAGGGCCTGGAGGGTGAGGGCCCGGAAGATCCCCCGCCGCTGGTGGTCGGGGTCGGTAGCCGTGTCAACGGCCCGCACCACCCGCAGCCGCTCGTCGCCCCGCCCGAGCTCCCAGCGCATGAAGGTCCGGAAGCCGACGATGCGCCCGTCGTGCTCGGCCACCCACCCCGGCGAGGACCCGCTGGGGTTGGCCCGGTGCTTCCACTCGAGGAACCGCCGGTCCCGGCTGTCCCCCGCCCAGCCGAGCGCCCTCACGGCGAGGGCGAGGATGTCGTCCCCGTCCTCGTCCCTCGCCGTCCGCAGGGTGTAGCCTGGAGCGACTACGACGTCACCTCGAGGTCCGCTCCGGCTCCGGGCCGCGTCGGGCCGTCGGGGGGCACTGCGGGATCCGGGTCTCGCGGGCCGAGCGGCCGTGACCACAGACCTGCTCCGGCGCCTCCGGGCGTGCCCACCGCCACCTGTCCCCCAAGCGGTGGCCTCGAAGGGATATCGTTCCCGCGGTCGGTCGGTGTGGGCCTCGTCGAGAGCACGGGTGACAACGACCTGGCGGAGCGCAGATCCCATGCCCAGACCCCATCCCCATCCTCGACAGCCAGTCCCTGCAGCAGAGCGCCGTCCGCTGGCGGTCGGCCGGGGCCCGATGCCACTGAAGGCGGCCCGAACGTGAGCATCCCGAACGAGAGCGTGCCGTGCACCCCCGAGAGTACCTGAGGATCTTCCGGCTCCGCTGGCTGGTGGTCGTGGCCGTCGTCGTCGTGGCCGCCGGTGCCGGGTGGGTCACCGCCCCCGGCGGGCCCAAGCCCGTCGTGTTCCAGGCCACCGCCGTCGTCGTGGTGGACCAGTCGGCCGGCATCGGGGGCGTCACCCTGGCCCCCATCAGCCCCGAGCTCGTAGGCCTCAGCCTCCGGGGCGGCGAGGTGCCCCAGCGGGTGGCCGGGGTGCTGGGCGGCAGCCCCCAGGCCCTGGCCGGTGCCATCGGCGCCCGGGCCGACGGCCGCGGCGGCACCGTGGCCATCACCGCCAACCAGCCCGACGGCGAGGCTGCCGTCACCCTGGCCCGGACCTTCGCCACCGAGCTCATCGCCTGGGACCACGACCGCAACGTGGGCCGGGTCGAGGAGGCGCTGGGGCGGCGGCAGGCCCAGGCCGCCGAGGTCTCCGCCGAGCTCGCCGACGTCGAGGCGAGGCTGGCGACCACCGCCGATCGCACCGAGGTGGCCAGCCTGAACGAATCCCGCCTCCGGCTCCAGAGCCAGGTCGAGACCGTCCAGGGCGAGATCGGCTCCCTCCAGGACTACCTGGACACGCCCGACCGGTCGCGGGTGGTTTTGGCGGCCGAGCCCTACCCCCAGCGGGCGGGCGGCGACGAGTTCGCCCCGCCGAGGAGCCGGCCGGCCCGGGCCGCCCTCGCCGGGCTCGTGGGCCTGCTCGTGGGCGGCGCCCTGGCCATCTTCCTCCACCGCACCGACCTCCACCTCCAGAGCCGCCCCGAGGCCGAGCGGGCCTTCGACCTGCCCGTCGTGGCCGAGATCCCCCCCGCCTCGGTCGAGGACCTCCGGGAATGGAGGGTGGCCACCTACTCTCGGCCCCGGTCCCGCCTGGCCGAGGCCTACCGGAGCCTGCGCACGGCCGTGGCCCTCATGCCCCTCGTCTCCGCCTCGGGATCCCGCAACGGCTCGGGGCCCCAGGAGCGCGAGAGGGGCGGTGAGCGGTCTGGCGCATCCGGGGCCGTGGTGCCCGGGTCCGCCCGCAAGGGCACGGTGGTGGTCGTCACCTCGGCGGGCCCGGCCGAGGGCAAGACCACCACGGTGGCCAACCTCGCCGCCAGCTGGGCCGAGGCCGGCTCGATCCGGGTCCTCGTCGTGAGCGCCGACACCCGCAAGCCCACGATCCACCACTTCCTGGGGGTGGGCAACGACGGTCCCGGGCTCAGCGACGCCGTGCGGGAGGACGCCGACCCGGCGGCGCTGCTCCGCCTCGTCCGGCCCACCGCCATCCCCGGCGTCTACCTCCTCACCACCGGGACGCTGCTCGAGAACCCAGCGGCCATCGTCGAGGGGGTGGGCAGGGTCGTGGTGGCGGCCAGCCACCTGGCCGAGATCGTGCTCGTCGACACCCCGCCCGTGCTCGTGACCAACGACGCCCTCGAGCTCACCCGCTCCGCCGACGCCGTGGTGGTCATGGCCAGGGTCGGTCAGACCACCCGGGACGCCGGGGCCCGGGCCGCCGAGCTCCTGCGCCGGGTGGGCTCCCCCCTCGTCGGCACGTGCCTCATCGGGTCCCCGGCCCTGGGCAGCGGCTATGGCGCCTACGGCTACCGCGAGGACGGCTACTACGACGAGGTCCAGGTGGCGAGGGGTAACGGCGTTGCCGCCGGGCCTGCCGGCAGTGCCGGGGGCCGCCGCCGGAGGCACACCCGGGCTCCCTCCTGATGACCGGCGTGGGGGCGCCGCCCGCCCCGGCCCGCACCCGGGCGACGTGGAAGCGGATCCCCCCCCGGGCCCTGCGGACGGCGGCGGTGGCGGCGGCGATGGCCTACGTCGGGGTGTTCTGCTGGGCCATGGCCACCCAGGGCTACAACACCTGGGCCTCCATGGTCATCCTGCCCGCCCTCGCCGTGATCACCTACGGCGTGGCCCGCCGGGCCGGGCGGCGGTCCCGCGACCCCGCCTTGGCGACGCTGCTCATGACCGCCTTCGCGCTGAAGATGGCGGCCACCCTCGTCCGCTACGTCGTCGCCTTCGGCGTCTACGACGGTCGGGCCGATGCCACCGGGTACCACTACGCCGGGGCGTTCCTCGCCCAGCAGCTCCGGCGGGGCGACTTCACCCTCGACCTCGGCGGGAGCCTCGTCGGCACGCAGTTCATCGACCTGCTCACCGGCATCGTCTACGCCGTCGTGGGATCCACGAAGCTCGGGGGCTTCTTCGTCTTCTCCTGGCTCGGCTTCTGGGGACTCTGGCTCTTCTACAAGGCCTTCCGCACCGCCTTCCCCGGGCTCCCCGGGCGACGCTACTCCCTCGTGGTGTTCCTCATGCCCTCCCTGCTCTTCTGGCCCTCCTCCATCGGCAAGGAGTCCTGGATGCTCCTCGGGCTGGGCATGGGCGCCCTCGGGGCGGCGCAGCTGCTACGGGGCCAGCGGGGTGGCCTCGTCCGCCTGGCCCTGGGCCTCGGCGCCTGCATGCTCGTCCGGCCCCACATGGCCCTCGTCACCCTCGTGGCCACCGGCATCGCCTACGCCGTGAAGCGCCAGCCGCGCTCCACCCTCCCCGGCGCCAGGCGACTCGCCGGTTTGGCCATCCTCGTCGCCGGCGGGCTCGTGGTGGTGGCCAACGTGGAGACGTTCTTCGGGGTCGACCAGCTCTCGAGCGGCTCGGTCGGGAACATCCTGGAGAGCACCCAGGACCGGACGAGCGCTGGTCGGTCCTCGTTCGAGAGCGGGAGCCCATCGCTGTCGCGGCTCCCGAACGGCATGGTCACGATCCTCTTCCGACCCTTCCCCACCGAGGCTCGCAACGCTCAGGCTCTCATCGCCTCGCTCGAGGGCGTGGCCCTCGCCGCCATGCTCGTGCTCGCCCTCCGCCGGGCCCGCCAGCTCCCCCACCTGTTGCGGGAGGAGCCCTACGCCGTGTTCTGCCTCGCCTACAGCGGCATGTTCTTCTTCGCCTTCTCCAGCTTCTCGAACTTCGGGATCGTCTCCCGCCAGCGGGTGCAGCTCTTCCCCGTGCTCTTCGCCCTCCTCGTCGCCCTCTACGAGCGGCGGGCCGCCGGCGATGGCGAGTCGCCGGCCCCGCCCCAGGTGGAGGGGCATGCCGAGGCCGAGCCCTGGCCCTCGGTCTTCGCCAGCCCCGGTGCCCGGGTGCTCACCACCGTCGGGGCCGTGGTCCTCATGGTCGTGGCCATCGTCGTGGTCGGGTTGGGCCGCGGCCTGCAGGCACCGCCACGGCTCGTCCCTGGGCCCCCGGCGGCCCAGGCCGGCGTGTCCGGGCCCGGCTAGGGCGTGGGCGAGCCCCGGCGGATCCGGGTCCTCTGGTTCATCAAGGGCCTCGGTCCCGGTGGGGCCGAGCAGCTCCTCGTGAACTCGCTGCCCCACCTCGACCGCGAGCGGTTCGCCTACGAGGTCGCCTACCTCCTGGCCCACAAGGACGACCGGGTGGCGGCCTTCGAGTCCCATGGCGTGCCCGTGCACTGCCTCGACGGCCGGCACCCGCTCGCCCTCATGGCCTCCGCCCGGCGCCTGGCCCGGCTCCTGGCCGAGCGGGAGATCGACGTCGTCGACGCCCACCTCCCCTACTCCGGGGTGATCGCCCGCCTGGCCGCCCGCCGGGCCGGAACCCCGGTGCAGGTCTACACCGAGCACAACCTCACGGTGCAGCGCTCGCTCACGAGGTTCCGGTTCCTGAGCTTCGCCGCCAACGCCGCCACCTACGGCCTCGTCGACACCGTGGTCGCCGTCTCGGGGGCCACGCGGGCCGACGCCGAGCGGGTGGCCCGGGGCCGGGTGCCGACCCGGCTCGTCTACAACGGCATCCCCCTCGACGCCGTCCGTCCCAACGCCGAGTCCTCCCTGCGGGCCCGCCGGGCCCTCGGGGTGCCCGATGGCCACCTCGTCGTGGGCCACGTGGCCACGATGACGGCCAAGAAGGGCCAGGCCGACCTCCTCCGGGCCGCCCAGGACGTGCTGCGGACGATGCCCGAGGTGACCTTCGTCGTCGTGGGCAAGGGGCCCCTGGAGGGCGATCTCGCCGACCTCGCACGCCAGCTCGGCATCGCCTCGAGGGTGATCTTCACCGGCTACCTGCCCGAGCCCTTGGCCGCCATCGGCGCCTTCGACCTCCTGGCCCTGGCCTCGATCCACGAGGGGCTGCCCACCGTGGCCATCGAGGCCCAGGCCCTCGGCGTGCCCGTGGTGGCCACCCGGGTGGGGGGCACGAGCGAGGTGGTCGAGGACGGGGTCACCGGCCTCCTCGTCCCGCCCCGCCGTCCCGGCGAGCTCGCCGGGGCCCTCCTGGCCCTGCTCGGGGACGGCGAGCGGCGTCGGGAGATGGGGGCGGCGGCCGAGCGCTTGGCCCACGAGCGCTTCGACATCCGGCGCCGGGTGCGGGAGGTCGAGGACCTCTACCGCGAGTTGCTCGGGACCTCCCGGGCGCCGGCCCGGCCGTGATCGCCGGTCAGGGTCCCGGGGCTCGGTGAGCCGCCCGGCGGCCACGGGCCAGCGAGGCTGGCGCCTCGGGGCCAAGCGCGCCCTCGACGTGGCCCTGGCCGGCGGGGCGCTCGTGGTCCTCAGCCCCGTGCTCGCCGTCGTCGCCCTGCTCGTCGCCGCCACCCTGGGCCGGCCCGTGCTGTTCCGCCAGCTCCGGCCCGGCCGGCACCGGGTGGCCTTCGAGCTCTGGAAGTTCCGGACCATGACCGAGGCCCGGGGACCCGACGGGGAGCTCCGGCCCGACGCCGAGCGCCTCACCCCCCTGGGGCGGCGGCTACGGGGCCTGGCCCTCGACGAGCTGCCTCAGCTCTTCAACGTGATCCGGGGGGAGATGAGCCTCGTCGGCCCCCGTCCGCTCCACGTGGAGTACCTCGACCACTACACGAGCGAGCAGGACCGCCGCCACGAGGTGCTGCCGGGCATGACCGGGTGGGCCCAGGTGGCGGGCCGGAACCTGCTGGGCTGGGACGACCGCCTCGCCCTCGACGTGTGGTACGCCGACCACTGGAGCCTGGGCCTCGACCTGCGCATCCTGGCGAGGACCCCGGCCGTCGTCGCCTCCCGGCTCGGCGTGGCCGCTCCCGGCCACGCCACGATGCCTCGCTTCGACGACCCCGGGCCTCGCTTCGACGACCCCGGGCCCCCGACCGCCTGAGGACGGGGCGGCCCGAGGGGGAGGAGGCTCAGGCGGGCGTCACCGGCGAGCGCCGGCGCCGGACCCCGGCGAGGAGGAGGGCACCCACGGCCGTGAGCCCGGCGCCCAGGGCGGCGGTGGCGAGGACGTTGCCGCCCGTGAAGGCCACCATCGGGCCCTTGCCCCCGCCGCCGGTCTTGCCGCCCCCGCCGCCCGGACCTCCGGGCGTCGTGGGTCCCGGGCCTCCGGTCGTGGGGGGCACCGACGTCGGCCCCGGGGGCCCCGTGCTCGGCGGGCCAGTTGTGGGGGGCACGGTGGTCGGCCCCGGGGGCCCCGTGGTCGGCGGGCCCGTGGTCGGCGGGCCCGTCGTGGGCGGCCCTGTGCTCGGCGGGGCCGTGGTCGGCGGGCCCGTCGTGGGCGGCCCTGTGGTCGGCGGGGCCGTCGTGGGGGGTGCGGTCGTAGGGGGCACCGTCGTGGGGGTCGTGTGGGGAGGCGGCGACCCCGTGAGCCGGTCGCAGGGGACGGCCCCGGGCCCACAGCCGGGCGCCTGGGCTCCCGTGGGGCTGGCGAGGCCGACGAGGACGGCGGCCACGAGGGCGACCCCCCATCGGGCTCGGCGCTTCCGCTCCTCCATCGCTGCCTCGCTCCTGCCCTGTTCCCGGGTCTCGCTTGGTCCCCGTGGTTCGAGGACCTCACCCATCCCGGGCCTCGGGATGCTGTCAGGTGCCGGTGCCGGGCACCGGTCGTGGCCACCGGTCGTCACGACCCGGCAGAGCCTACCCGCCCCGGCGGGCCGTGAGCTGGAGGCGGCGGTCGCCGTCGAGCACCCAGTCGGCCACGGCGACGGCGGGCTGCGGGCGCTGCCCGCCCTCGACGGCGTCGAGGTCCCATCCGGGGGGGACCCGGACCTGGACCCGGAGTCGATCGGCGTTCACCATGGGCTGGAAGAAGGGCTCGAGCTCGTAGCGGCTGCCGGGCGGGAGGCGGCCGGCGAGCTCCACTCGCACGGTGCGCGAGGACGACGGGGGCACCCGGACCATGGCGGTGAAGACCTGGCGGTCGAACTCGGTCTCGAGCCGCCCCACGAGCGGCTCGCCGTCGACCGTCACCGACCCCGGGACCAGCGACGAGTAGAGGGAGAGCTCGAGCAGGTTCTCGCCCGGGGCCACCGGGACCTGCCCGAGCTCGGCGTCGCCGCCCCAGCCGATGACGGAGTCGGGCAGGCCGGAGGCCGGCGCCTCGTTGCCGAGGCGGAGCTCGAGCACGCCGCGGACCTCGCCCGTGGCCGGGTCCCAGCGCACGTCGTAGGAGGCGCTGCGGCGGAGGAACCAGTCGATCTTGTTCCCGTCGTAGTTCTGGCTCACGAAGGCAACGGAGTCCCCGGCCCGCGGGGGGACGGCGCCCGAGGCCCCGATGCGGTCGAAGAAGGCCTGCTCGGCCGGTCGGGTGCTCGCCACCTGGAGGTGCCGGGCCCGGGCCACCGGCCCAAGCGCAGCGCCCAGGGCCGCCGGCGGGGGGAGGTCACCGCCGGTGAGCTTGCCCACGAGGGTGGCGGTGAGCTCGGCCAGGAAGGCCTCCCGCTCGCCCTCCCCGAACCGCAGGTACTGCTCGTGGAGGAGGAGCTCGGGGGCCCTGGCCGCGGTGATCGGCCGGTCGAGGCCGGTGGCCCGCACCGGCCCGGTGAGCTCGAGGAGGGCGGCGTAGGCGTAGGGGTCGACGGCGATCACCCCGTCGACGGGCTGGCCCCCGGACTGGGGGTAGAGCTGGGCCATGATGTCGGCGACGGTGGGGAAGTCGGTCGAGAGGTTGACGAGGCCCCAGATGCGGGCGGCGTGGGCGCCGTAGCGAGCCTCGTAGGCGGCGTGGCCGACCACCCTGCGCCGGGATGGCGCCACGCCCCCCTCGACGAGCTCGGCGAGGCGACCGAAGCGGGAGAGCTCGACCCTGCCGTCCACGGCCGTGAGCTCCCCCCAGTTGCCCATGAGCCCCCCCGCCCCCCGTGACTCCGACGGCGTCTGGATGGCGAGGAAGTACCGGCGGGGGCCCTCGCCGCCGAGCAGGGCCGGCGCCAGCCGGGCGGCCTCGGCGGCGTCGGCCGCCCCCGGGCGGGCCGCCGAGACCCGGTCGGCCAGGGCCTCGCGGCTCTCGGCCACCGGTCCCAGCAGCCACGGGGAGCCCACCGCGTCGAGGCGGGAGGCGGCGCCCTCGAGGCCTGCCCGCACCCGATCGAGGGGCTCCTGGAGGGCCCGCACGGCGTCGAGGTCGACCCGCCCGTCGCCGCTGAGGTTCCCCACGGCCTCGGCCGAGGCGACGGCTCCGCTGGCGGCGCCGGCCAGGGCCTGCCCGGTCGAGGCGACGGTCTCGAGGGCCCGGGCCTGCTGGGCCACGAGGGGCACGGCCCGGGCCGGGCGAGACCACCAGGCCGAGAGGGACTGCCGGGCCTCGCCGAAGGACCGGGCAGCGTCGTCGAGGCGGGCGCGGGCCGCGGGGCCCTGGCCCCGGCCGAGGGCGCCGAGCCCGTCCCGGGCGGCATCCACGCCCCGGCGCAGGGAGCCCTGGGCCTGGAGGGCGGCGAGCGCCCCGCCCCCGACGGCGAGCGAGGCGGCGGCCATCACCCCGGCGAGCGACCAGGCCAGGGCCCGCCGGCGGCGGGGCGCCAACCCGCCCACCCAGGCCGCGAGGACGGGAGTAACGCAGGCGCCGGCGATCACCGCCGTGGCCCCCGTGGGTGCCG
>Ga0187892_10011269_pt1 | contig 11025 bp, 7 predicted proteins | sample MA1701073metaG_FD_139345 | JGI IMG/M metagenome (GOLD analysis project Ga0187892, IMG submission 139345) | Bio-ooze microbial communities from a basaltic lava cave in the Kipuka Kanohina Cave System on the Island of Hawaii, USA - MA170107-3 metaG ... | reverse complement strand
GCCGGCCTCCTTCCAGCCGTCGAGGTTCTTGCCGTTGAAGAGCGGCGTGAAGCCGGGTTCGAGCTTGAAATCGTCGGCCTGGCCGAGAAGAAGAAACAAACAGAGCAGTCGTCCCATACCGTACCTCCGGATATTAGAACGGACGGGAAGGCGTGGTATAGTCGACGCGTGCCCGACATCCGCGTCAACGACCGCGTCGTCGTGCCGGAAGCGGCCGTGGAAACCAAGGCAGTCCGCGCCTCCGGCCCCGGGGGACAGAACGTCAACAAGCTCGCCACCAAGATCCAGATGCGGGTCGACCTCGACCGGGTCGTCGGGCTCCAGGGCGACGACCTTTCCCGCGTCCGCCAGTTCCTGACGTCGCGCCTCGACGCCGAAGGGCGCCTCCTCGTCATGAGCCAGGAGACGCGCGACCAGGCCCGGAACCGGGAAGATTGCGCCTCGAAAGTCGCCGGCTTGCTCCGCGCCGCCCTCGTCCGCCCCAAGGTCCGGCGCCGCACGAAGCCCACCCGGGCCTCCAAGGAACGCCGGGTCGAGGCCAAGCGGCGTCACGCCGACCGCCTCCGCGAACGCCAGGTCGAGGACTGACCCCTCGCTGTACCGCTGAGCACGCTGATACCGCTGAGAATGGAATTCATGCGGAGACTCTCAGCGTGCTCAGCGGTGATGGAGTGCTCGCGAATCTACCTGGAGCTACCTGGCCCGGACGAACCGGTAGATGCGAATGGTCTCGACGAAATCGCTCCGCGCCGACCACTCCGAGGCGAATTCGGCCCGCACCCGGTCGAGCACCCGCATCGGCGGCCGGACGCTGAAGTAGGGGGCGTAGGCGCCGCACTCGATCCGGTCGACCATGTCGCCCACGCTCAGCGACTGCGGCCAGGCGAAGTCGCGGAACCCGGCGGGCGCGAGCTCCCCGGCGAGCGCGTCCAGGAAGGGACGGACGAACGTGCTCTTGAGCGGCGGCGCGAACCGCTCCGGGAGCAGCTCGAAATACCGGCGGATCAGGCGCGACACCGGGTCGCGCCCCCACCCGCCGTTTTCGTTCGAAAGGTAGATGACCCCGCTCAGGCCCGCGAATTCGCTCGTGAAGAACGAGCCTCCCGGGGCCAGCAGGCGCGCGAGGTTCGCCACGACCCTCGGCCAGCCCGGGATCCGATGGATGACGAAGAAGAGCGCCGCCAGGTCGTACGGGCCCGCGCCCTCCAGGTCGGACGTGATGTCGAGCTTCCGGACGTCGACGTGAGCCAGCCCCTCCGAGCGGACCCGTTCCCCGAGCGTTTCAAGGTAGGACGGATCGACGTCCGTGGCCGTCACCCGCTCCCCTGGGCCCGCCAGGCGGGCGAAGGGAAGGGCGTCGTTCACGCCCGTCGCGCAGCCCAGGAAGATCGAGCTCCGGCCGGCCGACTCCCTCAGGTGCCGCGCGACCGCCGCCGCCGTCTCGGGGGGCCACTCCTGGTGGGCCTCATAGGACGCCGCCCGGTCCGGCTCCCGGGTCCGGCGCCTCGCGGTCTCACTCATCGCCCTTAATGTAGGGCTCCGCCGGATCATAGAGAATCTAGATAATGCCTATCTATTTAATCAAGAAATGTAATAGGCGGCCCGCGGGGCCGCCGGCGAAATCCGGTTCCAACCGGCCGCCGGAATTCTACAATCCTTGTCGATGCACGATCACCCGCATGCTCGTCCCCACGCTCATCCTCCCCATCTCCACCGGCGGGAGTTTCTCAAGCGCGTCGCCGTAGGCTCGCTCCTCTGCGCGTTCGGCGAGGGGTGCGGGGGCTTGAGCCGCACCGGCAGCGCGTCCGCGAAATACGACCTCCTCGTTACGGGCGGGCGGGTCGTCGACCCCTCGCAGGGCCTCTCGGCGGTGCGCGACGTGGCGATCGCCGCCGGAAAGATCGCGCGCGTCGGCGAGGGGCTCCCCCGCTCCGAAGCGCGCCAGATCCTCGACGCCGCGGGCCGCATCGTTACGCCCGGACTCGTCGACGTCCACGTGCACGTCTACGACGGCGTCGCCCCCCTCGGGATCCCCGCCGACCCCAACCACATCGCCAAGGGCGTGACCACGGTCCTCGACGCGGGCTCGGCCGGGGCCAACACGTTCCCTTCCTTCCGGCGGAGCGTCATCAACGTGGTCGACACGCGCGTCTTCGCCCTCCTCAACATCTCGGTGATCGGGCAGGCCTCCATGACGCCCGACACGCAGCACGGCGAGCTGCTGAGCCTCGGGTACGCTAACCCCAAAGCCGCCCTCCGCACGATCGAAGAGCACCGCGACGTGATCCTGGGCGTCAAGATCCGCCTCTCCCGGGAGATCGCCGGGGAGCACGACCTCAAGGCGCTCGCCATCGCGCGCGAGGCTTCCGACGCGGCGAAGCTGCCGCTCATGGTGCACATCGGCGACACGCACTCGTCGCTCAAGGACATCTTCGCGATCCTGAAGAAAGGCGACGTCGTCACGCACACCTTCCACGGCCGGGCCGGCGGGATCCTGGACCCGAACGGGCGCGTGCTGCCGGAGGTGCGCGACGCGGTGGGCCGCGGCGTCAACCTCGACGTCGGCCACGGCCGCGGGAGCTTCAGCTTCGACGTCGCGGAGAAGGCCGTCCGGCAGGACCTCCTGCCGGGCACGATCTCGAGCGACGTCCACCGCTACAACGTGGACGGCCCCGTCTTCGACCTCGCGACGACGCTCTCGAAGTTCCTCCACCTGGGTCTCACGCTAGAACAGGTGATCGAGCGCGCCGCGACGAACGCCGCCCGCGCGTTCGGCTTTCCGAGGGGTCTCGGCTCCCTGCGGGAAGGGTCGGAGGCGGACGTCGCCGTCTGGTCGATCGCCGAGGGCGACTTCGAGTTCGTCGACGCGCTGGCGCAGAAGCGGATCGGCCACCGGAAGCTCGTGCCGGTGGCGACACTGAAGTCCGGCCGAATCTACGCCAAAGAACAAAAGCGGTAGCCCTTCCTAAATGGTGATTCGCAGTCTGGTGGTCCTGGCGGCCCTGGCTCCCGCGGCCCCGGCGCAGTCGGAGCGCCGGGCCGACGGCAACCGCCTGACCTACCTCGACGAGAGCGACCCCTACTACGTCTCCGGCGCCTTCCCCAAGCTCGCGACCCCGCAGTGGGTCGGAGAGGAAGGCGTCGAAGCGGCGCTCATCCTCTCCATCGACGACATGCGCGGCGTCCGGAAGTACGAGACCTTCCTCCGGCCGCTCCTCGATCGCCTCAAGACGATCGACGGCCGCGCGCCCGTCAGCATCATGACCTGCCGGGTCGACCCGAAGGACGAGCAGCTCCAGCGGTGGCTCGCGGAAGGTCTGAGCTTCGAGAACCATACCCTCGAGCACCCGCACCCGCTCCTCCGCGACGGCGACTTCGAGCGCGCGCGCCGGAACGTGGACGGGTGCACCGACCTCCTCCACGAAATCCCCGGCAACACGCCCGTCGCCTACCGCATGCCGTGGTGCGACGTCCTGAACACCCAGAGCCCGCGCTTCTTCGCCGAGATCTTCAACCGGACGACCGAGCAGGGCCGGTTCCTCACGATCGACAGCTCGGTCTTCACCTTCCTGGCCCCGCGCGAGCGGTACGCAAAATACCTCGCCCACGTTCCCGACTACGCGAACTGGGTCGAAGACTACCCCTACCCGTACGTCGTCGGCCGCCTGTGCTGGGAGTTCCCCTGCGTGGTGCCGGACGACTCGGTGGCCCAGCGCCTGAACAAGCCGAACAGCCCCGCCACCGTCGAAGACCTCAAGGCCACGATCGACGCCGTCGTCGAAAAGCAGGGGGCCTGGACGCTCGTCTTTCATCCCCACAACTGGATCAAAGCCGAACAGCTCGTCGAGCTCGTGGACCACGCGGTCGCCCGGCACGGCAAGCGGGTCAGATTCCTCACCTTCCGCGAGGCGCAGGAGCGGATCGACCGGAACCTCCTGGCCGGCCACCCGCTCCGGGATGCGAAGGGCGCGGACAATGGGGTCCGCCTCCTCGACCTCGACGGCGACGGCTTCATGGACGTCGTGATCGGCAACGGCAAGGCGAAGAAGACGCGGCTCTGGAAGAGGGACGCGAAGCGCTGGGAGGAAAGCCCGTTCCCCGCCGAGATCTCCGAAGGCGTCCGCTTCGGGATCCTCGACGGGCGGCCCGTGGCCCTCCTTCGAAACGAGTCCCGCTCCGGGGCCTGGCGCTTCGACGGCGGGTCGTGGACGGAGGACGCGTCGCTCCTTTCAGGCCTCGAGCTCGGCGGCAAGTCCGTCCTCACGGCCGAGCGAGGCCTCGACCGCGGAGTGCGCTTCCGGGACGCCACGAACGACGGCGCCTGCGAGCTCCTCGTGGGGAACGAGGCGCAAAATGCCGTCTTCGCTTGGTCGAAGGAGGCCAAGGCCTGGAAGTCCCAGCCCTGGGCGCTTCCCCGCGGGACCTCGATTGTCGATGCCGAGGGCCGGGACGCGGGTCTCCGGTTCGTCGACGTGAACGCCGACGGTTACGCGGACGCCGTCTTCTCGAACGAGGAACGCTACTCGGTCCACCTCTTCCTGCCGCGGCCCAACGCCCTTCGCGCCTTTCCGAGAATGGGGTGGGACCGCCCCGCCGCCGCCGGCCGACGCGGCGATCCCGGCGAGATCCCTCCGATCGTGCGGTCGGGGCCGCGGCGGAACAACGGGACGTGGTTTCACTCGGGAAAGATGTGGGTTCAAAACGAAGACACCGTCCGACGCGACGACCCCTGCGACCGGCGCACGTTCCGCGAGCTCATGGCGGGCTACTTGCCGCCTCCGCTCTCGCCCGAAGAGTCGCTGAAACGCATCCGGCTGCCGGCGGGGTTCACGATCGAGCTCGTCGCCTCGGAGCCGCTCGTCGAGGACCCCGTCCACTTGGAGTGGGGGCCGGACGGCAAGCTCTGGGTGGTCGAGATGCTCGACTACCCGCTGGGCCTGGACGGCAAGGGAAAGCCCGGCGGGAAGGTCCGGTTCCTCGAAGATACGGACGGCGACGGGCGGTACGACCGCTCGACGGTCTTTCTCGAAGGATTGAGCTTTCCCACGGGGGTCATGCCGTGGCGAAAAGGCGTCCTCGTCTCCGCGGCGCCCGAGGTCCTCTACGCGGAGGACGCCGACGGCGACGGCCGGGCCGACGTGCGAAAGGTGCTCCTTTCCGGCTTCGGTCTGGGCAACACGCAGCACCGCGTCAACGGCTTCCAGTACGGGCTGGACAACTGGGTCTACGGGGCCAACGGCGGAAGCGGCGGCACCGTCCTTTCCCACGCCACCGGGAAGGCGACGCGCCTCCAGGGCCGCGATTTCCGCTTCCGGCCCGACGACGGGGCCTTCGAACCCGCCGCCGGCGTGACGGAGTTCGGCCGGAACCGCGACGACTGGGGAAACTGGTTCGGCAACAATCACCCCACCTGGGGATGGCATTACTGGGTCCCGGAGCACTACCTCGCGCGGAACCCTCACCTGGCGGTGCGCTCCACCCGGCGCGTCTTCGCCGAAACCGAAGAAGCGTTCCGCATCAGCGCGCTCATGGCGCGGCCGCAGATGGCGCGTCCGCTCAACTTTTCGACCGCTCCCGCCTGCGTCATGCCGTACCGGGACGACCTCTTCGGCCCCGAGTTCGCCACGAGCGTCTTCATCGGCGAGGTGGACAAGAACGTCGTCCACCGGGAGATCCTCGAGCCCGACGGGGTGACCTTCCGCGGCCGCCGGGCGCCCGGCGAGAAGGACCGCGAGTTCCTCGCCTCGAGCGACAACTGGTTCCGGCCCACGATGACCAAGACGGGGCCGGACGGCGCGCTCTACATCGCCGACATGTACCGCCTCATCATCGAGCACCAGGCCTACTACCCGCCCGACACGCACGACCTGTTGGACTTCCGCGCCGGAAGCGACCGCGGGCGGATCTATCGGGTCCGCCCCGAAGGGGCGACGCTCCGGGGAGCGCCCCGGATGGATCGGATGACCCCTGCCGAGCTGGCCGCCGCCCTCGAGAGTTCCAACGGCTGGCAGCGCGATACCGCCCAGAAGCTCCTCGTCTGGGCGGGCGGGAAAGGCCCCGCCGATCCGCTGGCGCGTCTGGCTCGCGGGTCGGCGAATCCCAAGGTCCGCGTCCAGGCGCTCTCCACGCTCGAGGGCCTCGGCGCGCTGACGGCGGAGCACGTGATCGCGGCCACCGAGGACGTCCATCCCGCCGTCCGCGAGCACGCCGTGCGCGTGGCGGAATCCATCCTCCGTCGAGGGGAGGTACCCGAGGCGCTCGCGAAGGCGCTCCTGGCGCTGGCCGACGACACGGAAGTCCGCGTCCGCTATCAGCTCGCGTTCGCCCTGGGGGAGTGGAAGGACGCGCGGGCGGCGCGGGCGCTGGCCCGCCTGGCCGCGGCCCAGGAGGAGGCGATCCAAATCGCCGTCCAGAGCTCCTCCGTTCCGCACGTCGGCGAGATGCTCTCGACGCTTTTCTCCGCGGAGTCGCCTCCGCCGGCGATCGTCGAGTCCCTCTCGGGTCTGGCGGCGACGCTCGGGGACGAAGGCGCGACGGCGACGGTGCTCTCCGCGCTCAAACGCCCCGCGACCGGAGGGTCGTTCGCCCCCTGGCAGCTCGCCGCGGCGGCCGGCGTGCTGGACGCTTCCGAGCGGCGCGGGAGCGTGCCTCCCCTGGAGGAAGTGCTCACCGACGCCCGCCGGCGGGCGACGGACGAGAGCGCGCCCGAGGCCGACCGTGCCCGGGCGGTGGCGCTCCTGGGCCGCGGGGCGTCGCGCGACGCGGACCTCGAGCCGCTCGGAGAACTCCTCGATTCGCGCGTACCGGCCGCGCTCCAGCGCGCGGCTCTCGGGCGCCTCAAGACCTACCCCGGCGTAAAGGTTGCGGCGACGCTCCTTTCGAAGTGGAGGTTCTACGGGCCGTCGACGCGCGCCGAGGTCCTGGGCCTCCTCTTCTCACGCACCGAAGCTCTGGACGCGCTCCTCGGCGCCATCGAACGCGGAGCCGTTTCTCCGGGCGAGCTCGACCCCGCCCGCCGTGAGCAGATGCTCGGCGTCGCTTCGCTCCGGGAGCGGGCTGCCAAAGTCTTCGGCACGGTCAGCCCCGATCGCCGGAAGGTCCTTGAGGAGAACGCCTCGGCGGCCGAGCTTAAGGGAGAACCCGCCCGGGGCCTCGAGCACTTCCGGAAAAACTGCGCCTCGTGTCATCGCTTCAAGGACCAGGGCCACGCGGTCGGTCCCGACCTGGCGCAGTCCGCGTCGAAAACGCGCGCGGAGCTCCTGGTCGGGATCCTCGACCCCAACCAGATCATCGCGTCGGGCTACGCGGGCTACCGCATCGAGATGAAGGACGGGCGGGACCTGTCGGGCGTGATCGCGGCCGAGACCCCCGGCGGCGTCACGCTCCGGATGGCCAACGGCGTGGAAGAGGTGATTCCGCGCGACCGGATTCGCCGCCTCTCCGCCTCGAGCGTCTCCCTCATGCCGGAGGGGTTCGAGAAAGCCATGAAGCCGCAGGACCTCGCCGACCTGCTCGCCTATCTCCAAGACCTCAAGCCTTAATTTAGAGCGCCAAACACAGAGGCACAAAGAACACAAAGAGGACCCCTGAAGCCTTTCTAACGCTTCAAAGGGGTCTTCTTTGTGGACTTTGTGCCTTTGTGTTGGAGCTTCTATCCGACGGGCTGGTAGCGCACGTCGGCCAGGTGCGGGGTCTCGATCCGTTTGCCTCCGGCGGCGCGCGAATCCATGAGGGCGGCGAGCATCCCCGTCGTCAGAAGCGTCCGCTCCACGGGGTAGCTTTCGCGGCCGGTCAGGAACATCTTCTCGATGTGGTTCGAGAGGAAGCTGAAGTGGTCCCGCTGGGGCTTCGGCAGATAGAACCAGGTCGCCACGGGCGCCGCCCTCCCCTTGAGCTCCGCCGCGAACGCGAACTCGGAGGCGTGCCCGCGCGAAAGGTAGCTCGCCGCCCGGAAGCCGTCCGCGTATTCCACCAGGAAGACCACAGGCTCCCGGTCCGCGTCCTCGAGCTTGCCGCGCCGGTCCGGGACCCGCTCCAGCGCCCGCTCCAGGAGGTCGCGCCGCCAGAGCCCGCGCTCCGCCCCCTTCCAGGCCTCCGCCCCTTCCAGGCACTGGACCGCGCGCACGCCCGTCTCGCCGTCCCGGCGCCGTTCGACGAAGACCTGGAGCGCCTCCAGTGTGTGGAATCCGTAGCTCTCGATCCCCGCGTACCCCACCGAAAGGGCCCCTTCGAACTCCGACCCGATCCGGATCTCGAGCGGCGGTCGGCGCCACGTGACCGGCACGCTCGACCCCGCCATCATGGGAAAGCCCAGCTCGCGCGACTGGCGGTACATCCAGTTCGCGTTTTCCCAGGAGTAGGAAAGGTGCTTGTCGTTGAAGACCGGCACTTTCTTGCCGCTCGCGCGGAAGACCTTCACGATCTCCTCGAAGAGCCGGCGCCGCGGGTAGAGCTGCTGCCCCTTCTCATTCAAGGGGTAGTCCCCGTGTTCGCCGACCAGCAGGACGCCGTCCACGGCGAGCTTGTCGCCGCCCAGCGTGACCGCCCCGGCCACGGTGTCGAACAAAGGAATCTTGTACCGGGCGGCCATGCCGCGGCCGATGTCGGTGTCGGGGAACTGCTCGACGTAGAGGCCCGCCACCTTGCAGTGCGGCAAGTGGGTCCGTCCGATCACCGAATATCCTTCGATGAACTTCGTGATGATGTCGTCCGCGTGGGAGTACTTCCAGTAGACGGTCGTGACGGCCGCGATCCGCTTCGGGGGACCCTCGCGCGGCACCCCGTCCGTGGGAAGCGCCACGGCGGGCTCGGGCATCCGCTGGCTCTCGCCGGCCGGGTCGGCATCCTGAGCGCGCGCGCCCCGCGCCGTCCCCCCCGCGAGCGACGCCGCCGAAGCGGCCAGAAATCCCCTGCGGTTCATGGGCACCCTCACCTTTCAAAGAGATCGGAAACGCGCGCCGGCTCCGGGGGCCGAGTGGCCAGGCTGACGCCTACCCCGGCCGCCAGCGACGCCGCCAGCCCCCAGGGGAAGGGGTCCAGGCCCAGAAGAAAATACGGACGGAACTTGGTCGCCTGCCCGATCAGGGGATCGGGCCCCAGCCAGCCCGCGATCATGAGCAGGAGCACCGTCCCCGCCCCCGCGACCATGCCCGCCATGCACCCGGCGGCGGTCGCCCGGCGCCAGTAAAGGGCCAGCACGACCGGCATCAGGAACGTGGAGGCCGCGCCCGTCCCGGAGAAGACGATGATCGCCTGAAGGTAGTCGACGGGACGCAGGTTCGCCAGGACCGCGATCAGGCCGACCGAGGCAAGCACGACTCCCGAAAGGACGCGAAGCCGCCGCTCGCCCGCCACCGGGTTGATGAACCGCTGGTAGACGTCCCTCACGAGCCCCGAGGCGATCACGACGAGATACGAGCTCACCGTCGACATCACCGCGCCGAACGGGGCGGCCAGGATCAGGCCGGCGATGAGCGATCCCCCCGGCACCCCGGACGTGGTCTTGAGCGCCAGCCGCGGCACGATCTCGTCCGTCTTGCCCTGCGGCAGGTCCGGAATGAGCGCCCGCCCGCAAATGCAGATCATGATGAGCGGGACGTAGATCAGGAAATTGTAGAAGGCGAGGAGGAAGATCGACCTCCGCATGGTCTGGGTGTTCCGGGAGGCCATCACGCGGACCATGCTCGAGGGCTGTCCGGTGCCGGTGAAGGACCAGATGAGGAAGAACGAGACCGCCAGGCCCAGCGGCAGGAAGAGCCGGCCGTCCTTCGAATACCCCGGTGCGAAGGCGTATTCCGGTCCGGTCGCCTCGACCGCCTTGCGCGTCGCCTCCTCCGTCCCGCCGGCCGCCGACACCGCAAAGACGAGAAGGACGAGGACGCCCACGAACATCATGAGGCTCTGCAGAAGATCGGTCCAGACCGCCCCCAGGAAGCCCCCGATCACCGTGTACCCCACGACCGTGAAGGCGAAGATCCCCAAGCCCAGATAGTAGGCGGGGTCCAGCGACCCCGGGACGTTCCGGGGCAGCGCGAACACGCCCGTGTCCGGCCAGGCCACCTTCATGATGAGGGCTCCGGCCTTGAACTGGGCGACCATGTTGAACGTGAGGAAGAAGAGGATGAAGAGCGACGCCGCCAGCCCCACGCGCGGGCTGCCGAAGCGTTCGCGGAGGAGGTCCGGCAGCGTGATCGCCCCCAGCCGTCGCGAGAAGCGGGCCACCCGCTTGCCGATGAGCGCGAAGGCCGTCAGCGGTACGACCATGTAGCTCGAGATCCAGATCGCCACGACCCAGCCGTGGCTGTAGACGAGCGACGGGAACCCCATGAACGTCCCGCCGCTCTGGACCGTGGCCGTGAGCGCCAGCGCCCACGCGCCGAGCCCGCGGTTGCCCAGGAAATACCCCTTGAGGAAGGAGGCGCGGCGCATCGCGCGCTGCGCCAGCGTTCCCAGCACCACCGAAGCCGCGATGATGACGAAGAGCGCGGCGAGGGTCGCGACTCCCGCGTCGTCGTTCAGGCTCCACCTCCCGGGGGGGCGTCATCCCGGTCGGGGCCCAGGTCCTCGTCCTCCATGGTGAAGAACGCGAACGCGGCGGAGATCGCGACGCACGTAGACCAGGGCGCCAGGATTCCCCAGAAGACCCAGTCCGGAAACCCGAGGATGAAGGTCAGGCTTTCGGCCGTGCGCCCGTAAGCGTTCGGAGCGCAGTAGACGATCGTGTAGACGAAAGCGGCCGCCCAGACTCCGAGAGCCAACCGCGCTTCCCGCGCCGATCGTTCGAGGACGGGTCTGCCGGACGGGGCGCCCATGCCGTTTCTCCGCGACTAGGGAGCGATGATCGCGTCGACGATGTCGCCCGCGATCGAACGCACGGCGTCGGGCTTCCCCGCGGCGGCGTAGGCGGCGGCCACCGCGTCTGGCACTTTGCCGCCTTCTCCGGTCAGGACGAGCGCCTGCGGTGCGGAAAGCGCCAGGATCCCCGGCAGGTCGCCGTACTTGAGCGCGCCCGGCAGGAACTCCGGG
>Ga0187892_10011267_pt1 | contig 11025 bp, 7 predicted proteins | sample MA1701073metaG_FD_139345 | JGI IMG/M metagenome (GOLD analysis project Ga0187892, IMG submission 139345) | Bio-ooze microbial communities from a basaltic lava cave in the Kipuka Kanohina Cave System on the Island of Hawaii, USA - MA170107-3 metaG ... | reverse complement strand
TCGCGGAAGTCGGCCACCCAAGGGATCCGCGTCCAAGCATGAAGTGCTAGAGCGATCAAATGGGCACTGACATAGGGTGATGTCGAGTAGATCACTTCAGGCCGCCGACGGGCAGATCGTCCGGGACAGAGGGCCCCTGTCCCGGATCGTCCCTGGCGCTGAATGTCCAGAAGCCCCCGGCGAACGGCGGGCATGATCCATCCGGTGCGAGAGTCGGGCGTTTTCAGCAAGTGACTGAAAAAGGGACGAAGGCACGAAGGCACGAAGGCACGAAGGGGGGAGGGGACCCTTGACGCTTCGCGTAAAGGGCCGGCCCCGGGACGAAGGGACGACCCAATCGGCAATCGGCAATCGGCAATCGACAATCGGCAATGTGCTATCTGCCAAGCGGCCCGCAGAATGGTGGTCGAAGACGGTACTCGGCTAAGCAGTTCCAAATCGCACGGTTCACCGTCCGGCTCGACGGTGAGCACGGTTGAATCCCACCCCAATGCATCCAAGTGCCGCACGAAGCCCAGCGTGCGGTGCGTGCCGCTACGATTGATCGGCGGAAACGCGTAGGCGATGCAAAGCCAATGGCGGCGGAGAGACGCGGAAGGTTGATTCATCGGGCGGCCGCCAGATAGGCATCGATCCCGCGCTCGAAGCGCTCGCGGTCCCGCCATCGCTGCCAGCTTCCGATGAGGTACCCCACGGTACTGGAAAGGCAAACGGTCGCCAGCACGATCAGGCACAATGGATAGGCGGCGGCCCGGCCAATGTGCCGACTCACGCGCGCCGCCCGATGGTGGAAGGTCCACACAAAAAAGTAGCCCAAGCAAAACAGCAACACCGGAATGGCCCAGTAGTTCACGAGAGAGGCGCCGATCGCCAGCGAGACGATGAGGACATTACGTACATTGTATGCGAAACCCCCCGCGCCGATTTGGGTGTGCCCTCGTCCAGTGCCGTAGTTGTAGAATTGTCGTGCAATGGAGCGGAGGGTCCGCCGCGGCCGCCACCAGACGATTGCATCGGTGCAAGAGTGCCACGCGACGCCCAGTGTGCGGAGTTTGCGATCGAAGAGCGTGTCTTCGGAAAACAAAAGCCATTCCGGCCAGCCGCCGGCCTTTTCCCACAAGGCCTTCGAATACGCCATAGAACGCCCGGAGGGGTTGAAAGCCTTGGGGTCCACCGGCTCAAGCTGGCCGCGCATGGTGGCCAACCCGACGACCTCCTCCAGCAGGGTCTGGGGGGCAATCCGGTAGAATCCGGCGACAAATTCGGTCGCCGGATGATCCTCAAACGGTTGCGCCAGTTGCTTTAGCCAATCCGATTCAGCGCGGCATCCGCAATCGGTCGTGGCCACGATTTCCGACAATGCGGCTTGGGTGCCCAGATTTCGGCCGCGGGCGATGTTGGCGCCCGCGGCTTCGAGCAGGCGAAGGGAGCCGCACGTTTCTTGGAACCGGCGGATGATTGGTACGGTATCATCCGTTGATCCGCCGTCGACCACGATGATCTCTTCCGGCGGACGGATCTGGCACGTCAACGACGCGAGTGTCTCCGCGCAGCCGGCCGCGTCGTTCTTGACGGTCATCACCACGGAGATGGTCCGCTTTCTGGTCACGCCAGACACTCAACCGGCGATGCCCTGTCCGATTCACGGCCAGCGGACCGCGGAGCCCAATGATCGATTTCACACTCCCGGCACCAACGCGACTCGACTCCATAGTCAATGGTAATTTCGGTACCGCGCGGAATGGCACGCAGGGCACGGACGACATCGCTTGCCGGAGAGATGGCCGCGTTGGGCGCCTCGCTGTGGTTCAAGTAGCGAAACGGAGGCTGGAGCTCCAAGCGCTGTCTCGTGCCATTCCGGAGGATCCGGAAGACGATGTTGGGGCTCATCGCGTCCGTCTTGCGGGCCCGATACCGCCCGATGCGGGCGCCGGCCTCAAATGCCCGTCGGGCGAAGACGCCGCGGCCGTGAGTTTGGCTGCGTCGAACTTCGATTTCTTTGGACCACGATGGCCAGAACCGCAAGCCGCGTCCGAAGCAGCGAAGTAACAAGTGTGGGAGCGTGATCAACCCAGTCGCGGCACCGGCGCCACGGCGCACCCAACGCCAGAGGTACGCGACTGCGGGCCAGCCGGGGTGCCGAAAACGATAGACCTCGGCCAGATGCTGACGGCTAGGCCGCAGGTGCGCAAATAGGTAACGCAGGCGGAACCCGATCCCGGGCGTGCAAACGGAGGTTACAAGAACGTGGACGAGGGGTGACGCCGCATCTTTCGGCGCCCGCCACAAAGTGAGGCGATCGGCCCACGTCGCTTTGGCTGATTGAAGGTCCTGCGTAAGCCCTTGCGGACAAAAAGGCCCGAAGTGATGGGTGGTGCGCCGAATCGCTCGAAGGGCGGGCAGCACAATTCGCCAAGCCCGGGCTCGATCGGAAATCAAATCCCAATCTAATCGGTCCGCGTATGTTTGTGCATACCGCCAGAGATCGTAGAGCCATAACAGTCGATCGCATCCGTGAAACGCGGCATGAGCGGCCAGGTGAAGAAACATGAACTCAGATCGTGGAACCCAAGCTAAACCGCCGCCGATCGGAACCGATTCGGCGCCGGACCAAAACGCGTTGTCGGGCATGATTCGAGCCAGCCGCAGGGGCCGAAGCGGCCGGGCGTGCAGGTCGATGCGAACCGGATGAGGGGTATCGGTTATCAGTTCCAATTCGTAATGAAACCGGGGAAAAAAATCATCGCAAAGAAGCGGCCGGCCGCGCTTGCATCCCGCGGATAATAGTGTGTCAACGGCTTTGGTGACCTGGTCCGGAGGAATCATCAAATCCAAGTCGCCCATCGGCCTAAGATCGGGACGCCGATAAACTGATTGGCGCAGGGCGGCGCCTTTGAGCAACATGACCACCACGCCCGCTTCTGTGAGGACCGTCACGACCCTTTCCAATTCAAACGACATGGGCAGGTTGGCCGCGGCGATGGCTCGGGCGCCGGCGCGAAGCCGGGTCAGGAAGGAGGAAGGCGCGTGCAGGCCGAGGGCAACAACTTTTTCCACCAAGATGCCGCTCATACCTTGGCGACCGGCGAATTCCGCCAGTTCAGCCCAAGCCCCGGGCGTACGCACGAGGCTCTGCCCTGGCGGGTGCGTCGACGTGAGCAGGCCGAGAAGGGTGGCCTCACGTGCACCTATGTCAACGGCTCTCGACCACACGCTGAAGAACATCGCAAGTCTTGTGAATGTCGCCAGTAACCAGCCGATAACACTCCGCCCCGCGAACCGCTTCGGTGAGGACCTTCAAGGCTCGTTCTCGGTCGGGGAGCAAGTTGAAGCAAACCGCATGCAGGGCCAGCACGGCCTCCGCACGGGTTAGGGGCATAAGCGAAGGCGTGGCTTGAGGTTCGAATTGAGGGAAAACGACGAACCGCACGGGGCACGATCGGCCAATCACACCGGCAAGCGTCGAGTTCCGCTTGCCAAAGGCGCGGTGAGGATGGATCAAGTCCACCCATCCCTTGGCGCCTTTGCAAAACCGTTGTCTGGCCTCGAAGGGGATTCCCAACGCCCGCATCACCGGAAACGCGCCCTCTTTGATGCAGATCGCCCGCGGGTAGGGATCAAGCGAAAGCGTTTCCATATTCAAAAGGGCAAATTCATCGCAAAGATAACGCCAGCCGCAAGTCATCATTCCAACCGTAAGAGTCGATTTCCCGCTGCCGGCATGGCCGGGAAAAATGACCCCGGCTCCGTTGACTTCCAACGAAGACGAGTGAAGTTGAAGGTGGTCGGGCAATAATTCGGGTAGGCCCCAACTCACCGCCCATTCAATGTGCGGCACGACGGCGTCGAACCGCGCCGGCAGGAAGCGCGTCCGCCCGTTGACCAGGACCTCGAAGCGGCGCCGGTGCCTCCAGGTAAGCGGCGTCCTGCGAACCTCAATTCGAATGCCCGCACCGCCAAAGTCGCGGACGGCATTATCGCGGTAGAGAAAGCGGTACTGTTTCCGAATCGGGCGTAAATTCGTGCACAGCGCGGTCTGAACGACGCCGATTCGGAAATATGAGGCACGATCCGGAACAGAGGGTCCCTGTCCCACGGGATAGCGGGTCACTGTCCCGTGTCCCGGACGAAGGCAATCCGAAGCACGAAGGCATCCCGACATACGTCGGGACACGAAGGCACGAAGGGACGAAGAAGTTTCGATGTTCGCCCGTCGCCTCTTGCCTCTTGCCTCTTGCCTTTCGCGCTCTTGGGCACCTTCGTCCAGAAACGAAGAAGCTTGCGCGCACGTACCCATGCCTTCGATCATGCCTCTAATCCTCGCGTTGGAATCAAGCGCAGCGCCTGAAACTCGGACATGATGCGTTCCACATGCGACAGGGCGGACGCAAACGAAATCGCGTAGACATCGGTGAGCTCACGGGCAATAGCGGAAGGGCTCCGCGACCCATCGCAAGCTTGCCAGATCCGATAGGCTGTCTGATTGAGCTGATGAGTATCCGAAGTGATCGGATCATAGACCAGTGCTTCTCCGTCGAGCTCATGCACCACGACGTCACGTCGTCTCTGGAGGTTCGACTCGGCCGGTTTTCTCTTTGTTGCCGTTTGAAGGATCATTCCAGGGTTACACCCGACGATTAAGCCCCTCCATCAGGGGGCGCATTCCATCATCCCGATGTCTCCGCCGCAGATTCCGCTGCAGCAAGGTTCGGCCCCAGGGCAAGCGTGTCCGGGCGCGTAACAGCTGTAGAGCTTGGTTGCCGCCTGCGCCTCGCGTGCCAGGAAGGTTGTCAGTAGGGGTGCCACGAAGGCCAATTTGGCTCCCTGGCGAACGACCTCCCGTCGGCTGCGTCGGTCGCCCGTGGGGGCCGCTTCCAGCAACAGCCGTTGGCAAGGAGGAGCCGCGGAGGTAGTTACCGTTGTGGAAGGATCGTGGCTCATTGGACGCTTTTTCCGCCAGACCAAGGCGATTGAAGGACCTATCGGACGATGGCCTTTCGGAGTCCAACTGGCATGGCCGTCCCAAGGTTTCGGACCTATCGGACGGCCGACACGCTGGGAGAGAACCGAAAAAGCCCTATCAACGTCCGTCCTTGCAGCGAACTTGAGGGACCTCTTGGCCCGTGATAACATTCGCCAGAGGGGTCACGCCCGGGGTTGTCTCCGGTTCAGGCCCGCAATTGCGGATTCAAACCCGCGGCTGTGGGTGTCTCCCAACGATTGGGATAGGGGAGGAGAGTTACATGTTAGGTTTCATATGGGGTAGGTTTACCAGCCCAGCAATCATCCATCGCGGTCGGTCTTTCGCCGCTGTTTCGTGGATGGTGCGTATGATCGCTCTGGGCAGTTTGATCTTGCTAGGCTCCTCCAATGACCTCGGGCAGCTTGGGACCGCTCAGGCTCAGATGTCCGAGACTACCGACGCCGAAGGTGACGGCGAGCCGGTCACGGCGGGAGTCGTTTCGGCCGGGCGGTACCTACTGGTCAGCAGCTTTATTTGTTCCACTGGCAACTGCCAAGTTGTCGACGCAGTGCTGCGGTACAACGCCAATCCCGGACCCAACTTCGGGCGGTACGAGGGAGTTCACGTGGCCGACATCGCCGGGCCGCAAGGAATGGCCATCCATCCGAGCCGCGGCACGCTCCTGGTCGCGAGTTGGACCGATCATGCCGTCTACGAATACAACATCGATACGGGAGCCTTCCTTGGTACGTTCATCCAAAGCAACGACGGCAACATTTACCACCCCAACAGCATCGTGTTTATGCCCAACGGTGATGCACTTGTTACCAGCATCCCCAGCCAATTCAACTTGGACCGATTGAACGGAATCGCGCGGTTCAATGGTTCCACGGGCCAGTTCATTGAGACGTTTGTGGACGGCGGGCTGATGAAGTTCACGCCCTCCGGCGCAACGTGCCCGAATTGCGATCGGCCGACGATGAGCACTCCCTGTTTGTGCGGGCCCGCGGCCATGGTGTACGGACCAAACGGCAACCTGTTCGTGGCCAGTGCCTACAACCACCGGGTCATCGAGTATCATGGCGTGAGCGGTGAATACGTCGGACACTTCGCGAACGTCAAGTTGATCACGCCCACGGGGCTGACGTTGCGGCCCGCGGGAACGATGAATGCCGGCAATGTGGTGGTTAACTCCAAATTTCGAACCGGGTCGGGCGATTTTGACAAGGTCGTCGAGTTTTCGGGTACAACCCGGCAATTGGTTACGACCAACGGAGGCGTGCTCGTCAACGCCTTGGTCAATCCCGGGCCGCTGATTTGGGAGGGTCCGGGCCCCACGGCCTGCACGAGCAATGCCGAGTGCACCGGCTACCCGGGCGGCACGTGCAATTTGACCGCGATGCGCTGCAACAACCCGGTTCTATTGATCAGCGACCGATTTTATTGGGATCAGTTCTTCAATCTCAATCCGGGCTGCAGCTTCAGCGACCGGATTCGCCGCAATTCCGGGACGACGGGCGCGCCGTGCACGACCTCCACGTGCGAACCCGACGTGCCGTCGCCGCAGGAGGCCCAGTATTTCACTTGGACGCGAGACTTTTCGGCGCAGAACCAGGTCGATTGCAGGCTGCACTGGAACTCGGGGATGCTGATGGTCGATTTGGGCTGCGACGCCGACGACGAGTGCTTCGATGCCAACGTCTGTACCGACGACGTGTGCGATCTGGGCACTCGGGCGTGCATGAACCCGCCCAACAACGCGCCCGACCCCGACGATGGGTTGTTCTGCAACGGCGTCGAGGATCGATGCGAAAACGGGATGATTGTCTATACGATTCAGCCACCCAATTGCGCTGACACCTTATCCTGTACGACCGATGGCTGCAACGAAGCCACCGATCAGTGCGATCATATACTGCAAGCGGACAAATGCCTCATCGCCGGCGTGTGCCGCGACGCGGGCGAGGTCAATCCCAACAATACCTGCCAAGAGTGTGATCCGTCGATGAACCCCTCAGGCTGGACCAACAGTCCGGCCGGCACCTTCTGCGGCGATCAGACCAATAGCGATTGCGACCGGCCGAATCGCTGCAACGGTTCCGGCGGCTGTTCCAACAACTTTGAACCCGCGGGTACGCCTTGCGGCGACAACACGGTCAACGCCTGCACCGCCGCCGATACCTGCTCGGCGGCCGGGTCGTGCCTGCCCAACAACTCGAACAATGGCACGATGTGTAACGACGGTTTGCGCTGCACCCTCACCGATCGCTGCGCCGCGGGCGTGTGCGTGGGGACCGGTTCGCCGTGCACGGATCCGCGCTTTCCGTTCTGCATCGAGGGGGCCACATCCTTCCAGTGCGGCGAGTGCCTAGAAGACAGCGACTGTCCGGATAGTCCCTCGTCCTGCACGAGCGTCCAGTGCCTGACCGACGTCTATACTTGCTTCGAGTTCGCCGACGATTCCAACTGCGGGGATAACCTGTTCTGCAACGGTGCGGAGGTGTGCAACGGGTCCACCGGGCAGTGCGGGCCGGGCGTAAAGCCTTGCGGGTCGCAGGCCTGCGACGAGGCCACCGACTCCTGCGTCGATTGCGTGAACAACGCCAATTGCAACGACGGAGTATTCTGCAACGGCGTGGAAACGTGCGTGTCCGGCGATTGCCGGCCGGGGACTCCGGCTGATTGTTCATCGCTCAACACGGCCTGCACGGTGGGCACGTGCAGCCCAACAACGGACACTTGCGTCAGTATTGCGGCCAATGAGGGCGGTATCTGCAACGACAACAATCCCTGCACGCCGACGGACCGGTGTTCGTCCGGCGTTTGCGTGGGCAGCGGCACGCCGCCACAGTGCGATGACGGCAACGTTTGCACCAACGACACGTGTCATCCGCAATTGGGTTGCCAGTCCACCAACAACACGGCTTCCTGCAATGACAACAACCCCTGCACGGCCAACGACCGTTGTTCCGGCGGGTCCTGCGTAGGCGGATTCGTCATCGACTGCGACGACAACAACCCCTGCACGGCCGATAGCTGCCACCCCATTCTGGGCTGCAGGCACAGCAACGTTTCCGGCTCCTGCAACGACGGCAGTGTCTGCACGGTCAACGACGTGTGTTTCGGCGGTATTTGTGTCGGCGGGCAAGTCGTCAATTGCGACGACGGCAACCCCTGCACGACGGACACCTGCGATTCCATCTCCGGGTGCCAGCACGCCAACAACACGGATGAGTGCAATGACGGCAACGCCTGCACGCTCGGTGATGTCTGTTCGGCAGGCCAATGCGTCGCGGGCCCGCCGATGAACTGCAACGACGGAAATATCTGCACCAATGATTCCTGCGTCGGCGGCGTCTGCCAGCATCCCCATAACACTGTTTCCTGCAATGACGGGAATCTGTGTACCACGAACGACCGTTGTAACAGCGGCAGCTGCACCGGGACTCCAGTGACCTGCCCGCCGGGGACGTCGTGTGACATGCGCGACGGCGTCTGCCGCCAGTGCATCAACAATACCGACTGCAACGACAACAACGTCTGCACCAACGACGTGTGCAACGGCGGCGTCTGCCAGCGAACCAACAACACCAATAACTGCAACGACGGCCTGGCCTGCACGACCAACGATCGTTGTTCCGTGGGCGTTTGCTCGGGTACGCCGACGGTTTGCCAGCCGGGGTTTTTGTGCGATCCGGCCGACGGGCTGTGCAAGGACTGCCTGGCCAACAGCGATTGCAACGACGGCAACAGCTGCACGATCGACACGTGCAGCAGCGGCGCTTGCACTTACACGAACAAGACGGGCTCGTGCAACGACGGCAACCGCTGCACCCTCAACGATGCCTGTTCGGCGGGCACTTGCCGAGGTACGCCGGTCAATTGCCCGCCCGGCCAATCATGCGATCCCGCCGACGGGGTTTGCAAAGAATGCCGGACGGCCGCCGAGTGCAATGATCAAGACGCCTGCACGACGGACGCGTGCATGGCCAACCGGTGCGTCCACGATCGGCCGCCCGGCCTTTGCGACGACGGCAATGCATGCACCGTAGACGTGTGCGAGCCGCAAACCGGTGACTGCGAACATCAGCCGCGGGGTTGCGTCTACGGCGACCTGTCCGGTGGCAACTGTGTCGTGGATGACGGCGATCTCTTGTGTGCCTTGAACGGCTTTGCTCGGGGCGTCAGCGCTTGTGCCGGGGCGGACGTTTTCCCATGTGACCAGGACGACGGGATTACCATGGATGACATCATGGCCCTGCTCGCGGCGTCACAGGGGGCTCCGCCGTGTCCTGACCCAAGCTGCAACTAAGGAGCCGCGCGCAAATAAACTGAACGTTCTTTTGAGGAAACCTACCAAAATACCGGTTCATCAGCGGACAAACCGTTTGAGTTATTCATGCGCGACGCCTAAGGCGGCATTCCCGCTGGAAGAGAGGTCACACGCTCGAGTGAGCCGGGATCGATGGAATCCGGCAATGGCCGCGGCGGTGGCTGCGCTGTTTGTGGGACGCGCCGCGCCGGCGGGCGAGAATATCACCCTCTCCATCGTCCCCATCGGCGGAACGTCGGTGACCGGAGGGGAGCTCGTAACCGTTGAGGTCTTCATCTCAGCGGATACCCACGACCAAGTCATTCGCGGCGCCCAGGTGGATTTACCCTGCTCGCTGCTAGGGGGCATCGGGGATATTACCACTGGAAATGCCGACACAGACCCGGCCAGCAACGTGACCATCAATGTGGCTGGGAGTGCAGGAGGAGTCCCTTTCCTTTTTCCCGGGGGGCTAAGTGTCGTGAATTCGAACTTTTGCCGCGCCGCCGGGACTTTTCCGATCGGCGGCGAGCCGGTGATTTTGGCTGCCGGGCAAACACGCTACTTGGCGACTTTCAGGTACCGCGTTTCGCCCTGTGCAGCCGGCGAATTCGACATCGTCTTCGAGTGCGATGCACGAGTGCCAATTCCCACGCGGTGTCGCGGGGCACCGTTTGGCGTATCGGACCAAACGCGCATCCAGACGATAGCCGACGTTCCGGTCCCCTACGCGATCAGTACCGCTTCGCTGTCTCCGGCCGTCGGGCAATGCTGCCGCTCAGGAAATTGCCTGGGTCAGGCCAACGAATATTGCTGCATGGAAGAGATGGGCGGAACCCATTGGGATCCGGACTTGACTTGCGACGATGGCTGCCCCTGCTTGAGTACTGCCCAGTGCAGCGACGGCAATGCCTGCACGCGGGATGATTGCCTGAAGGGCCGCTGCACGAATGTGCTAGATACGTCCCGATGCGACGATTCCGATAACTGCACCGACGACCGCTGCATCATGCCCTCCGGAGCGTGCGAGAACATCGATCGCGGCTGCTTCTATGGCGACATCGGAACTCGCGATTGCCGCGTCGATGAAGACGACCTCGATTGCGCCCTGGAGGGTTTCGCGCAATCGCCGGCATGCCCGAGCGCGGACGTGTTTCCTTGTGCGCCGGACGATGAGATCACCTTCGACGACGTCCTGGCGCTCGCCGCGGCCATGACCGGGCGGCCACCCTGCCCCGATCCGGATATCTGCCCCTAACGAAGCCGCCGCGGCTACGAAAAAAAGCTGGCCCGCCACAACCAAATGGTTGGGCGGGCCAAGGCTCTTTGCCGCCGTAGGCAGCAACGTCTGCTGCCTACGGCAGCCTACCTATGCTAGATACCAATGGACCACCTCCCTTTCGCAAACGGGACCATCCGATTCCGACCGTTGCCGGTCATCCTCGGGTTGACCCTTCCTGCCGATCGTCACCGACAGGTCCAACGCGCACCCGCTGGTCTTACGACCGTTGGATGCTCGGCGGGCAGGTCCTGGCCGCTTGATGACGCCCGATTCCGCATCAGAGGCGGGCAGCACCACCCCGCACTCACAGTCTATCCGCCACACGGCCCCCAATTCAAGGGGGGGGCGGGTGGGGGGTGCATGACCGTCCTTGCAGACGGTGAAAAACAAGGCGTATCCGTCTCTCGGAACCGGCCGGTCCCGGAAACTGACTCGGTTTTTGCTGCCAAAAACGCGGTTTTCGCGCGC
>Ga0187892_10011266_pt1 | contig 11025 bp, 15 predicted proteins | sample MA1701073metaG_FD_139345 | JGI IMG/M metagenome (GOLD analysis project Ga0187892, IMG submission 139345) | Bio-ooze microbial communities from a basaltic lava cave in the Kipuka Kanohina Cave System on the Island of Hawaii, USA - MA170107-3 metaG ... | reverse complement strand
TTACTGGAAGCTGAACACGTGGCAAGGACGCCCGGTGGAAGGTACTATTTGACTTCTGACGGTCAGACCATTGCCCGGGGTGCATTAAGGCTTTATCCTGAGTTAAAAGATGTAACCGGCTGAGCGAGTGAATATTTTCTTCTTACTTCCTGAAATACTTCGTTGACAGGGGTGGAGTATCCTAGACTTGATTTTTCAATTTCTCCTTCACCTTGTTAATGATTCGCTCGGCCCACTTTACTGCGTTCTCGGCATCTTCCCGCTTCATTAAATCAGCCTCGTATTCAGAAGCATTTTTCATGCTCAAGAGTGAGGAATACTGGTTTCGCAGATCCCGGTATTCTCCAGAATTGAATATTCCTTTCACTAGAGACAGGGCGTCGGTATGGGTTCCTGAAGCTCGCTTGCCTAAATAGGAAGTTGTAAGAGCGTCAAGCCCGTTTATCGCACTATGGACTGCACTCATCACGGCATTGTCATATGCGCCGTTTGTTATCGCTATTCTGGCGATGCTTATCGAGCCTTCTGCTTTTTTCAAATAGTTTTCGTACTTGGCCGGATCGATGGAGCGGGTCAAAGATCACCAATTACCCCCTTGAGACTCTTGCCTGCGATTATTTTGTGGTTAGCCATAACAGAGCGCACAAGAGGGCTTTTTTTCTTTGCCAATAGTTCGGTCTTATTCATTATCAGCGGAGATAGACGGCTGTTGAATACAGATGAAATTGTGTCTTGCGCCTTCGATACAATTGCAGTCGCAGCTTCGAAATTGTTTGAGATAATGAGGATGTCGATATCGCTGTCCTCGCGCTCTCTGTTTTGGGCTACACTTCCGAATAGCACCGCTGAGATGATTTTCTCATTGTCAAAATACCTGTGAAGTATCGCGATGAGCTCATTCAGTGTATCCTGTTCGGCCTTTATGATCTGTTTCAATATCTTGTTCAAGATGTAGTTCTGTTCATTCAGGGTTATCAGGTAGGCACGCCCAACTGGCTGAACCCTGACAATTCCGTATTCTTCCAGTTCCTGGACCAAGACCGCCGCCTCGCTAGATGAAACATGGGCATCAGCCGCAAGCTTTCTCACCGTAAAAATCTTGCCCGGATGACTGATTAGAGCTTTGACTAGGCGTAGCATGACGCGACTGCCTAGCAGCGATTCAACGTAATCATGATATCGCATGTCCACTATAGCGGACATATGTATGCCACAGCAGACATATAAACATATTTCGTGACATACCGTTGCACCCGGCAATTAGAAGCTTGCTCATCCTGCAATCGTCTGTCATACTGGTGGACCCGCCGGCATCACGCTAGCTAAAGAAGGTGCCTTTTAGAACTCCCATCTGCACGGAAACCTCTTGGTCCGTTTCCTCCAGATTACAGCATGCTCAGTATCGGCGCTGTGGTAGTAGGCAATCCTTCCGCAAAGTTCTATAGGGAATTAAAGCCGATAAGCGATGGTCTTACCAAAGAAGCACTGGGAATATCGGGCTTCATGAAGCAGTCCAGGCCAAATATTATACTAATTAGCCGAACGCTTTTTATAGACTAAAGTATAAAATAATGGGCATATGGTCCAAAAGCTGGACTTTATTACCCCTACCCTAATTCAGGTGCTGAATCTTTTCATGGGGGATCCTCTACGTGAACATCACGAGCGTGAAGTAATGAGGATGGCCGGCGTGAGTAAGGGCTCTGCTAACAGGATCCTCCACAAATTATCCGAGAGCGGATTCTTGTCAGTCCAGAAGAAGGGAAGGATGATATTTTACAAGCTGAATCTAAAAGACCCGTCTGCGAGACAATTCAAGATCCTGTCTAACGTCTATTCGCTTAAAGAGTTGCTTGAAGGATTGCAAAAGCACTCGCGTAGAATAGTCCTTTTTGGAAGCTGTGCCCAGGGCACCGATGTCAAAGAAAGCGACATAGACCTCATGGTTCTAGCAGATCAGAAAAATGCTACAAGAAAGGAGATAAACAGGTTCAACTCCGGGGAAAAGAAAAAAGTGGCGCCCATCATAGTTGATGCAAACGAGCTTGCCAAGATGAAAAGAGAAGATGGTGCCTTGTATGAGAATATTGAAAGAGGAATATTGTTGTGGGAGACGGAAGGAGATAGTGAGCGCTAGGTTTAGACAACTTGTATTCGACAGGAAGCTCATTAGAGCTAGAATAATCCGGGACATGATAGTAAATGAAATCGAGGCAGCTGCAACGGATCTCGATGACGCCCGGTTTTCACTTGAGAGCAAGAAGCTCAAGTGGGCTACTATACAGGCCTACTATTCCATGTTCCATAGCGCAAGGGCGTTGCTTTATAGTAAAGGTTACAGGGAGAAGAGCCACTTTGCACTATCAGTAGCAATCGAAGAGTTATTCTCCAAAGATCTAGGCCCAAGCACGATCAATTCGTTCAGAAATGCAATGGACCTTCGGCAGGAAGCTGACTATGGGCTCAAGTTTTCAGAGGCCGGCGCTACCGAGACGATAGAGAATGCAGAAAAGCTGCTGGCAAGGTCAAAAAAGATTCTTGGGATAAAGTAAACTCGTCTTTGACGATGCGGGAAGCTCGTACCTTGACCGTGGTAGGGCACTAGCTGTAATCAGCAGCATGCTTTTACGTAACTCTACACGAACACTAGCAGGGAGCAATCGCGAAGATGGCTAAGAATAAAGCAAAATTAAGGTATGACAAGGATTCAGATGTCGTATACATCAAGATTAGGGAGGGCCCAGTTGAAAATACTGAAGATGTCGCAGAAGATGTGTTTGTTGAACGCGATAAGGACGGCAAAATAGCAGGAATAGAGATCTGGAGGGCAAGACAATTGCTGCTAAATCCTCTCGCAAAGCATATTTCCAAACAGGTAAAACTTGCTGGCAAAGCCAGTTGATCAACTCTTTACTGGCAAGCAACTGGCCGCGTTTTCGAAGACGCGGTAAGCAAATGGACGAGACGACATTTTAGGAAGCTGTGGACTTTGTTGTAGCAGAGTAGCAGGCTCAAACTTAGCTACCTTTATTAGTAAGAATATTCTTACTAGTACCAGTATGTCATCTGCTGTCGAAATTAGAACTATAAAGGTATCAGATAAGGGTCAGGTATCTATCCCTAAAGATATTCGTAAGAGTATGAAAATCAAGAAGGGAGATAATCTGGTTATGATGGTGAAAGATAGCAAAATCGTCTTGGAAAAATCTGAAAAGATTGCGTTACTATTGGACGGAGAATTCAAAGATGTTAAAGCATTTACAGAACATTCGCTAAAAAGTGTCTGGGATAACCAATATGATGAAATCTGGAATAAGGATGTACCTGCTGTAAAAAGAAAATAAAAGAATCAAGAATGTCTAAACCATATTCGGCATCACAAAGGGACATCGTTCTAGTTCCATATCCCATTTTCTGACCTAAGCCAATCAAAATACAGGCCGGCCATAGTTATGTCTAATGATGACTACAATAAGAAATTCAAAGATTTTATTGCCATTCCATTAACGTCAAACCCTGGCTAACTGAAAATGCAAGTTCTGCCTGTAGGGTGGCGTATACTGACTGTACCGAAGGTATAAATAGTTTCGGTACAAATTGTATACTTATGCTTTATGACCAGATACGGTATGCTGAAAAAGTAAGGAGATTATACCGGCTAAGACACCTTCTGGTACAGAGATCCCATCCAGATGTCGGTTCGCGTCTGGGGTATCCAAAGTACAGCAAGCAATTCTATAGGGTCAAGAAGACGCTGCGGAAAGATGGGATCTTGGACAGGCAGGGCAAATTTGTTGAATCATTGCCGAACCTGTGGCTCGCAGAGTTGCCGCAAAGTGCCAAAAACAGAGATCAGATAAAAGTACTGGGTCACAGGGTACCTTACAATGTTTACCTGGCAGTAGTTAGTGATCCGGGGAAAAAGAGGGGAGAGCTGGCCAGAGAACTAGGAGTGAGCAAGAAAGCAGTCTACGACGCATTGGCGAGCCTGGAGAAGGTGGGGCTCGTGACCATAGTGGATTCTGCAGTATCTGCGGATAAAGAGGCGCCGCTATGCCGCTGGCTGTTGCGATATATTGAACTTGCCAAGATTCATACGAATACTACGGGGGACATTTCCGCTTTGTTCAAATCAATCCCGGGATATATTGGCGGTCCACAAGCACGCTATGTTCTTGATTACGAATCTGGTAGGCCAATAGGTCCCGCGGATATGAAGATATTGACTTACAAGCCTTATGTCAAGGTGTGGAAAGAAATCACCGGAGATATTGCTTATTTCAAGAACTATCCAAAGAAAATTGAGATCGAGCTCGCAACACCTAAAGATCGCACCATATGGATTGATACGCTTCCCTACAATCGAACAAAGTAAATGATGACATGAGTAACTTCTTCTATATTGATGACAACCAGATAAATTTCGATGATCCGTCAGCCCTTGTCAAAGACGAGTTTCAGCAATATTTTGGTAGAAAAGAACTGGATCCCTACATTCTCTCTGAAGTATGCGTTCTAGACATGATTTATGCGGTGATCAATATGAAGGACGGATACTTTAAGGACAAACTTGTCCTAAAAGGTGGTCTATCAGTGCGTAATCATGTTCCACTAATTGATCACCGATTCTCATATGATGCTGATTTCAATGCCAACAGTCACAATGGGTTTACCTATCGGCATGTTTCAATGTTGAGAAAGGAGCTGGCGAAATTTGGATCTCAGAGAGGATGCAGGACGGCTGTTCAGGACACAAGAAACAGTGTTAACCTGCACTTTATCGAAGTCGGCTACTGGGATGCCTTGAAGAATGACGGCTGGAGAATAGTTGAAAGACCCAAAATCGAAATCTGTAAGACCTGCCGGGTGATGGAACCTCCGTCTATCAGACCTATGAGCACAATCATAGATCTCGAAATAATGGGATTGGCCCCACCAGAAGTTGCTCACCTCAGCCTGGAAGAGCAATTTGCATGCAAGCTATATACGATTGGTGCGGGTGGCAGGCAGCGCAATCATTTTGATGCGTATGATGCAATGAGGATCGCTCGAAATAATAAATTGGACTACAAACTAGCGAAAAAACTCTTTGGTTCGATGACTGCAAAACAGCAGGGTGGGACGCGAGCTTACATACGGGAATGTCATCGTCAACTCGACACGATTCATGCGAATAAAGGAAAGAGATCTAGTCTCGAAGATAATGTGTTCAACAAGCAATCCTTCAACTTTGATCAAATGGTGGAAGAGGTAAAATCCTTGTATGATTTCAGTGCTGCTCTACGAAAGAGTGACATAGTATGATAGTATACATTTCAGTCGACATTGAGGCCAGCGGTCCGTTTCCTCCAGATTACAGCATGCTCAGTATCGGCGCTGTGGTAGTAGGCAATCCTTCCGTAAAGTTCTATAGGGAATTAAAGCCGATAAGCGACGGTTTTACAAAAGAAGCACTGGAAATATCAGGCTTCTCCATGGAGCGGGCCAGGGAGAACGGAAAAGACCCGGCAACTGCAATGGGAGATTTTGCCGGGTGGATAAAGAAGTCATCGAGTAAAGGGAGGCCCAAGTTTGTCGGCTATCCTGCCGGCTTTGACTGGCAGTTTGTAAACTATTACTTTCTGAAATATCTCGGAAGAAATCCGTTCGGGATAGCGCCTGTAGATATCAGGAGTGTATACTTTGGCATGTTCCCGGCAGAAAACGGCTTTACTATCAGAAAGGAGGACATGAAGAGCAAGCTTGGTGTCAGCGCCGTGCATACTCATAATGCGCTGGATGACGCAGAAGAACAGGCACAGATCTTTGCCAGGATGTTAGAAATTAGAAGAGTACAGGATGAAAAGGATATAGAATAACCCGGGTGATCATCAAGCCCAAAATAATGGGCATATGGTCCAAAAACTGCATTTTATTACCACAACCCTATTCAGGTGCGTCTGAGACACATAGCCTCATTATCAATCAAATTATGGAGACTCGGGCACTCGGTCCACCATTCGTTTCATGATCTTGTAGAGCTCTGGTATCCCTTCCTCCTGAGCTTCTAATACCTCTTTCGAACCCCACATCTTGTACAGACTTGTCTTTGCGAAGAGATACAATAGTGTCGCATTCATTCTGTCGATTATAAAGTCAATCAGAGGAGTGTGATCTAGTCTATTGCCTGCTTCTAGAGCATCAAGGTAACGACTCCTTTCGGTCGGTGTGATGTAGACAGGGGGGAATCCTTGTCTCTCAAGCATTAGGTTGAGGATTTCTCGTCCTGCTCTACCATTACCATCCTGAAAGGGGTGTATCTCTTCAAACTTTTGATGGAAAACTGCTGCGGCCTCTACAGGGTGGACTTCCTTGATGCTGCGTCGATATTCGTCAAGCAGATATCGCATTCTAGTTGGAACAGCCTCTGCTGATGGCGGAACATATCCGAAACCCCGGATTAGTGCACCCCTGATTCTATATTCACCCATAGAAATGGGCTTTCCATCAGCTCCGTTCATGCCTTTCATTAGCAGTTTATGTATGTGCTTTATGATGGGCTCTGTGATGTCGCCTCTAGATCCTCTCAGGAACTCCTTGACATCTCTGTAGTTTGCCACAGCTATCGCATCCTGTAGCGGTTTGTTGTTTGGAGTAAGCCCTTCGATAAGCACCTTGGCAGTTTCATTTTCGTTCAGCGTTATTCCTTCAATTGCTGTAGTGCCATAGACATACCTGATAAAGAATGTCTTTTCATATTCCTCGCCGTCTGAATCGGAAATGTTCTTCCTTATGCTCTGATAAAGCCATTTCATGTATTCTAGCTCGTCTGCAGTAAAAGAAGTAGGTTTGTTTTCGAAATGAGCTCTGGGGCGCTTGATTATGGAGCCAGCCCTTAGCAGGTTGACAAGATGCTTTTGTAGTGCCAGAGCTTGAGCTTTTACCAGTTCTTCCCCGGATAGGTCAGCTCTTCCTACTAGTGTATTGACAACCTTGAGCTGCCTGTTGGGGTTTTTGACGGCGTCCTGAAAGTAAGAGTAAGATATCCCTTTGATGTGCTTGGTCACCAGAGTCATATCAGTTAACTAATATGCTAGTGAACTTATATATGAAGTTACCTAATTAGGTAGTATATTACGATGTGTATCATCAGATTTTAGTTAACTAGGGTGTAAAATAACCTGATCTGCTTCATACAATTTTGGGAAGACCTGTCATCCCACTTGTCTACCCGGTGATCAACGTTTCACATACTGCGGTAGGCATCCCGTCGGGAATCCTTGCCGACAGGATTGGGAAGGAAAAGATGATGGTGATTGGCTTTGGGATCTTTCTGGTTTCCACTCTGCTCATGGTTTCTCTGTCCGGTAACGCGCTCTACGCCTATGTCCTGGCGGCGGTCTTTGGCCTCTATGCAGGCGTTTCGGAGACCGTTCAGAGGGCAGTCATCCCTAAATACGTCTCATCGGAGCTCAGGGGCACAGCATTCGGACTCTACAATCTGATAGTCGGTGTGTGCTTTTTCGCAAGCAACGTGCTGTTCGGATTCTTGTGGGACTCTTCCGGTCTCGGCGCGGCAGTAACGTACAGCATCACCATCACTGTTATCGCAATCTCAGCCATGCTGGTATTTATCAGAAAGATGGCACCGAGCAATTTGCCTTTACGTTAGGTACACGGTAGGTTATTCGAACGCAGGGGGTCAATGCTACACGCAGCTCCTTTCGTTTTCTGTACCCGTTGTACATTGATTTAATCAGCATGTTTATGGTAGTGGCTTACCAAGGGCAAGATAATAGAATACCGGAATGTAGGAACCCATGTCAAATCCCACCGCCGGCACCCATTTCCGTTGGTAGAGAAGGATGGCGCCGGGAGTTGGCGCTGGTACGGATTTTCTGACCAAGCCATCTTGTAAGGAGGCTAAGAGCCACCGATTTCTTGATTTGTACTTTAGCCCGCCGCCATTGGTACCTCCTTCTGACTTGATTTATTCGATTTCTTGATTGACACTACTGCTATGATAGACGCCAAACCGGCGATGATTCCAGCTCCAATGAATGGAAGTTGAAAGTCATCTAGTTCGTTGATTGGGCCTACTTTGCTACTTTCTGCCTGAATCTGGGATGAAGCCAGAGCAACTATTATTGCCAAGCCAAGTGCAGATCCAATCTGGTAACTTGTGTTTACGATTCCTGAAGCAAGACCCGATTCTTTCTGCTTTGCGTGAGATACCGCAGACATGAGGACAGGGATGTATGCCAGTGACATGCCTGCCGCTGCAACCAATGATGCGGGCAGCACATGAAGCACAAAGCTACCACCATTTGATGGCATAGCCGAAAGCAGCACCATTGCTGCTGTCAACAATGAAAGCCCCGCTACCATGCTTGTCTTTACGCCTAATCGGCTAATTATTCGAGTTGATGCACCAACCATGATGATCATTATTGCGGCTGTCATTGGCAATAGCGAAAGTCCGCTCTCGAAAGGACCATAGCCATTGACCTGTTGCAGGTACAGGTTAAGGAAGAACCACATTGGTATCCATGCCGCTCCTAGCAAGGCCATTACCAGATTGCTTGACTTTAGGTTGTGAACTTTGAAGATTCCCAGAGGAATCAAAGGATACTTGCTCCGTTTTTGTATTGCCAAGAATGCTGCGAGTAATCCTGCAGAGCCAATTGCAAGCCCTATGGTGGGAACCGAGGTCCAGCCGTTGTCGTTCGCTGTTACAATAGCGTATACGAGCATTATCAATGCGACAGTGATAGAGATTGCGCCTGGGAAGTCTACCTTACCCTTTTGCCTCAAGCCCTGCGGAAGCAGCGGTCGGGTCAAAGCGAGCACGGCAATGCCGATTGGTGCATTGATTAGGAATATCCATGGCCAGTCAAAGTATGCAGTTATCATTCCACCAAGGAAGACGCCTGCGGTTCCTCCAGCCGGGGCGGCTGCTCCCCAAATACCCATTGCCTTGTTCCTTTCATTGGGCATAGTGAACAAGTTCAAAACCATTGACATCGCAGCCGGCGCGATGAGAGCTGCTCCGATTCCTTGAAATGCGCGAGCCGCAATCAAGACATCTCCAGTTGGCGCAATTCCTGCAAGGATTGACGCTCCGGCTAGGATACCAAAGCCGATTACAAAGATTTTCCGTTGTCCAAGAATGTCAGATAACCTGCCACCAAGGAGCAATGAGGCACCAAAGACAATGACGTATGCGCTGAATATCCATTGAAGTTCCGATTGAGAAAATCCAAAGTGCTGCTGTATTGTGGGTAGTGCCACTCCTATGATTGATGTGTCCAGAATGACGAGGAACTGTGCAAGAGAGAGAACCACCAAGGCTTTCCAGCGACGAGGGTCGGGACCTGTATTCGACTGAGCTTCTGAAATTACGTTTGTTTTAGACATGCAAGAGCGTTAGGCTGCGACATATATAGCAAACTGGGTTTACAACTGTAAAAGCATTGAACACGAACAATCAAAAGTTAAATGCTATTTCCGTTATTGACTGTTGGTGCCAGTGGAACTTGATAAGGTTGACGAGGCGATTCTAAAGTCACTGATGGAAGACGGAAGAAAGTCATTCCGGGCTATTTCGCGGGAGATAAAGGTGAGCACGCCCACGGTGAAGGCAAGGTACGAGCGTTTGGTCAACATTGGGCTCATTAAAGCCGTCAAGCCTGAAATTGACCTATCAAAAGTGGATAGAAAGAAAAGCAAATTGTATAGCGATGAAAACACAGTCAGACAACTGCGGCATCAAAAAAAGCACTTCCATGTAAAACTAGATAACCTCCGGATCAAGATACAATGTGAGTACTGCGGTGGACCAATACATGGCAAACCAAAAGTATTGTCATTTGCAAATTTTCAACGTTTCTTTTGCTGCATGGGATGCAAGAATCACTACAGAGAAAAGCACGCGGGAAGGATTGAATCGATCATCGAACAGTACAAAGAGATGGAAAAAGAGGTAAAAAGACTGCCTTTGAGGAATGACTAGACAGAGGATCTCTTTGCGGACTAGAACAGTCAATATCGCTCTCGATAGATGAGACAGGAGGACGATCTTGCTGGATGTAAGATACTGAGTTGGAGTTCGATGCTAGCCCAAAGAAGTTGGATGCTAGAAAAAAAGGGTCAGAGGACGGACTTGCCATCCGATATTGCGACTGTCACTTTTCGGTTCGTGATTTCGATGCGTCCCTCATGCGATCGTCTAATTGTGTCCATACCACCGAATTCCACATGGCACTCGCTTTCTGTTATTTCCACAACATTGCCGAATGTTAGATCAAGTTCATTATTGATCTTGATGCCCAGTGATGGTAGCTTTGACAATACAGAACTTACTATGGTTTTATCCACACCAACCTAAAGGCGGCAATACTGCCACCGATTGCAAGTGCAGTGATTATTGCCGTGCTAACAGGGAATTCTGGTACGACGCTTAGACCAAACTGGGCAACATCATTAACGAGTGTACCGTTTACCTTTATGGACTCCACAATTATCATCAATGAGCCCACCGCGTCAAACTTTTGTTCAACCGTCACAATGCCTTGCGGGGCTGTCGCCTCGTGAGCATGTCCCATGCTCGTGCCATCTAGTGACATATGGACAGAAAACGAAACGTTCTGGAGATGCTGCTCGGTATCCCTGTCTATGAATTCGAAGGTGAACTTTGTAGTATCATTGGTATTGATAGACTCGGGCAGCCATGACATCTTGATTTGGATGCCGCTGTTGGGGAGTGTATAGATAACCGGTGACCTTGTCGCGTTTACGGCAGAATCGCCGGTCATGTTCATTGAACTCATAGAACCGCTCATGCTCATATTATCGCTTTGAGCAAAACTTTCTTCTTTTCCAGCAACTGTTACTGCGATGCATAGAAAAAGTACAATGAGGGCCATAGTGGATCCGCCAGTCATCGACATAGCCAATTATCTAGAGAGTATAAAGTTTGCTACAGCTACCGCGTCTCGGCATCAGGCGGTCTTTGGGACTGGTATTCGCGCTGAAGCAATAGCTTTA
>Ga0187892_10011264_pt1 | contig 11026 bp, 10 predicted proteins | sample MA1701073metaG_FD_139345 | JGI IMG/M metagenome (GOLD analysis project Ga0187892, IMG submission 139345) | Bio-ooze microbial communities from a basaltic lava cave in the Kipuka Kanohina Cave System on the Island of Hawaii, USA - MA170107-3 metaG ... | reverse complement strand
TTGCTCGTCCATTTCGGTTCCTCGCAGGTTTTTTCAGCTTTCTTGCTGAAAGTTTCCTGTTTGGAACCGGTTAACCCCAAATAGACGTGATGATTTGTAGCTCTATTTGGGCAAAATTTAGGTGTAAAGCCAGAAGGCCATGTCGTCGCGGTGAGTGTTTGCTGGCGACAACGCTCCGGTGTGCGAGGCCAGCAGTTCTTCGAGCGAGAATGCGTTCGGCGTCGATCCGTCTGCGACGATGACATTGACCGGTTCGTCGTAACCTTGCAGCGCCTGAGCCAGTTTTCCCAGACAGGATGATTCGACAACCACTGCGCGAGCGTAACTGTCTTCAATGAAGAAGCGGAAGTCCGGCGGCTTGTATAACGGATTGACCGGCACGGGAATCGCGCCGATGCGCATTGCGCCGAAGAACGCCACAGGGAACGCGGGCGTATCGCCGAGGATGAGCAGCACGCGGTCTTCGCGCGCGATTCCCAATGCGCGCAGCGCACGCCCCATCGCGCAGACGCGGTTGTGAAGATTGCCATACGTTATGCGTTCGTCGTTGAAATAGATCGCCGTCTTCGCGCCGCGCCCGGCTTCGAGATTGGCGTCGAGCAGCGCGCAGGCGTTGTACTTTTTGGGGAGATTGAGCACTGAAGCCTCCTTCGAGCGTCTACTTGTGGTTTTGAGAGCGTGGTATTATACGCCGCAATCGCTTGATAGGCCGGCCTACGCGATAGTTTTTCGACGAGGTTAAAGCAATGAATGAGAAGCAGATTTATACCCTGACGGTGAATGGTAAGCAGCATCAAGTCTCCGCGTCGCCGCAAACGATGTTGATGGACGTGCTCCGTGATGAACTGCGGCTGACGGGCACGAAGGACGGCTGCGCCACTGGCCATTGCGGCAGTTGCATGGCGCTCAAAGACGGCGAGGCAGTGCGCTCCTGCATCGTGCCGATGAAGCGCGCGGACGGCGCGAACATCATCACCATTGAAGGTGTTGCGGAAGACGGCGATCTTCACCCGGTTCAACAAGCCTACATTGACCAGGGCGCGACGCAGTGTGGGTTCTGCACGCCCGGCTTCATCATCGCCACCATCGCGCTGCTCGAAAAGAATCCGGAGCCCACGCTCGAAGAGATTTACGACGGGCACAAATGGAACATCTGTCGCTGCACGGGCCACAACGCGATCATCCGCGCTGTGCAACAGGCCGCCGGGCAAACGCCACAACCTCTGCCTTCGGTCAAACAACCGCTCAAAGCGATCAGCCGACCGTTGCCTCGCCCGGACGCGGTGGAGAAGGTCAACGGCAAAGGCATCTACGCGGACGACCTTTACGTCGAGGGGATGCTGCACGCGCGCGCTCTGCGCAGCAAATATCCACACGCGCGTTTGTTGCGAGTGGATGTGAGCAAGGCTAAAGCGCATCCGGGCGTTGTGGCGGTTCTCACAGCCGACGACATTCCTGGGCGCAAGGATTGCGGCGTGCACGAGGTTGATTGGCCGGTGTTGTGCTACGACAAGGCTCGCTACGTCGGCGATGCGATTGCGCTGGTTGTCGCCGAATCGGAAGAGATTGCCGCTGAAGCGTTGAAGCTGATCGAGGTTGATTACGAACCACTGCCCGTCGTCACCGGCCCGAAGGAGGCGGCGCTGGCAGACGCGCCGATCTTGCACGCCCACATACCGCACCACTCGCCGAGCGAACACGGCAACTGTCTGAAGCATTACCACCTGGAAAACGGCGACGTGACCAAAGGCTTTGCCGAAGCCGACGTGATTATCGAACGCGAATACAGCACGCAGACCGTCGAACACGCCTTCATCGAACCGGAGGCTGGTCTGGCCGTGCCCGATCCCACCGGGCGCATCACGGTTTATTGCGGCGGCCAGATTCCGTTCGGAGACCGCAGCCAGATCGCGGCGACGCTCGCGTTGCCCGAAGACCGCATCCGCGTGATCAACTGCCTGATCGGCGGCGCGTTCGGCGGCAAGGAAGACATCTCGGTGCAGATTCACGTGGCGCTGGCGGCGATGATCACGAAGCGCCCGGTCAAGATGGTCTTGAGCCGCAAAGAATCGCTGATGGTTCATCCCAAACGCCACGCCACAATCATCAAGATGAAAACAGCGGCGTCGAAGGATGGAAAGATCACCGCGCATGAGGCCGAAATCTGGGGTGATGGCGGCGCTTACGCCAGTTTGAGCAGCCATGTGATGTTGCGCGCGACGACGCACGCTGCTGGCGCTTACGAAGTCAAGAACGTGAAGGTGGACACGTTTGCGATGTACACGAACAACGTCCCGTCGGGCGCGTTCCGCGGCTTCGGCGTCACGCAGAGCGCCTTCGCAATGGAGAGCCAGATGGATCAACTGGCCGAGGCGCTGGGCATTTCACCAGTCGAGATTCGCCGCAGGAACGTTTTGAATTACGGCAAGCAGACGCTGGCTGGGCAGGTGATGACCGAAAGCTGCGGCCTCGCAGACGCGCTCGAAACCGTCGCCGCCGAGATGGAGAAGCATCCGTTCGTCGCGGTCGAAGGAGACAAGCGCCGCGCATGGGGCGTGGCCTGCGGTTACAAGAACACGGGCTTCGGCAGCGGCGCGTATGACGCAGCCGGAGCGGAAGTCGAAGTCTTCGCCAACGGCAGGGCTGCGGTGCGCGCGGGCGCGGCTGAAATCGGCCAGGGATTGGTCGGCGTGCTGGCGCAAGTTGTCAGCGAAGAGCTAGGTGTGCCTTACGAGAATGTTGACGTGCTCGTGGCCGACACCGACCTGACGCTCGATTGCGCGGCGACGACGGCTTCGCGCCAAACTTATGTCACCGGCAACGCCGCGCGCTACGCCAGCCGCGAAGTGCGCAAGATACTCAGCCAAACTGCGGCGGAGTTCTTAGGCGCGCCGCCCGACAGCCTGGTCTTTGCCGGCGGAGAGATACGCAACAACGGCCACAGCGTCGAACTCAGCGAGATCGTCAAGCTGGTTCGCCGCGAAGGGCGATTGCCGAAGATGAGTTATCAATACGTCGCCCCAATGTGCGAACAGTATCACCACTTCGCCTTCGGCTTCGGCGCGCAGGCCACGCTGGTTGAAGTGGACGTCAAAACCGGCGAGACGAAAGTGCTGAAAGTAATCGCGGCCAGCGATGTCGGGCGCGTGATCAATCCGCTGGCGTTGCAGGGACAGGTCGAAGGCAGCATCTCGATGGGATTGGGAATGGCGCTGCAAGAGAACTTCGTGATGAAGGATGGTTACGTGCAGACCGACACGCTCAACAAATGCCGCATCCCGACGATTGATCAGACGCCGGAGGTGATCTCGTTCTTCGTCGAACACGAGACTAAAGACGGGCCATACGGAGGCAAGGGCGTGGGCGAGTTGGCTTCGATTCCCACGACGCCGGCGATCATCAATGCGATCTACAAGGCGACGGGCGTGCGCTGTTACAATTTGCCTGCCGATAAAAAGTGGCTGAAGGCTATGCTGGCAGAGAAAGAAGCGGGCAGTGCGGCGTGACGGTAAGTCAGGCGCGCGTATCCGGGATCCCTGGTCAAAGAAGCTCCTTGCGAGTCCGGCGATGTCCTGCTATACGTATTGTGTACGTATGCAGGAGATGTTTATGCAAAAGAAATTGACCATTACAGTAGCTGAAGAGGTATACGCGGGTTTACACAGTGTGATCGGGCGGCGGAACATCAGCCAGTTTATTGAGTCGTTGGTCCGCCCTCACGTCCTCGATAAGGACTTCGAGGCGGCCTATCAACAAATGGCGCAAGACGAGGCGCGCGAGGCGGAAGCGCTGGCCTGGATTGAAGGAACACTGGGGGAGATAACCGATGAAACGAGGGGAAGTGTGGTGGGTAAACTTCGGCCCAAGCGTGGGCGGGGAAATCCAAAAGCAAAGACCGGCCGTCATCATCAGCAATGACGCCTCGAATAAGTTCCTGAACCGGCTGCAAGTTGTGCCTCTGACCAGTCAGGTGGGGCAGCTTTACCCCAGCGAGGCGCAGGTCGCGCTCAATGGCAAACCAAATAAGGCCATGGCGGATCAACTGATGACCGTCAGCAAGTTGCGCTTGTCGAATATGGCAGGCAAGCTTTCAAGCTCTGATATGAAGAAGGTGGAGCGGGCGGTAAAAACACAGCTAGGATTATAGCGCCGCACCCGAGGCGAGAGTGATGAAAATGTCTGCGCAAAAAACAACAACCAAAAAGCCCGGGAAACCCCCGCGACTCCGGCGCAAGCCATTCAAGGAGTCTGAACTGCCGCCGGAAGCTCAGGAGCTTAGGCGCAAATTCCGCGAGTGGCACGACAGTTTTCAAACCCGCGCCAAACGGATGGCCTTCATCCGCAAGCTCTGCAAACGAATTGCTGACGCCTATCACCCGGAGAAGATCATCCTCTTCGGCTCGCACGCTTACGGGAAGCCGACGCCTGAATCGGATGTGGATTTGCTGATCGTGATGGACTATGAAGACCACCCGCTTGGGCAGACCGCCCAAATGCGGCTTGAATTGGGCTTGGTCACACCCATGGATTTGCTGGTGCGCACGCCTGAAGAGGTCGAAAGAAGGGTGGAAGAGGGAGATATGTTTATGCGCTTGATCGTCGAGCGCGGCAAGGTCATGTATGAAGCCAAGCACGATGGAGTGGATCGAAAAAGCTGAAGACGATTGGGATCTGGCACAACGCGCTTATCGCGCCCGTAAAAGAACCCACTACGATGCGGCCTGTTTCAACGCGCAACAGTGCGTCGAGAAGTACCTGAAAGCCAAACTGAACGAAGCGAGCCTGATCTTCGACAAGACCCACGACCTGGCGGAATTGCTGAAGCAGACCTCGACTGTTGAACCAAGCTGGTCGAGTTTACAGCCGCAAGCGATATTCCTGACGGATTTTGCGGTGCTTTATCGTTATCCGGGGAAGATTGCGACGAAGGCGCAGGCTCAAAGAGCGATCAAGGATTGCCGCGAGGTGCGGCGTGTCATCCGCACCGCCTTTGGTCTGCCCGTCTGATTCTTGCTCACATCTATGGGGTAGGAAGCTTGGCTGTCCCGATTGCTGAGCTAAGGAGTTGAAATGACCAGAGCCATTTTCGGTCCCACCTTCGAAGAGATGCTCCATCCGAGCGTGATTGATCCCGCCATTCGCCAACAAGCGATCAATGCATTGACCGCATCACCTCTCGATCCGATCAATCTCTACAACATCACCTGGCGCGGCGGGGATGACCAGATCAAATACGAAATTCTGCCCAATGAACTGACTGGTGTGGACGCGAACATCGTGGTCTTGTACGGGCGCGATCTTCCCACCGGCTCACACAAAGTCGGCGCGGCTTATTCCGTTCTGGCCGAGGCGTTGCTCTTCGGCCAGGTTGACATTGACCGGCACACGGTCGTCTGGCCGAGCACCGGCAATTACGGCATCGGCGGCGCGTGGGTGGGCGGGCGCGTCGGCGCGCGATCTATCGTCGTGTTGCCCGAAGGGATGAGCCGCGAGCGTTTCGAGCGCATCGAAAGTTACGGCGCGCAGGTGATCAAAACTCCCGGCGTCGAATCGAACGTCAAAGAGATTTACGACAAGACCTGGGAGTTGCGCCGCGATCCGCAGATTCGCATCCTGAACCAGTTCGAGGTGATGGGCAATTACCGGTTCCACTATCACGTCACCGGAAACACGATTGTTGAACTTGCGGATGAACTGAAGCAGCAGGGCATCGGCGACGGGCGGGTCTCGGCGTTCTGCTCGGCGATGGGCAGCGCGGGGACGATTGCGGCGGGCGATCGGCTGAAGCAGGTCTGGCCTGATTTGCGCATCGTTGGCTTGGAACCGATTCAATGTCCGACGCTTTACAACAACGGCTACGGCGGGCATGACATTCAGGGCATTGGCGACAAACACGTGACCTGGATTCACAACGTGCTGAACATGGGCGCGATCATGTGTCTGGACGACATCGAGTGCAAAAAGGGATTGCAACTGATGACGAGTGAAGCCGGGCAGCAGGCGCTCACGCGGCGCTACGGCGTCGTGGAAGCGAAGGCGCGGCAGCTTGCGACCATCTTCGGCATTTCAGGCGTGTGCAATGTTCTCGGCGCGATCAAGACGGCGAAGCATTATCAACTTGGCAAGCGCGACGTGATCGTCACCATCTGCACGGACGCGATTGACCGTTACCATTCGGTGATGGAAGAGATGGCGAGGGTTTATGGCGAAATTGATGACGCGCGCGCCGTTGGCTACGTCGAGGCGATCTTTCACGGCGCGAAGACTGATTGGATCAAGGATGGCACGCCGGACGTGCGTCGCCAGTGGCACAACCTGAAATACTTCACCTGGGTGGAACAGCAAGGCAAGACGGTCGAAGAGCTTGATGCGCAACGCGACCCGGAGTGGTGGATCGAACACCAGCAACTGATCCCGGAGATGGACGCGCGGATCAAGTCTGCTCGCGCAGCGGAGCTTGATTTACTGCAAGATATTCATCAGGCCGAAGCGCAGCTTGGTGAAGGCAAAGGAATCAGCCATCACGCAGCGAAGAAAGAAATCTTGGGGGATCGGAGGGAATCGAACGGATGAGCTACGCTATCGGTTTCCAATGCGTCGAGTGCGTCCGCTCATTCAGCGTGAGCGAGATTGAATACGTCTGCCCCGCGTGCGGCGGCAACCTCGACGTGCTCTATGACTACGAACGCATTGGCAAGCAATTGAACAAAGCCACGCTCGCCGCCGACCGCAACTTCACGATCTGGCGTTACCGACCGCTGCTCCCGATTGAAGATTCGTCGCCTGTTCCACCGCTCACCGTAGGCTGGACGCCGATCTACGATTGCCCACGGCTGGCCAGTGAGTTTGGCGTCAAGCAATTGCTCATCAAAGACGACGGGCGCAACCCGACCGCGTCCTTCAAAGACCGTCCAAGCGCGCTGGCCGTGGTCAAAGCCCGCGAAGCCGGCGCGCGCGTCATCACCACCGCTTCGTCCGGTAACGCCGGAAGCGCGCTGGCCGGAATGTGCGCGAGCGTGGGGATGGAGTCGGTGATCTTCGTGCCGACTTACGCTCCGGCGGCCAAAATCGCGCAACTGCAAATTTACGGCGCGAAGGTCGTGTTGGTCGAAGGCAGCTACGATGAAGCGTTCGATCTTTGCCTGGAAGCGGGGCGGCGCTATGGCTGGTATCAGCGCAGTACGGGCTACAACCCGTTTATGGCCGAAGGCAAGAAGACGGCGGCGCTGGAGATCGGCGAGCAGTTGAACTGGGAAGTCCCGGACAAAGTCTTCGTCGGCGTGGGCGACGGCAATATCATCGCTGGGTTGTGGAAAGGCTTCAACGATCTTCATCGGCTGGGCCTGATTGATCGTTTGCCGCAGATGATCGGCGTGCAGGCCGAGGGCGCGTCGGCGATTGTGGATGCGGCGAATGGCGACGGCGTCGTTCGTCCAGGCCCGGCTCACACCATCGCCGACAGCATCAACGTCGGCAAGCCTAACGATGCGACCAAAGCGATCCGCGCCATCCGCGATTCGGGCGGATGCGGCGTCAAAGTCAGCGACGAAGAGATCGTCGCAGCCATCGGTCGTCTCGCGCGTTCGACCGGCGTCTTCGTCGAGCCAGCCGGAGCCGCGCCGTTCGCCGGTTTTGTGAAGCAATGCGAGAGCGGCGCGATCAAGCCAGACGAGCGCGCGCTGCTGATGCTGACGGGCAATGGGCTGAAGGACATCGAGACGGCGCGACGCACGGTGGGAGAACCCTTGCGGATCAAACCCGACATCGAGGAATTGGCTGAGAGGTTTTCGTCATGCTGATCACCAATGCGAAGCTCATCACCTGGGGCGCGCCAAACCAAATTCTGGAAAACCACGCGCTGTACATCGAAGGTGACCGGATAGTCGCCCTCGGCCCGTCATCCGAGTTGCGGGCGAAGTATCCGCAGGCCGAAACGCTAGACGCGCGCGGGCAGTACGTGATGCCGGGCAATATCTGCGCCCATACCCATTTTTACGGCGCGTTCGCGCGTGGGATGGCGATTCCCGGCGACGCGCCGAAAGACTTCCCGGAAATTCTGGAACGGCTGTGGTGGAAGCTCGACAAAGCTCTCACGCTCGAAGACGTGCGCTACTCAGCTTTGGTCTGTTTGATTGACGCGGTCAAGCACGGGACGACTACACTGATTGATCATCACGCTTCGCCTAACGCGATTGAAGGCTCGCTGGATGTGATCGCCGAGGTGGTCGAAGAAGCAGGTCTGCGCGCTTGTCTATGCTATGAAGTCACCGACCGCGATGGCCCCGAAAAAGCTAAAGCTGGCATTGAAGAAAATCTCCGCTTCATCCAATCTCAAATCTCAAATCCACAATCTCAGATCGCCGCAACGTTTGGCCTGCACGCCTCGCTCACGCTCTCCGACGCGACGCTCGAAGCCTGCCGGGATGCTCATGAAGGTGGCTTCCACATTCATGCGGCTGAGAGTGAAGCCGACCAGTACGACAGCTTGAAGAAGAGCGGCCTGCGAGTCATTGATCGCCTGAACAAGTTCAGCATTCTCGGCCCGCGTTCCATCGTCGCGCACACCGTTCATATTGACCACCGAGAAGCGGAGTTATTGCGCGAGACCGGAACGTGGGTGACGCACCAGCCGCGCTCGAATATGAACAACGCCGTGGGCGTGGCCGATGTAGAAGGCTTGCTGCGGATGGGCGTGAAAGTCGGCTTGGGCAACGACGGTTTCTCAAACGCGATGTGGGACGAATGGAAGGCGGCGTATCTTTCTCACAAAGCCGCCCGCCACGACCCGCGCCGGATGGGCGGCGCGACCGTCGCCGAAATGGCCGTGACCAACAACGCCGCGCTCGCCAATGTGTTCTTCCCACAAGCCCCGCTAGGCGCGCTGGCTCCCGGCGCATTCGCCGACATTATCTTTGTGGACTATCACCCGACCACCCCGATGACCGCTGACAACCTGCCCTGGCACATCCTGTTCGGGTTTGAAAATTCGATGGTAACGACGACCGTCTGCGCGGGCAGAGTGTTGATGAAAGATCGGCGGCTGCTGTTTCTCGACGAGGCGGAGATCACTGCCAGGAGCCGTGAGTTGGCAAAGAAGGTGTGGGCACGGTTTGTGGCTTGAGCGGTGGTTGCCCGTAAAAGAACCTATGTCATTGCTTGAAAAGCGACCCTCTCCGTAGACTCAGCCCCTTTCCACGATTCCTCCCTCAACACTATCGCGCGCCCATTTCAAACTTGCGAAATCGCTTTCCATACTTTTTTTTTTCGTGCTAACATCGCCCCGCCTTAGCGGCCTTGGCTGCTTTCCCAACTCAAAATTGAAATCTCGTTGCGTTCCACCTTAACCGCCGAAGATCGAAATGACACTCGATCCGCCAGCGACCAGGAGGAAAAGTTTATGCCCGGAACGGATTCGCCGGAGCCTGCAAACAATGACGTGGAGAAACTGTTTCTTCAAGACATACTTCCCATCGTCCCAGCGGTCGTCGGCCAAGCCTGCGCCAAACTTAACTATCATCCCGGTCAGACGGAGCTTGATGGCCTGGTTCAGCGGGTCGTTTTGTTGTTGATTGACGAGGACTATCGCGTCCTGCGTTCATTCGACCGGCGGTCGGAACCGCAGACGTGGTTGTTCACCATTGCGAGGCGTTACATTCTGCGCCGGCTTCGAGAGCAGGGCAGGATCGTGAGTTTGGATGATATGCCGCCAGACTCTTTCACCTTTCAGCCGGACCAGGAAGAGTGGCTGCTCGCAAAGGAAAGAGAAGAGCTATTGCAGGCGGCGTACAACAAACTGAGCAAGCGCGAGCAGAAGCTGTATCGCTTACTCAGCCAACCGAGCCTTACAGCGGCGGAGATCGCCAGGACGATGGGAATCAAACGGGAGTCGGTTTACAAAGAAAAACAGCGGCTGATCAAAAAGATTCAGAAGATCATCGAAGGAATGCGGAAATAGGCGGGCTGGATAGTGACAGCCATGAGGCGCGAAAAATTTTCGCTGAGATGTCCAGATTTTTCTTTAGCCTGACACTAAAGTTATGGGTGCGTCTTTGAGCGTTGATTGGTTAGATCGAGCACTAGGCCAGTAATTTGAAGGAGGAGCACTTTATGAAAAATCACCGTTATCAGAAATTTATGCATTCAAGAACAACTATTAGTCTTGGGTTGATAATAGCCCTTAGTTTCATGGCTCTCACCGCAGCCGCATTGAAAGCGAGTAGGACTGGGCAGTTGTTGCCAGTCACAGTTAAACAACTACCACCTATGAATGGTGTGATTCCAGTGGAGATACGGAGCGCAAGTGCGGTCCTCACATCTCTTAACGAATTAGGTGAGTGGTCCTACACAGTCAGGAACAACACGAACAAAGCAATTACTGCGCTTTCTATTAATGAGTCCATCACGACTGAAAAAGCTGGTAAGAAAAGCACAGATAGAATTTTTCACACTATGGATTCCTTCGTTCATCCAGATGTTCGTGATATTCACCATCTCAAGAATATACCGCCTGGAGGAGAACGTATTGTTAATACATCTGGCCCAATTGGTTATCATGGCGAGTTGATACAGGGGACAGAACTGTCGATTGATTACGTGGAGTTTGAAGATAAAACCGTTTTAGGCCCTAATGAAGGTGGGGCAAGGATCCTAGGATTTATCCGCGAGGGCGCTGCCAAGTATAAAGAATGGTTAGTTCAGAACTACGCTCAAAGTGGGAGATCGATTGACGCGATAGTCCCACTACTTCGAGCCCGCAGCCTTCCAACCGAACTCGGCTTTAAGAGCACCTACCAGAATCAAGGAGCTAAAATCTATCGAATGCACATGCTCGATGTCTATAACACTCGCGGCGCTGCAGCGCTAGCGGCATATCTCAACCAATAGGAGGAAACGTCCATGCGCAGAATAATCATTGCTACTTTTTGTCTCATCGTATTTTGTGTCTTGGGCACAGCCCAAGAACTAGAGGATTGCCAAGCGGTAACTAAATGTAGTGTAGGCGTACCGGCACAGTGTCAAAGCACTA
>Ga0187892_10011263_pt1 | contig 11026 bp, 10 predicted proteins | sample MA1701073metaG_FD_139345 | JGI IMG/M metagenome (GOLD analysis project Ga0187892, IMG submission 139345) | Bio-ooze microbial communities from a basaltic lava cave in the Kipuka Kanohina Cave System on the Island of Hawaii, USA - MA170107-3 metaG ... | reverse complement strand
TGATGCCTACTGCAGACGCGCTTGCAGAAGCGTATGGAGTTGAGACACGTGCAAATCAGGTGTGCGTCTGGACAAATCAGTACGGCAAAGGCCGTGTCTTTGGCCTGACGACCGGCCATTTCAACCAGACGCTTGAAAATGCCGACTACCTTTCGCTCATCACTCGGGGCTTGCTGTGGGCTGCAGGGAAGCTGAGTCCCGATGGCAAGCTGGCGCCCGGATACGAACCGCAGCAGTAGTCGTCCTGCTGGTAATAGCTCATGGAATATTCCTTCTGCCCAAAATGCGGTGGGACGCTGGAGTCGCGGCTTCTGAAGACTTCAGAGCCCGCCAGGCTCGTTTGCAAACAGTGTGATTTTGTCTTCTTCCTGGATCCGAAGGTCGCCGCCTGCACTATCATTCACCAGCCAGGCGGCATCGTGCTGCTGCAGCGAGCCATTGAGCCGGGATACGGCAAATGGGTTTTTCCGGGCGGCTACGTTGACCGGGGCGAAACGGTTGCGGATGCGGCGGTACGAGAGGCTAAAGAGGAAGTCAACCTGCAGGTTCGACTGGTTTCGCTTCTGGGTGTTTATTCGTACCGGCAAAGTCCGGTGATCATTATCGTCTACCTGGCTGAACCTGTTGCGGGGCTTCTCAAGGCGGCTGATGAAGCTCTCGATGTTCGACTGTTCAGTCCGGAAACGATTCCGTGGGACGAGTTGGCTTTTCCCAGCACCCAGGAGGCGTTGCGTCAATACGTCGAAGGGCTGCGCGAAAACCTGATCGCACGCTCCAGTGGGTAGCTGAACCCGCCTGAGTTCTCCCACCGCGATTCTAAGCTCTGCCTTCATCGATATTTGAGAAACTTCCTCCATGGAGAACGAACGAAGCAATCCAGCGATACGCGTCATCATGATGCCCAAGGACACCAACGCTCGCGGCACCATCTTCGGAGGAGTCATCCTCAGTTACATCGATCAAGCGGCGGCGATTGAAGCCCCTCGCCAGTTCAACCGTAATTTTGTTACCAAGGCGATGAACGCGGTAGAGTTCGTAGCGCCTGTACAGGTTGGAGATGTAGTGAGCTTCTATACCCGCGTTATTCGGCTGGGGCGGACTTCAGTAGCGATAAAGGTCGATGTGGAAGCCGAAGGTTTCAGAGGACACGGAGACAAACGGCTGGTTCGGGTGACGGAGGCAGAGGTGGTTTGCGTTTCAGTGGACAAGGACGGCCATCCTGTTCCCTTTCGCGACGATCACTAGCCTTGCGAATTAGCGTTCTTTTGTCCGCTATTTGACCTGGGCCTTGATGTCAATCCAGACTTGCTCTGGAATATCCAGGAAACACTTCACGATCTCAGGATCAAACTGGGTGCCGCAACAGCGAGAGATTTCATTGCGGGCATCCTGGTAGGTGAGTGCTTTGCGATAAGGGCGATCGGAGGTCATCGCGTCGAACGTATCGACCAGAGCGAAGATCCTCGCAGCCAGAAGAATCTGGTCTCCCTTGAGTTTTTGCGGATAGCCGGTGCCGTCGAAGCGCTCGTGATGCTGGAACACCATTTCAGCGGCTCCCGCCAAGAAATCAATTTTGTTGATGATGGAATAGCCAATCTCAGGATGCTTTCGAATTTCCGTCCACTCCTCCTCAGTCAACTTGGCTGGTTTGAGCAGAATATTGTCGGAAATCCCAATCTTTCCAATATCATGCAATAGTGAACCCCGCGCAATGTCTACCAGCTCCGTGCGAGGAATGCCCAAGGCACGCGCAATCAGGAGCGTATACTCGCTAACTCGTTTGGAGTGGCGAAGCGTCTCGTGTTCCCTTGCATCCAGTGCGGAGATGAGGGCTTCAAGCGTGTGAGAATAGGCAATCTCAATCCGTTCCAACGCCTCCTTGATATCAGCAGTTTGCTGCTCCACGCGCTCTTCCAGAAAACTCTGATACTCCTTGTTCTCCAGAATCAATTTTCGACGCTCGGCGGCCCGCCCAATCTTGCTACGAAGCTCGAAGATGTTAAAGGGCTTTGTTACATAGTCATAGGCTCCTATTGACATCGCTTCCACTGCAGAGCGTGCATCGTTCATCGCGGTGATCATGATCACGGCAACAGTGGGATGGTTTGCGGTCACATGTTTCAAGAGCTGCAGCCCGTCGACCGACGGCATGCGAACATCCGTAAGTACAATTTGGTAATCTGAAGATAGGAGACGGTCGATGGCTTCCTGGCCGTTAGAGGCGATACTCCATGAATAGCCTTCAGAACTAACAACTTTCGAGAGAATGTCACGAATGATCGGCTCGTCGTCAACGATCAGAACCCGCTCGGGTCTCGATCTAACTACCGGCGAAATCTCCGGAACCGACCTGATGACTTGTGTTTCTAACATCTGAGGAATCTGCCCTTCCGCATTCTGAGTCGACTGAAATCGTGCATCTTCAGACACAGCCTATCTTCGTTTAGCGTTTCGTCTTGAAAACTATGTTACGTTAATTTTTTATTTAGTAAAATATAATAAACCATGATTGCTGATTGATAATAGTTTATAAATACGTTTTCATATCAGACGCAAGCTCATCTGTGCACAAGAATTAGTAGCAAAAAATAATTGTGCTAAAGTTTTACACACAAAATTTCGAAATACTGCATGCATGAATTCGGAACTTGAACTAGCTGAAAGCCATGCCTCCGGCGCGCGACCATACCACAGGACTGCTGCCATAGGTGTCAAGCTCGTGACTATCAGTGTCATGATTTTGACTAAAAACGAGTGAAACAGGCAGTCTGGAGTACATTAATGTATCTCCAGAAGGCTTCTTTTTGCCCGCCTTAAACGATTTTCCTCTCTGATTCTCCCATAAATATCAACTACATACGACGCCAATCGACGTGAAGCGTCTTCTTTTGGTATCGGACATTTTTACCTGGACCATCTCTTGCATAAGGAAAGGCAACACCCTTGGTGGAGTGAGTTCCAGATGAAATGCTTAACCGCAAGATGAGAGCTACAAATGCTTTCAGGCTGGGAAGTGCGTTGAGTTCCTTAACTTAGACCAGCGAGCAGAGGACCTGCACCTCCGCATTTGGCGGGGCAGGGTTTGAGGAGACAAGACCATGATACAGACGCAGAAGAAAAGCATCGTCACGAATCGTGCAGCCATCGCAGCCCAGAAAAGAGAAGATCAGATTTTGGAGCACATTCCCCTCATTAAGTACCATGCCTACCGGATCGCGACACAGCTTCCGCCAAACATCGAGATCAATGACCTGATCAATGCCGGGATTCTTGGTTTAATGGACGCGATTGAGAAATTCGAGCCTTCGCGCGGAGTGAAGTTCAAGACCTACGCTGAGCTTCGCATCCGCGGGGCCATGATCGATAGCCTCAGAGAACTCGACTGGGCGCCCCGGTCGCTGCGAAAGAAGAGCAAGGAACTTTCGAAAGCTTCTCAGAAGCTTCAGCAGGAGTTTGGCCGTGAAGTGAGCGACCAGGAAATTTGCGATGAGATGGGCATTGAGCTGGACGAACTCTACAAACTGGAAGACCAGCTGACCGGCCTCAGCGTGGGAAGCTTTTACGACGCTTCGCGCAAGTATGGCGAGGACGAGAGCGATGCAGAAAGCCTGATCAACTACTACCCAGACGACGTGGAGAAGGGCCCCACCCATGTCTTTGAGAAGGAAGAGCTGAAGACGATTCTGGCTGAGGCGGTCGACGGACTGAGCCGCAAGGAACGCCTGGTGGTTTCTCTCTATTACTTTGAAGAGCTGACGATGAAGGAAATCGGAGCGGTGTTGAGAGTCAATGAGTCGCGCGTCTCACAGCTCCATACGAAAGCGATGCTTCGCTTGAAGCTGAAGCTGAAGAGTTCTTCCTACCGGCCCCGCTAACGGAGACGGTGCCAAGCGCATGCGTTTGGGATTTATCCGTTAGGTAGTCCTTCTCGCTGCCATACGAAGGCAGGGAAACGGAAGTGTCCCGAAAAGCCAAAGCGCTGATACAGCGTGAACGCCGCCGAATTAGATTCGGTCACCGTCAAAGATACACGCTGATAGCCGTTCAGACCCAGATAGCGAATCGACCTACCCAGCAATTCTACCCCGAGCCCTTTTCCCTGATGCGCCGGTGCAACGGCAATCTGAGGAATGTGGCCGTCCAGGGGTGAGATCCGGGATGTGAGCACATACCCCATCAAATCATTCGTCCTTAAATCCCTGGCACTATAAGAGGCTTCGGGCAGGAAGTTACCACACCCGGGTCGAAACACCAGGTTGCTTAGGAATTCCAGGCACTCAGCCAGCGATTGGTAGTGGTAGGTCACCTTCCGGTCAATGACCGAGGCGTAGGTGTCCACAGTGAGTTGCGCCATTTCATCGAGATCGCCAAGACTCCATTGTCTCAGCTCGGTAGCGACCGGAGGACGTGGCGATTGGTCCAGCTGACAATCTCGCACCATGAAGCATCGATCAAACTGGCTGAAGCCCTTGCCCGTAAAGAACCGAGCAATGGGCCATTTTCTAAAGTTGATAAACTGCGATTCAATTCGATGAATCGCCGGATTTCCCTTCAGGGCCGCCACCGACCTTTCCAGCAATCGCTCTTCAGCACCCTCCCCTGCAGCCGCCGTCGACGCGAAACATCCCCCGAGAAGTCCTTTGCGTGCCACTTCGACATAAAAGGCATAGCCCACTGGACCACCGTTTTGCAGCGCCACGAAGCCGGGCAACGATCCCGCGTCAATCATCGCGGAAATCACTCTTTGCGGTTCACGGTAGTCCCAGTAGAGCTGGCGTTCCCATTCTTCCCGCTCCTGGTCAAAGAGGTCTCGGAGTTCCTGGCTTTTGAACTGTCGAAGCGGCCTGATTTCCATTGAAAGATTTGGCTAGAGATACTTGATTAGCAAGAAAAGAAAGAGCAGGACGACATAGTAGCAGCCGAGAATTCCGAATATGATGAGCCCGAAGATGCTTTCAAAGTTCCATTTGAGCTTCGGTTTTTTCATGAGCAGGAATATGGAACGAACGCCGGAGTGAAGTCAGTTTTCTCCAGGCGGGGTGATTCTGGGCATGTCGTTCATCAGGCTTGAGGTAATCTGCCGGCATTCCAGAGCGCCGGCAATGACGAGTTTGATTCGTTCTTTCTCCTTGTCGCCCGTAAGGCTCAACTGCATCAGCTCGGCATATGCGAGAATCTGGGCGACCTTGTTGTTCAATTGATGCAACGAATTTCTCGCCTTTTGGAAGTCGAAATCCATGGATGGCTCTCCTGGGGCGAAACGGCCACCATCAATTGTCCCTGTGACACATTTCGGAAGAATGTACTGCGTTGTGCTTGAACCCAGCGATACGTTTTATCGTAGTTGCATTCAAGAATTCTCTGCAAATCTCCAACGCTGCGAATCACTGATCGACGGGCATTCACACTTCATTCATCAGATCCAATCGCTTCAGCTTTTCAATCAGTGTGGTTCGTTTGAGGTTGAGGAGTTTCGCGGCTTGCTTCTTGTTGCCGCCAGATTTCTTCAGACTCTGCAAGATCAGCTCGCGCTCCAGAAATGACACTTCGGTATTGAAATTGACGCCCTCATCCGGAATGTAGATCTCCGAGATGAACAAATTGTTGTTGGTTTTCTGAACTTCACGGGGCCAATCGGAGGGCAGGATAATGTTGCGCGAGCCAACGAGCGCAACAGCTCTTTCGATTGCGTTTTCCAACTGGCGAATATTGCCGGGCCAGCTGTAGTTCATCAGCATCTTCATGCCTTCCTGGGCAACAGTCTTCAGTTCCAGGTTGGAACTCTGGCAGTATTTCTTAATGAAGTGTTTTGCCAGCAATGGAATGTCCTCGCGCCTGTCCTTGAGTGACGGCAAGTGGATGGGAATGACGTTCAAGCGGTAGTAAAGATCGCTGCGAAACTCGTTGCGATCCACCATATCCTTCAGTTCAGCGCTGGTCGCCGCAATGATGCGCACATCCACCTTGACGGTCTCGGTGCCGCCCACACGTTCGAACTCTCTCTCCTGAAGAACGCGCAGCAGCTTCACCTGCAGCGTCTGGCTCATGTTGCCGATTTCATCGAGGAAAATGGTTCCTTTGTGCGCCTGCTCAAACCGCCCGATGCGCGTTTGATGAGCTCCCGTGAATGCGCCTTTCACATGTCCGAATAGTTCGCTTTCCAGCAGCGTCTCGGGAATCGCGCCGCAGTTAATACTCACGACCTTCTGCTCGCGTCGCTGGCTGTTGAAATGAATCGCCTTGGCAATGAGTTCCTTGCCCGTGCCAGTCTCGCCAGTAATCAATACGGTGCTGTTGGTGCCGGAGATGGTCTCAACCATGTGAAAGACCTCGTGCATCGGCTTGCTGTTGCCGACGATGCTCTCAAAACGGTACTTCTCCTTCAGTTGGGTCTTGAGGTAAGCGTTCTCCTCCTTCAGACGACGCCGCTCGAGCGCCTGCTTGACGACCAGCGAAATCTCGACCAGTTGAAAGGGCTTGGCGATGTAGTCATAAGCCCCCTTTTTCATTGCCTGGACGGCACTCTCCACCGTTCCATAGCCCGTGATGATGATTCCAATCAGCTCCGGATAGAGCGCGAGCGCCTCTTGCAAAACGGTCGTTCCGTCAATGCCTGGCAACTTCATGTCTGTGACCAGGATGTCAAATGGGACGGATTTGACCCGCTCCAGCGCCTCTTCCCCGTTGGAAGCCGCCTGCACTTCGTAGCCTTCCTGAGTGAGGTAGGCCACGATGGCGTTCCTCAAGTCCACTTCATCGTCAACGATCAGTACAGTTTCTCGTTCCGTTTTTTCCATGGTTGCCTTCTCGGTGAATAGGGTTTGATGGTTGCTGTGTCCGGCAAAACAGCGCCGCCGCAACGAAAACCACGTTGGAGATTGTTGTTAAGAGATTGCTGGATATTTCGGACGTTCGTGAAACGCAAAAGCCGGCTGCCATCCACGAAGAATACTGCACCCGGGAGTCAAACGGTCATGCCTGCTTGCCCTTCTGGCGCTTCACAACTTCGTCGACTGCGTTGATTAATTCATCCATCTGGCACGGCTTGGAAAGCACGAGATCTACGCCGCACTCCTTGATCCTCACATCGTCAAGCTGAATGCCCCAACCGCTGAGCAAAACAATCGGCACTTGCGCATTCTTGGCCCGAATCGCTTTGGCGACATCCCAGCCGGACATGTCGGGCAGCCCCAAATCGGAGAAGATCACATCGTACTGGCCCGCTTCGAACATGGCGATGCCTTCGGGGCCGGTGGAAGCAACGTCCGCCTCGTGGCCGACCGTGACAAACATTTCCGCCAGAAAATCACGAATGACGTCTTCATCATCAATGACCAGAATTCGAATCTTCTGCTTCTCCATGGGAGCGCTCCTCGTACGGTTGACTCGTTCCGCCTGCGTTGCGGCTGGAAAGTACAGCATACAAGTTGTTCCCTGCCCCAGCTCGCTTTCAAGCGCTATGTTTCCGTGATGGCGCGCGACAATGCCGTACGCCACGCTCATTCCCAATCCGGTTCCCTTCGGCCCTTTGGTCGAGAAGAACGGATCAAAAACTTTTTGTTTGACCTCGCTAGACATGCCGACTCCGGTGTCTCTGATCCTGATCTCGGCGTACTCACTGGTCTCCGCCTGGTAGGGTCCGCTGGAGATCTGGATGGTGCCTCCCTCCGGCATGGCATCGATGGCATTGGCAATAATGTTGACAATGACATCGGCCAGTTCGGAGCTAATACCGCTGATTGTGGGCACGTCTCCAGGTGAGAACTGCAAGTCGATCTTCACGCCCTTCAGCTCGCACTGGTCTCTCCACACCGGCTTGATGATGGTGATTGCATCTTCAATCACCTGGTTTAGATCCACGTGATGGAATTTCTGATCAGTCCGGATGCGGGTGAAGTCCTGAATGCGCTTCACCGTCTGTGCTCCCTGAATGGTCGTGCGTTCGATAACCTTCAAGCTGGTGCGCAAGTTCTGCGGGTCAGGAACGTTGCCTCGCTCCAGAGCACCGAGCATCACCTGCGTCTTGCCCAGAATACCCGCCAGAATATTGTTGAAGTCGTGTGCAACACCGCTTGCCATCTCCCCCAAAGCTTTCAACCGTTCTACCTGCACAATCTGGTTCTGCAAGTGCCGCTGGTCCGTCACATCCTTGCCGACAAACAGCCAGGCGAACAACCGTCCATCGGAACTGTACACAGGCGTGGTCGCAATCTCAAAACTGCCATTGAGCACCTGGTCTTCGAACTCCATAGCAATAATCTTGTCCTGCTCGTACATCTGGACCTTTTGGTGGTGGCACCAAGGCGACTGTGCATCCTTGAATACCTCTTCCGCTTGGCGGTTCACGACGTCTCGCGGCTCCAGACCCAGCCGCCGCGCCAAGGCTTTGTTCACCCGAATGATTCTTCCCTCCAGGTCCTGCATGCAGATCAGCTCCGACATAGCGTCAAACGTGGTCTCCCACTCGGTTTTCGCCTCGCGGATTGCATGGAAAAGGCGGGCATTCGCGATCGCCACGCTGATCTGGTTGCCAATGGAGTTGAGAATCTCGATCTCTTCCGGATGGAAGTCCTTGCGTAGATGCCGCCCGCCAAAGACGAAACCGAGCAACTTCTCCTTGAAAAACAGCGGCAACAAGACGAAAGAGGGGATGCGCTGTTGGCGGCAAAGCTCGGCTAAGCGTGTGAAGGAATTGGACGCGCCCGCAGCCTGAATCTCCACTTCCACCAGCACGCGCTTAAAACGCAGGAGCGACTCGCGTGTGTCGGCCAGAAAAGCCTCGTCGTTGAGCGCTTCGACAAATTGCTGCGAGAGGTTCACAGAGCCGCTCACCTGATAGGCGGAGTTGCTGAACCTGAGCGTTGCAATGGCACCGCAATTCCAGTCGGCAAACTCGCAAATCTTTTGCAGCGCTGCGGTGGATATCTCTTCAATATTGAGCGATTGCGCCATCGCCGACGTTACCGAAAGCAGCGTGGTGAGTTCGCGATTGCGCTGCATGACCTGCCGCTCGAGCTGCAGTCTGCGTGTGATGTCTCTCCCAATCGCTTCAAATCCAGACACCTCGCCCGCTTGCATCAGCGTCGTCAGGCCCAACTCGAAACTCTTGCTTTCGCCGGTCTTCGTCAGAAAATCGAGTTCCACCCGACTGCTGCTGAATCCCGATTCGTCGGCTTGCAGGAGCTTTTCGGCTTTCGCCTGGCTTTCGGGACTAAGAATCTCCAGGATGTTCCGACCGACTAACTCCTCCGCAGAGTAGCCCAGAAGCTGGTTCACCCGCAGCGTCAGAAAACTAAATGCGCCGGACTCGTCCAAGGTAAAGATCAAGTCATTGGCGTTTTCAGCCAAACGCCTGTATTTTTCCTCGGAATCCTTGAGCTTGAATTGCAGTTCGCTGGTCTGGATGGCTTTCTCAATGACAGCTGGGAGCTGTTTGAAATAACCCTGGGTTTTGACGATATAGTCGCTGGCGCCGCTCTTCATCGCCATCACCGCAACTTGCTCGTCGCCCTGACCCGTCACCATGATCACCGGAAGCTGTGCGCCGGTTTGCCGAATTTTGCGGATCACATCAGTGCCATCCATCTCCGGCAAACGGTAGTCCACAATCACCGCAGAAAAACGCTCTTTGGAAAGCCGATCGACGCAGGCCTGCCCGTCCTTCACAGAAATAACCTGCATTTCGCCGTTTTGCCGTTTGAACGCTCTCTCGGTTAAGAGGACCTGATCAGGATTGTCCTCGACCAAAAGAACTTTGATTGGATAACGAATCATCAGCACGAACCCTGGAAGCCAACCACCTCTCCTTGAATCCGTGGCGGGAGGCCAAATACCAATCTCACCGAGCTCTATTTCAGTGCCAAAATTCAGACATTATTTCTACCATACTCGGCGTCTAAAATCTATGATGCACCGTGACGTATTACGAAACATGTCAAATCGTTGAAAATGAACCATTCCCGACGGAACAGCTTGTCGGCTACTTGGGTTATTTATCGTCCGGTAAGCCTCAAATTCTTATAAAATACTGGAGTTAGTGCTGAGCGGATAACCCAACCGTCCCTAGGAGGGTCGATGACGATTCAGGAGAGAATCCAAGAAGACATTAAGGACAGCATGAGGCTCAAGGACGCGCTCCGTCTAGACGTATTGCGCGGGATGAAATCAGCCATTAAGCACAAGGAGATTGAGAAGATCCGAACCCTTGAAGAATCCGAGGTTTTCCAGGTGTTGCACACCCTCGTAAATCAGCGCAAAGATTCGATTGATCAATTTAAGAAGGGGGGAAGAGCAGACCTCGTGGCGCGGGAAGAAGACGAACTGAAGATTCTTGAGTCCTATCTACCGGCTGCCGTCTCGGCGCAGGAAATCCGACAGGTCGTGACAGAAGTGATCACCGAACTGCAGGTAACCAATCCCAAGGACATTGGCCGGGTGATGAAAGCGGTGATGGGCAAGTTTGCGGGAAAAATTGTCGACGGCAAGCAGGTGAATGAGCAGGTAAGGGCTCAACTTGGGAGCTAAGATGTTATCGATCAATCCTTGCCGTCGCTGGGGTCGTTTTCTTCGGGCGCTCTAATGTATCAACGTACCTCTTCCCGAAAGAGCCTCTGTGATGGGCAGAGCGCGGCGCGCATCCGCAAATACAACCTCCTTCACTCCTTCGCGAATCGCCTCGACGGCACCCAAAACCTTTTTTTTCATTCGACCTTTGGCAAAGGCGGTAAACTCTTCAATCTGCTCAAAAGGGATGTCGGGAATCAGACTCCCCTCGTCCTGAACGTCTCTCAGGAGCCCGGGAACGTTCGAGAGAATGATCAGCTTTTCGACCTTCAAGGCAGAAGCCAGCTTAGCGGCAGCACGATCGCCATCCACATTAATGGCCTCACCTTCATAACTGATCGCTGGTGGCGTCAACACCGGAGTGAAGCCTCCGCTCAGTAACAGATGAATCAGTTCTAGATTCACCTTCTCCACCTTTCCGGTGAAATCATCTCTAAGCACTTTTTTCTTGCCCGCTTCAAGA
>Ga0187892_10011262_pt1 | contig 11028 bp, 12 predicted proteins | sample MA1701073metaG_FD_139345 | JGI IMG/M metagenome (GOLD analysis project Ga0187892, IMG submission 139345) | Bio-ooze microbial communities from a basaltic lava cave in the Kipuka Kanohina Cave System on the Island of Hawaii, USA - MA170107-3 metaG ... | reverse complement strand
GCGGCCGCGCCGGCAAGCGCCCCGACATCGGACCGCGGGCCGATGTCCCGCAGTGGGCGCGCAGCGAGCCGGAGGCGAGCGAAGTCAATCGGACCTGGCGCGGCGCCGCCGGGCCAGGAAGTCGCGCACGGCTGGATCGTTCTCGAGTCCGATCGCGCGCTCGTAGGCCTGATCGGCCGCTTCGTGTTGGCCGCTGCGTGCGAGCAGCTCGGCGCGCGCGGCCCAATAGGGCTGGTAGTCGGCGAGGCGCGGCTCGTTCGCGAGCGCGTCGAGCGCTTCGAGTCCCGCGGCCAGGCCGTGCGCCTCGGCCAGCGCGACGGCGCGGTTCACGGCCACGACCGGCGAGCCGGTCAGCGCGTGCAGCGCCGCGTAGATGCGCTCGATCGCGAGCCAGTCGGCGCGTCCGGTGCGGCGGCGCAGCACGTGCGCGGACTGCACCGCCGCCTCGAGCTGGTAGCGGCCGGTCGAGCCGGGCAGGGCGCTCGCGCGCGCGAGCAGCGCCTCGGCCTCGTCGATCGCCTTCCCGTCCCAGACGCGCGGGTCCTGGTCGGCGAGCGGAACGTATTCGCCGTCCGCGCTGCGCCGCGCGGGGGCGCGCGCCTGCAGGTAGAGCAGCAGCGCGAGCAGCGCGAGCGCCTCGGCCTCGTCGGGCAGGAGGGTCGCCACCAGCCGCGCGAGCCAGAGCGCCTCCTGGCCGAGCTCGCGGCGGCGCGCGTCGCTGCCCGCCGGATCGGCCCAGCCCTCCGCGAAGGCGGCGTAGAGCGCCTCGAGCACCGCGGGCAGGCGCTCTGCGAGCTCGCCGCCCGCCGGCACCGCGAAGCGGATGCCCGTGTCGCGGATCTTGTGCTTCGCGCGCACCAGGCGCTGGCTCATGCTCGCGGGCGAGACCAGGAACGCGGAGCCAATCGCGGCCGCGTCGAAGCCGAGCACGGTCTGCAGGATCAGCGGCGCGCGGACGGACTGGGCGATCGCCGGGTGCGCACAGGCGAACATCAGCGCGAGCCGCTCGTCGCGCAGCTCGGATTCCTCGGCCAGCGCCGACTCGACCTCCTCGGCAACCAGGCGCAGGTGCGTGCCCGCGTCGGCCGCGGTCTTCTGGCGGCGAACGGCGTCGATCGAGCGCCGGCGAGCGACCGTCAGCAGCCACGCCTCGGGGTTGCGCGGCACGCCGCTCTTGGGCCACTCGCCGAGCGCCGAAGCGAACGCCTCGGACAGCGCGTCCTCCGCCGCCGCGACGTCGCGCGTGCGCGCGGCGAGCAGCGCCACCAGCTTCCCGTAGCTGCGCCGCGCCACGGCCTCGGCGGCCTCGCGCGCTTGCGCCTCGGCGTTCACAGGTCCACGCGCGCCTCGAACCCGCCGAAGATCATGCGCTTGCCGTCGAACGGCATCGAATTCGGCCCCGACATCTTCACCATGCGCGGGTCCTTCATCACCTTCGCGTTGACGCGATCGCGGTGCGCGCGCGACTTGTACAGGATCCAGGAGAACCACACGACCTCGTTCGGCTTGAGCTTCACGCTCTGCGGGAACGAGGTGTACTTGCCGGGCTTCACGTCGTCGGCGATGCACTCCAGGTACTCGAGTGCGCCGTGGTCGCGCCAGATCTTGCCGGCCTTTCGAGCGATGCGGCGATAGGCGGCGACGTTCTTCTTCGGAATCGGCAACACGAAGCCATCCACGTAGCGGGGCATGACGGTCTCCTGTCTCGGCTAGTCTTCGAGCGGCCAGACCGGCCGCACCTCGACGGTCCCGCGCGCCGCGCTCGGACAGCGCGCGGCCCAGGTCAGCGCGGTGTCGAGATCGGGCACGTCGATGATGTGGAAGCCGGCGAGCTGCTCCTTGGTGTCGACGTACGGTCCGTCGAGCACGTGCGTCCGGCCGTCGCTCACGCGCACGGTGGTCGCCGTGTCGACGCCGCGCAGGCGGTCGCCGGTCACGTAGATGCCCGCCTTGATCATGGCCTGGGCGTACGCCGTGCAGTTCGGCATGCGCTCGTCCATGTGCGCCAGGCGGTCCGCATCGTCTTCGTAGATCGTCAACATGAACTTCATCTGCTGTTGCTCCTTCTAGCCTCCGGACATCGCGCCCAGAATGATGAATGGTTCGGCGCCGCTCGCCACTGCGGGCGGGAGCGGCGCATCCTTCGCCTCGTGCGACACGTCCTGGCCGCAGGCGAAGTAGCGCACGAACGCGCGGCGCTCGCGGGTCCGGTGATCGCGGATGCGGCCGCGCAGCAGCGGGTGGCTCGCTTCCAGCGCATCGAGCAGACCGCTTTGCGTCGCCGGCCCCGCGAGCTCCACGCGCACCTCGCCCTCGAGCCGGGCGAGCGCGCGCAACGGAGCCGGGAGCACGACGCGGATCATGGCAGCGTCTGCACCTCGACGGACAGCACGGGCGGCAGGTCGCGCACGATCGGCGCGAAGTTGTCGCCGCCGTCGGCCGAGGCGTACACCTGGCCGCCGGTCGTGCCGAAGTACACGCCGCACGGATCGAGCGCGTCGACCGCCATCGCGTCGCGCAGCACGTTCACGTAGCAGTCGCGCTGTGGCAGGCCGCGCGTCAGCGCCTCCCACTCGTTCCCGCCGGAGCGGCTGCGGTACACGCGCAGCTTGCCGTCGGGCGGATAGTGCTCGGCGTCGCTCTTGATCGGCACCACATAGATCGTCTCCGGCTCGTGCGCGTGCACGTCGATCGGGAAGCCGAAGTCGGAGGGCAGGTTGCCGCTCACTTCGCGCCAGCTCTCGCCGCCGTCGTCGCTGCGCATCACGTCCCAGTGCTTCTGCATGAACAGGACCTCGGGGCGCGAGGGGTGGAGCGCGATCCGGTGCACGCAGTGTCCCACCTCGGCGGTCGGGTCGGGGATCTGCTCGGAGCGGAGCCCGCGGTTGATCGGCCGCCAGGTCCTGCCCGCGTCGTCGCTGCGGAACGCGCCCGCGGACGAGATCGCGATCGTGATCCGCGCGCGATCGGTCGGGTGGAGCAGGATCGTGTGCAGGCACATCCCGCCCGCGCCCGGCTGCCAGTGCGCGCCCGAGCCGTGGCCGCGCAGGCCGGCGAGCTCGTGCCAGGACTTGCCGCCGTCGGTCGTGCGGAAGAGCGCCGCGTCCTCGACCCCGGCGTAGGCCGTGTCCGGATCGTGCAGCGACGGCTCGAGGTGCCAGACGCGCGCGAACTCCCACGGGTGGGGCGTGCCGTCGTACCACTGGTGCGTGCCGGGCACGCCCTCGTAGGTGAAGCCCTCGCCGACGGGCTGCCACGACTCGCCGCCGTCGTCCGAGCGCTGGATCACCTGGCCGAACCAGCTGCTCGACTGCGAGGCGTAGATCCGGCTCGGATCGGCGGGCGAGCCCTTCAGGTGGAACACCTCCCAGCCGGGAAAGTGCGGGCCGGAGACGGAGAAGCGCTCGGGGTCGCGCTTCGCGTCCGCGGACAGCACGAACGCGCCTTTTCGCGTACCCACCAGGACTCGCACTCGGCTCATGGCTCGGCCTCCTGGTCTCGTGACGTTCGAGCATGCGCGATTTCGACACCCGGGTCGCGTCTGTTTCGGCGCGCCCCGCGCGTCATGGGGGTGAAGCTCCGAGATGCTCTGCCGAAGAGGCGACGACATGGCGAACAAGACCCCCGAGATCACAGCCGCGAACGACCGCGAGCTCGTGCTGTCGCGCGTGATCCCGGTCGCGCGCGAGAAGCTCTACCGCTGCTGGACCGAGCCCGAGCTCCTGAAGCAGTGGTTCGCGCCCGCGCCGTACACGACGCCGGTCGCGGAGCTCGACGTGCGGCCCGGCGGCGCGAACCGGATCGTGATGCGCGACCCGGACGGCAACGACCTGCCCAATCCCGGCGTGTACCTCGAGGTCGTGCCGAACGAGCGGCTGGTGATCACCGACGCCTACACCGGCGAGTGGCAGCCGTCGGAGCGCCCGTTCATGACCGTGATCCTGACCTTCGAGCCCGCGCCCGGCGGCACGCGCTACACCGCGCGCGTGCGCCACTGGTCGGCCGAGGACCGCAAGGAGCACGAGGAGATGGGCTTCCACGAGGGCTGGGGCCAGTGCGCCGACCAGCTCGCGGCGCTGGCCGCCAGGCTCTGAACGCGGCGGCTCAGGCGAGCGGCTCGCCGTAGCGGTTCGCGAACGCGACCTCGCCGAGCGGCTTGCGGCTCAGGCGCTTGGGGAACTCCTTCTCCGGAAAGCCCACGGCGATGGTAGCGACCGTGGCGATCTCGTCGGGGATCGCGAGCAACGCCTTCACGCGCCGCTCCTCGAAGCAGAGCAGGGTCGTGAGCGCGGTGCCGAGGCCCTGCGCGCGGCAGGCGAGCAGGAAGTTCTGCACCGCAGGGTAGATCGAGGCGCCGCCGACCACCGACAGCCGGCCCAGGCTCTGGTCCGTCGCGAGGCAGTCCGCGAGCCGCGCGCACACCACCGCGAGGACCGGAACGCGCGCCAGGCCGCGCGCGAAGCGATCCGCCGCCTGCACGCCGCGCGGCAGCGCGTGCACCTGCACCGCGCCGCTGCGCATGGCCCGGATGTACTCGTCCCAGCGCGGCAGGTAGAGCGCCGCGAGCTGCTCGCGCAGGCCCGCATCGGTCACGATCACGAAGCGCACCGGCTGGCGATTGCCGCCGCTCGGCGCGAAGCGCGCCGCCTCGAGCGCGCGCTCGATCATGCGCGGCGGGACGGGGTCGCTCTTGTAGCGGCGGCACGTGCCGTTGCTCTCGATCGCCTCGAACAGGTCCATGGCTCCTCCCCGCGCGGGCGCGCGCGAGGAGCACTCTATCGCGCGCCGAACAGGCGCGCGGACCGGCGCGCGAGGCGGCGGTAGCGCTTGGCGAGCCACGAAGGAGCCGGCCGGCCGACGGCGCGCTGCCGCTCGAGGGCGTCGAGCGCGGCAGGGCAGAGCCACGGCCGCAGCGGCTCGAGCAGGCGGCAGTCCACGCCCGTGCGCGTCGCCTGCTCGAGCTCGTTCGCCGCGTGCAGGTGGACGAGGTCGGCGTGGACCTGCCCGGAGACCGCGATCCGCTCTCCGCTCACCAGCGCAATCTCCGCGGGCCGCGCGAGCGAGCCGCGATCCAGCTCCGCAAAGAGCCAGACGAGCCGCTCGGCCTCGGCGCCGATGATCGGGATCAGCTCACGCGCCTCGCGCGAGGCGAGCGCGAGGCGGCCGTGCGGGTTGCCGTACACCGAGTGGTAGCGGCCCGCGAGCTCGAGCGCGCCCCGGGCACCCCAGGCGCGCAGCAGCGCGGCCGTGGCCTCGAGGTGTGTGTCGAACGCGGTGCCCGAGTGACTCGGCGCTGCCGCGAGCCGTTCGCGTAGCGAGGTATCCGGTGCGACGCCGGTCTCCACGCCCCTACACTACGGCGGATCGAGCACCCGCGCGAGGATCTGCTCGGGATCGGTCCAGCCGTTCTCGTCCTGCAGCTCGCGGCAGCGCTCGAGGATGGCGCCGAACTCCGGTCCCGGCGAGAGCCCGCGGGCGATCAGGTGCCGGCCGAGCACGACGTCGCGCGGCGGCTCCTTCTCCACCGCGAGCTCGCGCGCGCGCGCCAGGAACTCGTCGCCGGCGGGGAAGCGGCGCTCGAGCGCCTCGTCGGTGGTGCGCCCGAAGTGGTCGGCGCGCGCGACGCGCGCGAGCAGCTCGGCGGTCACGCCCGAAGCGGCGAGCTTGCGCGCCAGCCGGCGGTAGCCCTTGGCGGTGGCGCCGTTCTTGATGAACAGCGCCGGCGCCAGGTGGTGCTCGACCAGCGCGCCGACGCGCGCGACCAGCTCGTTCGGCGCGCGCATGCGCTCGAGGAAGCTCTTCGCGAGCTCGACGCCGCGCACGTCGTGGCCGGGCGAGCGCACGCGGCCGTCGCTGCCCGTCGCGGTGGTGACCGGCTTGCCGACATCGTGGAGCAGGGCGCCGAACATCAGCGCCTCATCGTCGGCCGCGCCGTCGCGCAGACGGGCGGCCTCGTCGATCACCATCTGGTTGTGCACCCAGCAGTCGCCCTCGGGGTGCCACTCGGGATCCTGCGGCACGCCGACCAGCGCGAGCAGCTCGGGGAAGAAGCGCAGGAGCCCGGTCGCGTGCAGGAACTCGGTGCCGAGCGAGGGCCGCACGCCTTTGAGCAGGAGCTTCCGCCACTCCTCGAGCACGCGTTCGCCGGACAGCTCGGCCAGGTCGAGCTCGGCGCACAGGCGCGAGAGCTCCGCGTCGGGCGCGAACTCGAAGCGCGCCGCGAACTGCGCCACGCGCAGGGCCCGCAGCGGGTCCTCGGCGAAGTGCGCGGGGTCGGTCGCGCGCAGCACGCGGCGCTCGAGATCGCGCGCGCCGCCGTGCGGGTCGAGCCGCTCGCCGGTCAGCGGGTCGAGGCCCATGCTGTTGATGGTCAGGTCGCGCCGCCGCGACGCGGTCGCGTAGTCGAGGCCGGGATCGGTGCGCACCTCGAAGCCCTTGTGGCCCGCGCCCGCCTTCGAGTCGAGCCGCGGCAGCGAGAAGTCGACGTCCAGCCCCTTCACCTTCAGCACGCCGAAGGCGCGTCCGACCGCGATCACCGCGCCGAAGCGCTCGAGCACGCGCTCGAGCGCCTCGAGCTCGAGCCCGTAGACCTCGATGTCCAACTCACCGGGCGGGACGCCGCGCAGCTCGTCGCGCACGCAGCCGCCGACCAGCAGCGCGCGGCCGCCCGCCTCCGCCACCGCGCGCGCGACCCGTACGACTCGGGGATCCACGTTCACGCGGGCGCTACCCGCCGATCTGGTACATCTGGACCTTCTCGCGCACGCGCACCGGCTCGGCGCGCTGCTCGGAGTAGCGGTCGTCGCGCGCGCCCCACACGCGCCGCACGAGCGCGGCCAGCTCGGCGTCGCTCGCGCCGTCGCGCAGGGGGGTCTTCAGGTCGGTGCCGTCGGCCGCGAACAGGCAGGTGAACAGGCGCCCGTCGGCCGACAGCCGCGCGCGCGTGCAGTCGCCGCAGAACGGCTGGGTGACCGAGGCGATGATGCCGATCTCGCCCGTGCCGTCCGCGAAGCCGTAGCGGCGCGCGACCTCGCCGCGGTAGTTCGGCTCGAGCGGCACGAGCGGGAACTCGGCGGCGATCCGGTCGCGGATCTCGCGCGCCGGCACCACCCGGTCCAGATCCCAGCGGTTCAGCGTGCCGACGTCCATGAACTCGATGAAGCGCACCACGTGGCCGGTGCCGCGGAAGCGCCGCACCAGCTCGACCAGCGTGTGGTCGTTCACGCCGCGCTGCACCACGCAGTTGAGCTTGAGCGGGGTGAGGCCGGCCCGCGCCGCGGCGTCGATGCCCTCGAGCACCCGCGCGAGCGGCAGGTCCCGCCCCGCCATGGCCCGGAACACCTGCTCGTCCACGCTGTCGAGGCTCACGGTCGCGCGCCGCAGACCCGCCTTGGCGAGCGGCTCGGCGAGGTCGCCGAGCAGGTAGCCGTTCGTGGTCAGCGCAATGTCCTCGACGCCGTCCAGTGTCGCGAGCCGGGTCACGAGCTCCGGCAACTGCGCGCGCAGCAGCGGCTCGCCGCCGGTGATGCGCAGCTTCTGCACGCCGAGCGAAACGAAGATGCGCGCGAGCCGCTCGATCTCCTCGAAGCGCAGGATCTCGGCCTTGGGCAGGAACGCGTAGCGGTCGCCGAAGATCTCGGCCGGCATGCAGTACGGGCAGCGGAAGTTGCAGCGGTCGGTGACCGAGATGCGCAGGTCGCGCAGCGGGCGGGCGCGCCGGTCGCTGAGCAGAGGCAGCTCGGTCGAGGGGACGGACTCGCTCATGGCCGAGGCGCGAGCGTAGCACAGCGTTCCGGCGGCCCTATCCTGGTTCGGCATGCCGGTCCCGAACCCTTCTCGAGCGCCAGCAACGTGGGCCGCCGGCGTGTTCGCGCTCGCGCTCGCGGTTCGGCTGGTCGCCCTGTGGAGCTGGCACGAGACGGCGCTGTTCACGACGCCGATCGGCGACGCGCGCGCGTACCTGGCGTGGGCGGCGGAGATCGCGGCGGGCGACTGGCTCGGGCGCGAGGTGTTCTACCAGGCGCCGCTCTATCCGTACTTCCTGGCCGTCCTGCATACGCTGTTCGGTGACGGTCCGTGGGTGGCGCGCCTCGCGCAGGCGGTGCTCGGGGCGCTCGGCTGCGCGCTGCTCGTGCTGGCGGGCGCGCGGTTCTTCTCGCTGCGCGCGGGCGTCGCGGCCGGGCTCGGGCTCGCGCTCTACGCGCCCGCGGTCTACTTCGACGGGCTGATCCAGAAGGCCTCGCTCGACGCGTTCCTGTTCGCGCTCCTGCTGGTCGCGTTCGCGCTGCTCTGCGACCGCGACCGGCCGGGCGTCGCGTTCGCCGCCGGGCTCGTGCTGGGCCTGCTCGCGCTCACGCGCGAGAACGCGCTCGTGCTCGCGCCGCTCGCGGCCCTGTTCGTCGTGCTCGAGGGACCCGAGCGCGCGCGCGGGCGGCGCGGGCTCGCGCTGCTCTTGCTCGCGCTGGGCCTCGCGCTGCCTCTCGGCGCGGTCGGCGTGCGCAACCAGATCGTGGGCGGGTCGTTCCTCGTCACCACAGCCCAGCTCGGGCCGAACCTGTGGATCGGCAACCACCCGGGCGCGAGCGGGCGCTACGAGCCGCTGCGGCCCGGACGCGGCGACGCGCGCTTCGAGCGCGACGACGCGCGCGTGCTGGCGGAGCAGGCGGAGGGCAGGGCGCTCACGCGCGCCGAGGTCTCGGACCACTTCCGCGCGCGCGTGCTGGCGTTCGCGCGCTCGCAGCCGGGCGAGTTCCTGGCGGGGCTCGCGCGCAAGTGGGCGCTGGTCTGGAACGCGGCCGAGCTGCCCGACACGGAGGGCATCGAGGCCTACACCGAGCGTTCCCCGCCGCTGCGCGCGCTGGCGGCGATGTTCGGCTTCGGCCTGCTCGCGCCGCTCGCACTGCTGGGCGCCGTGGCGACGCGCGCGGACTGGCGCCGGCTCTGGATCCTGTACGGCTCGGTGCTGCTGCTCGCGGCGAGCGTCGCGCTGTTCTACGTGTTCGCCCGCTACCGCTACACGCTCGTGCCGGTGCTGATGCTGTTCGCGGGCGCGGGCGCGATCGCGCTGGCGGACGCGCTGCGCGCGCGGCGGGTGGGCGAGGCCGCCGCGCTGGCCGGCGTCGCGGCCGCGGCGGCGCTGCTCGTGCACTGGCCGCTCGCGGTAACGGCCGACTCCGCGATCACGCACTTCAGCGTGGGCAGCGCGCTGCTGGAGCAGGGCCGCGCACGCGAGGCGCTGCCGGAGCTCGAGCGCGCGGTCGCCGCAGAGCCCGACTTTCCGCAGGCGCGCATCCGGCTCGCCGATGCGCTGCGCGAGACCGGCGACGCCGCCGGCGCGCTCGCGCTGTGCGACGCCGTGCTCGCGACCGATCCCGGGCTGGCCGACGCGCACGTCGCGCGCGGGCTCGCGCTCGGCGCGCTCGGCCGGAGCGACGACGCGCTCGCCACGTTCCAGGCCGCGCTCGCGCTCGACCCCGAGCACGCCGACGCGCACAACGACCTCGGCAACCTGTACGTGCAGCGGCAGGCGAGCGAGCGCGCGATCGCGCACTACCGCCGCGCGCTCGCGCTGCGGCCGGACGACCCGGACTTCGAGGCGAACCTCGGCGCGGGCCTCCTGCAGGCTAGGCTCGCCGCCGAGGCGCTCGTGCATCTCGAGCGCGCGCTCGCGCTCGTGCCCGGCCACCCGACCGCGCGCCTCAACCGCGCCACGGCGCTCGCGCTGCTCGGCCGGCTCGACGAGGCGCGCGCCGGCTACGCCGAGGTCATCCGGCTCGAGCCGGCCGGTTCGCCGTACGCGGCACGCGCGCGCGCGGACCTCGATCTCCTGTCGTCCGCGCCCTGACTTGTTCGCTGCGCTCGCCTTCGGCTCCGCTGCGCGCGCCGCGGCCGGCGCTTGCAGGGCGCCGCCGCGGGCGGCCGCGGACGGCGCCCGTCTCGTCTACTATCGGTGTGAGGAGAGACGGGCATGGATCTCGCGCAGCTCGAGGACGTCCGCTACGAGGTCGAGCGCGGGCTCGCCTGGGTCACGATCAACCGGCCGGAGCGCTTCAACTCGTTCCGCGCGCGCACCGTCGACGAGCTGATCCGCTGCTTCAAGGCGGCCTGGGCGGACACCGGGGTCGGCGTTGTGGTGCTCACGGGCGCGGGCGAGCAGGCGTTCTGCGCCGGCGGCGACCAGAAGCAGCGCAACGAGACCGGCGACTACGGGCCGAGCGAGACCGGCGTGTTCGAGGTCGAGACGCTGCACCGCGTGATCCGCGACATCCCCAAGCCCGTGATCGCGGCCGTGAACGGCGTCGCTGTCGGCGGCGGCCACGTGCTGCACGTGCTCTGCGACCTGACGATCGCGGCCTCGCACGCGCGCTTCGGCCAGGCCGGGCCGCGCGTCGGCTCGTTCGACGCGGGGTTCGGCAGCGCCTACCTCGCGCGCATCCTGGGCGAGAAGCGCGCGCGCGAGGTCTGGTACCTGTGCCGGCTCTACGACGCCGCGACCATGCACGGCTGGGGGCTCGTGAACGCGGTCGTGCCGAAGGAGGAGTTGCGCGCCGAGGTGCGCCGCTGGGCGGACGAGATGCTCGCCAAGAGCCCCACCGCACTGAAGGTCCTGAAGCACAGCTTCAACGCCGACAGCGAGGCGATCGCCGGCATCGGCACGCTCGCTTTCGACTCGCTCGAGCTGTTCGTTACGACGCCCGAGGCGCGCGAGGGCGTCGCCGCCTTCAACGAGAAGCGCGCGCCGGATTTCGGCAAGTACCGGCGTTAGTCCTCGTCGCGCCAGGCGTCGGCGGCGTCGAAGCCGGCGCGGATGTTCGCGGCGCGCTGCTCGAACAGCGCGCGCGTGGCGGGGTGGGTGAAGATGTACGCCTCGTTTGCCCGCACGCCGTCGCGCACGCGCCGGCCGACCACGAGCGGATCGAGGCCCTGGGCGAGCGCCTCGGGCACGCGGCCCGAGCCGGCGCCCGGCGCGGGCACGAACGGCTTCGAGGTGCCGAGCTCCGCGGGCCGGTTGCGCTCGCTCTCGAAGAT
>Ga0187892_10011260_pt1 | contig 11033 bp, 7 predicted proteins | sample MA1701073metaG_FD_139345 | JGI IMG/M metagenome (GOLD analysis project Ga0187892, IMG submission 139345) | Bio-ooze microbial communities from a basaltic lava cave in the Kipuka Kanohina Cave System on the Island of Hawaii, USA - MA170107-3 metaG ... | reverse complement strand
TGAGCTTCTTGGCGAGTTCCTCCGCATCGCCGCCGGCCGGCTTCTCCTGCCCGCTCGCGGAACTGGCGAGCGCGCACATTACGATCAGTCCGCAGGCTATATGGATTCCAGGACGTAGAAGGGGTGCCGGAGTGCTCGCCCCCCGCTCGGTCCATTCCCCCGCCCCTTGTGGGCGGGGGCTAGGGGGCGGGGTCTCGCGCCGGCAGGCGCGCATGACTGCCGCCATTTGCTCCGTGTACAGACGGCGAACCTCGGCGCTGATCGATTCTCTGGCGCGCTGCCGCGCGCAGACCCCGCCCCCCAACCCCCGCCCACAAGGGGCGGGGGAATGAATCGAGTCGCCGCCGAAATGTGTGCCGACAATGCTCATGTAGGCCCCACGGTCGCGCGTCGTCTAGAACGCCACCGCGAAGTTCAGGGTGAAGTTGTCGCCTTCGAAGCGGTCCTCGACGCCGAAGTCGCGCGTGTACTTGAAGGTCGCGGCCGCCTCCCAGGGCAGATAGGTCAGGCCGACCTGCCCGCCGGCGCCGTACAGCCGGTCGTGGACGTCGGGACGGAAGGCGTCGGAGCCGGTATCGTCGGTCACCTGCCACTGGCCGTAGCCGAGCGCCCCCAGCTCCAGGAGAAACCCGGATGACCCGAGCGGCAGGTACTGGCTGACGCCGAGGTTGAAGCTGGCGCGCTGGCCGGGCGTGACGTCGGAGTCCTCGACCTCTTGGTTGAACTCGTAGGTGAAGGCGCCGACCACGGCGGTGCCGCGCTCCTTCCAGGGATACCAGGCGCCCGCGAGCTGGAGCTGATGGGTCCAGAATCCCAGGCCGACGTTGTCCGCGGCGCCCTGCTCGAACTTCCCGATCGGCGCGTAGAAGCCGTAGCCGGTCGTGATGTCCCAGTGGTCCCAGTTCCAGCCGAGCCACAGCGGCTGCACGAACAGGTCGCCGACGCCGAAATCGGAATCGGCGACATCGCGTCCGAGCCCCGTCTGCGTGCGCAGCGAGGCGCCGACGCTGCTGTTGCCGAAGGTCGGGAGGATATAGGCGCCGTAGTGGCCGCCGAACACCTCCCAGTCGGAGATGAACAGGAACGCCGGCGCGATGACGTAGATGCCGACGTCGACATCGATGTCGACCGTGCCGCCGCCCGGCAGCGGGATGGTCGAGACCTTGTCGCCGTTGGCATTCCGGAACGTGTCGGACGAGTAGTAATAGGTGTAGAGCTTGGTGGCGAAGCCCGGCTTGGCCGGCATAACGTAGTCGCGGATGTCGGCAATGGCAGGGCCGTAGTGGCCGAGCTCGCCGGCCCGCGCCGGCGCGTCGAACGGCAGCGTCGCGCCGGCCATGAAGAATGCAGCTACCGCCGCAGCGAACCGCGTCAAACGATGCACTCTCATGCGGTGTCCCCCCTCTTACGTCGCTGCCTGCTCCCGAACGTCGAACGCCACCGCCCAGGACAACGCCGTCCCGCGCCAGCGGGTTCTGTAGAGCCGGCGGCACCGCTTCGGCTATTGGACCAAGGTCCAATTGCCGCCGGTCCGTGCGGTCGGGCATGAATGCGCCGGGCCGGCGGAAAGCGCGGCTGGCGTCACCTGAACGGTGGCCTCCGCGAAGGTTGTTCCGCTGCGTCAGCGTCCTGGTGTCCGCTCAGCGGACGATTGCTCGGCAGGCATTCGATACGGAGGTTTGCAATGGCAGGTGAGAGGCGATTTCCCGTCGTGCTTCGCTTTGCGGCATTTACGAGCGCCGTCGCCCTACTTTCCACGATCGGGGGCGCTGCCCACGGGCAGGACAAGCCCAACATCCTCGTCATCTTCGGCGACGACATCGGCATCAGCAACATCAGTGCCTACAGCGATGGGCTGATGGGCTACGAGACGCCCAACATCGATCGCATCGCAAACGAGGGCCTCCGCTTCCTTCATTACTACGGCGAGCAGTCATGCACCGCCGGCCGCGCGGCCTTCCTCACGGGGCAGCACGGGATCCGCACCGGCCTCACCAAGGTGGGCTTTCCGGGCGCGCCCATGGGCATGAGCCAGGAGGATCCCTCCATCGGCGGGCTGCTCAAGAGCGTCGGGTACGCCACCGGCCAGTTCGGCAAGAACCACGTCGGCGACCGCAACCCGTCCCTGCCGACCGTCAACGGCTTCGACGAGTTCTTCGGCAATCTCTACCACCTCAACGCCGAGGAGGAGCCGGAGCTGCCGGACTATCCGAAGGACCCGGCCTACCTCGCCAAGTTCGGCCCACGCGGCGTGCTCAAGCTGACGGCCACCGACGTCGACGACCCGACCGTCGACCCGCGCTTCGGCAAGGTCGGCAAGCAGACCATCGAGGACACCGGCGCGCTGACGAAGAAGCGGATGGAGACGATCGACGACGAGACCTCCGCCGCGGCCATCGACTTCATGAAGCGGCAGCACGCCGCCGGGAAGCCGTTCTTCACCTGGTACAACTCGACGCGCATGCACATGCGCACGCACGTGCGCGCCGAGCATCGCGGCCGGTACACGCACGGCGACAGCGAGTACATCGACGGGATGATCGAGCACGACGAGACGATCGGCTCGCTGCTGAAGGCCCTGGAGGACATGGGGATCGCGGACAACACGATCGTCGTCTACACCAGCGACAACGGCCCGCACATGAATACCTGGCCGGACGCCGCGATGACGTGGTTCCGCAGCGAGAAGAACACGAACTGGGAAGGCGCCTTCCGCGTCCCCGCCCTGGTGCGGTGGCCGGGCGTGATCAAGCCCGGCACGGTCACGACCGAGCTGATGAGCCACAACGACTGGATCCCGACGCTCATGGCCATCGCCGGCGAGCCCGACATCGTCGACAAGCTGAAGCAGGGCTACGCGGCCAACGGCAAGACCTACAAGGTGCACCTCGACGGCTACGACCAGTCCGCCTTCCTGCGCTCGGTGGGCGGAACACCGGGCAACAACAACGGGGTGAAGAGCGCCCGCGACAAGTTCTTCTATTCGGATGATGACGGCCTGCTCGTGGGCTTCCGGCAGGGCGACTACAAGTACGTCTACGCCGAGCAGCGTCTGGCCGGCACGATGGGCGTGTGGGCGGAACCGTTCACCCAACTCCGCCTGCACAAGCTCTACAACCTGTTCCAGGATCCGTTCGAGCGGGCCGACATCACCTCCAACACCTACTGGGACTGGCAGGTGAACCACGCCGGACAGATCTACGGGGCGATGGACGAGGTCTTCAAGTTCGCGGCGACGTTCAAGGAATTCCCGCCGCGCTCGTTCCCGCCGAGCTTCGTCCCCACGAAGATCATGGAAGAGACGCTGCGCGAGATCAAAGTCGAACGGAAACTGCGCGAAGCATTCCCGATGCTTCCCCAGTCTGCGAATCCGCCGAACTGATCGGTGCCAACGGCTCCCTCCGACTCGCGGCCGTTCGCTGCGAGTCGGTACCCCCCTTCGGGTGCACATCGTCATGCGCCTACAGACGATTGGTAGGGGACGCATTGGACCAAGGTCCAATTGCGGCAGACCGTCAATGGAACGCATGAATCGCCCCGACCACGGATCGTGGCCGGCATTGTCTGAAGCTTTTCGATGAGGGAGAACCTTGTCACGGGTTCAACGTGCTCCTCTTACCCCGGCAGGCTGCCCGTCGGCTTCTGAGGCCGCCGCGTCGCGTGCGGGCTTCGGCGGCCGCGACGGCATGATCTGGGTCCCCGGCGGCACGTTCCGCATGGGGTCCGACAATCACTATCCCGAAGAGGCGCCGGCCCACGACGTGAGCGTGGACGGCTTCTGGATGGATGTGCACACCGTCACCAATGAGGAGTTCCGCCGCTTCGTCGACGCGACCGGCCACGTCACGCTAGCGGAGCGGCCGCCGAACCCAGCGGACTATCCCGGCGCCAAGCCGGACATGCTCATGCCTGCTTCCGTTGTCTTCCGGAAGCCTCGCCAGCAGGTCGACCTGACCAACGCCTACAACTGGTGGGGATACGTGCCCGGCGCGAACTGGCGCAACCCGGAGGGGCCGACAAGCTCGCTGCGGAAGAAAGCCAGGCACCCGGTGGTCCAGGTCGCATACGAGGATGCCGAGGCCTATGCCCGATGGGCTGGCAAGGAATTGCCGACCGAGGCTGAATGGGAGTTCGCGGCGCGCGGCGGGCTGGAGGCTGCCGAATTCGCCTGGGGCGACGAGTTCGCGCCCGGCGGCCGGATGCGGGCAAACACGTGGCAGGGGGAGTTTCCCTGGCAGAACCTCGTGACCGACGGCTACGAGAGCACCGCGCCTGTCGGCTCCTTCCCGCCCAACGACTATGGGCTCTACGACATGGCCGGGAACGTCTGGCAATGGACGACCGACTGGTATCGGGAGCACGGGCAGATCCAGCAATCCTGCTGCACGCCGCACAACCCGCGCGGCGGCGAGCGGGACGCGAGCTTCGATCCGCAAATGCCGGACATCCGCATACCCCGCAAGGTGACGAAAGGCGGCTCCTATCTCTGCGCGCCCAACTACTGCCGGCGATACCGACCCGCGGCGCGCATGGCGCAGCCCATCGATACGGCCATCTGCCATCTGGGGTTCCGCTGCATTATCCGCGCGGGGAAAGCGGAGAGTCCCTCACGACAAGCGTAGCAAGCGCATCGCAGGGAGGATCATCATGAACCGCAGGAAATTCCTATTCACGTCAACAGCCCTGGTGGCGGCGATGGCTGTCGATAGTCTGCCATCGGGGCTCGTGCGATCCGCCTTCGCTCAGGGAGGCAGCAAGCCCAACATCCTCGTCATCTTCGGCGACGATATCGGTTATTGGAACATCAGCGCCTACAACCAGGGCATGATGGGCTACCGCACGCCCAACATCGACCGCATCGCCCAAGAAGGCGCGCTGTTCACCGACCTCTATGCCCAGCAGTCTTGCACGGCCGGACGCGCCGCCTTCATCACCGGGCAGAGTTGCTTCCGCACGGGCCTGCTCAAGGTGGGCCTGCCCGGCGCCAAGGAAGGACTGTCCGAGAAGGATCCGACGCTTGCCGAGCTGCTCAAGCCGCACGGCTACGCCACCGGCCAGTTCGGCAAGAATCACCTCGGCGACCGCAACGAGTTTCTGCCCACCGTCCACGGCTTCGACGAGTTCTTCGGCAATCTTTATCACCTCAACGCCGAGGACGAGCCGGAAAACCCGGACTATCCGAAGGATCCCGCGTTCCGCGCGAAGTTCGGCCCGCGCGGCGTCCTGCGCTCCTTCGCGACGGATGTGGACGATCCCACCGAGGATCCGCGCTTCGGCCGGGTCGGCAAGCAGAAGATCGAGGACACCGGGCCGCTTACGAGGAAGCGCATGGAGACGGTGGATGAGGAGTTCCTCGCTGCCGCCGTGAGCTTCGTCGACAAGAACGCCAAGGCCGGCACGCCGTTCTTCTGCTGGTTCAACGCCACCCGCATGCACATCTACACGTTTCTCAAACCGGAGTCGAAAGGCAAGACCGGCTTGGGCGTGGAGGCCGACGGCATGGTCGAGCTCGACGGCATGGTCGGCCAACTTCTCAAGCAACTCGACGACCTCGGCATCGCCGACAACACCATCGTCGTATTCACCACTGACAACGGCGCCGAAGTCTTCTCGTGGCCCGATGGCGGCACCACGCCGTTCCATGGCGAGAAGAACACGAGCTGGGAAGGCGGCTACCGCGTTCCCGGCATGATCCGCTGGCCGGGCGTCATCAAGCCGGGCACGCAGATCAACGACATCATGTCGCACGAAGACTGGGTGCCGACATTGGTGGCGGCGGCCGGCGAGTCGAACGTCAAGGAGAAGCTCCTCGCCGGCTACGAAGCGGCGGGCAAGACCTTCAAGGTCCACCTCGACGGCTACGACCAGCATGATCTTCTGGCCGGCACCGGGCCGAGCAAGCGCAAGGAGTATTTCTACTGGACCGACGACGGCAACCTCGCCGCCCTGCGCTATGACCGCTGGAAGCTGCTGTTCATGGAGCAACGGGCCGAGGGCCTCGACGTCTGGCAGGATCCCCTGGTGACGCTGCGTTTCCCGAAGCTCTTCGACCTGCGTGCCGATCCCTTCGAGATCGCCCAGTATGTCGCCGGCGACTACGACAGGTGGCGCGTCGAACACGCCTTTGTGCTGGTCCCGGCGCAGGCGTTCGTGGGCCAGCACTTGCAGACCTACGTCGAGTTCCCGCCGCGGCAGAAGCCCGGCAGCTTCGCGCTCGATGAAGTGCTGGCGAAACTGCAGGACGCGGGCAGCAGCGGCAAGCGTTGACGCTAACCGGCCGGCGGCGCGGCAGCCGCAGGAGGTGGATTTGAGCGCCGCCCATCTCGGCTTCCGCACGGTGCTGAACGCGCCCGGACCGGCGGAGAACCCCTGAGATCTTCCGTTCTGCCGGGACGGGCCGGCGAACGGCTTCACGGAGGTGACGACGGAACGGCGCCCGCGGCTCGATAGATCGCATCGAGCAGGGTCTCGTCGTCGAGCGGCTTTGCGAGGCAGGCGAACGCGCCGGCGGTCAGGCACGCGGCGCGGGTCTGCGGCTCGTCGTGGCCGGTGATGATCACAACGGGTATCTGCGGGCCGTTGCGGGCGAGTTGCCGCTGGACGTCCAGTCCGTTCATCCCGGGCATGTGGAGATCGAGCACGACGCAGTCCGGACGATGTGTGGACAAATAGTCGAGGAAATCCCTCCCCGAGGCGAACGTGTCGGCATCCAGGTTGGCGGACCGGAGCAAGCGCCGCAGCGCATTTCGTACGGACTCGTCATCATCGATGATGGCGATGCGGAGTCGCGGTTTTTCCATGCTGCGATGTCGATAGCAGATCGACGGCAGCTTGTGTATTGGACCATGGTCTTACGTGGATCGGGGTGCCGCTCGATCGATCGAATCGTCAACGCAGCTGCGCGTCCTCCCCCGGAATGGGCGAATCCGCCTGTTCCATGACGGCGGCGATCCCCATCCGTTCGGCCAGGCGGACCAGATCGGCGACGGAGCGCACGCCCATCTTCCCCATGACCCGCGAGCGATGGACTTTTATCGTCTTCTCCACGGTGCCGAGATCGGCCGCGATCTGCTTGTTCAGCTGCCCCGCGACGACGTGCTGCAGGACCTCGCGTTCGCGCGGCGTCAGCGTGTTCAGCCGCTCTCCGATGACCTGCAGCTCGGCCCGGGACCGGCGCATCAGGTCATCCTGCCGGATTGCCCGCTCGACGGCTGCGAGCAGGTCCTCCGCACAGACGGGCTTGGTCAGGAAATCGACCGCACCCGCCTTCATCGCCCGGACGCTGCTCGGGATGTCGCCGTGACCGCTGACGAAAATGATCGGCCGGCGGCACCCGGATTCCTCCAACGCCGTCTGCAGTTCGAGCCCGCTCAGGCCGGGCATGGAGAGATCGAGGACGACGCAACCGGGCATCGCCGGATCGTGCGCGGCGAGAAAATCCTGCGACGACCCAAAGGCACGGACCTGGCGCCCGGCAGCGCGCAACAGCCGCGTCAGCGCCCGCAGGACGCCGGGATCGTCATCGACCAGGAAGACGGTCGGACTCTCGTCTGTCACGTGTGGCTCCTCCCCTATGGATCGGCAGCGCGACGGAGAAGGTGGCTCCGCGGCCGGGATTGTTGGTGACCCAGAGCCGTCCGCCATGCGCGGTCACGATGGAATGGCAAATCGATAGTCCAAGCCCCAATCCCTGCTTCTTCGTCGTGACGAAGGCGTCGAAGACGCGGTCGATCAAATCGGCCGGGATGCCGGGGCCGCGGTCGGCGACGGTCAGCTGCAGGCGGCCGTCGCCCTCGCGGCCGGTCGAGATTTCGACGATGCTCTCGGTTCCGTTGCTGCCACCACCCATGGCCTCGCACGCATTCATGATGAGATTGAGCAGGACCTGCTGCAGCTGTACCCGATCTCCGCGGACGTCCGGCAGGCCGGGCGTCAGCCGCGTGGTCACCCCGACGTTGCGCTCGATCAGTTCGCTGTGCGCCAGCTCGAGGACCTCGGTCGCGAGATCGTTCAGGTCGAGCGCCTGCAGTTTCGTTTCGCCTTTCTTCATCAGCGCGCGAAGGCGCTTGATGACGTCGCCCGCGCGCTTGTCGTCGCTGCCGATATCGCCGAGGATGTTGCGCACCTCATCGAGATCGATCGGCGTCTTGGCCAGCAGCCGCTGCGCCGCCTGCGCATTGCTGAGAATGGCGGTCAGGGGCTGGTTCAGCTCATGGGCCAGGGCGCCGGAAAGCTCGCCGAGGATGGCGACGCGGGTCAGGTGCGTCACTTCCTTGCGACGCTCCTGCGCCTCCAGTTCCGCACGCCGCAGCGCCGTCGTGTCGCGCCCGATCGCCTGGACTTCGAGGACGCGCCCATTGGAGTCGACGATCACGCGATCGGTCCATTGCTGCCAGCCGGTGCTGCCGTCGGGCTGCAGGACCTCGTGCTCATACGTCTCGGTGCGTGGATTGCGCAGGAGCGATTCGACCTGTTGGAGGAGTCCGGCTTGCGCCGGCTTGGGAACGAGGTCGATGAACTTCGTGCCCACAAGACGGTCGCGACTGCGATCGAAATATCGGCAGTAGGCGTCGTTGACGAAGGTCAGCGTGGTATCCGGCACGTAGCGGCAGATCAGTTCGGTCTGCGTCTCCACCACGTTGCGATACCGCTCCTCGCTCTCGCGCAGCGCCTCCTCCGCCCGCTTGCGGTCGGTGATGTCGATGACCACGCCCGCCATGCGCAGCGTCTTGCCCGTCGCGTCGCAGATGTTCCGGGCGCGATCGAGAACCCAACGCACGCGGCCCTCCGGGTCAGCGACGCGGTACTCCTGCTCGTAGGACTTCCCATTCGCCACGGCATCCTGGCAGATCTCCGTGGCACGCCGCCGGTCATCCGGGTGACAGGCATCGATGAAGGACTGAGCGGTCAGATCGGCCTGGAGATCCAGCCCGAGAATCTTGCGGCAGGCTTCGGTCGCCCAGATGCGATAAGTGCTCGGGTCCAGCTGCCAAAGGCCGAGATTGGTGGATTCTGCAGCCAGACTCATGCGCTCTTCGCTCTCCCTCAGGGACTGCTCCGCCCGCCGGCGACGCCGCGCCTGGAGCAGCAGGCCGCCAATGAGCAGGGATTGCACCAGCAGTGCCACGGCCACGGCCACGACCTGTTCGCTGTGGCGCTCCCAAAGGGATTCCTCCTTGAAGCGGAGGACCGTGCCAGGAGGCAGATTGGCCTCGCTCAATCCCCAACGCTGCAGCTGGCGCCAATCCACCAAAGAGTAGTGCGTCTCAGCTTCGTGAGGCGGGATGCTCGCCGGGCTTTCGCCCGCAAGCACGCGCAGGCTGATGCGAGCCGTCTCGCGACCGACCGCCTCGAAGGTGTCCATGTGGCCACCGACGATGCCGCGCCCCAGGTACGTATCATAGACGCCATAGACGGGCGCGTTAGCCGCGTCGGAAATCTTTGAAACGATGTCCCGCGGGATGAAACGCTCACCCGTGCCGTCCTGAAAAACCGTCAGATAGATCACGATGGTGTTCGGAGGCAAGCGGGCCAACTGGTCCAGCAACCCCGGCAGCGGCAGGCCCGACAGGTAGCTCACTTGGAGCCGACCGTCATAGGAGCCGAACTTGTCGCGCGCCACCGCCTCCCAGCTCTTGTCGAACGGCGAGGCTCCGGTCACCACGACAAGATGACGGGCATCCAGCTGCAGCCGTAGCGCCAGTTCGAGTGTTGCGACGGGATCGTATCGGCTCACCACCCCCGTTGCATTGGAGAGCGTCTCCTGCCGCTGCAGGTCCCCGTCGCCGACGCCGGCAAAGATCACGGGAACGCCTGGAAACAACGGCGCCCGATGTCGTCTCAGGAAGTCCAGGGCCTCCGGGCCGATGGCGAGCACCAGGTCGATCCGATCGGCGGCGTATTTTTCGCGGAGAAGAGCCGCCATGCGGGCTTCATGCTCCGGCCCGGGGAACCGCACGGCGTCGAGGAACTCCGGGAAGGTTTCGACGCGGCCAGGCGCGTCTGCTTCGAGAGTCGTGTGGATGCCGTCGCTCAGAACGGCCATGGCGGGAAGCAAGGCCTGGCTCGAAAAGAGCATCAGGACATGCTTCTTCCCGCCGTCGGCCGAAGCGGCCGCGACGGGAGCGGCCGGCGTACACAGAACGAGCGCCGAAATGACGAACGCGCACAGCCCACGACCGCTCACGCGGCCCCTGCTCGGCAACCTCGGGACTTGATCGCTATGCTTCTCTTGAGCCGCCATCGAAGCCATCACCGACCGTGCGATGAGACAGCCTCGTCTGGCGCCGTTCGTGGAGGTCTAACTACTTTTGTTCAAGCATACTGCGTGCAACACCTGCCACGAATACCAGTCAATCTACGCCGGCGCCCATCCCCGCACAAAAATCGATTGTTTCATTGACGAGACAACCCCATCGCGACTTGCTCGTCGGAAGGCGGAAACTATGCCTCACGCCTCTCCGCGGAGCAAGTCAAGTGTGAGGTGGCGACGGAGATTGGCCGTCAGACACCGCGGCACACGAGTTGGACCAAGGTCCAATTGAGTCCTGCGCCGATCGTGCGGCATAAGTCGTCCAAGAACCAGGAGCGACCCACGCTTCAGGGAAACTCGGAGGGGGGTGTGTAATATGGCATACAGTCAGAGGCCCGCCTTGCGGTCGTCGGACATGCCGGGGCGAATGCGCATGGCTCTGCAATCGGCGCTGCCGATCGGCTTGTTTCTTGTCCTTGCAGTCGCCGGCCCGAGCGCGGCCGAGGAGCTGAAGAAGACGGGAACCGTGCGGATCGAGCAGGTGCAGATCGCCTTCATCGGCAGCGGCAATCTCGGCGGCGGGACGCTCCAGTTCGGCGGCAAGTCCTATGACTTCTCCATCGGCGGGCTCGGGGTCGGCGGGATCGGCGTCTCCAAGATCACGGCGACCGGAACGGTCTACAACCTGAGCGAACTTGCGCATTTTCCCGGGGCCTACGTTCAGGGCCGGATCGGTTTCGCCGTCGGGGAGGCGAGCGCCGGCAAGCTGTGGCTCAAGAAC